>Ga0105249_10006653_pt1 | contig 10061 bp, 8 predicted proteins | sample KBSS44metaG_FD_81522 | JGI IMG/M metagenome (GOLD analysis project Ga0105249, IMG submission 81522) | Switchgrass rhizosphere microbial communities from Kellogg Biological Station, Michigan, USA - KBS S4-4 metaG | ecosystem: Host-associated > Plants > Roots > Rhizosphere > Soil | place...
CACTTGCCCAAGGGTTCGAGCTGATGCGCGGTAAGCGTGCGGGCATCATTTCGCGGCAGGTGCCTCGTCAACCATCCGGACGCGACGCCTACGCGTGGACCTTTCAAAGGGCCGGGCAGCCGCCGCGACGCTAAGGACGCCACGCAGCCCATCCTGCGGCTGGTGCGCCGCCACCGAGTGGCTCTGATGCCCCAACGTCATCCCCGCCGCGTCGGGGAACACCGCCTCGTCATCTCGCTTGCGCATCGCCATGATTTGCTCCGCGCTCATTGCTCATCACTGTCGCCGACGGGCAAGGAAATCTTTGCGCCTTCAGCGAACCTCTCCGTACTGTTTGAGGCCGAGGTGCCGCCCAAACTGGCGATCATCAAGCAGATACTCAGCGGCATCGCCGCGATTCCCGCCCCCGACCCTGCACTGGTGCGCTGCGTTGGCGCCGTGCTCGATGCTGCTGGTCGCGGCTCGGGGCGCGCCTGGCCCGCTGGACGAAGTTCGTCGGATGCCTCGCGAAGCCATCATCAACCATCTGCACACACACGCGCTTGCCGGCCTCGAGGCAATTGCCCGCGAACACGGCCGTCTCGAGACGCCAAGGTCGAATCGAGTCAGCGCGTCAAAACCGAGGGGTCGGAGCCGACCGGTCGGGTCGAAAAAGTGATTGCAAATCGCGGGCAGCGCGAGAGAACCGGCGTGCTCACGCAGTGCTAGCAGTACGGGTTCGACGCTAGGCTCGGCCCGCCCCTTGGCCGTTTGCAGGTAGGCGCGAAACGACTGCTGTGTGGCGGTCAATCCGAGATCGCGAATGTCGCTTCTATGTGGACCTAAGAGTCAAGCCGTTTCGATGGCATCGCTCAATGGGACTTCATGTCGATCTCCTCTGCAATGCGCGGCACGGTTCTGATGCATCCTGATTCGAGGTGGGGGTGAGACAAGCGTTCGAGCCAGTGCTCGGACGAACTTCTATCCGTGCGGGTCGTGCAATCCCCGCACCGCATGCTGCATGCGCGCGAAGCGCACTGACAAACCCTGCTTACCGAGGCGCCCAATCTGAGAGGACGGTCACGGTTAGGTGACCCAACGACATTGCGGGCGCGTCGACCTTCGATCATGGTGATTCAAGCCGTGCCGAGTGGCATTCGGTCTTGGTTGCGGGTGCTCAAGCGGCAAGCAGCTTGAGCCCGGCCCCGGCCGGGATCTCCTCGATCCAGATAGCGCCAAAGTGCGACCAGCAGCCGTCTGGCCAGGGCCACGATGCCCACGCGCCGCGAGCGCTTGCCGCTGCCCGCAAAACGCCGGTTGAACCACTCGCTCAGGGCGCTGTCGGGCTGCAATCGCAGCCAGCTCCAGGCGAGCTCCACCAACAACGCCCGCACCCGTTTGTTGCCGGCCTTGCTGATGCCTTGCTCGACTTGGCTGTCGCCGCTGGCGTATGGCGTGGGGGCCAACCCCACGCAGCTGGCCAGCTCGCGCCGATTGGCGAAGCGCCTCCAGCCGAACAGCTCCTTGTCCAGCCTCCAGGCGCTCTTGACCCCGATCGCGCGCAGCCGCATGAGTTGCGCAACGATCGGCTGCACGCCGGCCTCGACCTCCTGGCGCTGCGCGGCCTCCAGCGCCTTGACCTGCTCCCTGACTAGCGCTAGCCGTGCGATCTCTCGCTCGATCTCGGCGCGCAGCGCCGGAGGCACTTGAGTGCCTTGCGTGTCCCACCAACGCGCCCAGTCGCGCCCGCCGATGACGGTGTGCGTGCGCAGGTTGTGCAGCACGAGCAGCGAGCCGATGCGGTTCGTGTGCTGGGTGCGTTCCTTCGACAGCCTGGACAGTTCGCGGTCCCTGCGGCGCGCGTCTTCCTGCTCGGCTGTGGGCTCACGCAGCACCGACCACACGCGCTCACCGCTGCGGTGGCGCAGCAGCATCGACAGCAGTTTGAAGCCATCAAGCCGGTCGGTCTTGGCGCGCCTGGCACGGCGGTTCACCTCGATGCTCGCGGAGTCGACCACGATGTTGTCAACGCCTTGCTCGAGCAGCCACCGGTGCAGCCACCAGCCGTCGCGGCCGGCCTCGTAGCATGAGTGCACCTTGACCTGCGGCTCGAGCTTGCAACGCACCTTGGCCTTGCGCACCACCTCTAGGACCGCCTCCTTGTCGCCCGCTTCGACGCCGTGCTGGCACGGCGTGTGGCAACCATCGCTCGCGGTCACCTTCCACTTCTTGTCACCGAGCTCGAAGCTCACGCACAAGTCGCCACGCGTCACCGTATCCGTGCCTTGCAGGACTACCTTGGTCGTAGACATTTCCGGACTCCTTTGCGAAACGAAGTTGGGAAACCTTATGTAGCGCAATCAGTCTCGCGCTCCGCGGGCCCGTCCATACATAGCATCTGATGGGTCGCAAGCTGCCGTAGCTGAACGGTGGTTTGCGGCCTAAGAGCGGACGATCGCAAAACGACTGCTTGCGGCGATTCTCTCCTCGAAGCGCCGAGGCCGACGGCTACAACCTACGATAGGTGCACTTTCACCGGCACGCCGCTCAAACGTACACCCCCGGCTCTTCGGCATCATCGCCGCCTCCTGCAGGCGATGCCGGTCGTTTCTGTAACTTGCCGATCGCGGCGCCGACAACGTTCCCTTAGGTCCAGTAGACGGGCGCGGGCCCGTTATGCACATTGGCTCCTCCATCTCACGATGAGCAGTGCTCCTGCCGTCTATGCTGCCGTCGCTGACAACGATGAGAGCGTCCGCCGGACCTTCGCCTGATTGCTGCGAGCGACGAGCGTCCGGCCCATCGTGGATGAGTCGGCGGAGAGGCTCTGAGAGTGACGCCCGTGTCGAAGTCCTCGCAGGCGTTCGCAGGCTGACGACGTGAATCGCGCCAGCAGTCTCGTCGCCGTTCTGCTGTGCCTTGCGCCAGCATGGGCCTGCGTCGATGCGCGGGCGCAGTCGACGGGTCGGGCCGTTCAAGGCGCCAACCTGCAAAAGCTAGCGAATGGCGTCGTTGGCGTCATGTCGTATACGGTCGCACCCGACGTGACGACCAGCTCGCTGGCGATCAGCAACAGCGCGACGTCGGATGCCGACTTGAGCATGACGCAATTCGGCGGCGGCTTCACCTGGAGCAAGAGCACGCCGCTCTACCTGGAGGGCAACGCCGCCTATTCGCGCTACGACCCGGTGTTCCTGGTCAGCGACGGCAGCCAAGAGCGGGCTGTGCCGCTCAAGTGGGACTCCTTCTCCGCCACCGGTGGCGTCGGCTGGGACTTTCCGCTGTCGGAGCACTGGGTCATCCGGCCGATCTTCAATTTCACTGTCGGCAGGGTCGTCAGCGACCTGAAGCTGGCCAAGTTCTGGGCGGACAGCAGCAGCGATGCCGACCTCGCCTTTCTCGACGGTGGCAAGCTGAAGGTGTACGGGCTCGGCGGCGCACTGATGCTGGACTACGAGAAGTTCTCGCCCGACGCCGACGACGATCTCGAGATCCGTTATACGAACGTCCTGCTGCGCAGCTATGGCAGCACGGCGGCGGGTGTCGTCGGCCAGGCCCGGTCCGAGAGCATCAGCATCTGGGCGCGCCGGCGAGTCCCGACCGGATGGGGCGAGGTCTGGAACCGGCCGGTCCGCTACGTGTACGAGGTCGCTGCCACCCGCTACCTGGGAGACGAGACCGAAGTCGGACTCAAGGAGATGAACTCGGTCGGCTTCGGCCTGGAGCTTGATTCGAGCGCGCTCGACCGGTGGGCCACGCGCTGGCGTGCCATGGCGCGCTACAAGTTCGGCCCCAGCACGCAGGGCTGGGCACTCGGCCTGGCGATCAGCTTCTGACGACTCGGCTCCTCACGCCGGCCGCGGCCTTGTGATGCACTCAAGCAGGAGTCTGCGAGCGACTGAACCCGGTAGGCGGTCGAAGCAAAGGACGCCGGCCGGAGCAAGGGAACCGAGCCTCGTCTTGAGGACTGACGATCGTAAAGTGCAGGGTCGGACTGTCGGACCTCCGGCTCTCCGAGGCGCCGCTGTCACCGAATGAGCAGCGCGGGTACGAAACGAAGAAGCCGCGTCTGCGGGCCGAGAGTTAGGGTCGCCGCCCTCAGAGGTAGAGGCACGACTATCAATCGGGAACCCAGGCGATCGCGTCGAGCTGGATGTGCGCGCCAGGGACGAGCAAGGGGTCGCCTCCGCCCATGGCAACGGCACTGAGCACCGGCGGCTCGCTTGGAAACGCGGCAGACCAGGCGGCGAGCGCATCAGGCAGGTGGACGAGATCGTCCAGGAATGCCTGCACCTTGCACACGTTGGGCATCGACGTCCCGGCCGCACGGCAGATCGCGGCGATATTGCCGAGAACGTACTCGGCTTGAAGGCGCGCGCAAGAACGGAAATAGGGCATCGCCGCGCTTCGCCGCATCGCTGCCGGCACCGCGCCGTCAGCGTCGATCGGCAATTGCGTGCTGAGAAACACGAGCGGTCCCGCCTTGACGGCATGCGGCGCATGCCCGGGCCCACCCGGAACGCCTTCCGCATGTATGGCCTGCTTGCGGATCGCTGCATCCTTCGCCAGCAGCGTCAGGGCGATCTCAACGCGCAGCCCTTTGACCACGAGCTGGGCCCCGGTGACCACGGTGCGGGCCGGCGGATCGGTTGCGAACCACTTGCACCAGACCCGATCCATGCCGGCGAAGTCGGACGGATGGGAAATCGTCACGTCGGCCTTGACGCAGAGGTCGAGCGACGAGCCGGCGGCCTCGGCGATGCGCTTCATCATGCCCAAGGTGTAGTCGGTCTGGACCTCGATTTCCGAGCCGAGCCAGATGTAGGGATTCACCCGCGCCTCCGGCGCGATCAAGCTGGGCTCGCCCATGTTCAGGTTCGACATCCAGTCGCCACGAAAGTCCGTCGCGCCGAAGCCCGAGAGGAAGATCCAGTCGCCATAGCGGACCGCAGGCGCGTATCCGGCCGCGGGCTTGGGCACGCCCTCCGGCGCATCGAACGCCTGCTTCTCGACGCCCGGCTGAAATTCCGCCGCCATCAGGTCCACCGCGATCAGTGCGTCCGGGATCGGCAACTGGCGCACGCCGATACCGGTGGAGGCGCGCCGCGGATCGCCCACCATCTCCTTTAGCTGGCGCGCGTAAGGCGTGGCCGAGGCGAACCGTGGCCAGTTCGACGGCCCGCGTGCGTAAGCGGCATCGTCCGGATATTCGGCGGGCGCCCACTGCCAGACGCGAAGCAGATCGCGCCGAATGTCGCCTCCGGCCGCGGCCAGCAGCGTGCCGATGGTCCGCAGCACATCCACCGACTGAAGCTCCAGGGCCTCATGCAGGAACGGGCTGTCCGGATCCGGACGGGCACCGGGCGCGAGGCCGTTCACGAAGTCGGTCGCCATCGTTGCGCCGATGAAGACGAACCCGCCGGCTGCGACCGCGTGGCTCCATCCCGGCGGGTCCGGGACATCGGGGCAAAGAACGACACGACGCGGAAACGACACGGGATTCGTTGCCATGGATGCTTCCCCTGGACGGTGAGGCTGGGTGGGGTTCGTCGGAACGCTCAGAAATCGACCTGGCTGAAGCCAGGGATGACAACGTCCTGCGGCCGGTTGCCGTTGCCACGCAATTGATCGACGACGTAGTCGGCGACACAGTTCGAGAGCAGCTGTTGCGGATCCTCCATGATCCTCCGCAACCTGGCGACGCAGGCGGCGCGGTCGTCGACTCCGGAAACAGGCGGCATGTCGTCGGCGCGCTCGGGCGAGAATTTGAACGCCGAAGCATCGGGAAACATCCGCCGCGCGACCTCGACGCTCGCGCGCGTGTGGCACCAAATGCGCCGGTATTCCTGTTCGAGATCGGCCAGCCTGCTCGCGTCGGCGGCGTTCTCGGCCGAAAAGCCCGGTGCATGCGGCGCGACGTAGAGCCGCTCTGCGGGTAGCGCCTCGCCCGATGCTTTCCAGATCAGGCGGCACATGTTGTTCGAAGACCAGGTGACGCCCGCGGTCGGCCGCCCCGACTGGCCGGAAACGAGCACCATGGCCCGCGACCAGTCGATGTCGGCGTCGCGCAACCAGTTGCCGATGCGATAGGCAATGTCCACATAGGCGAGGCAGAACGTCGCGAACATCATCTCGTTCATCGACGCCGAGCGCTCGCTGGGTCGGTGCTCGAGATAGCCGTCGCGCAGCGCGTTCCATGCGAGTCGTTCCGGTTCGCTGCGCGCGGCCTTCGCGTACGCGATGGAGAACGCCAGCGTGCGCTCGACCATGGCCGCGATCTTCGCCTCGATACCGGCGAAGGCAGCGAGGGCAACATGATTGCTCCACATGGCTTCGTTGTTGGCCGCACGGGTGCGCTCGGCATGCTCGATCAGGCTGTCGAGCCGTGGCCGCCATGTCGTCCCTTCGGGCTCGAGATCGCGCAGCCGCGCGATGTAAGCGAGGGCGAGCGGCACGTGCGACACCGCCGTCAGCTCGATGAAGCCGCGCGTCGATTTGCGAAAGCTCTCGATCTCGGCTGGGGCGCCGTTGCCCGGAAAGAGGGCGATGTCGGCCGCGGTCGAGACGAGGAGCGGCTGCTCGGCCGTCGCCGCGATCATTGCCCGCGTCAGCTCGCCGCCGATGCTGTCGGCCTGGCCGGTGAAGGCGCGGAACAGCCCGGCGAAGGCCGGTTCGGGTTGATAGGCCGCCGTCATGCCGAAGGCGCTTCCATGCCGATCTCCAGGTGCAGCCGGTAGATCGAGGTTTCGGAGCGGAATCGCAGGTCGGGCGCCAGGCTGTTCGATACCGCGAGCCAGGTCTGGCCACCGACCGCGAAGGCCGCGGCATCGGTGCCGCCGACGGTCGCAAAGTCGTCGACCGGATCGAGACGGCCGCCGCGCCAGGCGTAGACGACCGACCGGAGCACCGGCTGCGGCGCCTCGCGCGAGCCCTGGATGAAGTTGGTCTGGATCAGGTGGCCGCCGCCTTGCGATTCGAGCCATTCGAGCTCGCGCCCGCCCGGGCCGGACAGGCGCTCGTGACGCACGAAGCGGCCATCGGCCCAGCGCAGCAGCCAAGTCTCGCCGAGGAGACAAGCAAAGACCAGCCAGTCTTCAGCGTCGGCGCGGAAGTGGCAAAAAGCCCGGCCGCTCGAGCCCTCGAGGTCGTGGAAGTGCTCGAACGAGCGGCCGTTCCAGCGCAGCAGGTGCGACGCCACGGCGTGATCGGCATAGGCGAGCAGGCGCTCGCCGGCGGTCTCGAAGAAGTGGAAGTTGTAGCCCCATGCGGAAACCACGTCCTGAAACAGCGTGAAGCGATCGCCGTTCCATTCGTAGATGCGCGATGGCGGGCCGGCCGGCGCGGTGGAGCCGCCCGGAACCGCGCCCTGGGCCAAGGCGAGGAAGCTCCGGCCATCGAAGCCGAAGAAAGTCCATTGCTTCGCGGCGACGGTGTCGATGTGCTGGTGGGCTTGCAAACTGCCATCCTGCCACTCGAAGATCGTCGACGCCAGGTTCATCTCGTAGGGCCCTTCGCCGCGGCGCAAGCTCGCCGTTGCAAGAAAGCGCCGGCCGCCGATCTCGAAGCTCTCGGCGTCCTCGCCACCTGGAACGGGCAGTCGCTGGTGCTCGACGAAGCGCCCGTTCTCGAGGCGAAAGACGAGCAGCTCGGTGTCGCTGTTGCCGACCGTCAACGAAGGCGGCTGGCCGGGCAGGTCGGTGGCGAGCTGCGGCACGGCGAGGTAGCGCGCGTCTCCCACCACGAATGGCTCGACGGCTCGCGCACCCGAGGTCGGCAGGCGCTGGATCAACTCGAGCATGCCGCCCGGCGACAAGTCGCTCATGGCCGAGCGAAGCCATAGAGGCGCGCCGGATTGGCGCTTAGGATTCGCCTGCGCGCCGTTTCTTCGGGCACCCAGTCGGCAAGCAGATTCAGCAGCGCGCCGGTGTCCATGCCGCCGTTCGGAATATGCGGCCAGTCGCTGCCCCAGACGGTGCGATCGCCGAGCGCCTCGACGATGGCGCGCACCAGCGGCCTGAGCCGGGCGAAGTTGCCGTCCTTGGCGACGCGATACGGCCCGGACAGCTTCATCCAGCCGCGGCCGCGGCGCATCGCCTCGATCAATCGATCGAAGTCTGCTCGGGTCAGGCCATCGCTTTCGAGCATGTAGCCCATGTGATCGATGACGAAGTCGCAGCCGATGTCGCCGAACATCGGGATCAGGTCGCGAACGACGTATCCGGGCGTGTAGAACTGGAGGTGCCAGCCCAGGCGGGCGACGCGCTCGGCGCTGCGGGCGATGTAGGCGGCGAGGTCGGTGGCCGGCCAGCTGGCGCGCAGGAACAGGTCGAGGCGAAGCGCGCGGACGCCGCGGGCGTGCATCGCGTCGAGCGCGTCGTCGCCGACCTCCTCGTCGACCATGGCCACGCCGCGGGCTCGCGCCGTGCCGAAGCGGTCGAGTGCGTCGAGCAGGCAACGGTTGTCGGTGCCGTAGAAACTCGGCTGGACGATGGCGAAGCGATCGATGCCGAGGAAAGAACTCATCGCCTCCAGCCATGCCGGCGCGCCGTCGGGCAAGGTGTAGTGGGGCTTGGCCACGCGCGGGTAGTGAGACTCGGGGCCGAAGACATGCACGTGGCTGTCGCAGGTGCCGGCGGGAACCGCGAAGCCAGGCCGTGTCAGCGACGTGGCCTCGCGCATCGGCGTCGAGACCAGGATGGATTCATTCATTTGGAGGGCTCGAGAAGAGCGTGTGCCTGGCGCGCGCGTTCGCGGGTGGCGCCGAGGAGGAGATCCGTGTCGATGCCGGCCATGAGAAAGGTCGCCGCGCCTTTCTCGATCCAGCCCGCGAGCGTCGCAGGGTCGCCGATGCCGCCCAAGACGAGCGGCTTGCCGGCCTGCTTGCAAGCCAAGAGCGCGGCGCGGATCGCTTCCTGCATCAGCGGGTGCGCCATCTCGCCGGGAACTCCGAGCTCGGCGCTCAGGTCGTTTGCGCCGATGGCGAGGAGATCGACGCCGGCCAGCGCGGCAATGGCCGCGATGTTCTCGATGCCGCGCGGGCTTTCGATGAGGATCTTGACCAGCGTGGCCCGGTTCGCCGCCTGATAGAGATCCGGAGGCGAACGCTGGGCGAAGCCGAAGCAGGAGAGCGACGCGATCGCCGAGCGGTGGCCGAGCGGCGGGAATCGGCAGGCTGCCACGACCTGCGCCGCCTCGGCGGCGGTCTCGATGCGCGGTGCGATGATGCCCTGAGCGCCACCGTCGAGCAGGCGGCCGATAACGCCGACGTCGCGCTCGGGCGTTCGCACGAACGGAAACAGTCCGAGGTCGAGTCCCGCATGGCAGATCTGCGCCGCAACCTCGACCGGCATCGTGCTGTGCTCGAGGTCGACCCAAAGCACATCGTATCCGCCGGCGCCGGCAATGCGGGCGATCTCGGGCGTACGGGCATGACGAACGCCGAGCGCAAGCACGGCCTCCCGCCGCGCGAGCCGAGCGAGCAGCTCGGCGCCGCCCGAGGGTGAATACGCCTTGCCGGGGGTAGTCATGGCGCGATCAATTGACGGTGATGTTCTTGGCCTTGATGAGCTTGCTCATGACTTCGCTCTCGCGCGCAATCTCCGCCGCCATCTGCGCCTCGCTGGTGCGCATCGGCTCACTGCCGACGTCGGCGAGGGCCTTCTGGAGTTCGGCCTCCTGCGTCGCGGCCTGGAAAGCATCGCGCAGCTGGCGCCTGATCGCCTCGGGCGTTCCCGCCGGGGCCCAGATGCCGACCCAGGTGGAGACTTCGAGGCCGGGATAGGTTTCGGCAATCGTCGGTACCTCGGGCATCGCCGGACTGCGCTGGCTGCCCGTGTAAGCCAGCGCTCTCACCTTGCCCGCCTTGATGTTGGGCAGCGCCGACATGGGTGGTTCGAAGCCGATGGAAATCTGCCCGCCGATGAGATCCGTCATCGCGCTCTGCTTGTAGGGCACATGGATCAGCTGGATTCCGGCCGCGTCCTGGACCAGCTCCATGCCGAGGTGGGCCGTGCTGCCCGGCCCGTACGAGCCGTAGCTGATCCGGTTCGGCTCGCGCTTGGCCAGGGCCGCCAGCTCGGCGA
>Ga0105249_10006657_pt1 | contig 10059 bp, 3 predicted proteins | sample KBSS44metaG_FD_81522 | JGI IMG/M metagenome (GOLD analysis project Ga0105249, IMG submission 81522) | Switchgrass rhizosphere microbial communities from Kellogg Biological Station, Michigan, USA - KBS S4-4 metaG | ecosystem: Host-associated > Plants > Roots > Rhizosphere > Soil | place...
ACCGTCGCCGTCGGCGACGAGCCGGCCCGCGAGCTGGTGCGTTTCCGCTACGACGCCGCGGGCCAGCTCACCGGCGTCGTCAACTCCTCCGGCGACGCCCTGCGGTTCGACTACGACGCCGGGGGCCGCATGACCCGGTGGCTCGACCGGAACGGCACCGAATACCGCTACACCTACGCCGCCCACGACCGGGTGGTACGCACCAGCGGCAGCGCCGGCATCCTCGACGGAACCATCGAGTACGACGACGAACGCCGCATCACCCGGGAGACCAACTCCCTCGGCCACACCATCGAGCACCACTTCACCGAGAACCTGCGCCCGTTCCGCCAGATCGACCCGCTGGGCCGGGTGACGACATTCGCCTGGGACCGGTTCGACAACCGCACCGCCGAGACCGACCCGCTCGGGCGCACCGTCCGCTACTCCTACGACGAGGTCGGCAACGTCGTCGAGATCACCCGGCCTGACGGCGCACGGGTCACCGCCAGCTGGAACGACCAGCGCCGCCCGGTGACGACGGTCGACGCCGACGGCGCCCGCTGGGAACGCACCTACGACGACCGCGGCAACCTCACCGCCATCGTCGACCCGACCGCCGCCCGAACCCGGCTCACCTACGACCGCCGCGGCCGGCTCGTCGCCGTCACCGACCCGCTCGGCGGCCTCACCCAGGTCGAGACCGACGCCGCCGGGCTCCCGATCGCGGTCATCGACCCGCTCGGCGCGGCCACCTCCTACGAACGCGACGCGCTGGGCCGCGTCGTCGCCATGACCGACCCGATCGGCGGGGTCACCCGGTACACCTGGACGCCCGAAGGCAGGCTCGCCTCCCGGACACTGCCGAGCGGCGCGACCGACCGGTACCGGTACGACCCGGAGGGCAACCTCGTCGAGCACGTCGACGCCGTCGGTCTCGTCACCCGCACCGAGCCCACCCACTTCGACCTGCCCGCCGCCCGCATCAGCCCCGACGGCACCCGGCTGGCGTTCGCCTACGACACCGAGCTACGGCTCACCTCCGTCACCAACTCGCAGGGCCTGGTCTGGTCGTACGAGTACGACGCCGCCGGCCAGCTCGTCGCCGAGACCGACTTCAATGGCCGGACGCTGCGCTACCAGCACGACGCCGCCGGCCAGCTCACCCAGCGGACGAACGGCGCTGGCGAAACCGTCACCTTCACCCGCGACACGCTCGGCAACGTCGTCGAGAAGCACGGCCCGGACGGCGTGACGACGTTCGCCTACGACCTGGCGGGGCGACTGCTGCGCGCGACCGGCCCCGAGGTGGAGGTGACGTTCGAACGGGACAGCGCGGGCCGCGTCCTCGCCGAGGTCGTCGACGGGCGACGCGTCACCTCCGAGTACGACGTTCTCGGTCGACGGGTACGGCGCACGACGCCATCCGGCGCGGTCAGCGAGTGGGAGTACGACGACGCGGGCCGGCCCCTGGCGTTGCGCACCGCCGGCCGCGTCCTACGCTTCACCCACGACGCCGCCGGCCGCGAACTGGAACGCGTCATCGAGGCCGGCCTAGGCGACGGGCTGGGCGGGGCGGATGGGCTGGGCGTAACGCTTCACCAGACCTGGGATGCCGACCACCAGCTGCTGTCCCAGACCATCACCGCCGGCCTACCCGGCCTCCCTGGTCTCCCTGGTTTCCCCGGCGCCGCCGACCTGGCCGGCGGCGCGGTAAATCCCGGCGGTGGGAAGCCGCTCGGGGGTGCGGGGCTTCCCCGAACCGCGGACCTGGCCGGCGGCCCGACACTGCCGGGCGGCCCGACACTGCCGGGCGGGACGGGGCTGCCGGGCGGCACGGGGCTGGCCGGCAGCGCTGGCGCCCTCGGCGGCCGCCAGCCGGCGGCGACCCGGCTGCTGCAGCGCCGGGACTTCAGCTACAGCGCCGACGGTTACGTCACCGAGATCGACGACCTCGTCGGCGGGCTGCGCCGCTTCGACCTCGACCCGATGCGCCGGGTCGTCGCCGTCCACGGCGCCGACTGGCACGAGCGCTACGCCTACGACGCCGCCGGCAACCTCGCCGACGCCTCCTGGCCGACGCTCGGCGAACCTGCGGGACAGACGGCGTCGACAGGGCCGACAGGGCCGACGGCTGCGGCCGGCGACAACCAGCCGGATGGGCCGGACGAGCGGGGTGCCCGCGTGTACGCCGGCACTCTGATTCGTCGGGCCGGCGCCGTGCGCTACGAGCACGACGCCCAAGGCCGGATAACGCTACGCCAACGAAAGCGACTGTCCGGCAAACCTCGAAACTGGCGATACAGCTGGGACGCCGACGACCGGCTGACCACGGTGACCACGCCCGACGGGACCGTCTGGCGCTACCGCTACGACCCATTCGGCCGCCGTATAGCCAAACAACGCCTAGACACGGCCGGCACCGTCGCCGAGCAGACCACGTTCGCCTGGGACGGCCCGGTTCTCGCCGAGCAACACCACGCCATCGGTCTTGGCCCGGTCACCTCGGCCGAGGCCGCCGGCAGCCCAGAATGCTCCGGCGGCGCAGACGGTATTGGCGGGTCGGGCGGTGTCAGCGGCTCGGCCGGTGTTCGCGTCTCAGGCGGTGTTGACGGCTCGGGCAGCGCGGAACCGGAGGTCACGACCTGGGAGTGGGAGCCCGGCACGTTCCGCCCCCTCACCCAGTCGACCCGCCGTGCCGCGGGCGACGCCGACGAGGCCTGGTTCGACGCCCAGTTCCACGCGATCGTCACCGACCTCGTCGGCACCCCCACCGAGCTGGTCGACCCCCACACCGGCCACCTGGCCTGGCACTCCCGCGCGACCCTGTGGGGTGTCACGCCCCCGTCCAGGCCAGGCGAGCCCACCTGCCGGCTACGCTTCCCCGGCCAGTACCACGACCCCGAATCCGGCCTCAACTACAACTACCACCGCCACTACGACCCCACCACCGCCCAGTACGAAAGCCCCGATCCCCTCGGCCTCGAAGCGTCTCCAAATCCACAGGCATACGTCGTCAACCCCATCGGCTGGCTCGATCCGCTCGGTCTTCAGGGTTGCAAGGACCTCCTACATGCATTCGGCAATGCGAAGGGCCCACGACTCCCGAGGGACTCGGATCTTAAGATTGGCCCTGACGGCATGTTGGTGCCGCAGCGACCGCCCGAACCATGGGGGGCTTCGACCTTCGCCGATCCCGCGCGGGCACCGTTGCGGGGTCACTATTACTCGATACCAGCGGACACCCCTATGCCACAGGGTTTGGCCGTGGTACGCGACGGAGTTGACGTCGGTGGTAGGCATGGTGCAACGCACGCTACCATATATCCAACCGAGCCCATGACCCCGGCAACTTTCTCAGAGCGATTCGCGAGTTTGCCTTGGCAGCTCGCCGGAAAGAAGAAGTGATCAACGTGGAGATCTGGGAGGAGTTGGTAGACGCCGAGCGGGTGTACATCTCGATCAGAATGAAGATGTTCGCAGCAGGCGCCGAATCACAACTCAGAAAAGCCTTGGCAAGTCTAGACGGTCGACCAACAGCACTGCGGGTGCTCCTTGAGTCAACACCCGAACTGCGAATGAACCTGCTGGAGCCAGTTTTCGAAGCTGCTCTCGGCTCGATGGCCGATGTCGCAACAGCGCGAGCCGTCCTTCAGCTTGTCGATCCAGGATGGCTAGCGATGTCGCTTCGCCCACTGCTAGTCAGACGCTTCTCAGACGGCCACAAACCGATCGACTGGAGCGAATTTCGCCGGGCTGCCGAACTACTAGAAGATCTTGGCCAGCCGGCCCTTCTTGGCCTACTCCTATCACTGGCCTCAGAATCAGATGATCCCGACATCCGAGAGATCGTGGAGGACTTCTGGCATATCGCCGATCATAATTCCGACGGCATTTCCTGAGGTTCGACCGGTGCCCAGCACTAAATCGGCGTCGATGCTGATGCTGCAGAACCTGCATGCGATCTCCGATCGGGAGGCGATGGAGGAGATGCGCTGTGACCTGCGTTGGAAGGTCGTCTGCGGCCGTCATCAGGTACGCACGACGACGCATGTTGGGCGAGAACAGCAGCGCGGGGAACCGGGCCAGCCGGATTGCTGGAGCAAGGCGCCTATCTCGGCGGCCAGGGCACAAGGGCGGTCGTAGACGGCGGCAAATCCGTAGCGTAGAGGGCGGTGGCCGGCGAGGACTGCGGCGTTGTCGATGCGCTGGTCGCGGCCGTGGGCTTCGGGTGGGTGGGCGAGGAGGCCGTCAAGCTCGACCCGGACCCCGTAGTCGCGGTAGAGGACGTCGTCGTGCCATGCACCACCGCTACGTCGACGGATGACCTGACGTTCCCCCTTTGGCAGGCCATGCGCCCGCTCGACATGGTGAAGGTAGGCAAGCTCCAGCACGGAATGGCAGCCTTCGGCGACGTCGCGAAGCGCGCTGGTCAGCGCCTTACGCCACCGCAGCCGGGGCCGCGCGTCGAGAACGGCTTCGAGCCGGGATGCCGTCGTCAAGCGCGCGCCCACGGCCCGTGCCAGCCAACCGATGGCCTCGTCAAGCGCCCGAGAGCACTGGGTCAGGTCGACGACCGTCTCCTCAATCCGCGTCTGCGGCGGCGTCCTGACAGGATGCAGGGCCAGGTCGGAACGAGTGGCCCGATGAATACGGACGCCGGGCACGGGCCTCGGGGTACGGCGGTGCGGCACCGTGACGTGGATGATCGGGCTCGGGTGTTCTAACAGCCCGGCGCATTCCGCCGCGGTGTGATGACTGAGCATCGCCTCAGGTCCGGTCCGCAGCAACACGGCCCACAGCTGCGCCTCTCGTGACGGCGCCCCGCTGAACATGGAGTACACACCTGGAAAGATGCGGACCCAACGACCAGCGGCAATATTCGCCTCGATTCGGCTATCAGTGATCCCGCGACTCATCGCCGCCTCCCGCGTGACCAGCCCGTGGTGCTCCCTCGCGAAATCCTCCTGCACGCCGCGAGTGTGCCCGTCCAACGCCTTCATGTGGCCGCCACTCGCCGACCTGTGGATATCGCCGCACCTGTGGAAAAGCCATCTCAGCCCCCCGAGACCAGCCAAACCCCGGAACACCCGCCCGCCCGCCGCGGTGGCCATGATCTGGTAGATTTTTCAGTGCTATAGCGTTGAAAAATCCACCAGATCATGATGGGTTCGTCGCGGATCCGCTTCTGGGGGATCCGAATGAGCCCGGCTAGGGCTGGCCGGACTCGGGCGGCGGCCCCATGAAGCCCGAGCCAGGCGCCGTTCAAAGCCAAGCACAAGTGGTGGCCGAGGGTGGACAGACACAGCCGGGCGCAGCCAGACGAGGCGAGGCAAGGCCAGGCCCAGCGAGTCGGCCAGGCGCAACCACCGACCAGGCCCGCCCGCTAACCAAGCGCACAGCCGTCGGTCAGGCTCAGGTGGCGAGCTGCAGCAGGGTGGAGGTACCGGCGGTGACGAGGTAGCCGCGGCCGGCGGGGGCTGGGAAGAACTGGTCGGGTTCCAGGCGCAGGCCATGCTCGCGGGCGACGTGCGGGCTGGTGGGGGTCAGCAGCAGGATCGCGCCGGTGGTCCTGATCTCGTTCGCGACCTTGAGCAGCGAGCGGCGCTGGCCGTTGAAGACGGGGGTCGCGTCGCCGCAGAGGACGAGGGCCTTGCGGCCGCGGGCGGCGGGGCTCGCGGCCTCCTCCAGCAGGGTGGGGGCCTCCGCGAAGTTCACCACGCTGGCAGCGATGGCGATCTGGTCGCAGTCGTCGACGACGACCGCGAACTGGCCGTCGCCGAACGCCTCGGCGGCCTCGCGCAGCTCGGTGTCCTTGAGCGTGCTGCCGCGCACGACCCGTACGCCTTCGTCGGTTCCGACGAGCGCGGGCAGCTGCGAGCGCGGCGGGACGACGAGCAGCACGCCGACACCGAGACGGCGCAGCCCGCGCATGGCCGTCACCGCCGCCGTGGTCCGGCCGGAGCCCGCCGGCCCGGAGACGAGCAGGCCGTGTGGGCCGGTGTCGAACGGGTCGAGGCCGACGACGCTGACGTCACGGCCGCCGACGCCAAGCGGCAGCCACGTCCGCGACGGCGGCGGGTCGGGCAGTGCCAGCTCGTCCAGCTGGGCGACGGTTGGCAGCGGCGGGAAACGCCGCGGCAGCCAGCGCGCACCGCCGGTGGCCGATGCGAGCTGGAACGCGAAACCAGGCTGGGCGCCGAATCCAGGCTGAGCGTCGAATGCAGACTGGACGTCGAATGCGGGCTGCGAGCCGAATGCGGGCTGGACGTCGAACCGGTGGGCGAGCTCCGCGGCGGTCAGGTCGGGGCGGGCGACCTGCAGATGGGTTCCCGATGAGACCTCGATTGCCCGCCCTGGCAGCTCCGGCGGGCTGACGACGCCGGACGGGTAGTGCATCCGGCGCAGCTCCTCCTTGCCGAACGGGAGCAGGACGCGGCGGGTGAACAGGTTCGCGGTCCGGCTGGCGGCCAGGTCCTGGCCACCGATGGCGACGACGTGCACGCCGACGGGCGGTCCGGAGGCGATCAGGTCACGCAGCAGCGTGAGCATCGATGTCTCCACGAAGGCCGGGTCGGACCGGTTCTCGAAGTGGTCCCAGCCGTCGACGATCAACAGGATCCTCGGCCGGCGTCCAGCCAGATCGCCGCCTCCGCCGCCCCCAGCGCCCCCAGCGCCCCCACCGGCTCCACCGGCTCCACTGGCTCCACCGGCTCCACCGGGCCAGCCGACACCGCTCGCACCGCTGGCCGCGCCAGCACTGCCCGCGCCGAGGCGGGCGGTCTGGCGGGTGGTGACCTCCTCGGCGAGCCAAGTCAGGAGGCGGCGGATCCGGTCCGGTTCGGCCGCGGGGATGACGGCGCCGCAGTGCGGCAGCACCGCGTAGTCGGCGAGCCCCGACGGCTGGCGCTCGATGACGTAGAACTGCGCCGAGTCTGGCCCGAACCGGGATGCGAGCCCGGTGATGAGAGTCCTGGCGAGGGTGGTGCGACCGGTCTGCGGGCCGCCGGCGACGAGGAGCCGGTCGGTGCCGTCGAGGTCGAAGACGGCCGGCGGCTGGGCCTGCGCCGCCGGCTCGTCGAGCAGCCCGAATGGGATCTCGGCGCCGGACGCCGCGCCGGACGCCGCGCCGGACGCCGCGGCGTCGAGGCCGGTGAGGGTGAGGTCCGCGGGCAGCGGGGGCAGCAGCGGCCGCAGCGGCGCCGGGCCACCGGTCAGCGCGGCCGCCTGCTCGATCGCTCGGATCGTGAGCGTCTGGTCGGTCGCCGCGCCGCCGTGGTCGATTTTCTCCTCCGGGCGGGCCGTTCCGAGCGTGGTCCAGCCGACGACGCGGACCCGGGCGGGGCGGGCGCCGCCGACCGGCGGCGGGTCGCCCAGATAGCCCGACTGGAAGAGCCGGGGGGTGCGGGTCTCGTCCTTGGTGCAGAGGATCATGCCGCGGCCGCGCAGCCGGCCGGGGACGCTCGCCGCGTCCGGCACGCCGAGCACCTCGATGCTGTCGGCCGGCTCGTTCTGCCGCAGCGTGATGCGCAGGTCGATGTTGTTCTTCAGCTCGGCTGAGAGCTTGCCCTGCAGCGACTGGGTCGCGAGCACGAGGTGCATCCCGAGTGACCGGCCCTTGGCCGCGACGTTCACCAGCTCCTTGAGGAAGTCCGGCGACGTCTCCAGTACCCGCGCGAACTCATCGAAGATCATCACGAGCCGCGGCAACGCCGCCGGAGCACCGGCACGACCAGCAGCACCGGCACGACCAGCAGCACCGGCACGGCCCGGAGCACCGGCACGACCCGCAGCACCGCCGCCGCCCCCGATGCCGACACCGTCGCGGGCGCGGCCATGGCCTCGGCCAAGGCCGCGCAGCTCCCGCCAGTACTCGTCGATCTCGCCGCCGTGCCGGGCGAGCAGCCGTTCCCGGCGGCTGACCTCGGCCCGCACCGACGCGAGCACGCGGCGCGCCGCCGCCTCGTCGAACACGTCGGCCGCCGTCTCCCCCGTGGAGCGGATCAGCGCGACGACGTGTGGGCAGCGCTCGAACGGCAGGAACGCGCTGCCGCCTTTGAAGTCGACCAGCACCAGGTTCAGCTCGTCGGGCGAGTTCGCGAGCAGCAACGACGTGACGAGCGTCTGAAGCAGGATGCTCTTGCCCGCGCCGGTCGCCCCACCGAGCATGGTGTGCGGGCCCTGCGCGGCGAGGTCGACGGTGACCGGCCCGTCCGCGTCGGCACCGAGCGGCACCTTCGTCGTCGGCCCTGGCGACGACGACCACAGGCTCACGACGTCTTCCGGGCTCGGCTGCGCGATTCCGAGCAGGTCGAGGAAACGAACCGGATAGGGAATGCTCCCCTCCGAGCTGCCCAACGTCAGCCGGTCGCGCAACGGGGCGACCGCGCGGGCCACCTCCTCGGCCTCGGCCGCGGTGACGCCCTCGGCGCGCCCCGCCTGCTCGCCGTCTCTGCTGGTCACCCGGACCGTGTATTTGTCGTCGATGACGCACTGGACGCGGCACTCGGCCATGTCGTGCCGGTCGACGGCGATGACGTAGACGCCCGCTCCCGGGCCCTCGCGCAGCACGGCTCGCATCCCGGCCAGCTCGCGCAGCGGCAGCGCGCCGTCGAGCAGGACGACGACGTCCTCGGCGAACCGCACCTGCGTGTGCCCGCGCCGTTCGGCCGTGCGCAGGGCGATCAGCTCCCGAAGCTCCCTGATCCGCTCGGCACGGGTAGTGGCGGTGTTGCCGACCCAGCACGGGATGTCGTTCGCCTCGCCGGCCCAGGTATGCGGCAGCCAGCTGGCCCAGTACGGGTCCCCGTCGTCGGCGGAGGTGAGCAGCACGATGCGCAGGTCGTCGGGGGCGCGCAGCACGCCGAGCTGGACCAGCAGGAAACGGGCCAGCGCTCGGGACGGCTCCTCGGGCCCGGCGATGCCGAGCACCCCGGCGTCGCGCAGGTCGACGGTGAGCGGCACGGAGCGCAGCAGCAGCTCGGGAAACCCCTCCCAGCGCTCACCTCGCAGGTTCAGCGATGGCGGGATGTCGGTGAGGCCGACCCGGAGCACGAGCGCGTCCGGGGAGTCGGCGGTGCGCGGCCACACCTTGCGGTTCGCCCCGGTCGCGGCCAGCGCCAGCTCGAGCCGGTCCGGGGCTCGCCGGCGGCGGACGCTCTCCTCGTCGTCCAGCCGTCGCGCGATCTCGCGCAGCACGGTCACCCGTGCCTGCTCCTGGCGTTCGCGCTCGGCGCGGCGGGTCCGCCGGTCGCCCACCTGGCTGCCGATGATCGTCATTGGCCCGAGCAGGCACATCACCAGGATCAACAGCCGTCCCAGGACCACCGCGAGCACCACGCCCATGACGACGGGCAGCAGCGCGGACAGCCAGATGCCAATCCGCGAGGTGCCTGGTCGCACGTGGGACGCCGGCAGGGTCACCTCGCCGCGCGGGAGCGCAGGCGGGGAGTCGAAGGCCCGGTCGAAGTCGAGCCGGCCGTCGCCGCCAAGCCTGGTGAACAGCGGTGTGGCCGGCAGCGGCACCCATTCGATCCGGTCGGAGCCGACCTCCAGCAACGCCCCCACGGACAGCTCGGCCTGGCCGGTGACCAGGGCGCCGTCGAGCAGGGTGCCGTTGTGGGAGCCGGCGTCGCTGACCAGGACCCGCCCGTCGTCCTCGATGTCCAGTACCGCGTGCTGGCGGGAGGCCTCCTCGCAGTGCAGCACGACGTCGGCGTCCGCCGACCGGGCCACGGACCGCCGGCCGGGCGCGAGCCAGGCGACGAGCCCGGCGTCCCGCCCGTCGACGACGCGCAGCGCGCCCACGACGCCGGGCGGCAGCGACCGCACGTCGGGGCCGGGCGCGCCGATGCTGATGACGGCCCCCTGCACCAGCGGGCTGCCGCCCACCAGCGTGGTCGGGTCGAGCCAGACGTCGCCGACGAAGCAGTGCCTGCCGACGACGGGCAGCGGCAACGCGTCGAGCACGGACGCCACGGTCGTGTCCGGCTCGGCGGACACCTCGACGTCGCGGCTCGCGCCCGTGGTGGCGTGCCACACCGTCAGTCTGATGATCATTATCGGGCCGCCTTGGACTTG
>Ga0105249_10006663_pt1 | contig 10054 bp, 9 predicted proteins | sample KBSS44metaG_FD_81522 | JGI IMG/M metagenome (GOLD analysis project Ga0105249, IMG submission 81522) | Switchgrass rhizosphere microbial communities from Kellogg Biological Station, Michigan, USA - KBS S4-4 metaG | ecosystem: Host-associated > Plants > Roots > Rhizosphere > Soil | place...
AGTAACGAGCGGTGGTACGTGAAGTGCTGCTCGGCATGCAGACCGCCGCCGCCACCCCCCGTACCCGGCTCGCGGACGACCCCGGTGGCCTCGCGCCCGGAGCCGAACCATGGCTGGTCGAACTTGGGGCGCAGGAAGTAGTCGGGGTCGAACTGCGCGCTCGCCTGCACGAACGTCGGCGGCGCCGGAATGCCGCCCAGCTCCGCCGCCGCGGCGTAGTCGGCGTCGTAGTAGACGGGGTTCGGGTCGTTGATCGCACGGGCGAACATGGCGATGTGTCCCGACTCGACAGGGAAGCGGTCAACCGTCATCGAGGACTCCTTGGGCGTCGATCCTGTCGGTACTGTACAGTGTAGAAAACCTGCGGGGGGAACTGGAACGCCGGCGCCGTCACGGCGCCGCGAGCACCATCGAAAGGATCTCACGATGAGCGACGCGCCCGTGCTCGAGGTCGACGACGACGGTCCCGTGCGGATCGTGCGACTGAACCGGCCGGACCAGATGAACGCGTTCGACGACGACCTGCACGTCCAGTTCGCGGCGCTGTGGCATCGGATCGAACAGGACACCGACGTGCGCGCGGTGGTGCTCACCGGCAACGGTCGTGCGTTCAGCGCCGGCGGCAACATCGACGAGTTCGAGCTGCATCATCGGGACTTCGCGCTCCGCCGGCGAATCCTGCGCTCGGCCCGTCGCCTCGTCGACGAGATGCTCAACGTGCACGTGCCCGTCGTCGCCGCGGTCAACGGTCCCGCCGTCGGGCTCGGTGCCACACTGATGACGTTGTGCGACATCGTGTTCATCGCCGACCACACGTTCGTTGCCGACCCACACGTCGCCAGCGCGCTCGTCGCCGGCGACGGTGGCGCCGTCACGTGGCCGACGATGACGAGTCTGCTGAAGGTGAAGCAGTACCTCCTCACGGGTGATCGGATCCCGGCGGGGGAGGCGGTGGCGATGGGTCTTGCCAACTTCGCCGTGCCGGTGGACGAGTTGCTGCCGGCAGCGACGGCGTTCGCCCGTCGGCTCGCGTCGTTGCCGCCGCAGGCCGTGCAGGACACCAAGTCGTTGCTCAACCAGACCCTGCGTCAGAACGCGGTGAACATGCTCGGCCACGGGCTCGCTGCGGAGAGCCAGTCGCACGACACGGCCGAGTACGTCGCCTTCCCGGCCAGCTTCCGCAAGGGCAAGTAGGACGATGGACTTCGACTTCACGCCGGACGAGGAGGCGTTCCGCGGCGAGCTGCGCTCATGGCTGCACGACCACCTGGTTGGTGAGTTCCGCGACCACCTCGGCGTCGGTGGTCCCGCGGACGACAGCCACTGGGAGATCCGCCTGGAGTGGGAGCGGCTCCTCGCCAAGGACCGGTGGCTCAACATCAGCTGGCCCGTCGAGTACGGCGGGCGCGGTGGCACGCTCAACCAGGAGATCATCTCGTACCTCGAGTTCGCCGAGGCACGCGCGCCGTACTGGGTCGGCGTGCAGGGCCGGGATCTGCTCGGCCCGACGCTGCTGCACTTCGGGACGGAGCAGCAGAAGGCCCGCTTCCTGCCGCCGATCACGCGCGTCGAGGAGTTCTGGAGCCAGGGGTTCAGCGAACCGGAGGCCGGCAGCGACCTCGCCTCGCTGCGCACCACTGCGGTGCGTGACGGCGATCGGTGGGTGATCAACGGGCAGAAGATCTGGAACACCTTCGGCGCCCATGCGGACTGGATCTACGTGCTGTGCCGCACGGACCCGGCGGCGCGGCACAAGGGCATCAGCATGCTCCTCGTGGAGCGGGACCAACCCGGCGTCGACGTCCGCCCGATCCGCACCCTGGCAGGCACCATGGAGTTCTGCGAGGTCTTCTTCACCGACGCGCACACGCCCGCCGACCACGTGGTCGGGTCGGTCAACGGCGGCTGGGGCGTCGTGATGGGCACACTCGGCCAGGAGCGGGCGCTCACCACGCTGCCGATGATCTTCGGGTTCCGCCACGAGGTCGACGCGGCCATCGAGGTCGCGCGGCAGCGCGGCAGCGCTGATGACCCGGTCGTGCGCGACGCGCTCGCCACGGCGTACAGCGGGATGCGGATCATCCACTGGACCTACTACCGGATGCTCACGAAGATGATGCGCGGCGGCGAGATGGGTCCGGAGAGCTCGGTGTCCAAGCTGCTCTGGGCCGAGTGGCACCGTGGCATGGGAGAGCTCTCGCTGCGACTGCGCGGCGTCGCCGGCGACATCACCGGCAAGGACTACGAGCTCGACCTCGGCCAGATGATCGCGCTCAACGCGCGGGCCGAGACGATCTACGGCGGCAGCAGCGAGGTGCAGCGCAACATCGTCGGCGAGCGGGCGCTCGGTCTGCCGAAGGAACCCGGCTGACCGGGCTGAATGTCCTCGGCGGGCTCAGCGGGGGTCAGCGGCGCAGCAGGCGGCCCGGTGTCGCGCCGGTCATCTCCCCGTGCTCCTGAGTGACGACGCCCCCGACCATCGTCGTGCGGTAGCCGCCGGCGGGGCGGCGGAGCCGGCGGGCACCGGTCGGCAGGTCGGCGACGAACGACTCCGATCCCCACGACAGCTCGTCGAGGGCGAACACGTTGACGTCGGCGATGGCACCCTCCTGCAGCACGCCACGGCCCTCGAACCCGAACAATCCGGCGAGATGACCGGTCAGCCGGTGCACCGCCTGCTCGATCGTCAGGTCGCCGCGGTCGCGGGTGAACTCGGTCAACAGCAGCGTGCTGTCGCCCGCCGCGGAGAACATCTGCAGATGGGCGCCGGCGTCGCTGTTGGCGAGCACGCCGGCAGGGTGCGTGAGCAGCGCGGCGACGCCGTCGGGATCACCGTTGCCGACGCCACTACCGACGACGCCGGGGCGGAGATCGTTGGCGAGGATCCAGTCGGCGAGCACGTCGCTCGGATGGCCGCCGCGCGCGGCGACGAGGTCGGCCAACGTGCGGTTCAACCACACCTCGTGCTCCGGTCGCGTCACTGAGAGCAACCGCACCTTGTGCGGCAACTTGTGGCGGATCATCGTGAACGGCACGCGGTCCCAATCGGCCCGCGCCGCGGCGCGCCACTCGTCGTCGGCGAGCAGCGTCGCCTTCGCGTCGGCGTCCATCGTCTGCACCATCTTGTGCCAGCTGTCCTTCATCGTGAAGAACGACATGCCGCCGAACCAGTTCACTTGGATGTCCATCGGCCGTGGGCTGATCTGCGGGTAGCACGGCGAGCCGGCGGCCTGCAGCTCGCTGGCGAGGTCCATCAGCGAGAGCGCGAGCTCGGGCATCTGGTCGTCGTACATCACGTTGATCCATGTGTTGACGAGCCCACGGCGGGCACACAAGGTGGCGAGGCGGCGGACGCTGGCCGGCGTGCGCTTGGCGTACGGATCGGAGATGAACTGCAGGAAGCGCCCCCGGTCCGCGAGCACGTCGATGAGCGCGTCGAACTCCGCGTCGTCGGCCACCCGGCTCGGCACCGGTCGCTTGTTCCGGTCCTCGTCGAAGCCGATCGAGGTGGACATGCCGAACGCGCCGGCGGCCATGCACTCGTCCGCCAGCGCGGCGATCTGCGTTCGCTCGTCGTCCGTGGCCGCGCGCTCCCAGGCCTCCGCGCCCATCACGAACAGGCGCAGCGGTGTGTGACCCACCAGGCCGGCGATGTTGAGCCCGAACTCGCGTGATCCGACTTCGGTCACCAGCTCGGGGTAGCGCTCCCAGGTCCACGGAACTGAAGCGGCGATCGCAGCCTCAGGGAGGTCCTCGATGTAGCAGAGCAGCGCGGCGAGCTCGTCGCGATGCTCCGGGCGGCACGGCGCGAGCGACAGCGAGCAGTTGCCGTAGAGCAGCGACGTCATGCCGTGCAGCGGCATCGGATCGCAGAAGGGGTCCCAGAACAACGAGGCGTCGAAGTGGGTGTGGATGTCGATGAAGCCCGGCGTGACGTACGCGCCGCCGGCGTCGATCTCGCGCTCGCCGTCGGGACGAAGGCCTGGCCCGATCTCCGTGATGCGACCACCGGTGATGCGCACGTCGGCAACTCGCGGTGCCGCGCCGGTGCCGTCGACCACCTCACCGCCACGCAGCAGCAGATCCATCGCGAACCCCCAGATCCGTCGTCGCGACGTCGCGCCGACGGATTCATTCTACGCTGTACAACGCGCCGCCCGAAAGCGAGCCGCCACCGAATCGGGTTCGGTGAGTCTGAGTTTGGGCGGGGATGTTCGCCGGTGAGTCGGCGGCGGTCAGGGGGCGGTGCGGGTGGAGGCGATGCGGGCTTCGAAGCCGGCGATCAGGGTGTCGAACGCCCAGCGGTAGGCCGTGTCGGTGCTGACCGGTGCGCGATGGGCCCGCTCGACGGCCATGCGCCCGAACATGCACGACTCGAACGTCGTGTAGGCCAGCTGCGCCTCGGCGGGGGAGAACCCGGCCTCGATGAGGCAGTCGATCGTTGCCTGGATGTGGCGCTTCGCGGCCGGGGTCGGTGGCCGGTCGAGGAGGGCTTCGGCGAGGCCCGGATGCGCGGCGGTGGCCTTGCGCGTGGCGCGATTGAGCTGCCACATCCGCTCCGACCACGTGCCCGACGACGGCGCCGGCACCGGCACGGACGACATCACGGCTTCGAGCACCAGGTCGACGAGCTCGGTCTTGTTGCGCACGTAGTAGTACGTCGCCATCGGTGTCACCCCGAGGTCGTCGGCCAACGTCCGCATCGTCAGGCTGGCCAGCCCGTGCGCCTTCGTGAGCCGGAGCGCGGCGGCGACGATCTGATCGACCGTCAGCCGGTCGGCCGCCTTGGCGGCGGCGGCCTTGGGCGCGGCCGGCTTGGGTGTGACGGACGGGCTCGGCTTCCGGCGTGCAGTGGACGATGACATCGACGGAATTGTACGCTGTACAACGACGTCGGGTCGGCACCTTGATCCGGCGAGAGCAGAGGGGGCCATCGTGGCTGACGTCGTGATCGTCGATGCTGTCCGCACCGCTGTCGGGCGTCGCAACGGAGGCCTGTCGACGTTGCACCCGAACGACGTGCTCGGCGCGGTGCAGCGCGCCGTGCTCGAGCGCTCCGGCGTCGCGCCCGACGCGATCGAACAGGTCGTCGGCGGATGCGTGGGTCAGGTCGGCGCGCAGAGCAGCAACGTCACCCGCAACGCGTGGCTGGCTGCCGGACTGCCGCTCGACGTGCCGGCGAGCACGGTGAACGTGCAGTGCGGCTCGTCGCAGCAGGCCACCACGCTCGCGCACGGCATGGTCGGGAGTGGGCTCGTCGACCTCGCCATCGCGTGTGGGGTCGAGAGCATGTCGCGAGTGCCGATGGGGTCGTCCGTCGCCGATCCTGCGCTCGGCATGCCGCGCGAGGGGACGTACGCGGAGCACTACGAGGCGACCAGCCAGTTCCAGGGCGCGGACCGCATCGCCCACCAGTGGGGCATCAGCCGCGCCGATACCGAGGCGTTCGCGAAGCAGTCCCAGGACCGTGCCGCGCAGGCCTGGCGCGAGCAGCGTTTCGACGGCCAGATCGTGCCGATCGACGTGTCCGGCACGCCGTTCGTCCGTGACGAGTGCATGCGCGACACATCGCTCGAGGGTCTCGCCGGCCTGCGTACCAACCTCGCCGACACCGACGGCGTGCCCGCGGTGCACACGGCCGGCACCTCGTCGCAGATCGCCGACGGCGCCGGCGCGGTGCTGCTCGCCTCGGCGGAACGCGCCCGGCAGCTCGGGCTGCGGGCGAGGGCGCGCATCGTCGACTCGGTGCTCGTCGGCAGCGATCCGGTCCTGATGCTGACCGGTCCGATGCCCGCAACCAGGCTGCTGCTGAAGCGGACGGGTTTGCACCTCGACGACATCGACGTGTTCGAGATCAACGAGGCGTTCGCGTCGGTCGTGCTCGCCTGGGCCACCGAGGTCGGCGCCGATCTGGACAAGGTCAACCCGAACGGCGGCGCGATCGCGCTCGGGCACCCGCTCGGCGGCACCGGGTGCATCCTGCTGACGAAGGCGCTCTACGAGCTGGAGCGCACCGGGGGCCGCTACGCGCTGGTGTCGATGTGCTGCGGCGGTGGGCTCGGCACGGGCACGATCATCGAGCGGCTGTAGGTCGTGGCCACGCCCACGTCGGTGACACCGCTGACCGTCGGCATCCGGCCGCCGCACGAGCTGTTCGAGGGCGGCGCGGCCGCGCTGCGCGCCGGCATCGCCCGCATCGAGGCGAGCGGCATCGACCGGGTCTGCGTCGGCGACCACGTCTCGTTCCACGGCGGGCGCGGCTTCGACGGACTCGTTCAGGCGACCGCCCTCGCCGCGCTCAGCGATCTCGAGGTGCAGACGGCCGTCTACCTGCTGCCGCTGCGCCACCCCGTCCCCGTGGCGCGGCAGGTCAACTCGCTGAGCCAGATCGCGCCCGGCCGGTTCGTCTTCGGGGTGGGTGTGGGCGGTGAGGATCCCGCCGAGGTCGCGCTGTGCGGCGTCGACCCGACGACTCGCGGCCGGCGGATGGACGAGTCGCTCACGATCATCCGCGCGTTGCTCGCCGGCGACACCGTGTCGTTCTCCGGCCAGTTCTTCGAGGTCCACGAGGGGCGGGTGCTGCCCACGCCACCGATCGCGATCCCGATCGTGGTCGGTGGTCGGTCGCCGGCGGCGCTGCGCCGCGCGGGCCGCCTCGGCGACGGGTGGCTCGCACTCTGGACCACCCCGCAGCGCTTCGTCGACGCCGTTGCCGAGGTCGAGGCGCACGCGGCCGCCGCGGGTCGCAGCGACGTCGCCTGGCGTCACGGCCTGCAGGTGTGGTGCGGGTTCGGCGACGACAAGGCCGCAGCGCGGCGGGCGCTCGCGTCCGCGATGGAGTCGCTCTACAAGGTGCCCTTCGAGAAGTTCGAGCGCTACTCGCCGTTCGGCACCCCGGCCGATGTGGCCGCCGAGCTGGCGCCGTTCGTCGCCGCCGGATGCCGCGACATCAACATCATCGCCGCCGCGGCATCATCGGACGCGGCCACCGAGGCGGTCGCCGAGACCCGCCGGCTGCTGATATCTGGCCAATAGAGTTCTATGATTTAACTGTATGAACCTCGACACACCTCTCGACGAGATCCCCGAACTGATCCACGGCCGAACCTGGGAGGACATGACCGTCGGGTTCAGGTTCCGCACCGGCGCGCGGACGATCACGGAGACCGATCTCGTCACGTTCGTCAACCTCACCGGCCTGAACGAACCGCTGTTCTACGACGAGCGCTTCGCCCGCGAGCACGGCTACGCCGGACGCCTGGTGTCCGGCATGCAGACGTTCTGCTACGCCGAGGGCCTCGTCATCCAGACCGGCAGCATCCACGGCACCGGTCTCGCCCACATGCACTGCGAGATCGACATCAAGGCGCCGGTCTACGTCGGCGACACGATCTCGGTCGTCGTCGAAGTGACCCAGCAACGCGCGGCGTCCAAGGGCAACCGCGGGGTCATCACCACCTGCAACACCGTGTACAACCAGCGCGGCGAGGCGGTCATGGAGTACCACCCCGTACGCCTCACCAAGGGACGATCGTGAGCGAGCCGGAGCCGCCCGGCGCGGAGCTGGTGCTCCAAGACCTCGAGGCCGGCGTCCTGCTGCTCACGTGGAACCGCCCCGAGCGCAACAACGGCTGGACCGTCGATCTGGAGGAGGCGTACTTCCAGGCGCTGATCGATGCGTCGGCCAACCCCGACGTGCGCGTCATCGTCGTCACCGGTGCCGGTCGCTCCTTCTGTCCAGGTCTCGACATGCACGCCTTGTCGGCTGCGACCGGTGGGACGCCGATGGCCACACGACGTCGCTGGCCGATGAACTTCGCCCGTCATGTTCCCAAGCCGGTGATCGCCGCAGTCAACGGCGCGTGCGCCGGGATCGGCTTCATCCAGGCGGTCGCCAGCGATCTGCGGTTCGCGTCCACCGCCGCGAAGTTCACAACGGCGTTCGCGCGGCGTGGCCTGCCGGCCGAGAACTCGATCTCGTGGATGCTGCCGAGATTGATCGGCTCTGCGAACGCGCTCGACCTGCTGCTGTCCGCGCGCGTCGTCCAGGCCGACGAGGCATTGCAGCTCGGACTGGTCAACCGAGTGGTCGAACCGGACGAACTGCTCCCGGTGACGCTCGCATACGCCCGCGATCTCGCCGCCAACTGCTCACCGAACGCGATGGCCGCGATCAAGCGACAGGTGCTGGACGACTGGGAGCGCACGAGCGAGGAGAGCCGGTTGACCGCGCTCGTCACCGTCTCGGAGCTCACCGCCGGCGCCGACTTCGCGGAGGGGGTCGCGAGCTTCACGGAGAAGCGCGCCCCGATGTTCGCGGGGCTCGCCGCCGACGTGTCCGTCCCGAAGGGCTGGTACCGCTGAGTCGGCAGGCGGCCACGACGTGGCTCGGCATGATCGCCGAGCGAGCGTCTTCCGACGAGCCTGCGGTCATCACGGACGGCGGCACGTGGAGCGGTCGCGAGCTGATCGAGCGAGCGGCCGGCGCGGCGGACTTCCTCGACGCCGCCGGCGCGCCGATCGGCCATCCGGTGGTCGCGCTGCTGTCGAGCACGCCATTGGCGTTCGCGCTGTTGATCGGTGCCGCGGCAACCGACCGCGCACTCGCGCCGCTCGGCCCGAAGCTCACTCCCAGCGAGCTGGTCCCGATCATCGACGCGCTCGACGCCGAGCTGATCGTGACCGAGCCGGCCTACGAGCCGTTGGCGGCCGACGTCGGGGCACGGACCGGTCGCCGCGTCGCCGTGCTCGACGGGGTGGGCCGCTCGGCGCGTGCGCTGTCGTTCGACATCGCGCCGGATCGCCCCGCCGCGATCCTGCATACGTCCGGGACCACCGGGCTGCCGAAACCGGTGTCCTACCGCCAGGATCGGCTGGCGGCGCGCACGCGGGTCAACGCCGAGCTCGTGCGGCTCGGTCCCGGCGCCACCTACGCGTCGGCGTCGCCGTTCCACCACATCGCCGGTGTCGGGATGCTGTTCGTCGCGATGGGGTCGGGGGCCGCGCTGGCGTCGCTGCCACGGTTCGATCTCGACGCGTGGGACGGTCTCGCCGAGCGCGGTGCGACCCACGTCCTCATCGTGCCGACGATGGTGGAGATGTTGCTCGATGCCGGGCGGTTCTCGCTGCCCGGTCTGCGCGTGCTCCAGTACGGGGCCGCCTCGATCCACCCCGACACGTTGCGCCGGGCGATGGATGCGATGCCCGGGGTCGCGTTCGTCAACATCTTCGGGCAGACCGAGGGCAGTCCCGTCACCTGCCTCACGATCGAGGACCACGTGCTCGCGGCGAGCGGCCGGCCGGAGCTGCTCGGGTCCGTCGGGCGAGCTGCGCCGGGGGTGTCGGTCGTGATCGAGGGTGCAGGTGACGACGGCATCGGCGAGGTGGTGGCGCGTGGCGCCCACCTGTTCCGCACGGACGACGACGGCTGGATGCACACCGGGGATCTCGGTCGGCTCGACGCCGACGGCTACCTCTACCTGTCCGGACGCCGCGGCGACAAGATCATCCGTGGCGGCGAGAACGTCTACCCGATGGAGGTCGAGCGGGTGCTCGCCCAGCATCCGGACGTCGCGGAGGTCTGCGTGTTCGGTCTGCCGGATCGCACGTGGGGAGAGGTCGTCGCCGCCGCGATCGTGCTCCGTCGACCGGATGCCGCGGAGCTCGATGTCGACGCGCTGCGCGCCTTCGCTCGTGAACGGCTCGCCGGGTTCAAGGTGCCGACGGTGTGGGAGCAGCTCGACGCGTTGCCGCGCAACATGGCGGGCAAGGTGCTGCGCCGGGAGCTGATCGCGGCGCGGACTGCCACCGGCGGGTAGTCGCCGGCGCTTCGTCAGCGTCCGGTGAACACCGGCGGGCGATTTTCACGATGGGCCGCGATGCCTTCGTCTACGTCGGCGCTCCATTCCAGCGAGTAGCGGAGCCGGTCGGACAAATTTGCGGCCTCAGCCCGCCCCGGTCCCAGCCGCGCTTGGACGATCCGCTTCGCACCCCGGGTTGCCAAGGGACCGGCGGAGGCGATTGTCTTGGCGAGCGCTTTGACCTCGGCAGCGAG
>Ga0105249_10006666_pt1 | contig 10053 bp, 1 predicted proteins | sample KBSS44metaG_FD_81522 | JGI IMG/M metagenome (GOLD analysis project Ga0105249, IMG submission 81522) | Switchgrass rhizosphere microbial communities from Kellogg Biological Station, Michigan, USA - KBS S4-4 metaG | ecosystem: Host-associated > Plants > Roots > Rhizosphere > Soil | place...
AAGATTAACTGGCCCAAATGAGCGTGAATCAAGTGAATTTCCCCTGTTATCGCCCATGACAAACACTTCGCCATTGGGGACAACGAGATCGGTATCGGTGCCAGTGTAGCCAATAACCGCACCATAAGGCAATGTCTTATCAGGTTGGAAGCCGTCGGAGTGTCCGCTGTCATAAATTGTTGCAACGCCGTTTTTAACCACAATGTGGTCGCCAGGTAACCCAATGACACGCTTAATGAGTTGCTTTTCGGGGTCTTGGCCAAAATCGGCCAGTGCCGGCTCATTAAAGACGATAACGTCACCGCGGTGCGGCACAAAATTGTGATGGGTGATCCGTGCCCAGGTGCGCGGCAATTTCCAAATAATGAGACGATCGTGATCTTGGAGTGTAGTTTCCATGCTTTGCCCATCGACTTGATAGGATTGGAACACAAATGTAATGAGTATGATCGCGATAAACGGTGCCAGCAACAAGATAAAAACTGTCGACATGACACTTCGCCAGCCCTCTTGCTTGGGGCGAGCACTGGATCGTTCGGCCGGTGTTGGTTGGTTGTCGTTAGCTGGGGGAGTCGCAGGTTTCGACAAGAACGGGCGTTTCATCATACAAAGTCAAATTATAGCCTAAAGCAGAGCGTTTTGCACGCCGCGAACCTTCTTCGTTGTGCTATTTACTGTAATGAGAGTAGGCTATAATCATAAGTTGTAACGCTTAAAGGTTTTGCGAATGGTCCCGATACGGCGTAGGCTTCGGTCTAAACTTCGAATCTTGGGTTTCAGCGCCGCGGTGCTCATATTGCTGGGGGTCTCCTCTTTGAGTGCGCAAGGAGCATCCTCGATTGCCCAGAGTTTTAAGACTGATGACACGAATATCGTTGCCGGTGCCCTAGTGAGCCTTAGGAAAGGCACTCCGGGTACGGTGGAGTTGAGCAAGACTGAAAACCTAGAACAGCTGATCGGTGTATCGGGCGATAAATCGTTGATTGAGTTATCGCTCACCAACGGTAGCGCGGGCATACAGGTGGTGACGAACGGTAGTACGCCGGCGCTGGTCAGCGACATTAACGGCACGATTAAAACCGGCGACAAAATCACCGCCTCTCCGATTGCCGGTGTTGGTATGAAAGCTACGGTCAGCACATTAATCATCGGCACGGCTCAGAATAACCTCAGTAGCGTTACCACCGAAACACGATCAATCACCGACAAGCAGGGCAATAAGAAAGACGTACACATCGGCACGATCTTGATACAAGTCGACAAGGTTTTTTATGAGGCGCCACAAGATCAGTCGACCTTTTTACCGCCTATTCTGCAGGATTTTGCCAACCATGTTGCCGGCAAACAGGTTTCGGCAGTGCGCGTGCTCATTGCAGGGCTACTCGTCATATTTATCGTGATTACCGTTGCTGTGCTGTTATATTCCTCAATTCGTTCCAGCATTATTTCTATCGGGCGTAATCCGCTTTCTGAAGGTGCGGTCAAGAAAAGTCTGATACAAGTCGGTTTGGCAACCAGCGGCCTGCTGGTATTTATGATCATCACGATCTACATTATTTTGGTGACGTAGAACAAGATTATTTAGTTATCCACAGATACTTCCAAAATCCTCTGAAAAAACCATAACCAGCTTGGCGTAAGAGAGGTAGAAGACTATAATAAACTACGGAGGGTGCTCTCTGTACGGAGAGTAAATAAAACCAAAACAATCGTGGAAAATAAAAACGAGGACACGAATGTTGTTAATTTGACAGGTGGCAGTTCGCAGTCATCTTCTCTAGAAGCGTATCCTGATGTATCGTCGGATCCCCAAGCGCTTTCTATGGAGCCGAACCTAGTCGAAGTAACAACAGGCGGTCCGATGGAACCACCTACATCTCCAGCCGCATCCCCTTGGATCAAGCGAGGTGTCTTAGTGCTTGTCGGTGTTGCACTGATCGCAGGACTCATCTGGGTGCTGGCCGGTTCAACACATAGGCAAGCTAGTAATTTAAACTCAGTCGATGCTTCAAGCCAGTACGGCTCAGTTGATATTCCACTAGGCCCTCTCTCAGCCAGTGGGGTTGATTTTTCACAGGCTCAAACCGTTGGCATTAACGGCACACTTGAGATAAACGGTGCGTTAACGGTTACGCCCTCGTTGCAGCCAGCCTCCGCTAAGCCCGGCCAAATCTACTACGACAAAAATACCAACCTGTTGGCCTACTACAACGGCTCGCAGTTTATACCAGTTGGTCCTGGCGTATCGACTGTCGGCGGCTTTAGTGGACAGATTAGTCTGGGCGCTGGCCTGGTGGCTATTGGCGGCCAGCTGGGCAACACGGGCGTGCTATCATTCCAGGGTCAAACCGGTGATGTCTCATTGAATGCGGGCACCGGTATCAGCGTGAACGGCACCACAATCACCAATAAAGGGGTGATTAGCGTCACGTCGAGCACGCCGGCGCTCACTGTCACAGACGACGGTAACGGTAACTTGACGTTGACTGGCAGCGGTTCGGGTACGGTTGCAAGCTTGGGCGGTACAACCGATCGGCTGGCGAAATTTACGGGTGCGCAGCTGATTGGTGACTCGTTGCTTGGGGAAAGCGGCACAACCATCACGGTCAACGGCGACCTAAGTGTGACCGGCGGCGTGGCCCTCGCCAATGCGTTAACTGTTGCCAATGGTGGTACCGGCACTACGGCCCTGACTGCCAACGGCGTAGTTATTGGCCAAGGTACTGCGGCGCTGGCAACAGTCACCTCGGGAGGTGCCGGTTTGTGTTTGTTATCAACAGTTGGAGCACCTGTCTTTGCGGCCTGCCCCAGCGGCAGTGGCGTCAGCTCGCTCAACGGACTTACCGGCGCGATTAGTATTGCCAACGCCAGTGGCGCCGGCGCCACCATTACTATTGATAATGCCAGCACTGTTGCCAAAGGCATCGCCAGCTTCAATGCCACCAACTTCAGCGTCGCCAGCGGTGCTGTTAACACGATCCAGAACATTAATACCGGCGCAACACCAACTTTTGCTGGTGTGAACACAAATACGATTACCCCCAGCGCACCCCTGACAATTGGGGTGAGTGCCCAGACGGCGCTACTGCAGGGATCGACGACCACCATCACGTCGAGCGGCGTGGGTAATAATATTGTTCTTAATTCGGCGGGCACCATCGAATTGCAAGATACAACGAACGTCAGCGGTAATATAACAAGTACCGGTGATCTGGCGGTTAATGGTGGTGATATAACAGCGGCCGGCACTTTAAACATCACTGCCGGCGGTACACTGACGGCTGGTGATAGCACCCACACACTAACGCTCCAAGGAGATGCCGCGACGACCCTGAAAGCAACGAGCGGCGCAGCTACGACGATCGTTGGTTTTGTGAGTCCAACAGCTAACACGACGCTTAACTTCCCGGCGGTATCGGCGGGCACGTATACAATTTGTGTTAGTAGCGGCAACTGTTCGGGTGCAGCTTCGACGCTCCAGTCGGCCTACGACAACTCGACAAGCCCGGAAATTGTCTTGGACGCAACTCGCGGCGCGCTCACCATACGAGACACGCTTGCCGGCTTGGGAGCTAGTTTGCTTGAAGTGCAAAACAATGCCGGCAGCACAACATACCTAGCCGTAACGGCCGCCGGCGTTGTGGTCACTGGTACGGCTGTAATTAGCGGAAATATTAATAGCACGAGTGGCGTACTCCAGACAGCCGGTACAACTCGTGTTGATAATAGTGGTAACCTGACGAATATTGCCACTATCACGGCTTCGGGCAATGCAACACTGCAAGGTGGATCAGTGACGCTAGGCACTAACGCGCAAGCGGGTAGTGTAATAGTCAGCGACGGTAGTAATAATACGGGCACCATCCAAACTGCGGCGCTCGGCCAAAACACCGTGTACACATTGCCCGATCCCGGTGCCGGTGCAGCTACGATATGCTTGAACACGGGCAACTGTGCCGGCACCGGCGGTGGCGTGACGACCGCTGGCGGTACAACCAATCAGGTGGCCAAGTTTACGGGTAGCCAGACGATCGGCGACTCATTGATTAGCGACAACGGAACCACAGTCAGCATCGCTGGCATCTTGGGCGTTAATACGCTGACGCCAACCGGCGCGTTAACGATTGGCGCCACCAGTCAGAGCCTGACCCTCCAAGGCAATGCCTCGACAAAATTAACGGCTACTAACGCTGGGATCACGAACAGCCTGCAATTTGCGGCACCGGCTACCTCTAATAAAACAGTGACGATTCCTAATGCTAGTGGTACGGTGGCGGTCAGCGCCAGCGGCGTTATCGCTTTGGATGCCAACGGCAACATTACGTGTCCGACCTGTGCGGTGAGCGGCTCGGGGGTGACATCTGTTGACGGCCTTACCGGGGCGCTGACGATTGCCAATTCAAGCGGCGTAGGTACCACAATCACCATAGACGACGCCAGCACTGTTGCCAAAGGCATCGCCAGCTTCAATGCCACCAACTTCAGCGTCGCCAGCGGTGCTGTTAATACAATACAAAATATTCACACCGGTGCCAGTCCTACATTTGTTGGTCTGACACTGTCCGGTAATGCGACCGTGCAAGGTGGTTCGGTGACGGTGGGAACGGCGGCGCAGGGCGGCTCACTTATTTTGAGCGATGGCAGCAGCAATATTGGTACTGTGCAAACGGCGGCTCTTGGCCAAAACACCGTGTATACCCTTCCAGATCCCGGTGGCGCCGCTGCCAGCATCTGTTTGACCACAGGCAACTGTGCTAATGCGGGTGGCGGTGTGACAACCTCAGGTGGTACGACGAACCAGATTCCTAAGTTTACGGGTAGCCAGACGATCGGCGACTCATTGATCAGCGACAATGGGAGTACGGTAACGATTGCCGGTATTTTGGGTGTCAATACTATAACGCCAACCGGCGCGTTAACGATTGGCGCCACCAGCCAGAGCTTGACCCTCCAAGGCAATGCCACCACTAAGCTAACGGCCACAAGTGGCGGCATTACCAACACGTTGCAGTTTGCTGCGCCGGCGAGCTCCAATAAGACGATTACCTTGCCTAATGCCAGCGGCACTGTCGCAGTCAGCGCCAGCGGTGTTATTGCACTCGATGCCAACGGCAACATCACTTGTCCAACATGCGCCGTGAGCGGCTCGGGCGTGACCTCGGTGGACGCACTGACTGGTGCGCTGACAATCGCCAATTCAAGTGGTGTTGGCACAACAATCACCCTCGATGATGCAAGTACTGTCGCCAAAGGCATCGCCAGCTTCAATGCCACCAACTTCAGCGTAACAAGCGGTGCTGTTAATACGATTCAGAATATTAACACGGGCGCGAGCCCCACCTTTACCGGATTGACGTTGTCGGGTAACGCTACGATCCAGGGCGGATCAGCAACACTCGGCACCACCTCGCAGGCCGGTAGCTTGCTGGTGAGCGACGGCAGCAGCAACACCGGTACTATCCAAACCGCTGCTTTGGGACAAGATACGGTCTATACTTTACCTGATCCAGGCAGCGGCACGGTAAGCATCTGTTTGACGACCGGCAACTGTGCCGGCACCGGCGGTGGCGTAACAGGCACGGGCACCAATAATCGCTTGGCCAAGTTTACGAGCACCGGCAGCACCATCGGTGACTCTTCTATTTCTGACAGTGGCACGGTAGTGACGGCCAGCGGCGATCTGGTGATCCAGGGTGGCGATGTCACGGTCGGCGTCGCTAATTCGCAGACTGGTACAATTGCCTTTGCCGACGGCGGCACTGCGTTTCTCGGTTCATTAGTGCAAGGGGCGCTGGCGGCCAGCCGCACTTACACATTACCCGACGCCACCGGAACGATTTGTTTAAGTAGTGGCAACTGTTTGGGCGGTGGCGGTGGCGGTGCCAACACATCGCTGTCCAACCTAACGAGCGTGGCAATCAATACCTCGCTTTTGCCTGGTTCGACTAGCATCGACTTGGGCAGTAACGCTGCCGCTTTCCGTGACCTTTACCTTGGCGGCACGGTCACTAACAATTTCCGTTTTACTGGAACGGCGAGCGCCGCCCGCACAATTACGCTTGACGACCTGAGCGGGCACTTGGCGCTTGTCCAAACCGCTGGTAGTTCTTCGGCACAAACTGGAGACCTCAACGTCAGCGGCACGCTGATCGCCGGCACAGCGCTGCAAGGTACATTGGTGAAATCGGCTGACGGCGCTGGTGCGTCATCGGCTATCACCCTCCGTTCCGGCACGACGACGGGCGGTTCTGGCTTGAGCACCGGCTTGGTCAGTATTCAATCCGGCGATGGCAGTGGCACGAACACGAGCTCGGGCAATGTGGCAATCGATAGTGGCGCTAAAACGGGCAGTGGTACTACGGGCACGGTCAGTGTTGGCGGAACCAATGCCAGTGCCGTGACTCTCGGGCACAGTGGTGTGACGACCACCAACGGCGGTGCGTTAGCGGTGACCCAGCTACTAACAGCTAACGGCGGTGCTAGCGTGGCCGCTAACCAGAACTTGACGCTGCAAAACGGCTCAGGGGTTTTTGCGCAAACCTATACCAGCAACAGCGCTTCCAGCGCCCAGACACTGAGCGCCACGAACAGTAATGCTGGTGGCTCATCGGTCGCGGTCAACGGCCAAGACATTACGCTGGTCGGCACGGCTACATCTGGCGGCATTAATACAAACTCGGCTATCCGGTTTGAAAATCCATCGGCTGCCGCCAACAACCTGTTTTATGGTTTGAATTTTGCCGGCACTGGCTTTACGGATGTCTTACGAGTGAACGGTACGCAGATCATCAACGGTTCGGGCGTTGTGCAGTCGCCTGGTATTAGTGGTAACTATAGTGGCATTACTGGCGTTGGTACGCTCACCAGCGGCGCATTGGGCTCCGGCTTTACGACGATAGCTGTCGGTCAAGGGGGCACTGGCGCAACGAGTTTTACGAGCAATGGTGTGTTATATGGTAATGGTGCGGGCGCGGTGCAGGCAACCGCTGCCGGGACGAACGGCCAGTGTTTGACAGGCAATACCGGCTCGGCACCCACTTGGGTGACGTGCACTGGCTTAGTGACGCTTCAAAACGCCTACAATAATGCAACTAATCCCGAAATTGTCGTTGACGCAACCCGCGGCGCACTGACGGTGCGCGATGCTTCCAGCCCGATCGGCGCCAACTTATTCGAGGTGCAGAGCAACGGCGGCGGCACGACGTACTTCGGGGTTGATGCCAGCGGCGCAAGCGTTGGCGGTGCGCTGACGGTTAGCGGCACGGCGACCATCCAAGGGGCCAACTCGTTAACATTGGGCACAACCGGTAGCAATACCGGCGCTGCGTTGTTCAAGGGCAGCACCGCTGCCAGCGGTACAATTACTCTGAAGCCGGTGACCAACAATCCGGGTACGCACATCCTGAGTCTGCCTGACGAAGACGGCACACTCTGCAGCACCGGCTCGGTATGTACAGGCTATCAGCCTGCGGGCAGCTATGCCCCGGCTTCCGGCTCAGCCAACTATATTCAGAACCAAATTGCTGGCGCGCAAACTGCTGATTTCTACATTAGCGGCACCGGCCGCGCTGCTACGCTCAACGGTACGACCGGCATTAACACCGGGGCGGTGGCGGGCACGCAGCGCATTGACGCCTCGGGTAACTTGGTAAACATTGGCACGATTACCTCGGGATTGATCAACGGGCAAACGATTTCCTCGACTGCCAATTTGACTGGCACGCTGGTGGTGCAGGGCAGCGGCGTGACGATCGGTACCACCTTGCAGCAGGGCTCACTTGTTTTGCACGATGGCAACGGCCAAACGGCAACAATTTCTGTAGGAAGCGCGCTGGTTGCCGATACGGCTCTCGCCATTCCTACGGCCGTTGGTGGCAGTGACACCTTCTGTTTGTTGACGTTGGCTAACTGTACTGGCGGAACGGTCAGCTCTATCGGGGTGCTTGATTCACAAACGAAGTCTGCCAACGGGGCCGTAATATCGGGCAATTCGTTGGTTTTGCAGACAGCCGACGCGAGCTTCCCGGGTCTTGTTTCTACCGGTACGCAAATTTTTGCCGGAGCTAAGACCTTTAACGGTGTAGTGACTTTGGCCGGTGGTGTGAGCACCGGCGATTTGCAAACCGCTTCTGGCGCGGCACCCAACAACCTTAAAGTTAAGGCTGGTGATATCACCGCAGCCAATGGTACTGGTGCGACACTCAATTTGTACGGTGGGGATTCTACCAGTAACAGCTGTGCCACTGCTTGTGTGGGCGGTGACGTGGTTATTCAGGGCGGTGCAGCGCCGGGCGTTTCGGGCACGCACACCGGAGGGAGTGTATCGATCAATGGCGCAACCGCCAACAACACGAACGGTTCGGTGAATATCGGCAATACCAGTGCACTGGTGAATATTGGCTCTACATCTGTTGCTGGTACGGTGAGTATTCAAAACGCTACGGCCGGCACGATCAAGATTAGCGACAACGGTACCGCTAGCACGGTACAGATCGGCAATACCACTGGCGCGGTGACGCAGAACATCCGAATCGGCAACAACGCCACCGCAAGCTCGACGAATAACGTGACGCTTGGATCAACCATTGGTTCATCGACAACTACTATTCAGGGTGGCTCGGGCAACGTCAATGTTAGCTCCGGCGGCACTATCGAATTGCAAAGTAACACCAACGTCACCGGTACGCTGGCGGTTAGCAGTACGATTACAGCCACAACGTTGGGAACTGCCAACACGTCTACTTACCTGTGTCGGAACGCGTCGAACCAGATTGCCACTTGTAGCACCGGTGCCTCGGGCTCGGCCTTTATCCAAGGCGGGAATAACTTTGGCGCTACGGCGGTGCTTGGTACCACGGGCGCCAACGACCTAACATTTATCCGCAATAACGCCACCCAAATTACGGTGGGTGCTTCGGCGGTCACGCTGGGGAGCAATATTAACTTGACCTTACAGGGTGCCACGGCCCGGATTTCTAACGCCCAAGGGCAGACAAACTCCGAAGCCTTTGGTGCGGGCGCGACGGTCAGCAGCAACAGTGCGGTGGCCGTGGGTGCCAATGCAACGGCCTCAAACGACGACGTAGCCATTGGATTCAATGCCACGGGCGCTACTAATTCAGTAGCGATCGGATCTGGCGCTGTCGTCTCACAGACGGGTATCGCCATCGGTCACAGCGCAGCCGCGGGCTTTGGTGCGGTGGCGATTGGCGCAAGCACTTCTGCACCACAAGGCTCGATTACCATCGGCGGCAACGCTACGGCTGCTGGCAACAATCAGATCGCTATCGGTTACAGCGCCGCAACCACGGCCGACAACCAGTTGGTGATCGGCGGCAGCACAGTGGCTGGTTCGTATATCACACAGGCCTACTTAGGTTCTGGCATTACCGACGCCACACCGCAGAGCGTGGTGTTGCACGCCACCGGCGGCAACGGCACGAACATCGCGGGCGCGGGCCTGACCTTGGCAGGTGGGATTAGTACCGGCACCGGCAATGGCGGCGCTATTGCCCTCCAAGTGAGCGCCCCCGGTACCACCGGCAGCAGCGCCAACAGCTTGGCCAGCGTCTTGACGCTGAGCGGCAGCACTGGCAACGCCTTGTTCAAGAATGCCGTTAACTCGGCTTCGGCTCTGCAAATCCAAAACGCAGCCGGCACCGAAACGATGCTGAGCGTGGACACCACAGCTCGGTCTGGCTCGGGCGGCAATCTCATAAAAGTTGGTAATTCCACGGGCACTGACACTGCCTTGACGATTCTGCAGCTGGATTCGGCTACTGCCGACCCCACTACTAACCTTGCGGCGTTAAACGGCGGCTTGTTCTACAACTCCACCACCAACAAGGTGAGCTTGATCGAGAACGGGCAAGTAAAGATTATCTGTAACACCACTGACCTCGGCTGTGGTACGGGCACCGTCACCTTGCAGACGGCTTATACTAACTCAACAAGCCCCGAGATTACGGTTGACGCCACTCGTGGCGCAGTCACGTTGCAGGACGCTTCCAGCCCGATCGGCGCCAACTTATTCGAAGTGCAGAGCAATGGCGG
>Ga0105249_10006669_pt1 | contig 10052 bp, 9 predicted proteins | sample KBSS44metaG_FD_81522 | JGI IMG/M metagenome (GOLD analysis project Ga0105249, IMG submission 81522) | Switchgrass rhizosphere microbial communities from Kellogg Biological Station, Michigan, USA - KBS S4-4 metaG | ecosystem: Host-associated > Plants > Roots > Rhizosphere > Soil | place...
CTGCGTCCGACAATCGCCTGCCAGGACTGCGAAAGTTGCAGGGCGCTCGCGATGGGCGGCCAGAGCAGTCGCCGGTACACCATGAGTGCGCCGAAGATCGCCAGTACGCCCACGGCAATCCGCAAGACGCCTTGCGACGCTCGAGACAACGTGAGGGGCGCGGGTTTCCCCAGAGCTTTTTCCAAGCGGTTCTCCCTTTCGCCGGCGGTGCGCGTGAGTTTAAATGCTTTGCATGAAGTACACGCGGCGGCTCCTCGCGGTTGCGGCTCTGACGGGTGTCATCGGGCTATCTGCAATCAGTCTGTGGGTCGCCTTCCCGCCGCGGGACGCACTGGAACTGGCGCCGCCGCTCGAATACTTCGACTCGCACTCACCGGGCGACCCCCGGTATCTGATGGACTTCGCACCTCTCGAGCGCGCGTACCGTCCACAGAGCTATCGCTCGTTCTGCGGACCGGCCACTCTCAGCACGGTCCTCCGTGCTTATGGCGCAAGCGATGTGGATCAGAACGCGATCTTTCCGAACCTGGGTGCGCGACTGAAGGTGTTCTACAACGGCATGACGCTGGCGGATCTGGGCGCGCTCGCGCGTTCAGCCGGATTGCGTGCGCGGCTCGTCTACGCGAACGACATGACGCCGGACTCTTTTCGCGAGCGTGTGAAGGCGAACCTCGCGCACGCAGGCGACTTCGTCGTCGTCAACTACGATCGCCGGATGCTGAAGCAGGAAGGTGCCGGCCACATCTCTGCGATCGGCGCGTACGACCCGGCTCGCGACGCATTCCTGGTGCTGGACGAAGCGAGCTACCGATATCCGTTCACGTGGGTGCCGGCGCCGCTGCTCTACGCAGCCATCCATACGAAGGACGGCGACAAGTTTCGCGGCGCCTTGTTCATCGACGGCCGCGACTAGGCGCGTTGTGCCCCGCGAAATGCATACGCATGTCTCGAAACCGATACCCGAATTTTGGGGATGGCACTGCCGAGAGTACATTGGCGTCGCTGCGAGCAGGCGGAAGGCCCCTCCCGTTGCGACGAACCTCTGAAATCACCGTTTCGACTGGTCCTCAGCAAGCGCTCACCGTTGCGCTCGTGCTCACCGCGCTGGCGCTGGGCTACCTCGTGTGGAGCGCCGTCATCTCGATTTCCGAGACCAGGCTGATCCGGCAGCAGAATCTGCGCATCGAGCACCTCCGCGGCTCGATCGTTCATCTGGACGAAGTGCTCACCATGTCCGCACGCATGGCAGCTGCCACGGGCGATGCACGCTGGGAGGAACGCTACCGCAGCTTCGAGCCCAAGCTCACCGCAGCTATCGACGAAGCCATGCGGCTCACGCCCGGCACGCTCGCGGCCGTGAAAAGCACCGACGACGCGAACACGGCGCTGGTCCAGATGGAGAACGCCGCGTTCAATTTCGTACGCAGTGGGCAACTCAGCGCCGCGCGCACAACCCTGTTCAGCGACGAGTATATGCGGCAGAAAGCGATCTACGCTGCCGGAATGGCGCAACTCGACGCCGCACTCGAGTCATCCGTGGAGCAAGGCATCCGCGACGAGCAGCGGCGCGGACACATCGTGCTGATCCTGACGGCACTGGTGATTCCGGTGTTGCTCGCGTGCTGGATCATCGCTCTGCGTACGACGGTTCGTTGGCGCGCAGCGCTCGTGAGCAACAGCATGCGGCTCGCTGCGCAGTCCGCGGAGCTGGAGCGCTCGCACCAGGAGCTGGTGACTGCAAAAGAGGCTGCCGAGTCGGCAAATCGCGCCAAGAGCGAATTCCTCGCCAACATGAGCCATGAGATTCGTACGCCGATGAACGGCGTGCTCGGCATGACGCAGCTCGTGCTCGACACCGACCTCACGCCGCAACAGCGGGAGTACGTGGAGACGGTGAAGGGCTCTGCCGATGCGCTGCTCATGATCATCAATGACATCCTGGACTTCTCGCGCATCGAGGCGCGCAAGCTCGAGATCGACACGGTGGCGTTCGACCTGTCGCACTTGATCGAAGAGGTCATGCGACTGTTCGAATACCGTGCGGCCGCAAAGCAGCTGCGTCTCGTGTGCCTCGTTGCGCCGGATGTGCCGGTGGCCTTGAAAGGCGACCCGGGACGGCTGCGGCAGATCCTGGTCAACCTGCTCGCCAATGCGCTGAAGTTCACTGAACAGGGAAGCGTGACGTTGCAGGTCGCGCGAGTTGCAGACGATGCGGATAGCGCGACACTGCGCTTCGTGGTTGCCGACACCGGCATGGGAATTCCGCGGGACAAGCAGGACTCGATCTTCGAAGCGTTCAATCAGGCGGACATGTCCGTGACCCGCCGTTTCGGCGGCACCGGGCTCGGTCTGGCAATCGTCGCCGGGCTGCTCGAACGCATGGACGGACGCATTCGCGTGGAGAGCGAGCCGGGACGTGGGACGAAGTTCGAGTTCGTGCTGGCGTTACCGAAGGCCGATGCAAATGAGCCTGCCCGCTCCTCCGGAGCCGCAGCGGAACACGCAACGATTGGCGCGCGACCGATGCGCGTTCTGGTGGCCGAGGACAATGCGGTCAACCTGATGGTGGCGCGGCGCATGCTCGAGAAGCAGGGGCATGTGGTAAGCGCAGCCAGCAATGGTCGCGAAGCTGCCGCCGCGGTGGAGCGCGAACGCTTCGACGTGGTGCTCATGGACGTGCAGATGCCGGAGATGGGTGGGCTGGAAGCGGCAGCGCTGATTCGCGAGAAGGAGGCGCAGACCGGCGCGCATGTTGCGATCATCGGGCTCACTGCGCATGCACGCGCTGAAGATCGTGACCGCTGCCTGCTCAGCGGGATGGATGAGTACTTGACCAAGCCCTTCAAGACCGAAGAGCTGTACTCGGCGCTCGAACGCGTTTCTCGCCTGCGACAGTTGGATGAGTCGACCGGCGTCGCGCGCCAGGCCTCCTGATCTGCAGCGCGTCGAGCTGCCACATTTTGGGCGGACGTGAACGCGTCTGGAAGGTTTTCTTTTTTAGGCTTACGCCGAGACGAAGAAAGGATTGCCTGGCTCGACGCGACCGCGGAACTCAGGGAAGGATTCTTTTTCTCTCTCTTGGCGCAAGCCCAGAATAATAAATAACCCTTCAGACGCGTCGGGGTCAGCCGAAGTGCTGCGGGTCGACGCTCAGCGTTTCGACTTCGACTTCGACTTCGACTGGTTGAGCGCCACCGCCCCACGAACGAGCGCCTTCAACGCCTTCTCGTTGATCTTCTCGCCTTCATGAAAATCGATGGCGCGCCTCGTGTTGCCCTCGAGGCTGGAATTGAAGAGCTTCGACGGATCCTCAAGCGCTGCGCCCCTGGCGAACGTCATCTTCACGACAGCCTTGTACGTCTCACCGGTACAAATAATCCCGTCGTGCTCCCATACAGGAACACCACGCCACTTCCACTCCTCCACGACTTCCGGATCGGCTTCCTTCACCAGCGCCCGAAGCTGCGCCAACATCTTGCCGCGCCAGTCACCCAGCTCCTTGATCCTGCCATCGATGAGCCTGGCTGGGGATTCGCTGGACTTCTTCATGCCTGCTTGCCTTGCTTCGGGGAAAAGCTCGGCACCTCGACACCGAACTGCTGCGCGTATTCCGCATTCAGCCGCGGCCACTCGAACTTCATGGCTTCGCCACCCACGATGCGCCCGAGCGGATCGCCGGCAATCAGGCGATCCAACACGTCGATGCAGATATGCCAGCCGGCCGCACCCATCGAAATGTAACGACGATCGATGTTGTGCCAGAGCGTGAGACGCGTGCCGCCACCGAGCGGCTCGAGCTGCCAGCGCATGTCGTTATCGCCCCATTTGTATTCGAGCAGCCTGGGAGCCTCCGCGCGCGTCACACGCGTTTCCGAGACTTGCGGCGTGGGTGCAGCCACCATCGTGAGCTTCACCGGACCCACCGCGCCGAGACTCCGGTCAGCGTCGAACGGCGCCCATTCGCGCAGCTGCGCGGGATCGGTCAGCGCCTGCCAGACTTTCTCCGGCGGGTGCCGCAAGTCGCGCACCACGACGAGCGTCCAGCTGTCTCCATCCTTGCGAACTTCAGCGCCCATGGCGGGACCCGGTTTGTAGTGATCGCGATTGCTCATCGTTTCTTTCGCTTCTTGCGGGTGGGTGGATTGACGCGGTCGAGATGACGCTCGAGCGCATCGATACGGGCCGACCAGAAGTGTCGAAACGGCGCGAGCCAGGCATCGACTTCCATGAGCGGCTCCGGCCTGATCCGGTACAAACGCCGTTGCGCGTCCACGCGCGACTCCACGAAGCCCGCCTCGCGCAATACGCGCAGGTGCTTGGAGATCGAAGGCTGTGGCAGTTGCAGGTGCTCTTCGATGTCGCCAACCGACTGCTCCGCTGCCGCGAGGAGGCTGAGGATGGCGCGACGACTAGGCTCGGCGATGATCGCAAATGCGGATTCCATGCATGCTTATATACCTATTGGCGTATATAGCTGTCAAGGCACATGCGACCTGTGCTGCAAGCCGCGATACACGAACGATACGCCGAACGCGACGAGCAACGTGGGCCAGATGACCGACCACAGGGACGTGTGAAACCAGTCGCGCTGGGTCAGATACATCCAGGTGCCGGCGATCAGGCTGACCGTGCCCCAGAAGCCGTAGCGCTCGGGGTTCGAGTCACGATGAATCAGCATCGTCACGCCAACGATCACGAGCGCTGCCGGCCACACGCGATGCATGTACTGCCGCATCTCGCCGAGGCCGAGGTTGTCGAGCAGCAGCGACAAGCCCCAGGCTGCGATCAAGGTGCCCGCGATGAGGCGACCGACGGGGCTGTGCGCACGCTCGCGCATGCGATTGCCCCTGCCATTGCGAGATCGGTGGCGATCGCGACGACCGTTGGGCCCTTCCAGATATTCACCAGAGTCCAGCGAATCACCCAGCGTCATGTGCAGCTCCCAATCGATGCGCGTGCGAATGCGCGTATGACGGGTGCACGTTAAGACCTGCGCGCGAGGCGATCCAGAGCCTGCCGGCCAATCGCGGCCGGCTACCGGTGAATTCGCTCCCCCGAAAGAGGGATTTCCGCGGACCGCCGCGGCGCTAGGTGGTGGCCAGTTGCAGGCGGGTCGGGAGCTGGCGAATGCGGATGCCCGTCGCCGCGAAAATTGCATTGGCCAGCGCCGGTGCAATCGGCGGCAATCCGGGTTCGCCAACACCGCCGAGCGGCATCGAGTAGTCCGTCTGCGGCACCAGGTGAACTCGAATGTCGCGCGGCGCCGAGTCGATGCGCGTCACCTGATACTGGTGGAAATTGTCCTGCTGCACGCGGCCCTTCGCGAACGTGATCTCGCCCAGCGTTGCGAGACTCAGGCCCATCACGACGGCGCCTTCGAGCTGCGAGCGAATTCGATCCGGATTCACTTGCGGACCGCAGTCGAAAGCAATGTCCACGCGCGGAATCACGAGCTCACCGTTGCTTCCGATCGAGACCTGCACGACGGCTGCCGCGTAGCTCACGAAACTGTAGTGAGCGGCGAGACCGCGGCCCTGCCCCTTCGGCAGCTTCGCGCCCCAATCCGCCTCTTTGGTGACGACTTCGATCACACGCCTGAGGCGTCCCGTATCCACTGGATAACGCTGCGGCGATTCACCCTGGTTCCAGTCGTCCTTCATGCTCGACGGATCGATCTTGCGCGCCGGCCCGATGAGGTCGAGCAGAAAGTCGCGATGATCCCGGCCGACGCCCGCGGCCAGCTCCGCGACGAACGATTGCACGGCGAACGCGTGAGGCACGTTCGAGACCGAGCGGAACCAGCCGATGCGCGTGTGCGCACGAGCTTCCGGGTTTTCCATGCGCATATTCGGGATGTCGTAGGGCAGGTTGACCAGCCCCATCGCCTGCTCCCAGTTCGCCTCGTGGCCTGGATCCGGCTCGAAGATCGAGCCTATGGTGGGAGCGACACTCCGATGCAGCCACGCCGTCACCTTGCCATTCGCATCGACCCCGGCCTGCAGATGCTCGACGGACACGGTGTGGAAATAGTCGTGATGCAGATCGTCCTCGCGCGTCCACGTGACTTTGACGGGTTTGCCGTCCATTTGCTGCGACAGGATCGCGGCCTCGAGCGCGAAATCCGGCTTCGACTTGCGACCGAATCCACCCCCGAGCAGCGTGACGTTCACCGTCACACGCTCGAAAGGAATGCCGAGCCGCTTGGCGATGTCCTCACGCGTGACGTGCGGCGCCTGTGTGGGCGCCCAGACTTCGCAACGACCGTTGACGATGCGAGCGGCAGCAGCTGGTGCCTCCATCGTGGCGTGCGCGATGTGCGGCAGGTAGTACTCGGCTTCGAACTTCCTGGACGCGCTCGCGAGCGCCTTGTCGACATCGCCGACGTCGCGTGAAACCTGACCGGGTTGGCGCGCGGCCTGCTCCATCTGCGCGCGGTATTCCTTCGAGTCGTAAGTGACGTTCGGACCGTCTTCCCATTCGATTTTCAGTGCCTTGCGGCCCTTGAGCGCGATCCACGTGTCCGTGGCTATGACAGCAACACCGCTCAACGGGTTGAAGCCCGCCGGCCCGGGAGTGCCCGGGATCTCGACCACTTTGACGACACCAGCAATGGCGAGCGCTTCAGCCGCGTCGTAACGCGCGACCTTGCCGCCGAACACCGGCGAGCGCGCGATCACCGCATACAGCATTCCGTCGAGACGAGTGTCGATGCCGTACTGTGCACGGCCTTCGACGATGTCCGGACCGTCGAGCAGATGCGCGCCCTTCCCGATGTACTTGAACTGGGCGGGTGATTTGAGCTTCAGCGATTCGCGCGACGGGACAGGCAACTTCGCAGCCGCCTTCGCGAGGCTCCCGTAGCTCGCCTTGCGGCCGCTCTTCGCGTGCACGACCTCGTGATTGACGGCCTGAACTTCGCTCGCGGGCACGCCCCAGCTCTTCGCCGCCGCTAACTCCAGCATGGTGCGCGCACTCGCCGCGCAACGACGCATTGGATCGAAGAAGTGGCGCGTGCTGCGAGAACCGTCCGTATCCTGGTTGCCGTACTTCTCTTCGTTGGATTCGGCTTGCTTGACGCGCACCTTGCTCCAGTCCGCTTCGAGCTCATCCGCGACGATGAGCGGCATTCCGGTGCGCACGCCCTGCCCCATCTCCGATCGGTGACAGACCACCGTGACAGTTCCATCTTCGGCGATGGCGATGAATGCGAGCGGGTCGTCGCGCCAGCCGTGCGGCATGCCGTCCGCGCCGTACTTGGGCGCCTCTTCAGCCTTCACGATGCCCGAGGAGGTTGCAACGAGAACGAAGGCGCCGAGGGCACCGGCCTTTACCAGGAAGTCGCGCCGATTGAGCATGGCGTTCATGACTTCTCTCCTGTCCCGCCGGCCGCTTGCCTGATGGCTGCTCGAATGCGCGGATAGGTGCCGCAGCGACAGATGTTTCCGCTCATCGCCGCGTCGATGTCCGCATCGCTCGGCTTGGGCACGCTCTGCAAGAGCGCGGCGGCAGACATGATCTGGCCGGCCTGGCAGTACCCGCATTGAGGTACGTCGAGCGAGAGCCACGCGTCCTGCACGGCCTTGCCGGTCTTGCTGGCGGCGACGCCCTCGATCGTCGTGATCTTCTTGCCCGCAACCACGGAGATTGGAATTACGCAGGCGCGGACGGCCTTGCCGTCCACATGCACGGTACACGCGCCACAGACGGCCATTCCACAACCGAACTTGGTGCCTGTCAGACCCAGGTGATCGCGCAGGACCCAGAGGAGCGGCGTGTCCTCCGTGGCGTTGACCTGGACCGTCTTGCCGTTGATATCGAGTTGCATCGTCTGTCCCCGCGATGTATCCCGCACGATACGGACGATGCTACACCCTGCATTCGTCAGGACGAAAGTCTCGGAGGTGACCGATGATCCAGGGATCTTGTCTCTGTGGCGCAGTTCAGTGGCGATTCGAAGGAATGCCAGACGGCGCTACCGCCTGCAACTGCACGGCGTGTCGGCGGTACGGCGTGCTATGGGCTTACGACTACGAAGGCGAAGGCATCACGGTGACGGGCCCCGCGCAGGCTTACGTCAGAGGCAAGGCGTTGAGCTTCAACTTCTGCCCCACCTGCGGCTGTGTCGCGTTCTGGCGCGGTTCGGAACTGGAGAAGGACGGGCGTCGGCGGATCGCGGTGAATCTGCGGCTGGCGGACCCCGACGCGGTCGCTCACATCCCGATCGATCACTTCGATGGTCTGGACACCTTCGACGATATCGGACGGGATGGGCGTTGCGTGAAGGACTACTGGTTCTAATATTTCACGTCGCCGTGGATGACGCGCGGCGCGGCCGTAACGGTCGGCTTCGCGCCGATGTACACGCTCGAGCTCGAGTCTGACGGGTCCTTGAGGTTATCGGCCGTCGGCAGCACCACGTTGCTGGGCAGAGCGAGGCCCGCAGTCGAGCAGGTCGACAGCGACTTCTGCGCGAAGCGGATTTCGCGATCGAGCCACTTCACGAGGTACGTCGTCTGACCGTCGATGCTCGTCACCAGGCCTTTGGTCTCGTCGAACGGTATGGCGAACGACGGCACGTAGCGCGCGCCCTGCGAATTGCAGTTCACCGGCGCGTTGGTGAGCATCGACACGCAGGCGCCCGGAATGCCCTGCAGATCGCCGAAGCCGTTGTACTGGAGGACGATGCTCTTGCCCGCGTACTGCCCGTACTGCGCACCGGTCGGCACCGTGTAAGCGAGCGGCAGCGGCGGGTCGAAGGTCACGAACGCGCCGCCTGAGTCTTTGACCGCGGCGAACTGATTCCAGGTGTTCGCGCCCGTTTCCCACTGATAGAAGACCTCTGCGTCATTCACCTTGAAGTCGCAGTAGGTGCCTGAGCCCACACTGCACTCGGCGTCCGCGAGCTGCGTGAACAGACGGCCCGTGCGCACGCCACCGCTGAACTCCGGATGCGATCCGAAGGCATCACGATCCGCGAACGTCACCGCAGCGTTCATACCATCGCGAAGCGTGACTGACGCTGCGTCGGTCGTGTACGCGATCACCTGGTTGGCGGGCGTGGGCTGAAAGTTATTGACCGAGCTGGCTTCAAAAGGCGAATTGCCGCCGCCCGTGAAGAACGCGGACAGCGAAGCGGCTGACGGGCAGTTCTGCACGCAGTAGAGCTGCGCGGGCAGATCGGCCGGGTACACGAGGTCCTGCGAGCGGAAGACGACCTGGACGGCGTTCGAGTCCACTGTGCCGCTGACACCCTGCAGGTTCACGAACACTTCGCCACCGAGCGACTGCGAGTAACCCTGCACGCCGCCGCGGTTCGACCAGAAGGATACGGCCACGTCCTGCGCGCTCTGCAGGTCCTGGCTCTGGCAGCCGTTCTGGTCGCACATCATCTGGGCCGTGACGACGAACGTGCCGCGTGCGTCATCCCAGAACAGTTCGTACTGGGAGTTCGGCTGCGCGCCGGCGAAGAGACCCGCTCCCTCGTTGCCGACGAACGTGTTGAAGTGAATCTTGTCCATCGAGTGCAGAGACCGCGTGTGACGCGTGTATTTGATTAGCTTCCCATCGGCCTTCACCACGCTGTAGCTGGTGCGAGTCGCATTGTTGCCCGAATATTCCACCTTCTCGACGGTGCTGCCGTTTTGAAGTGCACTCTGTGCTTCGAACGGCACGTACACACCGAAGTAGCCCAGATAGCCGTGGTATGTGGTGCCGTTGGACGTGATGTCGATGGGGAAGCCGGAATTGCGATTCACTCGCGCACCGGTGCTGGCATCGTAGAGGCCGTAGCGCCATACGGACATGCCGGTGTCGGGGTCCGACGCGTCACGCGTGAAGCACTGGTCGGTGTTGTCGTCGGCGCGACGGAACAAGCTCGAATCGTATGCAAAGGTAAACGCGGCGGGGCCGTTCTGGCTGTCGCTGACGAGGCGGCCGCTGCCGCCCGCTGCACTCGCTGTCGCAAGGCGCAGAGCTGTAGTCTCGCCGCCTCCGTTACCGCCGCTATCGCGCTCATAGAAATTCAAGCCGTTCGTGGTGCCTTCGAGATAGCC
>Ga0105249_10006673_pt1 | contig 10049 bp, 10 predicted proteins | sample KBSS44metaG_FD_81522 | JGI IMG/M metagenome (GOLD analysis project Ga0105249, IMG submission 81522) | Switchgrass rhizosphere microbial communities from Kellogg Biological Station, Michigan, USA - KBS S4-4 metaG | ecosystem: Host-associated > Plants > Roots > Rhizosphere > Soil | place...
AAGAACGCCGATCGGGCGTCGAGCGTGCGGTATCCGGTCGGTGGAAACGGCTTCACGCCTTCTTTGGTGATCATCGGAATCGGTGTTTCGAACTCGGAACCGCTGATGAACAGAAAATTCATCCACGCGGAGTTCGGGTAGTAGTACCAGACCGGATCGCGCGCATTCACCAGCAGGCTGCGCGCCGTCGCGTTGGCGATATCCAGCGTTTCGGTGAGGACCTTCTTCATCCGTGCATCCGGCGCGAACGGCTTCCCCTTTACGATGCCGATCGCGGCCAACGAACCCATCAGTTCGGCATCGAGTGCCGTCGCCGGTTCTTGCTGCACGACGCTGTCTAGCATTTCGTAAAAGCTGAAATCGTTCGGCGGAATCGTGTTCATCACCTTGCCGCTACCTTCGTGGAAGACGGTCGCCGGCGGCGGTTCGATGCGCCCCAGCTTGGCCTTGCCGGTGAGGAACTGCGCGATGCTGGTGCCGACACCGCCGGGCACGTACGGATAGATCTTCGTTCGCGCTTTGATGAGATCGACCGTCGGTTTCGGGTCGTTATTCTCCATGAACGAACGGCCGAGGATCGCAACGTGTGTCGTGCGCGCCGGCACGATGAAGTACCCGCCCTCCGGTAGGGCGCCGTCATATCCCGGCGGCAGCACCAGGTACGCACCGCCTTCACCGCGATCGGGACCGGGCGCGCCGAAGTCCGTGACCCACCGCCACCAGAAGTCATCGAGCGTGCCGAGCGCCTTCGGCGGCGTCTCGAGCACCATCGGTCCGTTCGTCAGGTCGAGCATGCCGACGAAATAGACCGTGTCCGCGTTGGCCGTGAGGAACAACGAGTTCGCGTCCATCAACTTCGAGAACACCATGATCTCGTTGTCTTTGACGCCGGCGTCGAGAAAGCCCTTGTGGATCGCCGCCATGTTCACGCCTTGCAACGTGTTCATGTAGGCATCGAACGCGTGCGCGCGATCGAGATTGTCGTAGACCTTCTCGAGCGTCGCGGCGTTCGGCATTCCATTTTTGAACTCGAGCGCGCCGATGCGGGTGTCGTACTTGTCTGCTGTGGTGATCGACGGCGGAACGTCCGGCGCTGCATCGGCGAACGACGCGAGCGTCGCGATGAACAAAAGCAGCAATGGGTGTTTGCATGGCGTCATGACGCGCTCCTTCTTTTTTTTGCAAGGCTACCAGCTAACGATAGGGCGGCCTATTGGTCGACGATCAATGCAGGCAGATCGCCTTCGGGCCTCCAAGAGATCGCGTAGTACTTCTCCGTCCCGATCAGACGCGAAGCCGAATCATAGAGCGTCGGAAAGGAACTGCTCTACGATGGTTCTGAACTCTGCAGGGTGATCCATGTTCGGCAGATGGGCCGCGTCTTGCATCAGCGCCTTTCGAGCCGAGCTGATGTGTTGCGCCATGTAGTCAGCCGCCGCCAACAGATATGGTAAGTCGTGCTCGCCGACGATCGTCAGCACCGGCACCTGCAACTCATCCAGGCGCTTCGCCGCAGGCACTGCGGCGTCGGACATGCGTTTACCGAGGTTTTTCGATTCGTTCTCCACGGCGATGCGGCCCATCGCGTATGCAAGCTTCCGCATCTGCGGGTCCACCTGCGACGGGCTGCGGCCCACGCCGTCGAACCAGATCTGCGTCTGAATTTCCGCGGCCCGGTCGAGATCACCGGCTTTGAAGGCCGCTTCTTCTTCACGGAATCGTTCAGCGCCGGACTGCGGCACATCCAGCACCAGACCTGAGGGACCGGATCCGACCATGATCACGGCCCGCACTCGCGCCGGATACGCCAGCGCGAAATCCATGGCGATCCCGCCGCCCATCGAACACCCCATCAGTACCATCGGTGTATCGACGTGCAGGTACGACAGCAACGCAACGAGATCGCCCAGATGGCTGAACTCTCCCGCGACGGGCACGCTCTTGCCGTACCCCCTCATGTCGTAGCGCACGACACGAAATCGCGTCGCGAACGACTCGAACTCGTTGTCCCACTGACGGCTGTCGGCGACGCCGGCGTGAATCATCACGAACGGCGGGCTGTCGTCCGCCGTCTCGTCGGCGGTCTCGTAGTAGATACGAGCACCGCCGATCGGCGCGAAGCCCGTCTCCCGATCACGCATCTTTCGTCTTGGCCTGCATATATCGCGCGAACTCGGCCGCGAAGTCAGGGTGCCAGCGCGACAGCGCGGGTCGGTTCTTGATGATGTCGTCCGCGCTCCACTGCACGCGCGCATTGTCCATCGCGGTGGTGACGTCGTTGTCGGGACAGATGATGTAGAAGTCGCCCCGCCCCATGCGATTCAGCAGTTCGTCGACCACCTGCTCCGGGTACCACGCCGCCGGCGGCTTCTCCGGCATGCTTCGCTTCGTGAGTCCCGTATACGTAAACCCCGGCACCAACAGGTGCGCGGTGACGCGGCAGTGTTCGATCGTTCGCAACTGATGCGCAAGCGCCTCGGTCAGTGTCTTCACGCCGGCCTTACTGACGTTGTAGGCCGTGTCACCCGGCGGATTCGTGATTCCCTGCTTCGATCCCGTGTTGACGATCGCGCACGGAGTTCCTTGATCGACCATCCGCTGCGCGAACGCGTGCACGCCATGCACTACGCCCCACAGATTCACTCCGAGCACTCGCTGCCAGCCGTCATAGCCCGACCACGGTCCGCCGCCGCCACCCGAGCCTGCGTTGTTCATCAGTACGCCGACTTCACCGAACGCATCGATGGCGCGGTCGCGCAACCGTTCCACCTGCGCGAACTCGGCAACGTTCGTCTGGACCGCGATCGCGTTTCTACCGAGCGCTGACTGGGCATCGGCTAGTGCGGCAGCATCGAGGTCGGCAATACACACCCTCATACCAATTTCGACGAAGCGCTTCGCTGCCGCTAAACCAATTCCGCTGGCGCCGCCGGTGATGACGGCCACGCGCCCCGGAGCCACGGCCGGGTGATTCATCGTCACTCCATCCTGCGTTTAGGTTGCACTCTTGCGATCGCCAGTAACGACTCCACACAGTCGCGCAGTGTCTCGTCGAATGGGCGGAACGTTACCGGTGCGACGGAACGAATGCGGTCGTTGCGCAGTTCGCATCCGGCCCAGATCCTTCGCAATTCGGCTTCGCGCGCCTTGATCCGGTCCGGAAACGAGTCGGTGACCTGCGGGGTGTCGTGGCGCAACTCCGGCAACACCCGGTCGATGCGCGCGCAGATGTCTTCGACATTGAACGTGTCGGTGGACCACGCGATGTAACGCTCGCCGTTCTTCACCTGTACGCTCTCGAGCATCGCGATGTGACAGTCCGCATCGTCGCGCACGTCGACGATCATCCATGGCCGGTATGCGCCCGTCTGCTCGTATTTCCCCAGCAGCATCTTTTCGATGATGTGCTGCCACGGTCCCATGTCTTTCTGGTGCGCCGACTGGATCGGTCCGACGTTGTCGGCCGGGCACACCGTGATCGCGTCCCAACCGCCGTTCAGTTGCGCGGCGTCCGAGAACGCCCGTTGGGCGATGTTCTTGCCCATCGAATAGCCTTGGCCGCGTTCCGGCGTGCGTTTCGGATTCTGCTCGTCGGGATAGCGGTCCTCGTACAACACCGGACGCCTTACGAGTTCCTGTATGTCTACCTCCGATAGCACTGCCGCGATGCTCGACGTGAGGACCACCCGCGTGACGGAGCCGGACTGATTGACGCTGGAGATCACGTGGTCACAAACCCGCTTTACGTACGCGTGATCATCGTACGTGCTCACGTGCGACACGTGGCAGACGCCATGGCAGCCGCTGAAAATCTCGTCGAAACAGCCATCGTGATCGAGGTCGGCCGCGTGCAGCGTGAGACGACCGGACGCATACCCGGGCATCTCCTTGAGAAACGTCGTGCGCGCCGGATCGCTTACGTCGCGAACGCATGCGCGCACGCGATAGCCCTTGTCGAGCAACCGCCGCACCACCCAACCGCCGATGAAACCGGCCGCGCCGGTCACCGCCACCGTACCGCCTCTAGGAACAGGTGCCATCCGCTATCCCCCTTTGTGGTCGTGCAGTCGAAGCGATGACGGCAGAGGGTGTCAAGTCCGTCGCGGCGCAGTCACCAGTTCGTTCGCGAACGTGGTTTTACCGGCAGCGGACCTGCCCTCGACGGCCACCAACGCGGGCCGGTGGGGGATGGCGACAATCGCGCGCGCGACGCGATCGAGGAGTTCGCTGCGTTTCCGATTCATGAATGACATCCATTTGCCGCGCCACCGTAGGACGCCGCCGACGCGAACTTCGGTGGTCACCGATGGGGCCGTGTGCGGGCGGAGTCGAACATGTTGGCTTAGGAATCAGAACGAGGAGCGCCAAAATGGCTGTGCAGATTCTCAAGGTCACCTGTGCCGCGGGCTTGTTGGCAATGGCGATGAGCAATTCGGTCCCCGTATCCTGGGCGGCAGACCACGTCGACGACGCTGCGCTTACGCACGCAGTCGAAGACGCGCTGGTGGCACACCCGGTCGCGGCTTCCCACGAGATCAAGGTAGAGGTGTACAACGGCATCGTTCAGCTGAGCGGTTTCGTCGACTCCGACAACGTGCGTGAGAGCGCCGTCAAAGCGGCGAGAGACGTGCCGGGTGTGGCGTCGGTTCACGACAGCCTGAAAATCCGCCCGGACAACCAGACCCCCGCCGACGTGCAGCGCGATTCGGAACTGACGAAAAAAGTCGAGAACGCGCTGATCACCAATCCGTCGACGAAGTCGCACGAAATCAACGTGGCAACCGCCGACAGCGTGGTGCAGCTTTCCGGCTTCGTCGATTCCGCCGACATTCGCAGCACGGCCGCCGAAGTCGCCAACGCCGTACCGGGCGTTCGCCGGGTTCAAAACGAACTCGAGATGAAATAGATCTAACGAGCGAACTCAGGCGCCAGGGGCGATAGAAACGACGTTGATCGCTTCACGGCGACCCCCCGCGTCGAGTTCGACGACATCGTTCGCTTCCGCGCCTTCCAGTGCCTGCGCGAGCGGCGCGGTCCAGGCGATCGCGCCCGCAGCCGGATCGGCCTCGTCTTCGCCGACGATCGTGATCGTGGGTGTTGCAGCGCCTCGTTGAATCGTCACGCGGCAACCGAACCCGACGATCTGCGGCGCGGGATCGGGGGTGATGACCTGCATCGACGCCTGGCGCGATTGCCAATAGCGCAGATCGCGGCGGATCGTTGCCGCGGTGTCGCCAGGATCCCGCGCAAGCGCTTCCTTCAACTCGCTCACCTGTCGTCGGATCAGCTCCGCGCCGCGACGCGTCACGCGGTTCGGAGCCGAGCTGATCGGTCGTTCAGGAAGCGGCGGCTCCGGTGCCGCGTCGTCTTCCTTGACGAATGCCCGACTCATGGAAGCTATGCACCGGCCTTTTCGATCGCTCTTTTGTACGCCGGTCGCGCTTCGATTCGATCGACGAACTGCGTCAGATTCGGGTAGGCCTCGCGTCCGCCGAACGTCACCGCAACCTGAGCGACGAAACTCAACTGCACGTCGGCGCCGGTGAGGTCGTTGCCGACGAAGTAATTCCGTCCGGCCAGTTCACCGTTCAGGAATCCGAGATGGTTCTGCATCTCGCTCTGGATGCGCGGTTGCAGCGGCGCGCCGGCATCGCCGAGACGGCCGACATAGAGGCGCAGCATCAGCGGCAACATTGCCGAGCCTTCCGCGTAATGCAGGAACTGCATGTAGCGGTTGTAGTCGGGCGTGCCGAGCGTCGGCGCAAAACGGCCTTTTCCGTATTGGCGCACCAGGTATTCGACGATCGCGCCGGACTCGAACATCACCACGCCGTTGTCGCGGATCACCGGGGCTTTACCGAGCGGGTGAATCGCTTTCAGTTCCGGAGGCGCGAGGTTCGTGGTGGCGTCGCGCTTGTACATCACGAGCTGGTAATCGACGCCGAGTTCTTCCAGCAACCAGGTGATGCGGCGCGAACGGGAGGCGTTGAGGTGATGCACTTCGATCATGGTGACGTTCCAGACTGTGGTGTCATGCCAGAGTTTATGGAGACCGCTGCGTCGTGACCAAGTGTTTTTAGAACGCCAGTTCCCGCTCCGCACGCGCAAGCGTTTGCGCCGCACCCGCCGCGTAGAGCGATGCGAGCCACTTCGCGACCGAATTCACGAAGGCTTCGTGACGGGCCAGTTCGCCGAACAGACGCTCGATTGCGAGCATCGGTCGCGGATCGGCGCCGCCCTCGATCGCCCGTTCCCGAAGCAGATCGGCAGCGGGATGCCGGATCTCGATCGGGTGGCCCGCTTCGTCGACTCCGCGCATCCGCCGCAGCCATGCGGCGAGCGCCAGGGCCAGCAGGTCGACGCTCTGACCGGTCTTCAGCCGGTCGCGAATCGGATCGACGAGCACGTTGAGGGGAGCATCGGTGTTGACTCGCTCCACGGTGTCATTGATGGCCGGGTTCGCGAACCGCTCGATCAGCGTGGCCTTGTAGCTGCGCAGATCGATGCCCGGTACCGGCCGCAACGTGGGGCCGGTTTCCCGGTCCATCAGCGCCTGCATGTAGCGACGCAGTCGGCTGTCGCGCATCGTTTCGTCGATGAACGTGTAACCGGACAGCCTTCCGAGGCACGCGATCGCAAGGTGACTGGTGTTGAGCAATCGCAGCTTCATGAATTCGTACGGCGCCACGTCTCCGACGAACTGCGCACCGACACGCTCCCATTGCGGCCGCCCCTGCGCGAAGTCGTCTTCTATCACCCACTGCCTGAAGCTTTCGCAGAACACCGGCCAGCCGTCGTCGATGCCGTGCCGCGCCGCCAGACCGGCGATCGCCTCGGGTCGCGTCACCGGGGTGATCCGGTCGACCATCGTGTTCGGGAATCGACCGTGGTTTTCGATCCACGCGGCCAGCTCCACATCGCGCCGATCGGCGAATTCGAGCACGGCCCGGCGCAGCACGTTGCCGTTGTGCTGGATGTTGTCGCAACTGAGCGCTGTGAACGCGGGTCGGCCGTCGACCATCCGCCGCAGCAGCGCTTCCACGATGATCGCAATTGCGCTGTGCGGCCGATCGGGATGCGCGAGATCCGAAACGATCGTCGGATGCGCGAAGTCCAGCTGTTTCGTCGCGGGATTCAGGCAGTAGCCGTTTTCGGTGACCGTCAGACTAACGATGCGGATGACGGGACGGTCGATGATCTGCAACAAAGCTGCTGAGTCGTCGGCAGCGTGAGCGAGATCGGTGATTGCGCCGATGACGGTGACGGTTTCGGAAGCGCCGTCATGTTCGACCAGGGTATAGAGGCGGTCCTGCGCCGAGAGTACGTCGAGCATCCGCCGGTCGGCGCTCAGCAAACCCGCGCCGACGATGCCCCATTCGCGCGCCGCGGGTTCCATATCCAGGAGGTCGTGTGTAAAGCGCGCCATGTGCGCGCGATGGAATCCGCCGATCCCGAGATGAACGATGCCCGCTGCGACCGACGCCGGTTCGTACGCCGGCCGCACGACGTGGCGCGGCAGTTCACGCAACGCCGCGCGCGACAAGCGAACCGGCTTCATCGGAAGGTCACCCATGCGGGCGACCTTATCCGAATTTGCGAATAGACGGATCGGCTTCAGTGCTCGCGGTCTGTTTTGGCGGCGCGGGGAAAGTGGCGGTAGACGTTCGGCGGATAGGCGCAGTAGCGGAATATCGGACGCGCCTCGTTGAACGCGCGCCACAAACGTTCGAGCCGCATCGCGCCCGCGCGATTTCCGTACGCACACATCAGCGCGACCATGTCGCCGAAGATCCACACCTGCGGGAATCGCGCCGCCACGCGATCGATCGGTCCGCCGATCGTTTCGGCGAAGCGAACGACGTCGGGCGAGCCGTCGATCGTCACATGCGACAGGGTTTCGATCGCGTCGAGGTACACGTACTGCTGTTCTTCCCGCGCGCGGTTCAGGTCGGTGCACGCGCGGTCGAGGTGAGCTTCGAGCAGGCGCCGGTGCGCATCGGTTGCGATGCACACCACCGCGTTACCGCGATTGAGCGCCGCAGACATCGCGCGGCCGATCTCTGCCAGCAACACGGCATCCGGATCGGCGAACTGGACGAATCGCGCGTCGGTTTCCCACTTGGAAGCGCGCTTCATGACATCCCCGCGTTCGGTCGTACGTGGGCGCTTTCTACGCCCCGCCTTCACGACGTTCAAGCGCGTTCCGCCACGCGTTCCGCAATCCGACAATAGGCAGGCACCTCAACTGTCGAGCGACGCTTCCTCCGATTCGGTCTGCTTCGGTTCGAGATACGCGGCGATCAGCGCCACCGCGCCAACGAGCGTGATGACGTGTACCGCGAAACCGGCCCAGGCCGCGGCAAGCAACACAGTGATTGCGAGAATCACCCAACTGGCCATACGCACCTCCCGGTCCTTCTTATAGTAGGAGCATCATCTACAGCGCTCGAACCCCGTGCCATGACGCATGTCCCGGTTATTGCGTAAGGAAGTTCCTACAGCTGGATCCGCGTGCGCCGCACCCCTGCGGAGCTGTTAGAGCCGCGCAAAACCGGCTTCCGACGCAACTCCTTGAAACATCGGTACCCGGCAGGCGAAACTGCGTCGAGGGGATGGAATGGGGAAAACGTAATGACCGCACCATTGGAGGGCGTACGCGTCCTCGAGGTGGCGAGCTGGCTCGCCGCACCCAGTTGCGCCGCGCTGATGGCCGACATGGGTGCCAGCGTGATCAAGGTCGAGCCGCCCGGCGGCGACGCCTACCGCCGCACGCTGCAGGGTTTGTTCGGCGAAGATTTCGTGCATCCGAGCTTCCAGTTCGATAACCGCGGAAAGCGCGGTGTGTGCGTCAATTTCGACAGCGCCGAAGGCGTCGAACTGGTGCACCGCCTCGCCCGCAACGCCGATGTCTTCATCACCAATCTGACCGCGCCGCGGCTCGCCAAATACCGGCTCACCGACAGCGACGTGCACGCGCTGTCGCCGGCGGCGATCTATGCGGTGCTCTCGGGCTTCGGTACCGACGGTCCGGATTCGCAGCGGCAGGCGTTCGATCAGACCGCGTTCTGGGCGCGCACCGGCGCGATGAGCGTGTTCGGCGACCGCGACGACGGCTTGCTGATCTCGCGCGGCGGTTTCGGCGACCGCACCACGTGTCTCAATCTGCTCGCGGCGATTCTTGCCGCGATGCGCGTGCGCGACCGCACCGGGGAAGGCCAATACGTCGAAGTCACGCTGCAACGCACCGGCGTGTGGGCGCTGGCGAGCGACGTCACGTCCGCGTTGTTCCAGCGCGTGCAACCGGAACGCACCAGCAAGAAAGCGCCGGCCAATCCGATCTGGAATTTCTATGCAACCCGCGACGGTCGCCATCTCGCGCTGGTGATGCCGGCCGCGCTGCCGTACTGGCCGAAATTCTGCACGATGGTCGGCAAACCGGAATGGATCACCGACGTGCGCTTTCAGACGCTGGTCGGCATGGCCGAACACGGCCCGTCCATCGTGCCTGAGATCGCCGCCCTGTTCGCGTCGCAGGATCTCGCCTATTGGCGCGACAAACTCGACACCGCCGGGCTGATCTGGGAACCGGTGGCGCTGCTATCGGAAGTGATCGACGATCCGGCGCTGCGCGAACGCGGCGCGTTCTCGACCATCGTGCACCGCACCGCCGGCGCGATGGAGATCATCTCGGCGCCGTTCCACATTCGCGACGCCGGCGTGGAAGTACGCGGTCCGGCACCGGACGTGGGGCAGCACACGCGCGAGGTCTTTGCGGAAGCCGGCGTGCCGCACGCGCAGATCGACGCGTTGATGGCGAAGGGCGTGATCGTTTAGCGCCGCTTCAGCCGCGCATGCGATTGATGAACCGCACCAGGCCGAGCCACTGCTCGAACCCGAGCATCGACGGCGCGCAGTCGTAACCGAAGCGCAGGTCGTTCGCGAGACGCCGCAGCTGAATTTTGCTGAGCCAACGACCGGTCGCCTTGCCGAGGCTGACGTTCGTCGTGAACGCGCGCTCGATGAGTTGCTCGTACAGCCGCGTCTCCGCC
>Ga0105249_10006676_pt1 | contig 10047 bp, 22 predicted proteins | sample KBSS44metaG_FD_81522 | JGI IMG/M metagenome (GOLD analysis project Ga0105249, IMG submission 81522) | Switchgrass rhizosphere microbial communities from Kellogg Biological Station, Michigan, USA - KBS S4-4 metaG | ecosystem: Host-associated > Plants > Roots > Rhizosphere > Soil | place...
GAAGTCGTCGGTATCCCACGCCGTCAGCAACTCGTCCAGTAGCGCGAGGTCGCGCGTCCGGACCTCGATGATCGCGAGGCGGATGGCGTGCGCGAGCAGCAGTTTGTGCTCGTCGTCCATCGCGGCCATTAACGCCACTTCCTCCGGTGAGAGTTCGGGTGCGTAGCGAGCCTGCGGCATCAATCGTCCGGTCTGGGTCATCGCGTCGTGACCTCCTTCCGCGTGGCGTGCCGCTCCGCCTGATGCATCGCCTCTTCGATCGTCCGGACCGCCGGCGCGATCGGATTCCACTCGGCATCGAGCAGCTGCCAGCCGTCGCCCTGGTGCACGACGTGATAGGTCTCGCAGGCCGTGCGCCGGCCGAACTCGGTGTGATGCCAGACCAGCGACCCGGTCTGCATCGGCGGGTCGGTACGACGGACGCGGGGACCTCCGAGCTGGAGATCGGCGGCGGCTTTCCGGGGGCTCATCGCCTGCGCCCCACGAGCTCGTCAGCCCGCGGCTCGAGGTCCGGCGTCCAGTCCTCGGACTCGGCGGCGTCGTGGCCCATATTCGAGAGACTGTCCTTCCCGCTCCACACGACCTCGAATTCGTCGTCGTCCTTCGTGTCGCGCCAGCGCTGCACGCGGCCTTCGAAGCTCGAGGCCGGCGGCGTCGACGCGGCGATCTTCGCCAGGCGCTCGGCTTCCTCCCGTTCGAGCTGCGCGACGAACGGCGCGAGATTGATCAGCATCCGCTCCGCTCGGTGCCGCCGCTGCCGCGACGTGCTGGTCTCGAGAATCCGCTGGTTGTAGGCGACCATCGCGCGCGCCTCGTCGACCGACGCTGGCCGCCGATCAACACGCAGCCGGCTCGTTGGACGCTCGACCTTCGAGATCCGCCGCTGCTCGAGCACGCAGTCCGGACAGCGCTCGGCGCCGCCTGGCGGGCGTGGTTTGCCACAGCCAGGACACGTCCGCGAGTCAGGGCGCCTCCTTCGCTCGCCCCGGCAAGCTGACTTGGCGGTCGTTGGTCGTGCCCGAGACGACGACCGCGCCGCTCTTGATCAGGGGCTTGAGCTGATAGTTCAGCGTCGACGTCGACGCGAGCTTCAAGACCTTCGCGAGGGCACGCGGGGACTGCGGACTGTTCTTGCGCAGCGCGGCGAGGATCGCTTCGCCTTTCACATTGGGGAGGCTCCGTGTTGGCCCGCGCCTTGCTCGTTCGTTCGTTCGTTCGTTCGTTCGTTCGTTCGTTCCGTTTCGCTGCTGTCTTCCGTCGTCCGCGAGCGATCGAGGCGTCGCCGGCGAGCGGCCGCAGGGAGTCGATCACGCGCAGGATCTCGCCGCGGCGCTGCTCGAGGGCTTCGATCTCCTGCTCGAGCAGCGTGATCGTTTGCTGGATAGCGCCGCTCGATTTGGTTTTCATCCCTGCACCTTCGATCGACTGACCGGCCCGATGATCACCCATCGGTCCGGCCACAACGCCTTGACACGCGCCCGGTAGTCGTCCGGGCCGCAGGCCTGCAGCCGGATCACCGTCCGCTTCCCGACCGCGTCGTACTCATCAGTGCCCATCCAGACGGTCGCGAGATACCAGGCGGTGATCGACTCGGTCACGGTCAGGACACCCGCAGCTCGCGTTCGCTGACCTTCACCGCCGGTGCGAGGAGGAACGCACCGCCCTGGCGGATGAAGAACCCGTCGACCACGAACCGGTTCAGCATGATGCCGAGCGTGCCGCCGCCGCCGGGATCGGTCCCGGTGCGCGCGAGCTCCTTGCGGACGTCACCGGTTTCGCGCGGCTCGTCGAACCAGCCGGCGGCCATCAGGCGCACAACGCGGCCTTTCATTGAACTGCCCTCGACGGTCATGAGCCGCGGGGTCACTTCCACGACGAGCTCCGGATGGGTCGTGAGCGCCTTCAGGAGGATCGGTTCGTCCTCGAGGATGCGCGCCCGGATCGCTTGGTAGAGCGCTTCGTCGAGGTGGCCGTTCGACGACGCTGCAGCGCCCGACAGAGCCGCCGTAGGTCGCGATTCGGTAGATCGTTCAGCGTGCGCAGGTTTCGTTCGAGCCGGCCGATCTCGGTCAGTCGTCGTTCGTACGCTGTCATGTGGCCCTCGCTCGAGCGCCTCGAGGCGGCGCCGCAGGTCCGCGTTCTCCCTCTTTAGCTGCTCGTTCTCGCGCATCACCTGCGCGGCTTCGTCCTTCGTCACCTGCTCCTCCTTGGACGGTCCGAACACGTGCCGGAAGGCCTTCATCACGTTGCCGCCCGTGGCGATTGCCGACGCATTACCGACGGTCAGCGCGCCGGTCGCGACTTTGCGCGCGAGGTCCTCCGGCATCCAGGCCGGCTGCGCATAGGTTCGAATTGCGTGCTTCCCCCAACACGCGAAGAACTGCCCGAGCTCGAGTGTCGCGATGTCGGCCTTCGACGGCTTCGCGATCCCCGCCGGGATGTTCTCGAGCGTGCGTTTGATCTCGTTCGCTTCGCGCTGCACGCCGAGAATCCAGACCGGCACGCTACGGAGAATTTCCTTCTCGATGCCGCCGAGGTCCTGGCTGTCGAGCCACAGGTAGTTCCGGAGGCCGGCGCCCTGACGAATGAACGCGGCCGCGGCGAGCTTCACTGGCGTCCCGCGCCCCTGCGGGATGAACTTCCAGGCCTCCGGGACGACGACGACCGTCTCGGTCCCGTGTTCGAGCACCCAGTCGAGCGAGCTCTTGATCACCAAGTGCTGCAGGTTCAGCGTCAGACCGGTCAGGTCCATGGCGTTGACGCCGGCGGCGAGCTCCACCCGCGGCGCCCACCGCACGCGCGCGATCGCCGGGACGACCTCCTCGAGATACGCGTCGAGCGTCAGGTAGACGTCGCCGGCGAGGCCCTTCGCGGTCTCCATGGCTTTCCGGACGTTGCGGTGCACGTCGGCCAGGGTTCGGGCGCCCTTACTCGCGCGGATGATCCAGGCGCGTTCGAACTTCAGCTTTTCACCGCGGCTCGCCTCGAGGACGCTGGCCACGAACTGCCAGTCGGCCTGTTCCCGGAAGTACGGGTCGATGCGACGCGCGCTGGTGAAGCTGCCCTCGCCACGCTTGGTGATGAAGGTGATCGCGCGCACGCCGGCGCGGGTGATGAGCGCCTCGAGGGCGGTCGTCTTGCCGGCCTCCTGCGTCTGACCACAGACGGCCATGTGGCGGAGCGGGATCTCGACCGGCGTGCCCGACGGCACGGCGAAGCCAAGCGGCACCGACGTCGTGGCTTTACTGATGGCCATCGGGGTCTGTCGACTCTTGAAGGTCATGCGGCGTAATTTCGAGACGGATCTCGGCAGCGAACTTCTCGAGTTCATCTGCAATCCGCCGATACGGTTCGAGGCTCTCCCAGTCGAGGTCTGGGAGGTCCCGCACGGATCGTTGAAACACTTCGCGAAGATTGAACCGAAAGCCTGGGTTCATGCGCTCATCGCCGCCAGGGTCGACAACGAAGAATTCAAGGTTCATCTCCAGCGGATCCGGCGCGTCGTTCCAATGAGCGGCAAACACGACGTTGACTGCGCCTTCGCGGTTGGCCACTCCAACGCGTCCACCGCATCGAGCGCGTAGCGCATTCGTCGGCGGATCTGGCGCTTCTCGAGCTCGGGTTGCTCATCGTGGTCGTCATACTTCGTGCCCGGTCGAAGTGGTGCGCCGAACTGATTGATGTCGCCTTTCATTCCCATGTGTGCCTGCCTCCTGTGAGCAGTTGACCTGAATGGTTCGTCGGCGGGCAGGTGCGTCAGGATACGCACCGTTCGGGTTGCACTTCCTAGCCCGCCGAGCTTTGCGGAACCGAACTCCTATCCGGATTGCCGTTGACGCTCAGCCCGCGCTTCAGCCAGCGTGCGATCACGACACGCCGGCCACGGGCCACACTGCGGCTCGTGCGGACAGATCTCGCGTCCCATGTTCCCCTCGTGGCGCGCTGGCGCGTCCTTCCGCGCCGTCTGCCCGAACCGCGCCGCAAACGCCGATCGCCAGAACTTCACCGGGTCCGGCTCAATCGGCCGCGCTGCCGGGATCGCGTCGAGGGTCTCGGCGTAGAACGCGCGCATCCGCGCCGCGCGTTTCGTGACCTGACCGCCGAGCGCCTGTTTCAATTGCTTATGGAGAAACTTCGGGACGCAGATCCGTGGGTGACACCAGGCGTGCGCGGCGTGATCTGGATCGCGGCGTGGCGCCACGATCAGCGGCAGCGGCGCATCGGCCCGTACGAGCCACGCGTCGTACGCGGCCGCTTCCTCCGCGCTCATCACTTTGTCCATCGGCCATGCCGCCATCTCGGCATCGGTGAACGGTCGCGGACTTTCGCCCCCCGTCGTTGCCGCGGTCGCCTCGCGCGCGGGCGTACATGTGTGTACTGACGGATCAGATGACGGATCAGATGACGGATCGGGTGCACTGGGCTGCACCCCTGAAACATTCCAGTGCACCCCTGCGACATTGGGCTGCACCCCTGGCAGGGGTGCAGTGGAATGCACCCCTGCGTCTGACCCCGGCGGACTTTCGCCTGCCGGATCGAGCATCGACCGCTGTCGCTCCGGCGCCTTGTAGGGTGCCCGCGTCGGCAGTTTGTCGAGCCGCATCCTGTAGTGCGTCGGGAGCCACTGCGTCGCCGGCCGGAAGACTTCCAGGATCTCCATCTGTTGCAGCTCCTTCACGTGGTACTGAACCGAGCGTTCCTGAATGCCGCGCAGGTGCGCCACATAAGGGACCGACGGATAAATCTGCGTGCCGTCGACATCATCCGCGAACGACGCATAGACGACCGCGGTGAACTTCAGATCGGCCGCGAGGTCGGACTCGAGCACCAGCGAGACATAGCGCCCACTCATCGCCGGTCGAGCGCAACGAATCGCGACAGATCAGAGCGCAGTAAATTTGGACAAGAAAATAAACCCGCGATCAGTGTGCCGCGGTGGCTTCCCCAGAGGGAAAAACCATGATAGAAAAACAGAGCCAACAGAACCTCCTGCGCTTCGGTGGTGGTTCTTCTCAGTGGTCTGATTCCGCGCTCGTGGCGACGTGGATTGCCGGCCAAAGCAAAGCGTCGCGCGAGTGCGGGATCGGGTTCTAACTCACAAGTTCGAACTTCCCTTCTAAACTCGGGTTCTTTACTTCGAACTCAGCCCGTCGACGTCGTCGGCCGCATCGTCGGTCGGTTCGACGTCGGGGTCGCGATCGTCCTCGTCAGGGATATTGGTCGTGATCGCATCGGTCGCGGCGTCACCGGTCAGCTCGTCGTCGGGCTCTTTGTCGGCGACCTTCATCGGCCTTCCTCCTGACGCGACGTCCCGGGCGGGATGTCGCCGTTGCGCTTGTAGCGGCGCTCGTGCAGCCACTGGTTACTGACCTGGTCGGCGACGTGGCGGTGGCGCCAGACCCAGCCGCAGATCCCGGCGAGGAGCAACAACCAGCCGCCGACGAAGAACAAGACGAACGTCACAGCACCATGCGTTGCGGATAGACGCCGTCGAGGTCAGGGCTCGGCGCGCGTTGTTGCTCGAGCTCGCGATAGAACTGCGTTGCGTCCGCGTCCTTGTGGACCGCGATCCGCGTGACCAAGCAGTGCACTGCGATGCCGGTGTCGGTCGTCCCTTCCCAGATCCGGGACGGCACTCCGTTCAGGTCGACGATCTGCGTGGTGCTCTCGATCGTGATCTTCATGCCTCTCCTCTTTAACCGAGCGTGATCTTCGTCTGCGTCCCGAGGCGCTCGGTCAACCATGCTTCGTAGCCGTTCGACCTCTCGGCCCATCTCGTTTGTGATCGCGGCCATGTATTCAGCTTCGGTGAGGATCCCTTTCTCGATCAGGACCCGCACGAGCGCCGCGTGATCGCACATCGCGGAGTTGACGCCGACGCGCAGCTGCTTCGGCGACGTCTCGGCCGGCTCGTAGTTCATCTTCATCGCGACGCCGGACTGCATCGCGTGGAGCTTGTCGGTGTAGTCGCTCATCGCATCCTCATCGATCGCACCGCGGATCCTCGCCGCGCGCGAGCACCTCGAGCACCGCCGGACAGTCCTGGAAATACTCGCGGGCGGCGCCCTCGATGCCGGCGATCGTCTCGAGGTGCGCGTCCTCGAGCCCGGGATGGCGCCCGGCGAGCTGCAGCAGTCCGACGAGGCGGAAGAAGTCCATCGGCTGGAGCATCAGCTGCGCGTGCCCCTGCGTCTCCTCGACCGCACGGATTTCGTCGACCATCATCCGGACGAGCAGCTCGTCGGTGATCGGTGACGCGATCGGTCGGCCGGACGGATCGACCAGCCCCATCACACATCCTCCAGGAGCACGATGGTCACCTTGGGTTCGCCGACGACGCGCGGGCCGTTGATCACGCGGAGGATCTCGGCGAGCCGGCGCAGGCCGGCGTCGATCGCCTCCTTCCGAATCACGGCGATGTCGGTCCCGTCAGGCCAGGTCTCGCCGATCGGCATCTCGAGCGCGACATGAATCCTGGCGGAGGCTTTCATCGCGCGAGCGCGTCCCCCATAAGCACCGCCCGCGCGTCGCAGGGCACGCAGCGTCCGGCGCTCGGGTGATCGGTCAGCCACGCCTCGCAAGGATTGTCTGGACGCCGGCAGAGTTCGCTGGCGACGAGGCGCAGCACGCGCAGCGCGTCGTCCCGCTCATCGCGGAGCTGATGCGCCGTCCCCGTAATTGCGTCCGAGAGCTCGCGCTGCGCGTCGAGTTCGCGGCACCGCTGGTCGTACGCGTCCTCGAGCCAGAACGGTGAGACGTCACCGACGCGCGGCGCGAGGGTCAGCTTCGACCAGATCTCCGCTTCATGGCTCCAATCGAGGACGTGCGGGATACCCGCTTTCGCGAGATGGCGCGTCGACGGCTGCATCGCGCGCACGGTGGCGGCCATCGCCATCACCGCCGATCGGCGCCCCTCCTCATCGGAGCTCCCGTAGAGGTCGATGAGGTGGAAGAACGCCTGCAGCGCGCGCGCGTCCTGTCCGGTCAGCGGCGCGAGTCCGTACTTGTCGCCGGTTTCCCGGAGAACGCGATCGCGGATCCACTTCGGCCCCGACTGACAGAACGGTTTCTCTTTCGGCATTCAATCGGCCTCAGCAAATTGCATTTTCAAAATGCAGTTTCCGTCGGCGCCGCGGCATCGCCACACGTGAACGTCACGATCGCCCGCCCGGCGCCGTCGGTGCCGCCCCGCTCGACGACGAGGATTGATCGGACATCCGTGTCGTTCAGGACGAGGGTGCGTTCATCGCGCCAGTGCACGCGGGCGGGGTGGCCGTTGATCACCACGTTGGCGCGATCGCCGAGTCGGAAGAGGGCGGGCAGCGACACGACGAGCATTAGCCGACCGCCTTTCGGTTAACGAAATATCTCGTATCAGGCCCTTCCGAATTCAGGCCCGATCGCACCGGTTTCGTTGGAGCCCCCTCCAAGCCACTTTCGCCCACGAGCGCGACCAGGCAGCTGACCCGTCGCCTTTCGGTTGCCATAGCCACCGTTATCCGACCCCGATCGTTTCCGGCGCGATCGCGCGCGATCTACTTGACCTTTGCCAAGTGTGGGCGCCCGGCCGACAATCCGCAGCCGCGGCGCGAAGAACGACAACTGCCGGGGACCGCCCCGTGGCCCGAACTTCTTCGGCCGCAGGCGTTTGACGCTGCGCAGCCGCGCCTCCGTGCGGCGGTCCGCCAGCCGCAACACGTCGCCCTTCTGGAACAGCCGCCAGCCGCACGGCGTGCGCGCCGCGTGCAGGTAGGCCTCCCGTTCCAGATACCGGACCCCCTCGTCGGTGACCCCCAACGCCCGGGCGACGTCGCCCGTGGTGAACTGCTCTGCTAAAATGTGCGCAGACATGACTCAGGGCCTCCCTGCTCTGGTTCTGCGGTCATGTGCCCTGGGCAGGGGTCGCCGTTTGGTGTCTTATAGCCCCGACGGCCCTCTGCCCGCTTCCTACTCGAACGCCTTCGCCGGCTTCCCGTTGACCGGCTCCCCGCGAATCGCCGCGACGATCAACCGAATCCCCCACCGCCCATGGACCGGCGCCGTCGTCGGCGCGTAGAGCTTGTAGAACTTCATCTGCTTGAGCGCCTCGTCGAGCGCGATCGAGTGCGCGTCCTCGACGTCGTCATTGCTGCTCGGGAGGCGCGTGAGCAGATCAGGACGTTCTTCCAGCCAGGCGCGCCGCTGCGTCTGGAGGTGGACGCGCTGCGTGGTGGACTGCGGGTTGCCGCGCGGCATCAGCGCGCCTCCGGGATCCACCGACGCACGCGGGCCGCCTCGATCGGCAGGAAGTAATCCTCGGCGCAGATCAGCGCGAGCGCTTCGAGCTCGACGGCGTCCATCCGGATCGCGCCGACCGCGAGCTGCTCGGCCAACTCGTCGACCGCGTGGCGGAGATCCTCGCGTCGACGGGTGAACACGGGCGCCGTCACGACGAGGCTCAGGGACATTAGGCGACGTCCTCGGCCTCGTCGAGTTCCTCGACCGCGCGTCGCAGGTTGCGCATCGCCAGCCGGCGCCGCGCTTTCGGATCAGTGGGGCCGAAGTGCTCCGCGAGCGCGCGACACACCGCCGCCTTCGCCGCGAGGTCGCACAGTTCCAGCCGTTCGAACTTGAATTTCCCGCTGTCGAGATCGCGACAGAGCTGGCCTTGATCCATCTCGCCCATGTAGTAGGCGGCGGCTTTGAAGCTGCCGTAGTGCCTGAGGAGCGCGTCTTTCACGATCATGGTCATCGCGATTGACTGCGGTTGACCACCATAGCCACCCAGTTCAGGGTGGTCAGTACGCTTGATCTCCATGGGCGGCAGCGGGGTCTGTAGGCTCTTCGGAGTCACGACGCCAGCTTTCGTTGTGCGCGGGCATATTCGATCGCGGACTCATGGCCGTGCACCCAGGCGTCTAGCTCGCGCGTGTCGAAGAGGTAGAGCCGGCCCCGGCGGCAGAACGGCAGCCGGTGTTCCCGGACCAGGCGATAGAGGGCGGATTGCGAGCCGAGCTTCAGGTACGCGATCGCCTCGAGCGCCGTCAGGTACGGGGACTCACCCTTCATGCGGGGATCCGTTCTTTTGCGGGGCGCCGGTTGCGGAGGAATTTCCGGATGCCGTGCAGCGTCAGTTCGTTCGGGCTCGCCTTGGGATCGTTCAGGAGCACGTGCAGGCTACTGAGCGAGATCTTCGCGGGACTGACTTTGTTGATCTCCTCGGCGAGCTTGCGGTAGGTCCAGCCACGGTCGAGCCGCAAGCTCCGAAGTTCCACGAATTCTGTGAGCACCGTTCTGTCCTTTCAGCCAGACGTTGGCGTCCGTCTGGAAGGACAGTAATGGACCGTGTGGCCGTCCGTCAAGAACAAACTGGATTTTCTGGCCTTGAGGCCAGGACGCGCAATCAGCCACGATTCTCCGTGCCGGTGAATGACCTACATGCCCTGCTGAAGCGCCTCGTTGATCGCTACGGCACACAAACTGCTCTGGCCAGAGCAATCGGCATTACAGATTCGAGGCTGGCCAAGGTGCTCAAAGGTCAAAGCGGCGCTCTCAGCGTGCTGAATTGCCTGCGACTCGCGAAGGTGGCCCGGATGTCGCCGAGTCAGATCCTCCGCGCCGCTGGCAAATCCGACATCGCTGCTCTAATTGAGGACATGTACGGCGAGAGCGCGCAGCCGCCGCTCTCGACTGACGCGGCCGCGAAGGAATTCGGGCCGGACATTTCACCGAAGGCGCGCGAGCTGCTCCGCGGCTTCCTCGACGAGGTCGCCAAGAAACCGCCGCGGAAAAAGCGCTAAGTCGTGGGCGTCTACACGCGGCCTGATTCGCCCTGGTGGTGGCTGTATCTCGAGACGGCGCCGGCCGGAGAACGCAAAGTCAAAACCAAGGTTCGCGACCGCACTACGACGACGCAGCGCCACGATAGCCGGCTTCTGGCCCTCGAGATCTATCACCAGCGCATGCACGCGATCGCGGCGCGCGTGCATCGGCTGCGCGTTGAGAAGCCGGCGATCCGCTTCGACAAATACGCCGACCTCTACGCGCGCGACGTGCTCCCCCATCACC
>Ga0105249_10006679_pt1 | contig 10046 bp, 11 predicted proteins | sample KBSS44metaG_FD_81522 | JGI IMG/M metagenome (GOLD analysis project Ga0105249, IMG submission 81522) | Switchgrass rhizosphere microbial communities from Kellogg Biological Station, Michigan, USA - KBS S4-4 metaG | ecosystem: Host-associated > Plants > Roots > Rhizosphere > Soil | place...
GCCCGCGGCCGGCATCGCGAACCTCGTGAGCTTCAACTACATGGCGTACTACCACGACTATCTCGCCGTGGAGTTCGGCAGATATCCGCACGAGAAAGACTTGATGGACACGCTCTGGGCGCGGAGCGCGCTGCGCTACGTGGACCGCGTGAAGACGCCGGTGATGTTCATCCACGGCGAGAACGACAACGACGTGCCGATCGCCGAGGCAGAGCAGTACTACATCGCGCTCAAGGACGTCGGAGTGCCGACGATCATGGTGCGCTACCCGCGCGAGGGACATGGCGTGCGCGAAACGAAGCACGTCGTCGATGTGATCGATAGAAGTCTTGCATGGTACGATCGGTGGTTTTCTGATCCCGCCGGGAAGATCGATGGCAAGGTGATACCGTAGCAGGCTGCTGAACAATGGTGGGAATGGTAGCCTAACGACGCAAAGGCACGCTGGTACCCCTGTGCGAACACCTGTGCGACACGACCCCTCACGAAGCTCTCTTAGACCACGCTGACGGCCATCGCCGCCATCTCGATTCCTCTCATTCCGACTCTGACCTTCACTATCACCACAAATCCAGCCGGGAACTGTTAACCCGGAGGTCCTGGGTTCGAGCCCCAGCCGGGTCATGCCGTAACTGCTGGAATCCAAAGTGGTTATCCCGCGTAGCTTCAAGCCGATGCGGCACTCGGCCTTCGCCGCTTTGGACGTTTTCCGGCGCAACGGTCGGGCGCTGCTCCAGCCGTCGCGCGATATGAGCGGCCGTGTCCTGCACGAAACGCTGATCGGTTTTACCCCGAGGCCGCGCGCCGGGTGTGCTCGTGCGTTAGGCGTCACGCCGGTATTGCCTGATTCGGGGCACCGCGGAATGCCCGTTAGGCGTACATGCTAGGTGTGGCGTTCCGATACCGGGGCCAGTGGTGCCTCGCCGTCGGCGAGTTTCCGTGCACCATGTCCGCCATTCGCCCGCCATCAGATCGAATGCGACCATCGGAACACTTTCCGCGGCACGAGGCTTGTCCCAACGTTTGCATGTCGTGTCTAACTCGGAGGGGGACATGCAGACCCAAGTGCTCCGGCTCACGGGCGCTCTGGCCCTGAGCCTAGTCGGGATCCTGGCCGCGCGCCCGTCGAAGAACGATCAACCGATCGCCGCGCTCGTAACCTCATCAAGGGCGGCCGAGCAGGACGTCATCGGTGTGCTCGCGATGATACACCACGGTGTCGTCGACTACAGCCAGCTCGGAGTGAATCACGGGACGGACCCGGCTGTGAAGGAATTCGCGCGTATGATGGTCAAGGACCATGGCCAGGCGCTCGACTCCATGTATGGGCTCGCGAGCAAGCTCAACACCACGCCGCAGATGAGCGAGAAGGCGGCCCACCTCGACAAGGAATTCAAGAAGGATATCCAGGACCTGAAGGCGAAAAAGGACGGCCGGGAGCTCGACAAGGAATTCATGGATGAGCAGATCGACTTGCACCAGGAGACGATCGGCGTCATGAAGGACCTCGACGAGAAGACCAAGGACGCGACCCTGAAGCGCGCGATCACGGCGACGCTGCCGAAGATGCAGGCACACCTCGATCGGGCCAAGCTGGTCAGAAAGAACATGGGCTGAGCGCGCCGTGCTCGAGATCATCCAAGCGGTGTGAATCCGCAATCGTTAGGGCCGGTCTTCGGATCGGCCCTTCGATTTCATGCGAGCGGCGACCGATGAGGCGAAGGTCGTACGTCGAGCGAAGTCGGTGCATGTAGGCGCCCAATCCGCCGAATGCCGTGCCGAGCTTGGGACTCGACGAGAACACCGGCACCAGGAGCCACGGCGAACGCGACTCCGCGGGGGCCGGCTGCGCTGACGTGTCCGGCGAAGGCTCCTGCGCCGATGCGGAGCCGGACAATGCGACGGCCGCCAGAAGCACCGACAGTCGCGTTAGGCCATGGTTCATAGCTGCAACGCCCTCTTCAGAAACGCAGGAAGCTCCCGTCGCCGCCGTTTCATGAATTCTCGAACCCCGGTGGGACCGAGACCGAGAACCTCGGCGATCATCGGCTGCGCCGCGAACGGGAACAGGCAACTGCTCGTCAGTGTGACGAGGAACTGCTCGGCCGACACGGGCGCGATCCCTTTTGCTTTGACGTGCTCGTCGATCTGCTCGCGCAGCTTGTTGACCATGCGGCGCGCGATCTGGCGTCTCTCCGCGGAGTAGAGGTCATCGACGAGATCCGGATGTCGCGCCGACTCACTGATGACATACGCCAGGAGATACGGGTGGCGCGTGAGCCTTGTGTAGTAGGCATCGACGAACCGGTCGATCTTATCGTCGAGCGAAAAGGTCGGACGCCAGCATCTCGAGGATGCCCGGAACGAATGACGAGGCGATGCGAAGCCAGACCGCTCGAGCGAGATCCGCCTTCGATCGGAAGTAGTAGTGCAGGAGCGCCTTGTTCACGCCCGCGTGATCGGCGATTCCTGCATGCGCGCGCCGTCAATGCCGCGCCGGACGAAGATCTCGTCGGCGGCGTCGAGGATCCGTTGCTTGGTATCCGTTTCGGATTGCCCAGACGGTTTAACCATCTGGTGAGGGAACGTAGTTTTTTTTCAGCCCCTCGTGTCTTGTTTCCCTTAGGTCCAACCCGTTCCTCCGGCTTCCACTCTCGGAGTGTCGAGATGCCTCGCAACGACGACATCCTTCAGCTTCCTGACGACCTCCCGGTGCCGGTGGACGACGGCATGGCGAGTCATCTGCGCGGAATGCCCGTCGCGAAGGTGCCGCTTCGGTCGACCTCGGGAGAATGGATCGATCTCTCCACGCTCGCGGGGCGCACCGTCGTCTACTGCTACCCGCGCACCGGGAGGCCGGATGTAGAACCGCCGGACGGGTGGAACCTGATTCCCGGGGCTCGTGGCTGCACGCCCCAGTCGTGCGCGTTTCGCGATCACTATCGCGAGCTCGACGCCCTCGGCGCTCGAGTGTTCGGGCTGAGCAGTCAGGACACGGAGTACCAGCGCGAAGCCGCCGAACGACTGCACTTACCGTTTCCGCTGCTCAGCGATGCGCAGCTCGCGTTCGCGTCGGCCATGCGACTACCGCAGTTCGACGTGGGACCCATGCGCCTTCTCAAACGGCTGACCCTGATCATCCGTGATGGCGTGATCGAGCACGTCTTTTATCCGGTGTTTCCACCTGACCGGAATGCGGAACAGGTGCTCGAGTGGCTAGCCGGTCATTCCGAGCGGAGTCCGTAGGCTGGGGGTTGTCATTCCGAGCGGAGCGCCGAAGGCGCGGAGGCGAGGAATCGCACTCGTCCCGACCGAGAGGCCCCTCTACCGGGAGGATGGCGATTCCTCGCCTCCGCGGGCTGACGCCCGCTTCGCTCGGAATGACAAGGCCCGCAATTCCTCATCTGCCCGCTGTTTGCGCCACCCGCGCCGCTGCGCCGCTCCGCTCGGAATGACACTCCGTGGCGGTGAGCGCGTCGTCGACGAATCCGCGCTGAACCACTACGCCGTTGGCTTGACCAACCCGAAGCGTCCCACCAGCTTCGCGTGGCCTTCCACCCCGGGACCATGCTCCGTCAATTGCTGCTCGCAACCATCGCTCTCCCCGTCTGCCTCCCCGCTCAGACGCAAACGCGCGACCTCACCCCGCTCGTCAACCGAGTGTTGGCGCGATGGGACTCGACCACCGGTCCCGGATGCGCGGTGGGCATCGACCGCGCCGGCGCGCCGCGCTACACCCGCGCGTTCGGCGAGGCTGACCTCGAGTACGACATCCCGAACAAGCCGGAGACGATCTTCGAGGCAGGCTCCATCTCCAAGCAGTTCACCGCCGCCGCCACCGTGCTGCTCGCGCTCGACGGCAAGCTCAAGCTCGAGGACGACGTGCGCAAATACGTCCCCGAGCTCCCCACTTACCAGCGAACCATCACGATCAGGCACCTGCTCAACCACACGAGCGGACTTCGTGACTGGGGCGAGATCGCGGGGCTCGCCGGCTGGCCCCGCGAGTCGCGCGTGCACACGCACGACCACGTTCTCGACATCCTGTCGCGCCAGCGTTCGCTCAACTATCCGCCCGGCGACCGCTACTCGTACACGAACAGCGGCTACAACCTGCTCGCCATCATCGTCAGTCGGGTGAGCGGTCAGCCATTCGCCACGTTCTCGCGCGAGCGTCTCTTCAAACCGCTCGGCCTGACGAGCACGCAGTGGCGCGACGACTTCCGCCGCATCGTGAAGGGGCGCGCGCAGGCGTACTCCCGCGCGAACGGCGGCGGCCCGTGGGAGCTCGAGATGCCGTTCGAGAACGTCCACGGCAACGGCGGCCTGCTCACGACCGTGAGCGACCTGCTCACCTGGACGGCGATGCTCGACAAGCCAACGCCAGCCTGGAAGCCGATGGTGGACTCGCTGCACGTGCGCGGCATTCTCACGAAGGGCGACACCATCACCTACGCGCTCGGGCTGATGGTCACCGACTACCGCGGCGTCCCCATGGTGGAGCACAGCGGCGCCACCGCGGGATACCGCGCCGAGCTGGGGCGATTCCCCGGCAAGGGGCTCGCGGTGGCGGTGCTCTGCAACGCCGCGAGCGCGAACCCCGTGCTCTACGCAAGCCAGCTCGTGGACTCCCTCCTCGCGCCGGCGTTAGGCCCGGTCGCTGCGGCGCCTCAGCGCCCGCGCCCCGACTCCTCGACATGGCGACCGAGCGCGACCGACCTCTCGGTCTACACGGGCACCTACTACAGCCCCGACGTCGAGACCGCGTTCGAGGTCTCCGTCGCGAATGGCGCGCTCACGCTGTTCCAGCGGCCCGCGATGCGGTCCGTGCTGCGTCCGACGTCCGCGGATTCGTTCGCCGGGTTCTCCAACCGCGTGTGGTTCACGCGTGACGCCTCCGGACGCGTGACGGCGCTCCACGTCGGTGGCGGACGCGCATACGACGTGGTGTTCGAGCGCCGCTGAAATGCAACGGGAGTGAGAAGATGAGACACGGGACCCTTACTCTTCTGGCCGTCGTGAGCCTGCTCCCGGCGTCCACCCTCGCGTCGCAGGCGACACCCAGCTCGGCGGCCGGCGCCACGGTCGTCGCGGAGCCCAGGGATGTCGCCACGGCCGACGCGATCATCGCCGCGCTCTATGACGCGAACACCGTTCTCGTCGACCGGAAGCGCGGCGCCGATCGCTTCCGCTCCCTGTTCGTGCCTGGTGCGCGGCTCATGCCGACGTCACGATCGCCGAATGGCGCGGGAGTGATTCACATCCAGACGGTAGAGGACTACGTGAGGGTAGCCTCGGGCGGCCAGCCACGTCACGGATTCAGCGAACGCGAGATCGCCCGCACGAGCGAGGCGTTCGGGAACATCATGCAGGTGTTCAGCACGTACGAGGCGCGTCGCGATTCCGCCGACACGAAGCCGACGCGCGGCATCAACAGCATTCAACTCTTCAACGACGGAACCCGCTGGTGGGTCGTCGGCGTGCTGTGGGACAACGAGCGTCCCGACCAGCCGATTCCGCCGGCCTACCTCAAGCCGCGCGGCACGTCGCGCTAACCAGCACGGCCCGGACGTTCGTTCGCGCGGTGGCGTAGCGCCCAGCGGCGGGCACGTCGATCGCTACCGAGTGGAGCGGCCGTTCACGGCGGCGAACTATGTCATTATGCGGCCACCCTTCTCGCTCTGGATCAGAAGAGTCGTGGTTCGAGCCCAGGAGGGGCAATTACAAGCCCGGCAACCACTTCGGTGGTGCCGGGCTTGGTCGTTGTTGGAGCAGTTAGCCGGTAGTCGGTCAGTTTCTTACCCGTGACCCACCATACACGTTATCCAAGTGAGGGTGGTCAATAGCCATCTTCGACGGGCTAGAGCCCCGACTTGTTGATCGAGGCGTTACGGCATGGGTGATCCCCAATAGCAGATTGCCCGGGCTAAAGCCGGACGTTCTCAACTTCATGCCAATACCGAGATAGGAGGACCTGTATGCAACCCGATGCGGTAGTTGAAGTCCGAATGAATACAACTGCCGAAGGCGGTAGAGAGGGTCCCGTCCGGGGCCCTGTCTACGGCTGCGTGATGTTTGTTGATGGAGAGGGATTCGACTGCCGACTGATGGTTGGGGACGAGGAGCTGAGGCTCGGAGAGACCTACGAGCTGCCGGTGAGCTTCTTACATCCGGAAATGGTGCTGCCGAAACTAGGACCCGGGAAATTCGTGTTCCTTTGGGAAGGGAAAGAGATCGCAGGCGGCAGAATTGCACGACTGGCACAGCGTCCCGCGTCGTGAACCGCCGGTTAGTGAACCACACCACCTCGCGTGGTTTGCGAGCATGGGTGTCCGGCGCTGCTGCAGCACCGTCGCCGGGATGAATACGAACGTCGGGATGAAGCCAAACACAAGAATAGTCCACCAGGCTCTTAGGCGAGCGGCAAAAGGGGCGCGCGCTGGTCTCCTCGCTGCGTGCCTCCCCGCGGCCATCGCTCTCGCGGGCGCCGTGCTTCGCGCCAGAGGATCTGCAGCTGACGGTTCGGTGAACTTGCTGACAGCGCTCATGGCGTACTTCGCGGCGGGCGCAATGCTAGGCGCATTTGTCGGCATCGTACTGCCGTTACCGCGATGGGCAGCCGGGGCCGTATTCGTAGGTGTCATTTGCGGGTTCGCGCTCTACAGCATGGCCGCCTTGATCGTTAGCGGTCCGGCTCGTTATCGGCCGCTAGTACCTTTAGCCCTCGGCGCGTTGCTAGGTGGGCCGATCGCCTTCGGCGCTTGGAAGATGGATCAGCGCGAGTCGCGTCAAGGGAACGGTCCGGCTGATACCACGACGCGTCCGCGCTAGGACGCCCGCAGTCAAGACGCGGTACCGAGCCCTGTTGGAGCCAGTTGGTGGAAGGGTGATCGGGGCCTAACGCTTGAAGTTGACCTGCAAGGGCACCTGACAAAATGCGGCGGCGCAGCCGCCCCCTCCAAAATGCCCTTGGCAGGTCCAACGCACGTTATGGCGCACCGCGCTTCGAAGGCTGGTGCAACGCGTCCGCCACCGCTTTGGGGTTGCGCGCCGCCACGCGGAGCAGAGCGAGCGCGGGGCCGTCGGGCGTGCGTCGTCCCTGCTCCCAGTTGCGCAGGGTCGCGACGCTGACGCCGATCATCAGCGCGAACTCCTCCTGGGACTGACCGAGCCCCGCGCGCACGGCCTTCACGTCGGCCGGTTTGAACGCGCTGACCCGTCCCGGCTTGAGCCGTCCCCGGCGGATCCGGCCTGCCTGGCGCACGCTGGTCAGTAACTCGCGGAATGCGGCGTCCTTCATTTGAACTCCTCCCGAACGAGGCGGGACAGCACGCGGATCTGGGCGCGCGTCAGGTCACCCTGCTGGTTCTTGGCAGGCGTAGAGCATGTAGCAGACGTCCTCCGTGGCGGCCCAGAAGTAGATCACGCGGAGCCCGCCCCGCTTCCCGCGCCCCTCGGCTGCCCAACGCAGCTTGCGGATCCCGCCGCCGCCGGGCACCACCGGCCCCTGCTCGGGCCGGAGGAGGAGGGCAAGTTCAGGGCGCGGGACTGATCATCGGAGAGATGCCGGGCCACGAGGGCCGTGAACACCGGCGTCTCGACGAAGCGCATGGAGCAATGTACGCCAATGGCGTACCTGGCACAACCGTCACACTGGACGGATCATGTGTGCGGCATAACGCCCAAAGTCAAGCTGCGAGCGCCGACCCGACGGGCTCGCGATGCTGACCTCAAGATACCGGATGCTGGCAAGATTCCCGATGCTGCGAGCGCTCCTCAGCGTCAACGGACGTTAGGCCGAAGGTCGCGATGCCGCCGCCAGGCGAGTGATTGCCCGTGCGAGGGAAACGAGGTCCGACCGCGCCAGCCGGGGCTGCGCGTCCGTCTCCCCACCACCGGATGCCAAGTAGTCGGCGATGAATTCCGGTGTCTCGCCCATCCACACGAGCGAGGCGAGATGGCGCGCTTGCTCCTCGTAGGCGCCCGGGCCGTCGGGGTCTCCCACCAGCGTGCCATCCGGGTCCCAGGCCGAGCGGAGCAGCCGCCGGACGCGTGCCACCGCGGCAACGTACTCTCCAGTGACGGGATCGCTGTCTTGGTCAGCGGCTTCATCCACAGGCCCTCCTCACACAGATCTCCGTTTTGGGCTTACGCCAATAGTTAAGCTGCGGGCGAGTCAAATAAGAGCGGCGCCACAGCCGGCGCAACTCCCCAGATCGCCCGTCCGCTTCAGCGATCGTTAGGCTACGGCTCTGAGGACGGTCGCACGATAACGCGTATCGCTATCGACGACGCTAAGGCGCCAGGAGTCGGACCTGAAACATGAGTCCCGGCGCGCGGGATCTGGGCGCTCCGAATTCCTGCATCGACCTCTCCGTGCTAGCCTGCAATCAGCCACCTGAACCAGTTCAACGAATGATAAGACGAGCGATACCAGCCGTGACCAGTCTCGCGTTTCCAATAGCCTGGTACGGCAGCGTTCTGATCATGCTTTGGGCTTCGTTCTCAGCATCGGGTAGTACGGTTGGTTCGGCGGACGGATTCTTGGCCGACCGAGAGCACGGAGCTGCTGCAGGCGACCTAATATTCTTCGCGCTGTTCCTCTGGCTGATTCATTTGACGACAGTTCAGCTCGCGTTCGCACGTTGGCGACTGCTCCGCCTTCGAGATTTGATCGCAGCGTCGTTCGGCACGGGCTTGGTGGCCTTTGGCGTTCTCCGACTCGCGGGCTCTCGCTTCCCCGATCCGTTCTCGCTGCAAGCTCTCATCTGTGTGGTGGCCACGATGACGGTGTTCGAGGGAGCGCGGCGCCTAAGAAAAGGCCCTGTCTTGGAATCGCCTCGTGCGTGAACGCGGTAGAAGTGGTGTAGCGCTGGTGCTGCCACCACGACAAGGTCCAGCGACCTCCGCATCACCTGCCACACGTCCGTTTGTCGTCCCGAGGCGGTAGAACCATCACGGCCGAGTCTCCACTCCCCACTCTTGGGCCGCCGCGCCCCTGCTTCGGAAAACGATCCCTGGCACGCCTAACGACGGAGCTTCAGGTCGTGCGGTCCCGCCAGGCAACTGATTGGCTGGGGAGGGGCGGATGGCCGCCTGCGCGGTCGTCGGCGCTGATCATGTGTTTGGTTGGGTTGCCAACTCGCGACCGCGAGGTCGAGGCTTCCGTGATCGCGCGGCGCGGTCGTTGCAATCAAATTATCGCCGCTGGTCGCTGCCGATCGACGCGCATACCCACAGGCCTCCTACGCGGATCCATCCGATGCGACCAGCGGAGTCCGTTACGCACGCCGATGGCGTGCGAGTCACGAGCAGTCGCGTAGACAGGGTTCAACGGGCAGCGGACGTGATGTTGGGGGCGGCCGCGTGTGCGCACTGCCGTGACCCCGAGGCGGTGCCGACGCTCGCCGGAGAACGCGCGCGCGGACCCGACCATATCTATCTCGTGTGCGATCGGTGCGGCGGACGGTGGCAGTGCCTCCGGGCCGACTCCCCGGTTGCCACGCCGGACGACACGTCGCCCGCCTGACCCGCCCACTGCGCATTCCGCCGTCGCGTAACAGAGTTCCGCCTCCGCGGTCCCTATAGCGGACTGGCGACCGTCCGACGTCGCGTGGTATGCTGCCACCACGCATGAAGACTCTCGGAATCGCCGCCCATAGCTTCGAAGGCGGAGCGCTTTGCTTTCTCACGGCATGCCGGGAAGGGGCCGTCCACCTCGGCCCCCACATGCACCCGCGCATCGTCCTCAGCGCGGTGCCGCTCGGGCTCAGCATGCCCGGGTGGGAGAACGACGACCACGTCGCCGTCGCGAGATTTCTCGCGGAAGGCGTGCGCCAGGTCGCCGACGCCGGGGCGGACTTCTACATCTGCCCGGCCAACACCGCGCACATCGTCCTGGAGCAGATTGCCGGCGATCTCCCAATCCCCGGACTGCACATCGCCGACGTGGTGTGTCACGAGATCATGACGCACGGATGGAAACGCGTCGGGCTGCTCGGCACATCGTGGACGATGACCGGGCCGGTCTACGCGAAGGCGTTCGC
>Ga0105249_10006682_pt1 | contig 10043 bp, 9 predicted proteins | sample KBSS44metaG_FD_81522 | JGI IMG/M metagenome (GOLD analysis project Ga0105249, IMG submission 81522) | Switchgrass rhizosphere microbial communities from Kellogg Biological Station, Michigan, USA - KBS S4-4 metaG | ecosystem: Host-associated > Plants > Roots > Rhizosphere > Soil | place...
CGGCTCGTGATGCGAATCCTCCGCGGCCCCCCGATACTCCCCAAAGAACGTCATGAACCAAAGCCGGAACATATAAAACGACGTAAGAAAAGCAGTGAACAGTCCAATAAACCAGTAAACCCAGCTGGCCTGATAAGCCCGCCACAAAATTTCGTCCTTACTGAAGAATCCGGCAAAAGGCGGAATCCCGGCGATGGCGAATGTGGCGATGGTCATGGTCCAGAATGTCCAAGGAATTTTCGACCGCAACCCACCCATCTGCCGCATGTCCTGCTCGCCGCTCACGGCGTGAATGACCGACCCGGCCGCCAGAAACAGTAGCCCCTTGAAGAAGGCGTGAGTCATCAGATGGAAAATCGCAGCGGAGAAAGCGCCGACTCCACAGGCAATGAACATGTATCCCAGTTGCGAGACGGTCGAATACGCCAGCACTTTCTTAATATCGGTCTGAGTGATTCCGATGGTGGCAGCAAACAGGGCCGTCAGCGTCCCAATGATGGCAACCACGGTCATGGCCATCGGCGCCCGCTCAAAAATCACATGCGATCGCGAAACCATATATACGCCCGCGGTCACCATGGTCGCAGCGTGAATCAGCGCGGATACCGGCGTCGGTCCTTCCATGGCGTCGGGCAGCCATACGTAGAGCGGAATCTGGGCCGACTTGCCGGCGGCCCCCACTATCAGCAGCAACCCGACCGCGGTCAACAGTCCTGCTCCGCCAGTCTCGGCGCCCATGGGAACGACGCCCTGGAAAACCTGATCAAAGTTCAGCGTGCCGAAATGCTTGATAAGGAGAAACAGTGCGATCAGAAATCCGAAGTCGCCGATGCGATTGACGATGAACGCCTTCTTGCCCGCTGCCGCCGCCGAGTCCTTGGTGAACCAGAACCCAATCAGAAGATACGAAGCCAGACCCACGCCTTCCCAGCCGATGAACATGAGCAGGTAATTGCTGGCCAGGACCAGGGTCAGCATGAAAAACATGAACAGGTTCAGGTAGGCAAAGAAGCGGTAGAACCCGCCTTCCTCCCACATGTAGCCGACGGAATAGATATGAATAAGGAAGCCGACGCCGGTGACTACCAGCAGCATCACCAGCGAAAGCTGGTCGAGATAAAAGGAGAAGTCCACCTGAAATTTTCCCGCCCGGATCCAGGTAGCCAGATACTCGATGTGCGGTGTGGTCAATGTAGAGAACCGGGAAGCCACCATCAGCACCATGGCAAAGGCAGCGCTACTGAAAAGCAGCGCCACGGCGGCCACGGTCTGCCGGGAGAACTTCTTGCCCAGCAAACCATTGACTGCGGCGCCCAGCAGAGGCAGCACCGGAATCAGCCACAGATGCAGATTGGGAGTCATAGTTTGAGCAGATCCACCCGGTCAACGTTCAAGGTTTCGCGTGTGCGGTACACGGCAATAATGATGGCCAATCCCACCGCTGCTTCGGCCGCCGCCACCACCATCACGAAGAACACGAATATCTGGCCGCTGAGCGCGTGCCACTGGGCGGCAAAAGCGACGAATGACAGGTTCACACCATTCAGCATCAATTCGATCGACATGAAGATGCTGATGATATTCCGTTTGATCAGAAACCCGGTCACACCGCAGGCAAACAAAATCCCGCTCAGCACCAGGTAGTAGGAAATCGGTACCATCAGCTTTCCTTCCTGTCAGTGTCCGTGTCCGGATGGCTGGCCAGGACCACGGCACCCATGATGGCGATCAACACCAGAATCGAAGTGACTTCAAATGGCAGCAGGAAATTGTGAAACAGCAGCCAGCCGATGGTGCGCGGAGCGCCCGGCAAGGCCCCGGCGGCCACCGTCTGACTGCCTGTGCGCTCGATCAGCATCCAGCCCACCAGCACACTGCCCACCAGCATTCCGGGAATTCCAAACAGCATGGCCACTCGGCTACCCTTGGTGCGCTCTTCTTCTCCGGCATTCAAAAGCATGATCACGAAGACAAACAGCACCATGACGGCGCCGGCGTACACGATGACTTGCACCGCCGCCACGAATTCCGCACCCAGCAACAAGTATTCGACCGCCAGCGAGCCCATCACCACCACCAGCGACAACGCGCTGTTGATGGGATGCTTCTGCACCAGCAGGTTCACCGCCCCCGCCACGCACAGAGCGCCAAACGCCAAAAATATGAGCAGATGAGTCATTAAGCTGAGAACCGGGAACTACAAACCGGGAACTGAAAACAAAAAGTCTAGGCCCTCAATGCCACCACCAAAGCCGTGATCACCAGGTTCGCAATCGCCAGCGGCAAAAGAAACTTCCATCCAAAAGCCATGAGCTGGTCGTAGCGAAACCGGGGCAGGGTACCTCGCACCCATATATAAACGAACAAGAAGATGAAAATCTTTGCCACGAACCAAAACACCGGTAGAATTGCCATCACGATAGCGGGCGCGTGAAGCCATCGTTCTTCCCCGAACGGACTGTGCCACCCGCCCAGGAAGAGCAGCGAGGCCACCGCCGCCACCGTAATCATGTTGGCGTATTCAGCCATGAAGAACATGGCAAACTTCATGGCGCTGTACTCGGTGTGATAACCCGCCACCAGTTCGGTTTCCGCCTCCGGCAGATCGAAGGGGATGCGATTGGTTTCCGCATACGCCGACATCAGATAAATAAAGAAAGCAATGAACTGGCCGCCGTAAAAAATGTTCCAGCGCGGAATAAATCCCCAGAAAACTCCACTCTGCGCATCCACGATATCCCGCAAGCTGAAGCTGCCCGTCAGCATGAGAACTCCCACCAGCGAAAGCCCCAACGAAATCTCGTAGCTGATCATCTGCGCGCTGGCCCGCAGCCCGCCCAGCAGGGAATACTTGCTGTTGGATGACCAACCCGCCAGCGCAACGCCATAAACGCCCAATGACGTGACTCCCAGAATGATCAGCAGGCCGATGTTGACATCCGTAATCTGCAGGGGAATCACCAGCTGCCCCAGTGTGATCGACTTGCCGATGGGAATTACCGCAATCGAGGTCAGGGCAAAGACCACGGCAAGCATCGGCGCCGCGATGTACAAAGGTTTGTAAACATGGGGCGGCGTGAGATCTTCCTTGAACAAAAACTTCACCCCGTCCGCCAGGGGTTGCAGCAGGCCGAACGGACCTACCCGGGTAGGCCCCCAGCGATTCTGCATGTGGCCCACAACTTTGCGCTCCAGCCAAACGGTATAAGCCACCGCAGTCAGCAGCACAAAGAGTGCCAGCACGGTCTTGATAAAAGAAACGACGATGAAGGTAGTGAGATTCAATGCTCTGTTTCCAAGTAGCGCCGTCGTCCCGACGGCTGTCGCGGGGGCGTCTCGCCCTCGCCACTGTAAATGTGAAGAAAAAGTCTCTCAGTCCGCCGCAACTTCAGACTCTGCGGGCTGCCGGCTGTGGTTCTCCATTACCGAGTTCAAAGTCCGGGAATAGCGCCCCAGGGTCCCCGAACTGAACAGGTTGTCATTGGCCGGAGTAATCAGCTTCGGATCCTGTGCAGCCCCGCTCGTAATCCCGACCAGGGTCGTGTGCTGATCATTGCCCGCCACCAGGTTCATCCGTGAAACTTCGTAACCCGGCACCAGCCTCTGAATTTCATCCAGGATCGCCGTCGGATCAAACGGGCTCATCTTCGGTTCCAGCCCATGCGCTTCCAGCCAGACGGCATGCCGGTCGGCCTCGCCCGATTGCGCCCCGCGCGATTGCCCCATGTCTGCGGCTGCTCCCCGCCCGAAGGGCACCAGTTTGTGGACATCCGCGCCCATGGCATCGGCAATGCGCACAATCATTTCAAAATCAGACTTGCTGCCGCTGACTTCTCCCGCCTTCTTCACCAACTGCAGGTCGCCGCAGGTGTTGGTAAAGCTCCCGGATTTTTCATAAGCATTGGCCGCCGGCAAGACCACGTCGGCCAGGGCCGCGGTTTCGGTCAGGAACATGTCCTGCACCACGACGAAACTCTGGGAGAAAACAAAGGGATCGATGGCGAACCGTCCCACCGGATTCGCGCCCACGACATACAGGGCCTTCAACTCCCCAGCGCGCGCTTTTTCCACCATTTCCGGCAGGGTCAAACCAGGCGCTGCCGGAACTTCACCCCACTCCTCATGGAAATTGCCCGAGGCCGCAATGGGATGGTAGCCGGGAAGCAAGTCGGGATAGAGACCCATGTCGGCGGCTCCCCGCGAGTTGGCGTAGTCGGCCAGGCAAAGATACTTCACGCCGGCGATGCCAGAGCCAAACTTCACCAGCGATGCAATATCGCGGCCACGAATCTCCGCCCCGAAGATGATGAGAAGATTTTGTTCGCCCCGCAGCAGTTCGCGGAATCCACCCAGGGTGGACTGCTGTTCCTGTGTGGCCGAGGGCGACTCGCCCGCGAGATTCGCAACCGGCCCCAGCCCTTCCGCCGCCGCATCATCGCCAGCCAAAAAAGCAGCGAACCGCCCCTCAGCCCCCGTAGGAATCTGTAAAAACCCGGCCGCCTGGCGCCTGAGCTTGATATCCGCCGAATTCACCACATACAACTTCGCGCGATGCAGCCGCACATTATTCCTAATCTGCCAGGCCAGCAGGGGATGCTGTTCGGTGGGATCGTTCCCAATCAGCAGAATCGCCGGCGCATGGAATACGTCGCGCATGCTGGCGGTGGATCCCGGTTTGCCCTTAAGCGCCGCAGCCAGGCCAGGGAAGTCGGCGGTGCGGTGATGGTCGATGTTGTTGGTCTGCAGCACCACGCGCGCGAACTTCTGCAGCAGGTAATTCTCTTCGTTGGTAGTGCGGTTCGAGCCCACGACCCCGATTGCCTGCCCGCCATGCTGCTGGCGCGCTTCCTTGAAGCGCTTCCCGATCAGTTCAAACGCCTCTTCCCAGGTGGACGGCGCCAGTTGCCCATCCTTGCGAATCAGCGGCTGGGTCAGGCGGTCATCACGGTTAGCGAAATCGAAAGCGTAGCGGCCCTTGATGCAAAGGAAATCGCCGTTGATGCCACTCTTGTCGCGATTGTCTCCGCGAACGATCTCCATGCCGGTCTCGGAGCGGCGCACACCCAGAGTGGTCTTGCATCCGTCGGCACAATGAGTGCAAGTCGTGCCGATGTGATTCATCTCCCAGGGGCGGGTCTTATACCGATAAGCTCCCGAAGTGAGTGCGCCCACAGGACAGATGTCGATGCACATGCCGCATTCTTCGCACTCCAGGTGATCCTCTTTATTTGGTGCGATGATCGAGCCTACGCCGCGGTTCTGCACCCCCAGCGCCCAGACATCCATGCCCTCGCCGCACACCCGCACGCAGCGGTAGCAGAGAATGCAGCGCGGCCGGTCAAAATACACAACCGGAGACCACTGCTGCTCTTCCTTGTGGTTCTTGGGCTCCATGTACTTCGATTCCGCCGCGCCGTAGGAAAACGTCATGTCCTGCAATTCGCATTCGCCTCCGGCATCGCACACCGGGCAATCCAACGGATGATTACCCAGCAGCAACTCCACCATGCCCTTGCGCGCCTGATGCACTTCGTCGCTGTCGGTGGTGACGACCATGCCTTCGCCGATCACAGTCGTGCACGCCGTCTGCAGCTTGGGCATCTTCTCAACTTTCACCAGGCACATGCGGCAGGCGCCTTGCAGCGAAAGATTGGGGTAGTAGCAGAACGACGGCACTTCGATGCCGACTGCCTTGCAGGCTTCGATCAGCAGGGTCCCGGCCGGGGCCGTGACTTTCTTCCCGTCGACAGTGATGTTTACGTCAGCCATAGATTCTGTAGCGCCGGCGTCCCGCCGGCTGTCCGGAGGGCGTCTCGCCCTCCGCTTGCACTCGCACCCATACCGCGAAAGACTGGCAGGTCTTGCCCGCCCTTCGGGCCGGCAGGATGCCGGCGCTACGCTAAAACCGGCTCAGCCGCCTTCTCAAACGGACACGGCTTGCCGTCCAAATGATCTTCAAACTCCTGCCGAAACTTCTTGATGAAGGCCATGGTCGGCATGGCCGCGGCATCGCCCAGCGGGCAGAATGTCCGTCCCAGCATGTTCTCGGACAGGTAGTACATGTTGTCGATATCTTTTTTCACGCCGCCGCCCGAGTGGAAGCGAATCAGCGTCTTCTTCAGCCAGTCCGTGCCTTCGCGGCAGGGAATGCACCACCCGCAGCTCTCGTGCTGGTAGAACTTCATCGTCCGTAGCGCAAATTTGACGATGCAGGTCGTATCGTCGAGCACCACTACGCCACCCGATCCCAGCATGGAGCCCGCCTTGGCTACGCTGTCAAAATCCATTCCGATGTCGATTTCGTCGGACCTCAGCACCGGTGTGCTCGATCCGCCCGGTACCACCGCCTTAAGGGCGCGACCGTTGGGAACACCGCCCGCCACTTCGAAAATCATCTTTCGGAGGTTGTATCCCATGGGCAGTTCGTAAACTCCAGGACGCTTCACATGTCCGCTGAGGCAGAACAGCCGGGTACCGCCATTCTTCGGCGGACCCAGACCGGCATACCATTCCGCTCCACCCAGAATAATGTGGGGCACGCTGGCCAGGGTTTCAGCATTGTTAATAACTGTCGGGCCGCCCCACAACCCGACCACGGCCGGGAAGGGAGGGCGGATGCGGGGAATGCCGCGCTTGCCTTCAAGCGACTCCATCAGCGCAGATTCTTCGCCAACTTCGTAGGCGCCCGCGCCGCCGTGCCAGTAAACGTCAAAATCGTAGCCGCTGCCAAAGATGTTTTTGCCCAGAAAGCCGCGAGCGTAAGCGTCCGCAATCGCCTTCTGCATGATTTCGAGAAGATAGCGGTACTCTCCACGAACATAGATGTAGCCGGTGTGCGATCCCACGGCCAGCCCGGCAATAATCACGCCTTCAATGACGGCGTGCGGATCATGCTCGAAAATCAGGCGGTCCTTACAGGTGCCAGGTTCGCTCTCGTCGCCGTTACATAAAACATATTTCGGCTTGGAAGCCTGCTTGGGCACGAACGACCACTTCAGCCCGGTGCTGAAACCCGCGCCGCCCCGCCCGCGCAAGCCCGAGTTCTTGACCTCGTTGACAATGCCATCCGGCCCCATGCCCAGCGCCTTCTGCACCGCCTTGTAGCCGTCAAGCTCCAGGTAGCGATCGAGATTGGTCGCACCCATACCGAAACGCCGGGAGACGACCTTTACTTCGTCGGGATGGGAAACCAGATCAGCCATGATGCAAATTCAGATTGATGATTTTAGATTGCAGATTTCGCGACCCACTCCATTTTCGAATCTGAAATCTGAAATCTGAAATCTTCAATCTCGAATTCCTACGCTCCCTTCTTTGCGTACCCTTCAAGCACCTTATCCATCTTCTCCGCCGTCAGGTTCTCATGAAAGTCGTAGTTCACCTGCACAGCTGGGGCCCAGCTGCAGCCGCCGATGCACTCCACTTCTTCCAGGGAGAACAAACCGTCGCAGGTCGTCCCCTTGTGCCCGATGCCAAGCTTTTTCTCGCAGTGTTCCAGCAGTTCCTCGCCCCCGCGCAGCATACAGGCAATGTTGGTGCAAACCTGGACATTGTATTTGCCTCGCGGCTTGGTGGTCAGCATGGAGTAGTAGCTGATCACGTTGCGGACGTCCAGCGCGGTCAACTCCAGCCGTTGTGCCAGCTCCTCGATTACTTCATCCGACAGGTAACCCGCTTCATCCTGGGCGTAAAGCAGCGTCGGGACCAGCACTGACCGCTTGGTCGGATAGTGGGTCAGCATCTCCGCGAAGCGCTGCTCGAATTGGTCAGAAAATCGCATTCATTTTTCCTCAGTGTCCTCCGTGCCCTCTGTGGTAAATCGTTTTGATTAACCACAGAGGACACGGAGGACACTGAGTTCCTACCGGTCGATTTCGCCTAACACGATATCAATAGATCCGATCGCCGCCACCACGTCCGCCAGCAATCTTCCTTCACACATCGTAGGCAGCGTCTGCAGATTCGCCAGACAGGCCGATCGCATGTGCACCCGATACGGCTTTGCCGTACCGTCGCTGACTATGTAGTAGCCCATTTCACCCCTTGGCGACTCCACCGCCTGGTACACTTCACCCGCAGGCACAGCAAAGCCTTCCGTAATAATCTTAAAGTGATAGATGAGCGCCTCCATCTGCGTCTTCATCATCTCCCGGTCGGGCAGAATTACCTTCGGCGCCACTGCCTTGATCGGACCATCCGGCATCCCATTCAATGCCTGCTGCACCATCGAGATCGATTCCCGCATCTCCGCCACCCGGCAGGCGTAGCGGGCAAATACGTCGCCGCCCTGCGATACCGGCACCTTGAACTTGAAATTCTCGTAGCCGGAATACGGCATGTCGCGCCGCAGATCGAAATCAACCCCGCTGCCGCGCAGGGTCGGCCCGCTGGCCCCCAGAGCAACCGCATCTTCGGCGGTGATTCGCGCCACGCCCTTGGTGCGCATCCCCCAGATGGGATTTCCGGTCAGCAGATTTTCGTATTCATCCACCTTGGACGGGAAGCGGGTGGCAAAATCCTGCACGCGTTCGAAAAAACCCAGCGGTGGCTCGAGCGCCAGCCCGCCGATGCGGAAGTACGACGTCATCATGCGCTGTCCGCTGACCATCTCGAACAGCCGAAGAATGTCTTCCCGCTCCCGGAAACAGTAAAGAAAGACCGTCATCGCCCCGATATCGAGCGCGTGGGTTCCCAGCCAGACCAGGTGCGAGTTGATACGGGTCAGCTCATTCAACATCACCCGCATCCACTGCGCCTTGGGCGGAACCTCCAGGCCCAGCAGCTTTTCCACCGCCAGCACGTAGCAGAGATTATTGGTCAGCGGGCAGAGATAGTCGATGCGGTCAGTGAGCGGCACTACCTGCTGGTAAAACTTGGCCTCGCAGGTTTTCTCGATCCCGGTGTGCAGATACCCGATGTCGGGCATGATGCGGACAATATTTTCGCCGTCGATTTCGAGAATCAGCCGCAGCACGCCGTGAGTGGACGGGTGATGCGGGCCCATGTTCAGGATCATGGTGCGGTCCTGACCGGGTTCGAGCGCGGGCGTGGGGGAGAGATGAGCCATGGCGGGACCTAGCGGTAGCCCTCCACCGGATAGTCCTTGCGCAGCGGATATCCTTCCCAATCCTCCGGCATCAGCAAGCGTCGCAGGTAGGGATGGCCCGCAAAGCGCACTCCAAACAGGTCGAAGACTTCGCGCTCGAAATAGTTTGCGGCGGGCCAGACTGCAGTGACGGAATCAAGGGCCGGGCTGCTGCCCTCCAGTCGCACCTTCAAACGTACCCGCTCCTTCTTCGAAATCGACAACAGGTGGTAGATGACCTCGAACCGCGGTTCGGAAGGGAACCAGTCCACACAAGTGATGTCGGCGAGATAGTTGAAGGGACAATCCGCGTCCTGGCGCAGCAGGTCGCACACATCACGGATTGACGATCGCTCCACGTAAATGCTCATCTCGTCGCGATCGAACTTGGCGCCCTCGACCGCGGCGGGATTCCAGGCCGTTATTTTCGCGACAGCCGGGTGGTTCTTCAGTTGCTCCAGATCGGTGATGGCGGGGGGCAGCGGCATCAGACTTCGCCTCGCCGGGCCGACGGCTTACCCCAGTCCAGCGCGCCCTTTTTCCATACATAGAAGAAGCCCACCAGCATAATGCCGATATAAACCAGCATCTCCCAGAAACCAAACATCTTAAGATCGCGCAAAATCACGGCCCAGGGATAAAGAAAGATGGCCTCAATATCAAACAGGATGAACAGCATCCCCACCAGATAGAATTTAACGGAAAATCGCTCTCTGGCGTCCCCGACCGGGGTCATGCCACACTCATAGGGCGACATCTTGGCTCGAGTTGGGCGGCGATACCCGATCAACCATGAAAGCAGAACGATTGCGCCCGCAAGGGCTCCCGCAACCAGGAAGTGAATCAGTAATGGCAGGTAGCGGGCGAAGTAATTGTCGGGCATAGGGGAGCTATATATAATTCGCGCCAAGCCTTAACTAAACATTCTAGATTAGATTTCGTTATTGGCGGTGTCAAG
>Ga0105249_10006685_pt1 | contig 10041 bp, 9 predicted proteins | sample KBSS44metaG_FD_81522 | JGI IMG/M metagenome (GOLD analysis project Ga0105249, IMG submission 81522) | Switchgrass rhizosphere microbial communities from Kellogg Biological Station, Michigan, USA - KBS S4-4 metaG | ecosystem: Host-associated > Plants > Roots > Rhizosphere > Soil | place...
GTGCCGATTCGCAAGCGCGGGAAGCTTCCATACAGAACGGACATCGCTAAGTACTCGTTGGAGTACGGCGAGGCGGAAGTGGAAATGCATACAGATGCCGTAACAGAAGGCGAGCGGGTTGTTCTGGTGGATGATTTGCTCGCAACCGGTGGAACTTCGGCCGCTGCAGCGGCGCTCATCCGAAACGCCGGTGCGAATCTCGTGGAGGCACAATTCTTGATTGAACTGGAATTCCTCGAAGGCCGAAAGCGACTCGAGCCGACGCCGGTCACGGCGTTTCTCAAATACTGATTGTTCTATAGGGTCCGCTGTCCTCAGCGGAATCTTAATCGAGGCAAACCGCCAGCGCGCTGATGACAGCGCCCACTGCAGCACGACACAGATTTTGGCTTTTGGATTTGCGATCTAAATTGTTCCGCAACACACAGAGCGATGAAAGCATCTCGAGAGCTGGAGAAAGTCTTGGCGCATGCCAAAAGCCGCCTCGCGCACACAGGCACGCGGCGTCCCACTGAAGTCCTCCCGCTGTATAAAAAATTTCTGAAGGTCGAGGAGCACCGGTTGCGCCTGAGACACCAGGCTGGTGGGAGCGGACGCGAGATTTGCGCGGGTCGAGCGGAACTGGTTGATGTTTTGCTGCGGTACGTCTTCGGCGCTGCATCGTCCGCGGCGGCCCGTGGAAATGGCGAAGCTGAGGTGCCACTGGCGCTGATTGCTCTTGGCGGATATGGCCGGGGCGAGCTCAATCCGTTCAGCGATGTTGATGTGATGCTGTTGCATGAGCAGCGCGCTGAAGTTTCGCCGCACTTGAAGGAGATGGTGAACCAGATCCTCTACCTGCTGTGGGACAGTGGGTTCAAAGTTGGACACTCCACGCGTTCGATTAAGGAAGCCATTGCGCAGGCCAACAGCGACATGCGCACAAAGACTGCCATGCTCGAGGCGCGCTTTCTCGCCGGCAACAAGGAGCTGGCGACAGAATTTCGGGAACAATTTCGTTCTAAATGCGTCGTGGGACACGAACGCGACTACGTCGAGCTACGCATGGAGGACCAGGTCGCCCGGCACAAAAAATTCGGTGACAGCGTTTACCTGCAAGAGCCCAACCTTAAAAGCGGCTGTGGCGGACTGCGCGACTATCAAAATCTACTTTGGATTACCTATTTCAAAGAGGGTTCGCTGAGCACAAACCAACTGGTCGGGAAAGACTGGTTGAGCGAAAGCGACCAGCGCCGAATCGAGCGTGCGTACGATTTTCTTCTGCGCTTGCGCACAGACTTGCATTACACGACCCGGCGCGCCACCGACATACTGCACATGAATTTGCAGGACCAAGTCGCAACGCGGCTCGGGTATTCACCTCGAAGAGGCCAGCTTCGCAGCGAGGCGCTGATGCGGGACTGCTACAACCACACCCGAAATATTCTGCGGGTGACGGAGCGAATCACGGAACAGTTCGTGAGCGGACACGTTACGAGCAAAACCCGCGCTCTTTTCAGTTTTCTCCCCTTAACAAGAGGGCACAAGACTCCGATTGGTGATTCCTTCTTTGTTCAAAACAAACAACTCCATCCGGCACGTCGCGATGTCTTTCGCAGCGATCCCGAGCAGATGATGCGCGCATTTCAACTGGCGCAGGAGCGGAACCTCGATCTCAGCCCGGAACTGGAAGACTTGTTGAGCAGAAGCCTCCGCCACGTAACCAGAACGTATCAGTATGCGCGCGGACCGCGTGCTATGTTTACGTCGATTTTGTCCCAGAAAGGCAGAGTGGGACGCATCTTGCGGATGATGCATCGGGTGGACTTTCTTGGACGGTACATTCCCGAATTCGGCCAACTCACCTGCCTCGTGCAGCACGAGTTCTTGCACCGGTATACTGCCGACGAGCACACGCTGGTGTGTATCGACAAACTTGATGCATTAGCAGAGACCGATGATCCGAAGCTGATTCATTATCGCAAATTGTTTGAGCAACTCGCGGACCCACTGGTTCTGTATCTCGCCCTTCTCCTGCATGACAGCGGTAAGGCCGTCGGCCGGCCGCACTCCGAAGCCAGCGCGCTGTTCGCCCAGCGCGTTGCAGCCCGTCTGCAATTGTCCTCTGAGCAGCGGAAATCACTGATACGCCTCGTCGATCATCACCTCACCTTGTCCACAATGGGGCAGCAACGGAATCTCGATGATCCGGCAACAGTCATGGAATTTGCGCAGGTTGTGAAAGACCAGAAGAACCTCGACGCGCTCATGCTGCTTACTCTCGCTGACGGCCAGGGCACAAGCGCCGAAGCGTGGTCGGACTGGAAGGAATCGCTAGTGTGGCAATTGTTTCACCAGACCTCACGTTATCTCGCAGACCGAAAGTCTTATTACGAACAAACTAGAATCGCGCGCGAAAGCCTGCGCGCATCTGTCGCCGAAAACCTTTCACCGGACTACGCGGAGGAAATTGAAGCGCATTTCGAATATATGCCTGATCATTATTTCCGCGCGACTAGCGTGCCGGAAATCGTCGAGCACGTGAAGTTGTTCCGGAGTTTTTTGGAAAGCGTTTCCAGCGCAAAGGAGGTTCCGCTCGCTCCGGCATTGAAATGGAAGATCGTGCCCGAGCAGGGGCACACGGTGATGACGTTCTGCACGTGGGACCGCGAACGCCTCCTGGCAAAAATAGCGGGCTCGCTTTCCGTCGTGCCGTTGAACATTTTAAGCGCCGATGTTTTCCCGCGCGGCGATCACGCGGTGCTTGGCGTTTTTCGCGTGTGCGACGCGAAAGCGCAGCCGGTTTCCAACCCGCGCGATTTCGAGCTTGTAGAGCAAACATTGCGCCGAGCATTCGAGGATGAGAGCTTTGACTTCCTCCCATCCATCGAAAAAGCGAAGCGCTCGAGTCGTCCCGTCGCTGTGGGAATTGAATTTCCGACTCGCATCACGATCGACAACAAGACGCATCCCACTTACACGCTCGTTGAGTTTCAAGCCCCCGACCGCATCGGTCTATTGTACGACGTTCTCAGCTGCCTCGACCGCGAAAATGTCCTGGTGCCGCTTTCTCGAATTAACACCCAAGCTGGCGCCGCGATCGACACACTTTACGTGGTGGACAGCTCCAGCCATGCCAAGATCACCGATTCGCAGCGGATTCGGATCGTTCAGCAGCATTTGAAGGATACGATTCTGCGCGGCTCGGCGAAACCGTAGAGAAAAGACGAGCGTTTTTCTGCTTCGCTGCGAACTTTTTTGATCTCATGAACGTTTTGATCCTCGCTGCGGGATACGCCACGCGCCTTTACCCACTGACGCTCAACAAAGCGAAACCGCTACTCGTGGTCGGCGGCAAGCCAATCATCGAATGGTTGGCGGACAATCTCGCGGGGATTCCCGATTTGGAAACGATTTACGTCGTGACCAACGACAAATTTGCAGCGGACTTCGAGGCGTGGAGTCAGGGGTATCAAAAACGCCATCCCGAATTTAGGTTCAAAATTGTTAATGACGGTTCTAAGAGCGATGACGACAAGCTGGGCGCAATCGGAGACATCAATTTTGTCGTCACGCAGGCAAACCTTTCCGAAACCAGCCTGTTAATCGCCGCCGGTGATAACTTGTTCACCGATTCGCTGGCAGATTTTGTGGCCGCCGCCAGGGACACCGAAGTAACCGTTGCGGTGTACGACGTCGGCGATATTGAAGCGATCAAAAAATACGGCAACATCACGGTCGACGCGGAAGGAATCATCACCCGGTTTGAGGAAAAACCGCAAAAGCCGGAGGGAACACTCGCTGCGATTGCTTTGTATTATTACTCGCCTGCGGTTCTCTCGCTTTTGAGAACCTATCTGGCTGCGGGGAACAATGCGGATCAGCCTGGCCTTTTTGTGCAGTGGCTCTACACCCGCAAACCGGTGAAAACGTTCCAGATCAAAGGCCGATGGCTTGACATCGGAAGCAAAGAAACCCTCGAGAACGCCGACCGGATACTGGCTTCGCCTCGTTGAAACGTTGAATTGTTAAAACGATGAACCGTGTTACGCCGATGTAACGATCTAACCGTTTAACGAATTACGCTCGCTACTCCAGTCGTCCTTCGTCGAACTCAATCAGATCGAAATACGTCCGAATATCTTTGCGCCCGTCGCCGCCGGCTTCTTTGAGAAAATGCAGGAAGCGTGCCTTTTTAGCAGCGGTATCGGGATGACGTAACATCATGGCCTGGTTCCATTGTTCGACGGATTCAGGCGAATGTTGCTCTCCATTTTTCTGCACCCAGGCGAGAATTGCCTGGTCGTCGTCCAGCTTGTTGGCGATTTCTTCGAATGCTTCTCCGTCGATTTTGAGAAATGCGAGTAAGTGCTTGTCGAACCCGACGGTTTTGTAGTTGTAACCGTCGAGCAAGCCTTTGCGGTGCAGCCTCGCCTTATCAATCAAACGCGGCAGATGGACATAACCGCCGAGTGTCTGGTAAGGACTGCGTGGATGCAGTCTTCGCATGAAGCTGATCGTTGCTATGTGGCCGGCAACGGGTGTGCTACAGCATCTTGAAAACCGGACTCGGCCGGGCGCGAAACAGTCGACTCTTGTTTCCCGAGCAGTTCTCCTTGTGCCAGGCCGATCTGCCCGATGGCGAGTTGGCCGGAAAACATCCCGCCTTTGTCCACGGTGATCGCTCTTGCTGTGACATCGCCCTCCAGCGAACCCTTTCTATGGACGGTGACGGATTGAGCGATAATCTCTCCAGACATCCTGCCTTTAATTTCGACGTGCTCCGCGTGCACCGTCCGAAAACAGTGAACGTCAGCTTTGCGCTCAACGACCACGTGCCGGGCGGTGATGCGGCCGGGGATTTTCCCTGCGTAGTTAATCGTAGCGGCATCGCAATGCAGATTGCCGCGCAGCCTGCCTTCAATCAAAGCGGACCGGCACTCCACGCTACTGCTGGCAAGATCACCTTTGCCCGAAAGATGTACATTGCCGCGGGTGCGAATGCTTCGACTAAACCCGCTGGTGATTTTGTAGTCGCGCAGGTCAACGTGCGCACTGCAGGAGGGGCAGATTGTGGACGTCGCGGCGCCAGAAACCTGCTGTTTGCGTTTACATTCGAAACACTCGACGACCAAACTGGTTTGCCGCTTCCAAAACTCCTCGAGTTTGCCGAGGATAGATGGGGAAGTCTCCGGCGCAGACGCTTCTTCGGTCGTCCGCAGCTTCAGGCCAGGTTTCGGTGCGAACGGAGTAAAAGAGCGACCGCACTGGCGGCACAGCGAACTCTTGGCCGCCGCGTATTCCATCTGCTTGAAGCCGCAGTGCGGACATTCCGCACTGACTTTTGCAGGCGATGGATTTGCCACTGTATGGTTGCCGAAACCTGTCTTTACGCGCGCACTCCGAATGCCGCCTTGATCGGCTCGCTGGACCGCAAAACTTCAGGGCGCGGTGCAGCTTTTACGGCACCGGTGGTGACCTCCGATTTCCCGATAAAAGTCGCCCCCTCTTCAATTACAAGTCGCGCAGCTTTGAGATCTCCCTGCAATACGCATTTGGATTTCAGTTCGCAGCGTTCGGCAACCGTGATATTGCCGTGCACCTTGCCGTAGACGGTGATCGATTTGGTTTTGATCTCACCCCGAATCTCAGCGTTTTCACCGACCGTCAAAACGCCGTCAGAGTTGATGTCGCCCTCGACTTTGCCGTCAATCAGCAGTTCTTTTTGGAACTTGATCGAGCCTTTGATTTCGACATCGCTCGAAAGAATGTCTTTGCCTCCGTGGTCTGCCATAGGATTAGGTTTTGGATTTGGATTATCGATTATGGTTGGTTTTGGTGGTGCCTCTTCACGACTCGCAAGATGATTATTCTCATCTGGAACCGGAATCCGCGGTTCTTCTCGAATCGGGGGTGCCGGCTTTTGAGGGACGAATCTTTTGAGCATCTGGTAGTAATGTGACACTCGTCGATGCCTGTCAACGGATTCTCTTTTGTGAGTGAAAAGTTTTTTTGTTTTATTGTCCAACAGCCACTCCGTAGAGTTTGCATGTTGGATTCTGCACAGAAAAAATAAGAAACGTTGGCGCCTGGCTCGGCGTTCGATCTAAGACGCGACAGAGCGGTTGCAAAGGACTTGGCTCGTTCAGGATGGCCGCGGAATTTTGTGCCACGCGGTCGGAATCGTACGCGAAAACCCACGCCACGTGGCGTTTCTCAAGAATCTCGCGTGCTCTTTGCAAATTCTGCGAAAGAAAAAATCGCGCGCTATCCTCGATCCCGTTCAGACTTTCATGTGAGCTTCCCGCAACCCCCGGCTGCCCGGACCAATAGGCAATCGGCGGCGAAAGCCACCACGGTGCAAGAAACGGATGCACCTCAGGCGACCGCAAAGTGAGCGAAAGATCGCGAATCTGTGCAGACTCAATCCGTTTTTCCATGCGCTTTGCCAGTTCCGCTTCCTTTGGCCAAAGCCGTTCATCCCAATCTCGCAAAATCGGAAACAGCGACAACCCGACCACAATCCAGACCGCCACGGCTGATTTGATCGGCGCGAGCAACGCCGGAACCGCGAGCGCAAAGATCAAAACAAAAAAGTATCCCCAACGCGCCTGCCAGACCGTGAGAAAATACGTTGCAACGAGAAGGACGTAAATCAGTAGGGCGCGACCGGAGCCTGCTCGCCGTGGCGAGTGCGCGTCGTCTCGAGTTCTGATGCTCGTCCAGATCAAAAACGGTGTTAGCAACAGAAAGTAGCCGCACCAGGTCAACCAGACTGGATTCATCGGTGACACATGCACGAGCTCTCCAATGGTACTCGCCCAATCTCTCAAATGCCCGTTGGACTGAAGGACCTCTAACGACGGAACGCGCTGCTCGACCGCGATTGCAATCGCAATTATTGCCGCGAACAAAACCCATCCGGCGCGACGATCTCGCGCGAAAACCGCGCGGCGATTCATAACAAGGGCCGTGGACGTCACTATCAGAAATAGCGCAAGCGGCTCGTATGCGGACACCCAGATCGCCAGCGCCCAGACCGCAGCGCTCGTAATACCCCATGCGCGAAAGGAGCATGCAATACGTGATTCACGTATAGCATGGCTGGACGCGAGGGCCGGTTGCAGCTGTTGCAAACTCCACTCTGCGCAAATCGCGATCGCAACCAGCAGAATCAGCAACGATTGATGATCGGGTCTGCCAAGCTCCGTGCCGTGAACCAAGATGGGGCTGGTCGCGTACAAGATCAGCATCACCCAGCGATACCGGAATTTCATTCGCCGCGACCACCACCACAGAAACCACCCGCCGAGTAACGCGAGCAATGGCGAGACAAACGCACCAGCCAGATCGAGTGCATGTGCCGTGAACGGATTTAGCAAAAACGACAATGCTACGATGAGATAGTCCAGCGGCGCAGTCGTGTGCGGCGTCGTTCCTTTCGGAAAATTCTCAAACGCATGATGCCGGATGATCAGCCTCGGATTTTCCCTGACTATGTGCGCGCGCGTCATGCGCGCGTAGCAATCCGCATCAACGAAATAAACATTCCCGGCAACGAAAACGTCCTGATAATTCGCGCAACGCGTCGCCACGATTAACGCCGTGAGAATCGCGAGTTCAAAGAGGATCAGCGCAAAGTGTCCGCCGCGTCGCACAGGATCGACCATTACAAATCGCCGATCGAAAATCGAAAGTTAAATGGGCCCGCCAGGATTCGAACCTGGGACCAAGGGATTATGAGTCCCCTGCTCTAACCGCTGAGCTACAGGCCCGACGCGCACTAACGCGCGAACATCCAACAGCCAACGTCCAACGTCCAATTTTCAATAGATGACGAGGGATTACTGATTGGCCAAGTTTTCGTCGATCAAAACGCGACCAAACAATTGGTGATCGCCGCTTCTACCCAAGTTATAGACGGCTACGGACAGCGTTTCATAGTGGGCGCCAACGAAAAGCTGACTGCGTTTGTCGAACTGGAATCCGGAGTTCGCCTAAAAAATAGCATTGACAGTGCTTGTCGCCATTTGCATATCGACAATGCTCGCATTTCTGCCGAATCAGTTAAGAAGGTCAATGAGATCACTACGCGGCTCGGCAACGACATCAGCAAGAAAGACTGAGAAATTTTGGGTGAACCATTTCGCAAAGGTCCTTCTCTGCACGACCTCCCTGTTGGCGGCCATCGTTGTGCTACCGTCTGCGATTTTCGCCTCGGTGGACCCCACCACAGTGTACGCGCGAGCATTTGCTCTTCTGGCGGCAGAACCCTATGTAAAACAAGGATTTCAGGTGCGCGAGGATTACTGGGCAGGCAGCCTCGCTTCGGGTGAAAGGAAAGCGGTGCGGCAACAATTGTTTAAAGGGAATGAATATTGGTTCTGGCTGGGAACAGAAGTCGATCGAGCAAAGGTGTCCGTTCATATTTATGATTCGGACGGAAAACTCGCGGAACAACCAGACAGTTGGGCGAAAGAACACCTTGCGGCTGCGCATATCATTCCGAAAACCACAGGCAGTTACTTTATCATCGTTAGCGTGGAGGAATCGCCAGCAGCCCGCACGCATTGGGCGCTGGCGTATGGTTTCCGGTAAAACCAGCACACCGCAGTGTGGACGGGCAGTGAAACGATAGTCTGGCGCGGATTTCGATTTCCACGGTGTACCACAAGACTGGTGGGGACCGCGTAAATGGCCAAAGCTACGGGCCCAAGCTGCACACACACGACCCTTGGCTCGTCCAGATGCTGGAGCATCACCAAAGATCTCGGGCCAACCACCTTTGCTTCTTTAGAGCGGGAAGCGATCGATTGGAACCCGCGCCCCTGCGCCTCCAGGATGTTGCGCACCTTGATCAACTGGGAGCGCATCCGGCTAGCGACGGCAAAAACGTATCGTCCGAGGCCGGGCTTGTCACCAGTTGCATCGTGCAGCGCAATATGTAATGGCACTGCCGATAATCGCTCCCGCGCAGAATACGAGCACAATCCAGGTCACTCGTTTGGCTCGCGCAATCATTATGTCAGCCTGACGTTTGTAGAAGGCGGGTAATTCAATCGTAAGTGCATTTCCGGTTGCTGCGATAGACCCTTCCGTTGAGATCATGCGAAGGTTGGAACATTCACAACTCGGGGAACCAGCCGACTGGACAGTCGCACAGGTGACGGATGCTAAAAGAGCGGTAACCGCTCAACCTCGCTCGACCTCAAAACCGTCGTCGTCCTTCTCGTCTGGATTGTTGACGCGGATCGGGACGGAAAGCGTTGCATCGTGCGCTCCGATGAAAAGCTAACTGCGTTTCTGGAACTGAATCCGCGATGCCTTGCCTAGGTAAAGTGCCCTAGGAAAATGTTCTTGACACTATCTGTCGCCATTTGCCACAGTCGGACTTGCGCTAAGTCCGTTAGGCGTCTCCCCAAGAGCTCCACCTGACCCGCTTCCCGCCGGGTTAATCGCGACCGAGGGCTTCGGCTCGCAAAGAAAACCACGAAAGGAAGACACCCCATGAAAACAAAAAAAACAGCAACCCGAAAACTAAAAGGAGATTCCCCAATGAAAAACAGCCCCTTTAACCCAGCGAAGTTAATGGCAAGGCTCACGAAGGCATTACCGGTACGAGCAGGCACGGCATTTCGCATAGCCAGCGTCGCCGTGACACTAGCTCTGGCAGGTTTCGCTTTATCAGCAGGGCGGAATCTTGCCGATTCGACGAAACAAGGAATCGCGCCGGGAACCTACTCTATTAATATCATGTCGCCAGCCAATCTGAAGCTCGCCAAACAACCAGATGCGCCCACTGTTGCGCCCTACACCGTGGGCGATGTTTTTGTAGGAGTGGGTATGGGCTTCATCAAGCATTTCAGTCCTGCGGGTGTTCTGTTGGACACCCTCAACACTGGAACCGGGTGTGGTGAGGATTTGGGTATGGCCTTTACATCGACGAACCATCTGATAGCGACCGCAGCGTTTGGCGTCTGTTTCGGCGCCGGTCAAGTTGTCGAGTTCGACGATATGGGCAACCTCATTGGCCCATTTGGCAGCGGCTACAGCGATTCAACA
>Ga0105249_10006692_pt1 | contig 10039 bp, 8 predicted proteins | sample KBSS44metaG_FD_81522 | JGI IMG/M metagenome (GOLD analysis project Ga0105249, IMG submission 81522) | Switchgrass rhizosphere microbial communities from Kellogg Biological Station, Michigan, USA - KBS S4-4 metaG | ecosystem: Host-associated > Plants > Roots > Rhizosphere > Soil | place...
CCGACGATCCGCGCTCGACACGCCTGCATTGGCATTTTCATGATTTCGGCGGGCTGCCATGGCGTGAACATAGGAGATAAACGCTATAAGTGCAACCTGACTGTACGTCGAGATTGTGCCAAGTTGGCGCCCAAGCGCAGAGGGGAGCTTTCGCCGGGCGCACCATCAGCGCGAACGGGCAAGCATGATCAAAGCGGTTCTCGATGCGGACGTCCTCTACGCGCTACCATTGCGAGACACGCTATTGTCGGTTGCCTCCGAGGGTTGCTTCGTCCCTTTGTGGAGCGACAAGATACTCGACGAAGCGATCACCAACCTGCGTGCCGACGGCCGATTGTCGCCTAGCGGCGCGATTTCACTTCGGAAGGCGCTCGATACGCATTTCGCCGACGCACTGGTCGAAGATTATCGACCGCTGATCCCGAAGATGCGCAACCATCCGAAGGACCGCCATGTAGCTGCCTGCGCCGCCGCTGCGGAGGCGGACGTCATCGTTACCGGCAACCTTAAGGACTTCCAGCATCTTCCCGATGGCATCGAGGCAATCCACCCCGATGCCTTCCTCTGTCGGCTGTTTGAGGAGAGGCCCGACGAGGTCCGCGCAGCGCTCGACGCACAATCCGCTAGGCTGCGCAATCCGCCGATCGATGTCGCCGCAATCATTGCCTTGCTGGCGTCCGTGACGCCTCGCTTTGCCGAGTTCTGGCGTGCGGGAGAGGGCGCGTGAGGAAGGCCAAGACTGCCACACAAATCAATATCGCGGCGCTCGACGTGCGCACGCCCAAGCGAAATGCCCGAGAAGAGTCGGGCTGGCACGGCTTCTTTCCCTACTATCCCGGTTACCCGCATAGCTTTGCGGACGCCCTGATCGAAAGCGCTGCGCTTCCCAATGGCGCGACGATTCTCGATCCATGGAACGGCAGTGGCACCACTACCTACAGCGCTGCCGAGCATGGCTTTTGCGCAGAGGGCTGGGACGTTAACCCGGTGATGGTGATCATTGCCCGCGCGCGGCTCCTTCCTCTGAGCGAAGCCGATCTGCTCGGCCCGCTGGCGCGCGACACGGTCAGCCGTGTGCGCGCCGATCAACGGCGACTACTGGAAGGCGACCCGCTATTGTCCTGGTTCGACCGGCCAGTGGCTGCGCTCATTCGGGGCGTCGAAACCCGCATACGCGAACAGCTCGTTGGCGCGACCACCTTTGGCGACGGTGGCGCGCGTGTCGAACGGATGTCTGCGATTGCCGCAACATTCTATGTCGCCCTGTTCTCTGTGTGCCGGGACCTCGTCGCTCGGTTCCAGGCCTCCAACCCGACCTGGTTGCGCAAGCCCAAAGTCGGCGAAACGCTAGTGAGCTGCGACCGCGAGACATTGCTCGGTGGATTCATCGCTGCGATCGATCTGATGGCGTCGTCGCTGGAAGCCCGCACACAGGCCATGGGACCGATGCGCCCGATCCGTACCAATCTCGGCGTTGTCGATACAGCGCTCGCCAGACCAGCGGCGAACTCGATTGACCTGATCCTGTCCTCACCACCCTATTGCACCCGGATCGACTATTCAGCGGCTACGCGGATCGAGCTGGCCATCCTGTACCCGCGGCTCCGCCTTTCGATGGAGGCGCTGGGTCGGACCATGATTGGCTCGACCAGGGTGCCGAAGATTGAACTCGGTCCCCGCGAAGCTTGGGGCGATACCTGCCTCGACTTCCTGGTTCAGCTCAAACAGCATCCGTCCAAGGCGTCAGGCGGTTATTATTACAAGACCCATCTCGACTATTTCGATAAGATGGCGCGCTCGCTGGAAGCACTGGCGCCGGCGCTTAGACCTGGCGCCGCCGCGGTCCTTGTTGTGCAGGATTCCTTCTACAAGGAGATCCATAACGACCTGCCCACCATTATTGGCGAAATGGGTGAGGCAGCGGGTCTGACGCTTGCCAGACGGGTCGATTTTGCGAGCGCGCGCTCGATGTCGGGCATTAATCCCTATACCCGCATCTACAAGCGGAAGGGCGGCGCGCTTGAAGCGGTATTATGCTTTCAGAAGCCCGGCTAAGGCATGGTCAAGCGTGGGATTGCATGGAAAAGCATGGAAGCATATATAGCGATGCATGACGCGCTCGAAGGACCAGATTGCTAAGCGGTTGGCCAAGGTGGTGGCCGAGCAGCGTACGTTGCTGGAATCGTTCGATTTGGCATTGGCGGACGGCTCACTCGGCGACCACCGCGACCTTGACGCGAAGCTCGAACGACTCGGCGCTGAACGGCGGCGCCTGACCGCGGAATTGCGGTTTGTGGAGATTCATGGCGATGCGGGGCCCGGTCCGCGCACTCGCGGCGGGGGCCGAGCTGTTCGCGAACAGGTGCTCGACACGCTCGACGAGATTGGAGTGCCAGCATCGCCCGCTCTGATCAGCGAACTTGCCTTTGCCACGACCGGCGCCGACATTGGCGCTTCACGCTTCTCGAGCTTGCGACGCGACGAGGAACGCGCCGCACGCCGCGACCCCGCTGCGCGCCCGGCATGGATAGCGCCGGCGCTCAACGTCGCCACGCTGACCGCAATGCCGCGCTTGCTGACCAGCTCGGCCTGGCCGGTCGAGCGCCGGCTGATCGGTGCGCGCAGCCTACGAACAGGCCATCTGCGCACCACGCTTGCTCTGCTAGACCGCACCGTCCATCTCGCCGCCACCAACCCCGTCCGGGCGGCGGCGGTCGAAGCGATTATGCTACGGCTCGCCCGCGGAGTGCCCGGTGCGGTGGAGTCCAGCAAGCCGGCCGATCCGGCTCGTATCCGTGCAGCCGTCGAGAGCGAGCTGCAGCTTATCGAACAGGAAGACCTTAGCGAACGCGTTGCCGCTGCCGCCAGGTTGCGCGGTTATCGCGAACAACAACAGCTGTGGGGCTTGCCCGCCGTCATCGAGGGCGAGGCACGGCAGGGAGCGGCGGCGGGATGAACCAGGTCGCGCGCATTGCTAGGCTGCGCGGGACGCAGCCGGCTCAGGAGCTGGGGGCACGAGGCATCGAGCGCGTGGCGCGCAACCCCGACTGTCTTCGCCTCAAAGCGCTAACGATCGCGGGTGTCAGCCCTGCCAAGGCGGCGCAGGACATTCTTCATCGCGATGATGCAGAGGCGCAATCGCCGTTCGCTCTGGTGCTCGATCAGAAGTTCGATCGACATGTTCTGCAGAATGGGGCTGCCAACCTGTTTTCGCTCTATGTGGAAAAAGGCCATCTCGAAGCGGCTGAGTCCAAGATAGTCTCCATTGCGGATTTCGCGCCCGGCACCAGTTTTGCCCAGTGCCGCCGCCGCGAAACTGAGACGCGCCGCCTCCTCGCGGTCAAGCTCGCGCGCGACCCCGCTGCGCCTAATTTGATCATTCAGCCGCGGCTATTGCTTGACTATGGCGGCGCTTCCCATCCTATCGAGCCCGACTATCTGGTCGCCCGTGACGACGAGCCCTTCTACCGCGTCGGGGTCCTAAAATCCTATGCCGACCGGGGCGGCAAAACCGACCCGGCGGACCTGCGCGCAGCCTGCCGCCAGGCTGCCGTCGGCGTCGCTGCAATGCGCCAGTTCCTGGAAGCCGGGGGCGCGGATCGTATGATCGCTGGGGCACGCTGCGATTTGATTCTTAAAGTCACCGGCTTCTTCCTGCCAACCCTGCAGCGCATGGCGATTTTGGGCGAGGTCGACTCCATCGAACGCGCGCTGGCCGACGCGCTTGACAGCCTTGAAGAGATCGAGGCGCTGGTCCCAGCTTGGGGAACGCTCAGCGATCCTGCGATTCTGGTTTCCATCCCAAGCCGCTATCATAGCAACTGCCGCGAACATTGCGCTTTGTGGACACATTGCCGCGAACAGGCACTCGCCGCCAGCAACCCGGCCCTGTTAGGCGAACATGCCAGCGAGTATCTCGCACCGGCAGGCTCGATCGTTCGGGCAATCGAGCTGATGAAGAACGCACCGGGTATCAGCCCGCGAACCGAAGCGGAGGCGATTGTTCAGGCCGAACTGGCCCGCGCCTACCGAACATTGACCCAGGCCGCCAATGGCTGACGTGCTGGACCTAGTTGCCCGGCTGGCCGCGTTTGACCAGCAGCGGGCGATCCGGCATGCCTCGCACCGGCAGGTGGTGATCCAGCCGCATACGCTGATCATCTGCCCGCTCACGATGGCTGGCGAAGACACCGCAGTCCACGCGCTCGCTATTGGCGGGATCAACCAGCCGCCCGAGATTTGCGTGATTGGCGATCCGCGCCAACGTGATGAACAATATGCACTCATCGCCTGGCTCGGCGAGCGGATTGAGCGCTATTTCGGCGATTGTCGTGCGCGCGGCGATTTTCCGCAATTCTGGGTCTCATCAAGCGCTGCCGCTGGCCATCTCGACATTCTCGCTGATCGCCTGCGCTTCACGCGCGACAATCCGCCGATAAAGCGAGTCGGTGAGCTATTGACCTATGCGACCGAGCGTATGCCCTATGCGGGGCAGCAGGCACTAATGACCGCAACCGGCGCGCTCGCGACGCTGTTCGCGACTGGACAGCACCAAGGCGACGACGAACATCTTGGCGTTTTCCTAACTTGGCTTGCACCGCCCCCGGGCCTCAGCCTGCAGAATGCCATCGTACAGGCCGAACGCGAAGTGATGGGCGTCAAGACCGACCCCGAATTCGACCGTCTTAGTCTCCAGCCGCTCGTCAGCGCCTATGATACCGCCAAGAAGTCGGGCGGGTCGCCACAGGAATTGCAGTTCCGATATCAGCAGATCGTCGGCGCGCTGAGCCCGATCGTCACGCAGATTTACGACGCGGTCCAGCAGGCACTGCGCTGGCTCGACCAGCCGATCCCGGAGGCCCCGGTCCTCGCAGAATTGCGGCGCCAGGAAGCCAACGCCTTCGCGAGCTTCATGCTTGGCCGGGATGCAGGAGCTGCCCTGCCTTATCGCGACGGCCCCAAGGCCGCTGCGTTTAAAATGGTCGAGCGCGAACATGCGCTGCAATCGCTCGCGGCCGATCAACCCTATGGCGACCGCATGGCTGCGGCCCGGGCGCGCTGGACCGGCCACCTTATTATCGGAAGCGTCATCGGTGGCACCTCGGCCCGCGAGGGCAGGAAAACGGTCCACCGGCTCATCGTTGCGTCGGACCAAGTGAACCTTCATCTTCGGCCACGCGACCAGCTCGTGTTGACGCGCGATCCGCGCCTGCAGATGGTGGTGGAGGATGTCCGCATCGCCTCTGATGGCACCCACCTGCATGTACGGATCAAAAAGGGGCATCAGGCGGTCGGTGTTCCGCTTGCTGGGACTCAAATCGAACTGGGCGTGGATCGCGCCAACTGGGACATGCTGATCCGCAAGCGTGGACGCATGGCCGCGCGCCTGACCACGCTGCCCTGGACTCACACCGACGGGTCGGCTCCAGTGATGCAGCCGCTCGCTGTGCCGCCAGATCTCCAGGCCGCCATCGAGGCGCTTCGGTGACGGCGCTCGCAAATACCGCAGAAGACCGGGCGGGGTTCGCCATCGAAGCGGTACTCGCCACGCAATGGCGCCGAGTGCCGGCGTTCGTGCTCGATTCCCCGCCTGGGGCGGGGAAGACTGGCATCGTCGAACGGCTCGCGGTGCAGGGTTTTGCCCGGTTGAACGAGCGAGTGATGATTGTGACGCTCACCAACGAGCAGGCGTTCGACATCGCGCGGCGTCTCGCCATCGGCTTTCCGCGCATCCCGATCCATATGGTAGTGAGCAAACAGCTCGAACTTCCCGACGATGTCGCAGACCTTCCCACGCTGTCGCTTGCCGATAGCGCGAGCGCCCTCCCGGCCGGTCCGATGATCGCGATAGGGAACGCGGCGAAATGGTCATGGTTCGATCATCATGCGGTGCTTGCCGATCTTCAGATCATCGACGAGGCCTATCAGCTTCCCGACTATCAGTTCCTGCAAATTGCCGGCCTTGCCCATCGGCATGCGCTGATCGGCGATCCTGGGCAGATCGCACCGGTCATCCAGACCGAGCTCGAACGCTGGCGCTGCGATCCTGCGGGTCCGCATGTGCCGGCCCCCGACGCGCTGATAGCGCGGCATCCGGCGACGCCACGATTAGCGCTGCCGGTCAGCCGCAGGCTCGTCCAGGACACGGTTTCGTTCATCCAGCCGGCATTCTATCCCGAACTCGCATTCGAGGCACTCACGCCGGTTCGCCCGATGGGCTACGCAGTGCCCGGCATCATGCCAACCGACATTCCGCTGGATGCCCCCACATACGGGCAAAGCCTGACGATGATTGAACTGCCCGCGATGATGGCCGGCGATGTGGATCGCGCAATGGCCGGGACGATGGTTGCGACGGTTCGCCGGGTGCTCCAGCGCCAGGCATTTTTGATCGAGCCAGACGGCCGGCGCAGGCGTGTAACGCCTCAAATGATCGGTGTGGCCTGTGCGCAGGTTGCACAGGTCGCAGCTGTTCGCGAGCGGCTATGGCCGGATCTGTCCGACGTGCTCGTCGAAACAGCCAACCGGTTTCAGGGGCTCGAACGCCCGCTCATGTTCGTCCAGCACCCGCTATCGGGCAGAGCCGATGCAACGGCCTTCCATCTCGACACCGGACGCCTCTGCGTAATGCTGTCACGCCATTCAGTTGCCTGCTGGATATTCGGGCGCGAGGGGATTGCCAGTCAGCTAAGGCGCTATGCGCCCGTCGGCGATCGCGCCCTTGGCATCGACACAGATCCCGAATTCACCGGTTGGCGTGCTAATGAGAATCTTCTCAATCAACTCGCGCAGCAAAACAGAATTCACGCTGTGCCGGCCGAACTGAGATAGCGGCACTTCTTATGTAATTTCCGGTCCTGATCGAGTGCGCCCCAACCGCCAACTAATGCCATCGGTGCGCATGATGCCAGTGGCGACCTTGCCGACGTTGCGTTCGAGCACATCGTGCCAGGGGACCAGCGTGAATTCCCGTGACTTCTCGATCATTGCGAACCGGCCGCTGGCAAGGTCGATCCGCCGCGTGATAGTGCCTTCGATCCGCTCGCCGACGCTAGCCTCGACGAACGGCTTTCCGATCTTGTTCGAAAGAGCGTCCCCCGCGCGAAGGAGTTCGCGTCGCTGTAGCAGCATGAGTGCATTGGCCCGCAGTCTGAAACGGTCGCCATCGACGTCCGCGAGCTGCTGCTCGACCAACCACTGCCGACGGGCGGCCATCGTCGCGCGCACGTCACGCCCGAAGCCAGCGTCCCGAACCGGCAGCGGTGATTGCGACTCCAGCTCACGATCCACCCACGTCGCGGCATCAGCGTCGCGCAACTGCTCCAGCGGGCGAGCCGAGATGACCTCGACCTCGACCGGCCGGTCCCGATGGCGACGAGCCTCGTAGGCTGCTGCGTGATCGACGTGGTCGACCGAGATCGTCCAGGTTCCGTCGGCCTGGCGATCGACCCCTACCCCGGTCCGGCGCATGGCCTCGAGCCGACGGACATGTGCCTCGGCAAATGCCTGGGTAGCCGAAGGATCGTGCCGCAGATGCAGGTCGACCGAATATCGCCCCTCGTTCGCCGCCGCCACCTCGGAGACGACCCGATCTGCTTCCCTAACCGCCAGGCTGCGTGCCGACACCCGGACGATCGCGCCTTCGGGGATCGGCGCAACACCGTCGCCGCTCCCGATGTCGACATAATGGGCATGACCGTCGACGCCGTCGACCAGCAAGTAGTGTCGTTCGCGATGCTCGTCGGCGAGGCCGCGCGCAATCACCCGGCCGACCACCGTCTCGGTATTCGCTTCCCCCGCCCCGAACAGGCTTCTCCCGATCCACGGCCGCTGGAGGTTCCGGGCGGTCAGTTCGCGCTGCATAGTCCTGATGATGTCGCCCCGCTCGCCAAGCGCGCGCAGCGTGCCCTCTAGATCCTCCGCGAGCTGCCAACGACCACCGCCGACATTCGCCGCCAAGCCCATGCTCGCAAGCTTCTGCAATCGTCCCGCTCGGAGCGACTGCTGGAAAGGATCCCGATTGACCGATGTGACCCTGCGATCGGCGTCCATGGACCGGATGAGGCTCCGGTCGATCGCTGTCATCCGCTCCTCGCCGATGTCGTGGCGCAGCCGCGCCTGAATTTCCTGGTCAGTTCGCGGCCCGAGATCGAGCGTTGCCAACTCGGCCGCCCGCTCGCGGATGCCGTGTGCGACATACTCGCGTGCGATGATCAGGTTCTGGCCGGTATCATCAACGCCTCGGAGCATGATGTGGGTGTGGGGATGAGCGGTGTTGAAGTGATCGACCGCAACCCAATCGAGCTTTGTCCCGAGGTCCGCCTCCAGCTGCGTCATCAGCCGGCGGATGTAGGGCTTGAGATCGGGATATTCGGAACCATCCTCGGCCGAGACGATGAAGCGGAACTGATGGCGGTCGCCATTGCAGCGCTGCAGGAACGCCTTGCCATCAGCGGTGTCGCGGTCAGCCGAATACAATTCGCCGGGCGTGCCCTCGCGGGTGACGCCGTCCCGCTGGATGTAGCGCAGATGCGCGCGAGCGGCGGGCATCCCCTTGGCGCCGATCCGCACTAAGCGCGTCTTCACCACAGCCCGGCGCGCCCGCATAACCTCGAACCGATCACGACTGGCGAGCAGCCGGCCCATGCTGGCACCGCGGCCGATCCGACTGCCGTCGAAGCGTCGGCTCCTGATCGAACCCTTCTCGGCCGAACGGATCGCCGCGCCAACGACGCGGCCGAGATAGCGACGCCCGCGCTTCCCGCCCTGTTGACGCTGCCGACCGAGCCGTGGAGTGAACTCGTCGTCTTCGCTCATCGCGACCTGCCCCAAAGGCCACAAATCTCGTGAATGCGCGCCGAAAACGGTGGATTTCCGCCAATCCCGCCAAGCATGTCTCGCGTGAAGCGCGGCATGTCTCCCGAAAAAAGGATGTGCAGACAAACACTTGGCAATGCCCGCGAGGCATTGCCTTTCTCTTGCTTTCCCTTCCTCCCCTTCCCTCCCCCTCCCCGGCTCAAAAAAAGAGGAGAAGCGACGCCGGCCAGACGCCGCCCCTCCCCACCGAATTGCCCGTCCTCAATGCGCAATGGCCATCGCCTCTTGCGCTTGCTTGCGGCTGCGACAGAAGCGCCTTCCAAGCATTCCGTGTGGCATGCCGTTGCCATCGACAAGCATCACGCTCGCGAACCAGCGACCGTCGCATCGCCCGCAAATCGCTATCCGATCGAGTTCCAAATCGTCGTCGTCGATGCTCGCGTATGAGCCCAGCCATCGCTCTTCCAGTCGCGCTTCCCAGAGAAAATCACTCTCTTCCGCCTCAAGGAAACGATGCGCCAAAGCCTCTCCGGCACCCTGGCCGAACTCGCGTTCCAAGCCCGCCATCAATGTCGCGAATACCCGATCCGACGCCGTTCCGATGCGCTCAACCATGCCCATGATGACCTCCAAGCCTTGCGTCCTCACCATCGAGAACGGCGTCGAGGCGACGGGTGGCGGAGCGGCTGTCAGGGCCGCGGAGCGGAGCGAAGCGCCGCGAAGCGGACGCGGGGGGAACCGATTTGCGCAGCAAATTGGGGGGCACCCGCGGGCCTTGGGAGCCGCTCCGCCACCCGTCATGCTGGGCCTGTCGAGACGAGACCTTCCCGTCAGTGCGATCATGGAGTGGGCGCTCGTATCGCGAAAATCGAGGCGGTGGAGGGCGTGGATTCCTCGACCTCTTGCCCTTGACGGTATCGCACCGCGAACAAGCGAGGCGTGACCACGCCGGCGGGCGCGGCACCCAGGATCTTGGCGAGGTAGATCCGGGTCTCGTCGGGCAAGGAAGCGCCGGCGAGATGGCGCGCAAAACCACCGGGCCCGGCATTATAAGCGGCGAACAGGCCGGGATAACCGAAGCGTTCGTACATCAGGCGCAGGAAGAAGGTGCCGGCGAATATATTGTCGCGGGGGTCGTCCGGGTTGGTACCCAGCCTGAGCCTTGCCCGCATCGTCGCCCACGTCGCCGGCATGAGCTGCATCAGGCCGATCGCACCCTTGC
>Ga0105249_10006698_pt1 | contig 10035 bp, 7 predicted proteins | sample KBSS44metaG_FD_81522 | JGI IMG/M metagenome (GOLD analysis project Ga0105249, IMG submission 81522) | Switchgrass rhizosphere microbial communities from Kellogg Biological Station, Michigan, USA - KBS S4-4 metaG | ecosystem: Host-associated > Plants > Roots > Rhizosphere > Soil | place...
GCGGACGAATTAGGCAAACTGTTGAATGATTATAAAGTGATCGCAGATAAAAGCACAGTACCTGTCGGTACCGCCGAAAAGGTTAAAGCGGCAATAGAAAAAAATTATAAAGGCGAATTTGATGTTGTGAGTAATCCTGAATTTTTGCGTGAGGGTGTAGCCGTAGACGATTTCATGCGGCCGGACAGGGTGATAATCGGAACCGAATCTGAAAAAGCAAAAAGGCTGATGGGTGATCTTTATGCGCCGTTCGTGCGACAGGGTAATCCTGTAATTTTTATGGATGAAAGATCAGCTGAATTGACCAAGTACGCAGCCAATTCTTTTTTGGCAACAAAGATCTCCTTCATGAATGAGATCGCAAGGATCTGTGAACTATCCGGAGCGGATGTCGATATGGTGCGCAAGGGAATTGGCAGTGATGAACGAATTGGTAAACGATTTTTATTTCCGGGAATCGGTTATGGCGGAAGTTGCTTTCCGAAAGATGTGCAGGCATTGGTAAAAACATCCGAAGACATTCATTACAATTTTAAAATATTGAAGGCGGTAATGAATGTTAACCACGACCAGAAAACGGTATTGGTGTCGAGGATAAAAAAATATTTCAACAATAAGCTGGAAGGGAAAAAAATTGCAATATGGGGTCTTGCATTTAAACCGAATACGGATGATATTCGTGAAGCCCCGGCATTGGATATAATCAACGAATTAAAAAAAGAAGGCGCCGTTATTGTTGCCTTCGATCCGGAAGCAATGAATAATGTAAGAGCCATTAAAGAAATGGAAACAATCCTGGTGGATAATCAGTATAATGCTTTGAAAGATTGTGATGCACTGGTAATTGCTACTGAATGGGGTGAATTCCGAACGCCTGATTTTGAAAAAATGACGGGATTAATGAAGTCAAAAGTAATATTTGATGGTAGAAATGTTTTCGATCTCGGGCAAATGAAAGAACTTGGATTTTATTATGAAAGTATTGGAAGAAAAACAATCGTTCCTAATTCTGAATAAATGGAAAGAAAAAAGGTTTTGATCACTGGTGGTGCGGGGTTTTTAGGTTCCCATCTCTGTGACCGCTTTATTAAAGAGGATTACCATGTTATTGCGATGGATAACCTGATCACCGGTGACTTAAAAAATATTGAGCATCTGTTTAAACTGGAACAGTTTGAGTTTTATCATCACGATATAACTAAATTCATTCATATACAGGGCAAGCTTGATTATATACTGCATTTTGCATCACCGGCCAGTCCTATTGACTATTTAAAGATCCCTATTCAGACTTTGAAAGTAGGAGCCATGGGAACACATAACTGCCTGGGATTAGCCAAAGCAAAAAATGCACGCATACTTGTTGCTTCAACCAGCGAAGTGTACGGCGACCCGTTAGTACATCCGCAAAATGAAGAATATTGGGGTAATGTTAATCCTGTCGGACCCAGAGGTGTTTATGATGAAGCCAAGCGTTATCTTGAATCGATAACGATGGCATACCATAGTTTTCATCATGTAGAAACCAGGATTGTAAGGATATTCAATACCTACGGACCACGAATGCGGTTAAATGATGGCCGGGCCTTGCCAGCTTTTATTGGACAGGCTTTGCGTGGTGAAGATCTGACTGTATTCGGAGATGGTTCTCAAACACGCAGTTTTTGTTTTGTAGATGACCTGATCGAAGGGATCTATCGATTGTTATTAAGCGATTATCATATGCCGGTTAATATCGGTAACCCGGATGAAATATCTTTAAAAGAATTTGCCGAAGAAGTACTTGCGCTGACCGGAAAGAAAGTAAAGGTCATTTATAAACCATTGCCGGTAGATGACCCGAAACAACGTCAGCCCGATATCACAAGAGCAAAAGGATTATTGGGTTGGGAACCAAAAGTAAATCGAAAGGAAGGGTTGAAAATTACATACGACTATTTCAAATCATTATCGGCTGCTGAATGGAGCAGGTTACCAAAAGAATTTATCAGCACTAAATAAAGTTTTGCATGTACAAGGAGTTAGTTGAGAAAAGATCAAAATTAGCTGTCATTGGTTTGGGTTATGTGGGCTTACCGATCGCACTGGAGTTTGCAAAAAAGATCGCTGTTATCGGGTTTGATATTAATGATAAGCGAATTGAAATGATGCGTAATCGTATTGATCCCAGCAATGAATTGGAAAAAGAAGCTTTTGAAGGATGTGATATAACATTTACAAGCTCACTGGATGTGTTGCGGGAAGCGAAGTTTTTTATAGTTGCTGTTCCCACGCCGGTTGATGAACACAATGTTCCTGATCTTACAGCTGTGAAAAAAGCATCAGAAACAGCCGGGAAGGTTGTAAAGAAGGGAGATTATGTAGTGTTTGAGTCAACTGTTTATCCGGGCTGTACAGAAGAAGATTGCTTACCGATTATTGAAAAATTATCGGGTTTGAAGAATGTAAAAGATTTTAAACTGGGTTATTCTCCGGAACGTATCAATCCCGGTGATAAGAATCATACCTTATCATCGATCGTAAAAGTCGTGTCGGGCTGTGATGCAGAATCATTGGAGCAAATAGCAAAAGTGTATGAATTGGTTGTGCAGGCAGGTGTGCATCGTACTTCCTGTATTAAAGTAGCTGAAGCTGCCAAGATCATTGAAAATACGCAACGTGATCTGAATATTGCATTGATGAATGAACTGTCCATCATATTTAATATGATGAACATTAATACCTATGAGGTATTGGAAGCAGCGGGTACCAAATGGAACTTTCTCAAATTTCAACCCGGCCTGGTAGGCGGCCATTGTATTGGGGTAGATCCTTATTACCTTACTTACAAAGCAAATGAATTAGGTTACGATGCCGAGGTAATTTTAGCGGGAAGAAATATTAATGACAACATGGCTAAATATGTTGCAAAGAAGGTAGTGCAACACCTGATAAAAAATGTGGGCGATGTTAAAAAAGCAAAGGTGCTGGTGAAGGGAGCAACATTTAAAGAGAATGTGAGTGATATACGTAATTCAAAAGTAGCTGATGTAGTAAAAGCCTTGCAATCCTATTATGTAAATGTTGAAGTACATGATCCCTATGCCGATTCAGATGAATTAAAGCATGAATATGGATTTGGTTTAGTAAAAGAAATTGCAAATGATTATGACGCCGTTATTGTAACGGTTCCCCACAATGATTACAAAGCGCTGGATGAGAATTATTTTAAAAAGATCACAAAACCAAATGCGCTGATCGCAGATCTGAAAGGAATTTACCGGAATAAAATTTCACAACTCAATTACTGGAGCTTATAATATGTCCTTTATTACAACCCCATTAAAAGATGTACTCGTATTCGAACCCAAAGTGTTTGAAGACAATCGCGGCTATTTTTTTGAATCGTATAATGAAAAGCTATTTAAACAACAGTCAATTGATTTCCGTTGGGTCCAGGATAACCAGTCTTCATCATCTTATGGTGTGATCAGGGGACTGCATTATCAACTGAACCCGTATGCGCAGGTAAAATTGGTCCGGGCACTGGTTGGTGAAATACTGGATGTAGTAGTTGACATCCGCCGTGGATCACCAACTTATGGCAAACATTATGCGGTTGAACTTTCCGCAAAAAATAAAAAACAATTGTTTATTCCTGCAGGTTTTGCACATGGTTTTTCTGTATTGAGTGAAAAGGCCGAAGTGTTATATAAGTGCAATGAATTTTATAATAAGGAAACAGAAGCCGGGATTATTTATAATGATCCGGTCTTAGGAATTGATTGGAGAATACCAGTTGGTAAAGAAGTTGTTTCAGACAAAGATAAACTGCTTCCATCCCTCGTCGGGTGTACGACTAATTTTGAATACAAATAATTAATGCAGGGTCCTCCGAAAATACTTGTTACAGGCGCCAACGGTCAATTGGGTAAGGAGATTAAGCAGATATCATCACTATACCCGCATTTCGAATTTGTTTTTTTGTCAAAGGAGGATCTGCCTATCCACCATTTGGAAATGGTGAGAGATTATCTTAAAATGCATAAGCCATCTTACCTGGTCAACTGTGCCGCTTATACAGCTGTGGATCGTGCGGAGCAGGAAAAAGACCTGGCGATGCAGGTAAATGGTGAAGCGCCGGGTGTGCTTGCTGCTATATGTAATGAAAATGATTGCCGCTTTATTCATATCTCTACTGATTATGTATTTGATGGAACTGCTGCTGAGCCCTATAAAGAAGATGCAATCACCAACCCGCAATCTGTTTACGGGTTGTCAAAATTAGAAGGAGAAAAGCAGGCATTACAATTCAATCCAAATGCAATTATCATCCGCACATCATGGGTGTATAGTGAGTTCGGAAAAAACTTTGTAAAGACGATGATGAAACTGATGTGTGAAAAAGATGAAATAAATGTGGTGAGTGACCAACTGGGCTCGCCTACTTATGCTGCCGATCTTGCAGAAGTGATTATGAAAATAATTCAAAACCTGCACATGAACACTTCATCGCTTAGGATCCCTGGAGGCATTTATCATTTTTCAAATGATGGTATAATTAGTTGGTATGATTTTGCTGTTGAGATAAAAAAAATGATAGGTTCAGACTGCAAAGTGAATCCTATTCCAACATCAGCTTATCCTACGCCGGCAAAGCGTCCTGGTTATTCTGTTTTGGATAAAACAAAAATTCAAAACCAATTTGGTATTCGCCTGAAAGATTGGAAAAACAGTTTAGCTGTTTGTGTTGAAAAGATCAAGACACTATAATAGTTATTTGACAGAAGTAATCTCAGTTGTGGCGCCATTGGCATCTGATTTAACTACACCAAAACCCGGGGCAAACCATTCTGTTACTTCAGCCCGCATCGGGATACCGATACCGATCTTCATCACGATCTTTTGCTTTGATGCTATTTTAAAGCATTCCCAGGTGCCGGCCGGTGTAGTGACAGATTCTTTACCTAACACCTTTCGTTCGGTTATACTTACCGAAACATTTCCACCAATGCCGCTGCCTGATTTGAAATCCATACTGAAATCACCATCCTTTAATACATCTCCTTCTTTCATATCTGCAGGATATTCCAGGTAAACATTGCTTGCATCGGCCGTAGCTTGTCCCATTTGTTCCTGTTGCGGAGACGGGATAAACATTTTCATGTCCATCATCAGCACTCCGTTTGTACAGCTCATATTATTAGTTGCCTTTGCGATAGATTTTCCTTTATCAGAAAACATTTCAGAATTAACAGTTGAAGTTGTTGTATTACCTGATTTATTTACACCGGAAATTGTATAAACTATTTTACCGGTTTCTTTTCCTTTTTTATTTTTTAAAGTCATCTCTACTACTTTATTGTTTTGTAAATAATAAAAGTCGCATTTCTGACTGTATGATTGAATAGTTAACAGGCATGCAAAGGCTATCATTATTTTTTTCATCGATAAATTTTATGTAAACTAGATAATTTTAATATACGTAAAAAAAATAGTTGTGACAAATAAAAATCTTTAATCGCTTATTCACATTAATTAAAGGCTAAACAGGTTTTTTAAAAATAAAATCCTTCCTTTGTTTCAAACTGCTCTTTTATGAAAAAACAATTCCTGCTTTTAAAAGCAACTTTGCTTTTATTAGTAATAAACTTCAGCATTCCGTTATCGGCTCAAGTAACAACCGCAACTTTAAGTGGAATCGTTAAAGATGCAAAAGGTGCAGCTCTTGCATCTGCTACTATAACAGTTGAATACCCGGATGCTGGTATTAAACTTAATCTTATAACCAAAGCAGATGGCAGGTTTACTGTACCAAACCTGAGAGTTGGCGGACCGTATAAGGTCACCGTCAATCACGTCAGTTATAAGGAAGCAGCCGAGAGTAATATTTTTCTTGAACTGGGGTTAAACAATACAATCGAGTTTATACTCCAGGAAAAAACAAATGAACTGGGTGTAGTAACTGTCAGCGCACAATCCCGGATTTTTGACAATAAAAGAACCGGCGCCTCTACCAATATCAGCAATCGGCAAATAAGGACGCTGCCTACCATTAACCGTTCTGCTGATGACTATCTTCGGTTGACACCTTCAGCTTCGCCAACCTACAATGGTCTTTCATTTGCAGGACGTAATGGTCAATACAATAATTTTTCCCTGGATGGCGCTGTATTTAATAATCCATTTGGATTGGATGCTCCGGCTCCCGGCGGACAAACCAATGCGCAACCCATCTCATTGGATGCTATAGACCAGATACAGGTCAACATTGCGCCTTATGATGTAACCCAGGCCGGGTTTACCGGTGCTGGAGTCAATACTGTGACTAAATCGGGAAGCAATAAGTTCACAGGCACTGTATATTCTTTTTACAGAACTGAATCCCTGACGGGCAAAAAAGTTTCAGGGAATAAATTAGTTGTTCCGGATCTGAAGCAATTGCAGGCTGGTTTTGCTTTTGGAGGTGCATTGAAAAAGAATAAACTGTTTTATTTTTTGAATTTTGAAACCGAGCAACGTACCGATGAAGCCACCAGCTACGTGCCGCGGAATGCATCCAATACCGGTAAATCAAATACAGCAAGAGTGCTGGAGCAGGATATGATTGATGTAAGCAATATTCTAAAAGCACGGTTTAATTATAACACCGGGGCATGCCAGGGGTTTACTCACGACCAAACTAATTATAAATGGCTAGCCAAATTAGACTGGAATATTAGTGATGTTCACAAATTATCTTTTACTTACAATGGGCTACATGCAAAAAAAGATAAACCCGCCCACCCAAGCGCCATCGGTCGCCGGGGTCCTGATTATACAACTTTACAATTCCAGAATTCAGGATATGAAATTGTAAATAACTTAAATTCATTTGGGACAGAGTTGAAGTCGAATTTCAAAGGTAACTCCGCCAATAAACTCAGGATGGTTTACACTTTTTTCCGTGATAATCGTAATCCTTTTTCAACTCCGTTCCCTGTTATAAATATCTCAAAGTATGGAAGTCGTTATATCGTAGCGGGGCATGAACCTTTTTCTATAAATAATACTTTAAACCAGGATGCGATCCAGGTGACAAACGATTTTACGCTGTACAAAAAAAATCATTCTATTACGATTGGGGGTTCTTATGAATCGTTCAAATTTGAAAACTCTTTTAATTTAACAGGATATGGTTATAATATGTTCTTGGGAGATGTAGATATTTCTGATTTTAAAACAAAGGTACCTACAGGTGCCCCACTTTGGTTTGGTGTCTTTACATTGGATCAGTTTGCTACCTATGCTACAAACAGGGCGGCTGCCGATAAATGGGCACTTGTAAAAATGACGGTAGGACAATTGTCAGCCTATATTCAGGATGAATGGTACGCCAATTCTAAATTAAAGTTGACAATTGGTCTGCGCATGGACAAGCCTATGTATAATAATATGTCTTTTACAACTCCAAACATTCAGGAAAATGTGTTTGCGCCAGGTGCCGGCACTTATTTAGGTTCATTTACTACTGGTTCTCCGACTATTCTAAATTCAGATCCGCTCATCCTGTTCGATCAGGATGGGAAACCCATAAGTAATGGCAAAGGAAAAGATCTGGACAATACACGACTTCCTAAAACGACCCCGTTATTTTCACCAAGATTTGGCTTTAACTGGGATGTGAAAGGCAACAAGACATTACAAGTACGTGGAGGCTCTGGACTTTTCACGGGCCGCTTCCCTTTTGTATGGATAGGCAATCATATTGGTAATCCATTCAGCTCCTTTTATAATGCAACCGACAAAAATTTTCAATGGCCGCAGGTATGGCGTTCGAATGCAGGCACCGATTTCAAAATACCTTATGGAACGATTTTCACTTTTGATGTGGCTTATACAAAAGATGTTAATGCAATGATGGTTCGTAATTACAAATTGGGAACACCAACAGGTGTATTGAATTCGGGCACTGGTGATAAGCGCAATGTTTATCTGCCCGCTAACCAGGGAGCTAATAACACGTATGTTTTTACAAATACAAAAGAAGGATACCAGTTCAACATTACTTTCCAGGCACAACAAACATTTAAAAAAGGTTTGTATGCCATGTTTGGATATAATTATCTGATAGCAAAGGATGCCAGTTCAATTTCTGCGGAAATTTCCAGCGATGCTTTTGATCGCAACCCGATTTTAAACAATGCTAACAAGGCCATTAATTCAAATTCGTTGTATGGAAATAAACATCGCTTTATCGCAGTTGCGTCAAAAAGATGGGAATACGGACCAGATAAAAAATGGGCAACGACGGCTTCTCTATTTGGCTCATGGACATCGGGCAATCGTTTTGCGTATGTGTATGGAGGAGATATAAATAATGATGGAAACGGTGATGGCTCTGGAACAACAAATGATTTATTATATGTTCCCACCGATGCAGAAATTGATTTGATGACTTTTACTCCCTTAGTAGATATAAATGGAGTTACTCAAAATGCAGCAGCACAACGAACCGCATTTAAACAATTCATAGCACAGGATAAATACCTGAGCGGGTTAAGGGGTCAATACACAGAAAAATATGGTGGAGAAACGCCCTGGAATACTCAAGTTGATCTGCGTATTCTTCAGGACCTTATCGTGAATAAAAAAACTAAACAAACACTCCAGTTGAGTGTCGATGTAATAAACCTGGGCAACCTGATCAGCAGTAAGTGGGGTGTAGTGGAATATGCTACGACATCGGGTTATTATCAGCCACTATCCGTTTCATATAATAATAATTCACCGACTTATCAATTTGATCCATCAATAAAGAAGACATTTACTGAAAGCCCGGATCTGCAATCACGCTGGCAAATGCAAGTGGGTTTACGATATATTTTTTAAAATAAGATATTTATATAAACCCCGTTCAATAATTGAACGGGGTTTTTTGTTTTGAGGAATAGTATTTGCAAATAATTTCCATACTCATGACAAGCAAATTTGTAATAGAAAGTTTTTGGCAACAGGGAGCGAATTGTGTCGTGCTCGCTTACTCGAAGGCCATGTTGTTAACATACGGCTTGCAAAATAGTTTTAAAAAAAGAAAAATCGGGAAAGGTAACCTGGTCATATTGCGTGATGAAAGCAGCTTGTTCCTGTCACGTAAAGAAATTCAGAAATCAAATATTGGTAACCGGATTTATTTTCGGAAGTATAGTAACAGGAAAAAGGCCAGAGATATTCGTAAAATAAAAGAATTTGTAGAATTAGTTTTTGCGATCCTGGTGCAAAGACTGCAATTGATCGGTTACAATGGAAAAGAATTCACACGGACGCATTCAAAAAAAGCATTGACAAAAGAAGGAATGACCACAGAAAGATTTCATGAATTAATCGGTATTAAAAAAAAGCCGGTTCATAAATTGTTAAAGAAGGATATTCAAAAGATCATACGGAAGAAAGCAGTTTTGCTGTATCACAATAATCATATTGTTTGTGCTTCACGTGGACGTTTTAATGAAGATACAGGAACAGCTATGATCACAGACAAGATCCCGGTGTTACACGGAAGAAAAGCTAAAGGATGGTTTGAATTAAAGTGAGCTTATGATCGGTTTACAAATCTTGCTTCTTCTTTTATCCTGCTTGATGGATCTAAATAACGCCAGCGATAGCGTGCCGACCATTTATGATTGCCGCCTTCTGCGACTGTAGCAATCATATCACCCAATACGGGTCCCATTTTAAAACCATGCCCACTGCCACCGGACCCAATAGTCAGATTTTTGATCTCAGGATGATTGTCTATCCAAAAATGTCCATCCAGCGTATCTGTATAACAACAGCGTCTTGTGTACACGACCGGATCATCAACTAATAAAGGTATTGAGCTGCTTAAAAAGTTTTTCAAATCCGATAGATCCGAATCATAAACTTTTCTTTCATCTTTTTCAGGATCATTCATGATTAAGCCGGCGCCATGATTAGCGATCTTGACAACGCGTTCAGTTGGATGTAAGGGAAACCCATACCAGCCTGTATTCGAAATATCAGCGGCAAATACCGTCATCGAAGGATAGGAAAATA
>Ga0105249_10006707_pt1 | contig 10031 bp, 10 predicted proteins | sample KBSS44metaG_FD_81522 | JGI IMG/M metagenome (GOLD analysis project Ga0105249, IMG submission 81522) | Switchgrass rhizosphere microbial communities from Kellogg Biological Station, Michigan, USA - KBS S4-4 metaG | ecosystem: Host-associated > Plants > Roots > Rhizosphere > Soil | place...
CAATGGCCACGAAGTACGCCGCGACTTCGAGTTCGATGTCGTCAAAGCGGTCACCGGCGCCAGCCCGCACCCAATCGAGCTTCTCGCGGGTCGCCGACAACGTGGCACTCGTAACGCTCGCCGCCCCTAGCCGTCCGGTCGCGTTGTTGAAGTTGAGACTGACGATGTCAGCCAGTCGACCGGCCAGGCGGAGAATCCGCGGAGATCCGCCGCCAATGAAGATCGGTGGATGCGGTTTCTGCACGGGAATCGGTCGGCCGGCGAAGCCGTGGGCGTGCACGTACTTGCCGTCGATGTTGATGTCGTCGCCGCTCCAGTGCGCCTTGAGCAAACTGACCACCTCGGCCAGGCGTTCGATACGGACACCGGGGCCGTCCATCGGTATCCCGATCCCGTCGTACTCAGCCGCGACCCACCCCGCGCCGAGACCGGCTTCGAGGCGGCCCTCGGACAGGAGATCGATCGTCGCCAGTTCTTTCGCGAGCACGACCGGGTTGTGGTAGTCCACGCACGAAACCCGGCATCCCACCCGTAGGCGCTCGGTGACCGCCGCCGCTGACATCATGGCGCTGAGCGGAGCGACGTCTACCGGGCGATGCCCTGACGTCGCCGAGATCTCACCCGGCCCGAAGTAGTGATCGGTTGTGAACAACGTCGAGTAGCCGAGGTCCTCTGCTTGACGCGCCAACTCGGTCCACTGCTTGGCGGATGTAGCCTCGAACGCCTGCACTGAGAAACGGAATGGGCGCTGCATCACGGAATTCCTCTCCGTGCCAGCGCCGATTTGCGAGCGAGTCACGCACGCACTAGTTAGGTCTCATCCTGCGCTGGCGTCGTCAGATACTAACAGGTGACGATCCCCAGTATCTTTCCGTCGGATGAGTGCCCGGCGGCAGGTGAGGAGAGCTATGACGAGCAGATTCGCCGACATCGACTGGATTCTCTGGTCCGGCACCGTGGGGCTCGAGCGGCCGGTTCCGGAACGAGTCGAGGCGGCCATCGCGGCCGATTTCACCAGCGTCTCGGTGAGTCCGCTGGACATTCACCGGGCCGAGCGAGCGGGTACATCGGCGAACGAGATCGGCCGGATGATTCGGGATCGAGGGTTGCGGATCATCGTGGACCCGGTGATGAACTGGCACCCATTTTCCGGGACATCGGCGTCGCGATTCGCGGCGTTCTCGGCTGAGCAGTCTTTGCGTTGGGTCGAAGCCCTCGAGGCCGTTACGCTGACCGCGGTCGCGATGGACGAGACCGACGTGCCGGTCGAGGCGATGGCCGGGCCGTTCGCCGAATTATGTGACCGAGCGGCTGACGTCGGTGCCCAAGTCCATCTGGAGTTCATGCCGATCTCGTGCGTGGCCACCCTGCGCGAAGCGTGGACGATCGTGCGTGACGCCGATCGCCCCAACGGCGGCATCGTCTTCGACACGTGGCATTTCTTCCGCGGAGATCCGGACTTCGAGCTGTTGGCAACGGTCCCGGGTGACCGGATCTATTGCGTTCAGATCGACGATGCGGCCGCCGAACCACGCGCGTCACTGCGCGACGACACCAACAACCGCCTCCTCCCCGGAGACGGTGACCTGGACTTGACCCGTGCGGTCCGCGCGTTGGCCCAGATCGATGCGCTGCGCTGGGTCGGGCCGGAAGTGATCTCCCCGACCCTAGAGGCGATGCCTGCCGTCGAAGTGGCGCAGCTTGCCGGCGACAAGGTTCGGGAACTGATCGCTACCGCCCTCGAATAGCGGTCGTGGTCTAGGACGTGTCGGCCTTCGGCCGAGTTAACGCCAAGATCATCGACGGGGTGGACTCCCGCGGTTGAGCTCGTCTTCGGGACGCGTCAGCGGTCATCTTCGGGACGCGGAATGGGCCGCGCCTGTCGGGCCAGGAAGAACTCGGTCGCCATATCCCGCACCGTGTCGTATCCGAGGAGGAACTCGTCCTGCGCCGCCCCGGGACTCAGTTGGCCGTTCTGCAGCCCGTCAAACGCTTCGCGCATTCGCTGCAATGCGGATTCGAAGACGTCCCGATCCTCGGGAAAGTGCGTACCGACCACCTGACCGCTCCCGTCCATCAGCTGCACGTCCAGCCATTGTCGACGCTACCGAAGGCCGCGTCTCTAGTAGCTATCGCGTTGAGCGAGAGGCCCCGTCGTCCAGGTACTCGGCGCGAGGCTGCCAATCGGTGTGCGCCGTCATCGACCAACTCAGCGGGGTGACCGAGACGACGCCGTCGCAGACGATGGCTCGGATGTCGCTATTTGCCTCGAGCTGATCGGCGTCCACCGTGGCGGCGATTCGCAGTCGCAGCGGATCGGTTGGTATCCGTGTTCCCTCCGGCAGGCTATGCACGTAGTACGGCTGGCGACTCTGGACCGTCCGGCGAATCTCGGTGTTCGGAGTCGCGTCACGCGGGATATTGGCGTTCAGCACGGCGACGTCCGAAGGCAGGCCGTCGGCGAGCACTTGGCGGGCGAGCGCTCGGGTGAAGTGCCTCGCTGCGCTCCAATCGAGGTCATCGAATTTTCGCCAAGAGGCAACGTCGACCTGAACCGATGCTGCGATTCCAGGGACACCGTGGGCCTCCGCCTCGAGCGCCGCCGAGACCGTGCCGCTAACTCCAAGCGCGCCGCCGATGTTTTCGCCGTAGTTGATGCCGCTGAGGCATAGATCCGGGGTCCGGTCCGCCAGTTCCAACAGCGCGTGGGTTACGGCGACGACCGGCGACCCGACGACCGAGTAGGCCGCCACAGTGCGCCCGGCGACGCGCAGGTCGTGACGCTCAATCGCGCCGATGTCGTCTCCGGTCACGAAAGCGCGACTCATCGACGTCTGCTGGGTCGCGGGGGCAACGATCAGCAGTTCGCCCAGATCGCTGACTGATTCGGCGGCAGCGAGGAGGCCCGGTGAGTGCAGGCCGTCATCGTTGGTGACCAGAATCAGTGGCCTCATCGGTCAGCGTCCAGCCGGCGCCAGATCCCGAACGTATAGACCCGGGGCCTCCTCGCGGGCCGGGTGATCAGCACTCCCGAGACGATCGGGTGCCGGGACCGTCCCGTCCGAGCGTTCAATCACCCAGTCCGCCCAGTGTTCCCACCATGTGCCGGGGTGCTTATCCGCGGCGTTCAGCCAGGTCTGCGGATCGTCGACCGGCTCGCCGCCGGCGTAGAAGGTCGCTTTCGGGTTGCCGGGCGGGTTGACCAGGCTCTGGATGTGCCCCGCATTGCTGAGGACGAACGTGCTCGGACCGCTGAACAGCTGCGTCGTCCGATAGCACCCGGTCCACGGCGTCAGGTGGTCGGTCGTTCCGCCGGTGACGAAGGTCGGAGTCGTGATCGTCGCGAGGTCTACCGGCGTTCCGAGCACCGTCATTTCGCCCGGCCGACAGAGCACGTTGCGCTCGAAGATGTCCAGGAACTGGCCATGCAGCCTGGCCGGCAGGTTGGTGCCGTCCGCGTTCCACGCGAGGATGTCGAACGCCGGCGGCTTGTTTCCCATCAGGTAGTTGTTCACCCAGTAGTTCCAGACCAGCTCGTTCGGCCGCATCCAGGTGAACACGTTGCCCATGTTCCGCGCGCTGATCACTCCGGCGCGCTGGGAATTCCACCGCGCCAGCGCGAGCAGCTTCGGCGAGGAGAACGCGCGGATCGGTGCCGCCTGACCGAAGTCCAGCAGGGTGACGGCGAAGCTGGCCGTGTGGACGCGCTCGTCCCCTAGGGCAGCCAGGTGGTTGAGCACCAAGGTCTGCAGAATTCCTCCGGCGCAGAAGCCGATGAGGTCTACGTCCTGCGAGCCGGTGATCTCCCGGACCGTGTCGATGGCCGAGAGAACGCGCGCGGCGTAGTTGTCGAGGTCCCAGTCGCCTTCGTTCTTCGTCGGGTTGCGCCAGCTGAGCATGAATGTCGGCAATCCGCGGTTGACCGCGTATTCGACGAAACTGCGTCCAGGCCGCAGATCAAGGAAGTAGTACCGCCCGATCGGCGGTGGCACGACGAGCACTGGGCGGGCTTGCACGGTTTCGGTCGTCGGCCGGTACTGGATGATCTCCGCGTAAACGTCTCGATCAACCACTGCGCCAGGAGTGAGCGCCAGATCCCGGCCGACTTGATACGCCTCGCGGTCGACCGTTGACGGCATACCGCCGTTGTGGACCACATCGCCGAGCCAGTTCTTCGTCCCGCGAACCAGGCTCAGACCGCCCGTCTCATACGCGCGCTTAACGGCCGCGGGGTTTCCGAGCAGATAGTTTGTTGGCGCAGCGGCGCTCTCCAACATGCCCAGGACGAAGCGGGCGGCCGTCGTCTGACGACCGTTGCGGCCCAGATTGTCGAGCACCTCGTCAGCGAACTCGCAGCCGGCGAGGTAGCTCTGACCAATCCGACGGTAGATCGGGTGCTCGGACCATGCTGGGTCCTTGAACCGCCAGTCCTTCGGATCGGGCGCGACGTCCGACGAACCGACGAGAATGCGGGCAAGCTGGCCGGTCAGCTTGCGGCCCTTGCCACTCACGGTCCCCATCTGGGAGAAGGCCTGGCCGAGATCGCTCACAGCTTCCCCGAGCACCGGCATTCCGACCGGGTCGGTTCCTGCGATCGCGTCGGCCGCGACCTTGGTCGTGGGGTCTTCCGGCTCGGGAGGGGCAGGCGCCTCAGTCAGTCGGGCGGCGGCCCGGCGGGCCGACGTTGCCCGTCGCGGCCGACTCTTATCGCGAGCTGACGCAGCTCCCTCGCTCGACGTCACGGCCGCCTCCTTGGCTGGATCTACTGTCCCGCGAGGGAGGTCGCGGGACACTAGTTTAACTAGTCTCCCTCTAGTTTAGAGGACGCCGGCGCCCGCGCCGGCCGAATGACTCGTGATCTAGGACATTCCGGTCGCGAAAGTCAGCGGCCTGGATTGGTCAGCGTCACCGCCCGGTGTACACCGGTGGCCGTTTCTCGCGGAAGGCGCGCAACGCCTCGGACATGTCATGCGTGCCGGCGGCCAAGGTCTGGTTGCGGTTCTCCAGCTCGACGGCCGCCTCGAGCGACGGCGCATCGACGTTGACTTGGACGACGCGCTTGGTCAGCGCCACGCCCAGCGGGCTGTTCTCGGTGATCATTTCGGCCACCCGGAGCGCCTCGTCGAGCAGTTCCTCCGCTGGCACCACCCGGTTCACCAGGCCGATACGAGCGGCTTCACCGGAGTCGACGAATCGGCCGGTCAAAAGGATCTCGTAGGCATGGCCCAGGCCCACGACACGGGGCAACATCCAGGAGCTCCCGCAGTCCCCACCGGTGAGCCCGACCTTGATGAAGGCGGCGTTGAACCGTGCGGCGGGTGCCGCGATCCGGATGTCGGCCGCCAACGCCAAGGAAAAGCCGGCCCCGGCAGCCGCCCCGTTTACGGCGGCGATAACCGGCTTGGCGAGTCGTTGGAATGAGGTGATCGCTTCGGCCCACGATTCTTGTTCGCGCAACAATTGCGCGGCGGTCATGTCGGGCAGCGCACTGGCGTCCGCCAGATCCAAGCCCGCGCAAAACCCGCGTCCGGCTCCAGTAAGCACCAGGACCCGGGTCGCTTCGTCGGCGGCGATCTCCTGGCTGAGCTGGAACAACTCCTTGAACGCCTGGAAGCTGAGCGCGTTGAGCCGATCCGGCCGATTGAGCGTGGCTACCGTGACCCCGGCCCGCGGCCGATCCACTAGGAGCGTCTCGTAGCTTGCCATTGCGTCTCCTTCGATGGTCCGACGGGCGATGCCAGGGGTATCCGGGGCCGCTGTAGCCGACCGAGGCCGACTGGGCGGGTGAGCAGCGTACCTGTCCGGATTCTGCTCGGCTACGAATCAGTTGCCACAGTTTCTTGACGTCGACCACAGTTCGGCCGAGGATTGCCGGAATCGCTACCAGCCCATCGAACCGGAGGTGCGTCGCGGTGACCGAAGCTCCTGACTCGACTGGACAGCGGGACGCAGCGGACGATGCGCTCATCAGCCTCGTCATCCGTGGAATGGTGCGCGGTGCACCGGATGATGCGACGAAACAACTTGTTGAGCAGGGCTTCGCGATAACCAAGGGCCCGATCACGATGGCCACGCCGCAAGGCACGGCCGAAGCCGGGAAACTCTTGCGCGTTCCGCCCGGCAGCGAGAAGGAGCAAGAGATCGACAAGCTGTTCGACGGCTTCCTACCGGTCAACCGCAGGCTGCGTGATGTCTGCTCGGCCTGGCAGACGCGCCCCGACGGCACGCCCAACGACCACAGCGATGCTGTCTACGACGACGGCATCCGCGAGCGGCTCGATGAGGTGCATTCCTCCATCGGCCCGATCCTTCGCCGACTCGGGGCCGCTTCCCCGCATCTTGCGGGCTACCGTCCCCGCCTGCAGGCCGCGCTGGACAAATTCGAAGACGGCGAAGATTCGTGGCTTGCCTCGCCGCTGATGGACTCATATCACACGGTGTGGATGCACATGCACCAAGAATTGATCTTGATGCTTGGCCTCACCCGGGCCGAGGACGAGGCGCGCGAAGAGCGGCTCGTCCAGGAGCGGGCCGGGTGAACGAGCACTGCTGGCCGCTCAGCGCCGCAGCACACCGGACGTGGGGTGAGCCCAGATGACGGCGGCCCGAGAAAGTACGGAACGGGAAGCTGAACTCCGCGCGCTCCGCGAAGCGATCCAGGATCTTGTGGAGGGCTGCGGCGGCCTCGCACCGGCGCGCCGTCAGCTCGACTCGGGGACTGGGTACGACGAGCAGGCGTGGCTGCTGCTCGGCCGGGACATGGGCATGGCTGCCCTCGGCGTTCCGGAGAACGCCGGCGGTGCCGGCGGTGGGCTGGCCGAACTGACCGTCGTGGGGGAGGAGCTCGGCCGGGCGCTGCTACCCGTTCCGTTCCTCTCGTCGACCGTCGTCGCGGGCCAGATCCTCGCGCGTTGCCCGGACGCGGCGGACCTGCTCGGCCAGCTGGCCGGCGGGGAGGTGCGAGCCTCGTTCGCCGGGGTAGACAGTGAGGGCCGGTGGCGGCCCGATCGCCTGGCGGTTCGGGCCGAGAACGGCGCTGGGGTATGGCGGCTGTCCGGCACAGCCGAGTTCGTTCTCGACGGAGCGACCGCTCACCAGCTCGTGGTTGCGGCGACGACGCCCGACGGATGCGACCTGTTCCTTGTCGCCGGAGACGACCCGAACGTGAAGCGCCGGGCCTTGGAGACGTTGGACCCGACCCGCGGCCAAGCTGAGGTCAGCTTCGACGCAGCAAGTGCGACCGCGTTGACGAGCGCCGGTGGCGGCGCGGACGTGGTTGGCGCCGCACTGGACGTGGTGCTAGTCGTGCTGGCGGCCGAACAGGTCGGTGGCGCCGCGGCGAGCCTCGACATGGCCGTCGACTACGCCAAGATGCGCCAGCAGTTCAGCCGGCCGATCGGCAGCTTCCAGGCGATCAAGCACAAGCTGGCCGACCTGCTCCTCCAGGTCGAGATGGGTCGCTCGTCCGTTGACCGCGCCCTGCTAGCCGAGCACGACCCACAGCGGCTGGCCGAGGCCGGTGCGGTCGCCAAGATCTGGTGCAGTGACGCGTTCGTGCAGGCCGCCGCGGAGAACGTCCACATCAACGGTGGAACGGGGTTCACCTGGGAACACGACGCTCACCTGTTCTTCCGTCGGTCGCGAGCCGACGAGGTGCTCTTCGGCGATGCGTCGGTACATCGCGAACGCTTGGCCACGCTGCTCGGCTGGTGACCGGCTACCCAGCCCTCGCTACGGTGCATTCCGGCGCGCCAGCATGCTTGTCGGGATTATTGATCATGGACGACGAGCACAGCACCAACCCCTCTCGATACCATTACCGCGAGGCTGAGCGTGTCTTGGCCACGGTCACTGACCTTGGCTTGGACCAAGAGTCAGCCTCACGCGAGGTCACGGCCGGATTGGTCCATTCGATCCTGGCCCTGACCAGTGCGTTCGCCGAGCTGCTGAGGCGTTAGCCGGGGCCAGACCGCCGGCGCGACGACGATCCGTTCTTCGGCTGTGATGTCGAGGCCAAGCGGGATGTCCACCACCACGCTGACCTGCCAGATGATGTTGATGTAATGGCCGGTGTAGCTCCACGGCTGCTGTGGCACGGTCAGCGTGAAGCTCTGGATCAGAGGTCCTGCAAGCGGTCCGGTGGCGAGTTCGACCTCGCCGATGCACCCGCCGTCGCGATCACCGGTCCCCTCGGTATGCCACTCCAAGCGGGCTACCACTCGGCGGCAGTTCGCGGTGCCCTCCGGTGTTAGTCGCGCCCATCCTTGTAGCGTCGACCCCGGGTCGCATCGCCGCCCATTGTCTTGGATCTCACCGCCCTGCAGGGTGAGCTCGATGTCGACGTCAGCCATGCGTCAGCTCTATGAACTCTGGCAAAACCGTGAGCTCGTGCTCCCATCGATAGTCCGGCCAGCGCTGCATTTCCACGCAGGCCAGGACGTACCATTCGATCCTGTTGTTCTCGGCCACAAAGGTGTGCATGCCGTTCTCTGGAATGCGAAACATGCACGTCTCGCTCATCACCTGACCGGGCTCAAACCGCTGGCCTGCAACGGCGAAGTCTTGTGCGACGTCATCATGCGTATCGGTTGTCGTACGTGTTCCGCCCTTGCTGTCCTCCGTTGTATGCCGCGCGGTCTCCCGCATCACGAGTGCGAAGCGGATACCGCTGACGTCGGTCGCGCGCTTCCAGCCTTGCCGGTAGCTCACCGAGAACTGTTCACCGAGCCGCAGCGCCTTGTCCGGGACCACCACCTCAGGAGCGGCAACGCGCATCCCTGCCACGCCGCGCCGAAGATAACGGATCGTCGCTTGGACCAGAAAGACAAGCGAGAATGCCAGAAAGAGAGCAGCAAACGCGCCGGGTTGGACAAGCAGCCAGATAAGCGAGCCGACCGCGAAGGCCGCTCCCATGACGATCGGACCCCACGCTCCCCCCACTTGCATCGGCATCGCCGTTCCCCGAGGTCTCGCTCCTGAGCCTATGCCGAAGAGCATAGAGATACGGCGGCGGCGCTGAAATCCCCATTGGTAGCGACGTCACTACTAATTCGCCTTGCTCGCGCGGCGCGGCTGTAACGCGACGACACCGGCCGATGCGAACCTAGTAACGACGTCGCCACTAGGTCATACCGACAGTTCAGTTACCTTCCTGGCTGGGAAGGAGCAGCCCCGGTCCCGGGCGGCCAACGCATGTCGTTGGGCGGGGCTGGCGATCCGGCGAGCCCGGCCGAGGTGAAGGACGGCCCCGCGCGAGTCGAGGACGGCAGGCAGGATCTGCGCGTCGGCGGCGAGGCGAAGCGCCGCGGGGATGGACAAGCTCCCGCCGTGGCTCGTGGTGACCAGCCCGGTGCGGGCCTCTAGCTCGTCCACTGCCATAGTGAGCAGCACGGTGGCCGGCGTGCCGCCCGCATCGGGCAGGCTGCCGGAGCGGAGGAGTCGTCGCCCGGCGTTCAGCAGCGCGTCGTGCCGCCGCTGTCCTGGAGTCCGGGTATCCGGCTCCCCGTCGTCGGCTGGCACCGGGCGGCTGAGCTGTCGAGAACCGTGGTCCACACCGCGGCTGCCTCGCCGGTGAGCTGGGCCTGCAGACGGCCGGACCCGTCCGGCAACAGGGTGAGGATTGCCTCGCGGTGCCGCTCGTGGTCGCGCTCCGAGGCCAGCGCCCGTCCGGGTCCAGGCAGGCGACGATTCGGCGGCCAGCATCGCGAGCTGATCTGGATCGACGGTGCGGGCCTGCTCCAGCAGGGTGGGTTCGACCTGAGCGACCAGCTCCGGGTGCTTATCGACCACCCGGTCGGGTAACCGGTCCACAGTGGTGATGATGAGATTGGCATGCCGGGCCGAGACCGTGCCGTCGGGCAGCGCCGCGGCGACCTGCGGGAACCGCGATTCCAGCCGCTCACCGCTGAGTGCTTGCCGCAGCCCCAGATCAGTGGCCAGCCGGACCCGACCAGCGGCCTCCCGCCGGCCAATCCGCAATCGCTCGGACACCAGCACCGCGGTCGACGTGTACCCCAACTCGGGAGCGAGTC
>Ga0105249_10006708_pt1 | contig 10030 bp, 12 predicted proteins | sample KBSS44metaG_FD_81522 | JGI IMG/M metagenome (GOLD analysis project Ga0105249, IMG submission 81522) | Switchgrass rhizosphere microbial communities from Kellogg Biological Station, Michigan, USA - KBS S4-4 metaG | ecosystem: Host-associated > Plants > Roots > Rhizosphere > Soil | place...
CACATGACCGACAACGGGTTTGTGCGTTATGGCAGCCAGTTCGAGTTCGGCTTCGGTAGCTCCAACAGCGAAGCTGCGTATCTGTCCGACGCGTGGCAGGTCACCGACAAGTTACGATTCGACATCGGTGGGCGCGTGGAGCATGTGTCCATGCACGGGCAGGCCGAAGAGGACGCCGAAATCGACCTGATGCAATCTCCGACGCCTGCCGATGACAATGCCGATATGGGCACGGGCGTGTTTGATCGCTGGCACAAGAGTTACACCGGTTGGAGCGCGACGCTTGCGGCGAACTATCAGTTTGTGCCGAATCTCGGCGCATTCGCGCGCATCACCAAGGGCGTCCGTCTGCCCTCACTCGGATCGTTCCTGACGGATCCCACCAATGACGAGCCGCGGACCGCCGGAATCAAGATGGCGGAGCTCGGTCTCAAGGCCCAGGGCGAGCACTATGACTTCTACGGCACTGCCTTCTACACAGGATTCGACAGCCTGGCCTTCGGGGAAACTGTGTTTGATCCGAAGACGAACGGTTTCGTCGACCGCACGAGCTTCACGGACACCGAGGCGTACGGCGTGGAGCTCGAAGGGACCTGGCGCCCCGTGCGCTTCTTCGATCTGGGCCTGAATTCCTCGCTGCAGAAGCCGCTGTACGGCAAATTCGCGTTCACTGACGAAGATGGATTCCACGACTTCTCGCATCGAATCCAGACCCGTACCCCCGAGGTCAGCTTCCGCGCCATTCCGGGATTGAACCTGTTCGACGGCAAGGTGCGCGCGCAGTTGACTGTCGACTACTATGGTCGCCGCTATGCAGATGCCGCGAACACGCAGGTTCTTCCGGCTTACTACATGATGCATGCCGAGCTTCGTTACATGCTCAACGACGATGTGACGTTCTACTTGTATGCCAACAACCTGACGAACCAGATCGCGCTGGATGAGGGCAACCCGCGCTCGGGCCAGTTCATATCCCAGGACCCGGGGCAGGCCTACTTCATCGCCCGGCCCGAGTTCGGGCGCACGTTCCGTGTAGCCGCCATGTACAAGTTCTGAATGTTCCTGCGCCTGTTGTTGTGTTTGTGTGCGGTCACGGCTCACAGCGCCGAGCGTGAGCCTGACTCTATCCTGACAGGCATCCTGACCGGTGCCGATCATGAAACGTACCGTGAGGTGCCGTTCGAAGTACCCGCCGGCGTCGAGCGGCTGACTCTGGAGTTTCAATACACGGGCAAGGCGGACAAGTCGGTCATCGACATCGGCTTGCGCGATCCGCAGCGGTTCCGCGGCTGGAGCGGGGGCAACAAGAGTCGGGTGGTCATTGAAGAGGCGGATGCGACACCGTCGTATCTGCCCGGTCCGATTGTCCCCGGCACCTGGTCGGTGTTGCTCGGCGTCCCGAACATCCGCAAGTCCTCCCAGGCTCACTATACCGCCCGAGTCTGGTTCGATCGTACCGGAAGCCCTTTCCCGGGCTTCGCCACCCATCCTCTGAGACCGGGCCCAGGTTGGTACCGCGGCGATCTGCACATGCACACCGGCTACTCGGACGGGTCGTGTGCGTCTCATAAGGGTGTGGAAGTGCCGTGTCCCGTCTTCAAAACACTGGAGACGGCGAGCTCGCGACACCTGGACTTCATAGCGATCAGCGATCACAACGGCATCTCGCAAAATCACAGCCTGCACGAGCTGGCGGGCTACTTCGACGATCTGCTGATCATTCCTGCGCAGGAGATCACCACTTTTCAGGGGCATGCGAATGTTTTCGGCGTCACCACGTTCCTGGATTTTCAACTCGGCAGCCCGCGGCTGCCGACCACCGCCCGGTTGTTGGACGAAGTGCAGGTCGCCCATGGCTTGATTTCCATCAACCATCCGGGTGTGGCATCGGGAGAGCAGTGCATGGGATGTGGATGGCGCGCAGATATCGACTTCTCGCGGGTCAACGCCATCGAAATCGTGAACGGCGGGACACTCGACAACATGGGTTCGCCGGAGGGCCACTTCTCCAGCTTTCCGCTGTGGGAGTCACAGTTGAATGCGGGCCTGAGACTGACCGCTATCGCCGGATCTGACAATCACAACGGAACAGAGTCAGCCAGGACAGCATCCACGGTCGGTATACCAGCAACGGTGGTTCACGCCACCGAGCTGTCGCAGGCGGCGGTCCTGGAGGCAATCGCGCAGGGACACGTGTTCGTTGACGTATGGGGATCCGGCACGGGTCTTCTGGAGGTTGACGCTGAGAATCACGGCAAGCACGCCCAGATGGGCGATCTCCTTCCGGCCGCGCGCGATGACCAACTCGAGTTTACGGTGCATGTGACGGGTGTCCCGTCCGATGCCACGTTGTCTTTTGCCGGCAATGACACTCGGCACCTGCCCGCAGTCAGGCGAGTTGGGGCCCATGCCCGGTTCACTGTGACGGCGGACGGCCGGGCGCGTTGGATCCGGGTCGATGTTCGCGGGCCGGGTGGCAGGTTGTTGCTGATAGGCAATCCCATCTACCTGCGACCCGAGTAAGCTCAAGAGGGACGAGGGGTCCATTTACTTCGCATACTATCGAACAATTCGCCCTTATCCGCGCGAAGAACCCGCGCTGGACGATTGACTGTAGTCTCGAGTCCCGTGGCGGTAGCGCCGTGATCGGTGAGACAGTTGCCCTTCTCGGACAGGCTGGGAGCATTGTATAATGCAGAAGACGCTTTTCTGCAGCGATGTTATGGAGCCTCCTCATGGTGTTTCTTCGTACACCGAACTTTTCCCACCCCTAATCCCGTTGACGGCGGATCGCCGCGCCAGCCACATTCCCCGCCTTTGGCCGAAGTCCTCGCATGACGCACCGGGAATTGAATGCGCGGACTCGACCTAGCCCCGACCCCATCGGAGACGATGCGTCAGATCGTAATGTTAACGCGCTGATCGATCTCATCCGATCGACAGACGCGGCCTCGCTGCTTCATGTCGCGTTCTGGCGGAATGTCGCACTCCTTGCGGACATGCATTCGGATAACGGGATTCGTCGCCAGGACATGGCAGCCGCGGCTCTCGCGTACATCGTGAACTTGCATGCGTCTGCACCCGACCGTCCGACACCCGGAATCATGGATGCGGAAGCCGCATACGCGAAGATTCTACCGCTTGTTGAGCGCATCCGTTACGACATCGATCGCTATTGTTTTCGAGAACTAACAATCAGCGGGCAGGGCGCGGAGCCTGCACGAGATGCACTCGGGCTGACCCACTCCATGGCCCTGCTGGACTGGATACATTTTAAGCGTAGCCGGTACGCGCATCATGACGCACAGTTCCTCCGTTTATTTCTGACCCCGCACGAGGAGGCTCTGAAGCAAGCGTTCGACGTCTCCGTGGATGACATCGTTGTCACGGTTGACACAATTGTCGAGGCTCACTTGGTTGGCTCGGATATCCTGCTGGACCGTTTTCTCGCAGAACATTGGCAACAGCAAGGACAGCGGCCAACCCGTATATCGATGGAAACGATTGCGCGAGTTTGCGACAGCGCAGCCTTCAGGCAGATGTGTTTCAACGCAGCCGGTTACCGCTTCATCGACGTCGATGCTCTGTTGGATCTTCCGCAGCGGTTTCTCGATGCGCTCAGCCTCGCCCCCGGTGAGGAGACCCGATTCCTGGGTCCCGGCCCATTTCGCGGCTTGCCGTTGCGACTGACTCCGCTCAGGAGGCGACCGTTTGTAAAAGTCGGTGATCGGCACTTCTGTATGCATGCGGATGTGCTGGCGACCACTATCTACAGAGCCCTCTACGATCGCCTGAAGGTCTCGGCGCCGGATTGTTTCAATGAGGTTTCCTGGAACAACTCGCAGAGCCGCATTTTCGAGCGATTCGTTGCTGAGTGGTTTGCGAAGCGGCTGCCGGGTGCGCGCATCTACGGACCCTACTTCTACCCCGGGGGTACCCCAGAGTATGAAGGAGATGTCCTGGTGCAGTACGGCGATCAGCTTTTTATCATTGAATGTAAAGCAGGGCACTTCGCCTACACGCCCCCAGCTCTGGACTTCCGCAAGTACATCCAGTCTTTGGAGAAGTTGGTCGGTGATCCGTTTGATCAGTGCATGAGGTTCCGGAGCTATCTGGAGAGCGCCGAGGAAATTCGGATTTATGAGGACCCGGCATTGACGTCGGAGCTCGCCCGTTTGAGGCGCGCGGACTTCCGAACCATCACTCAGATTGGCGCAATAGCGGACTCTTTCCCCGGACCTGCGGTGCGGGACGCAAGTTTGCGAGCGCTGAATGCTGACGCCGGCCGCCATAGATTCATATCATTGGCGATTGAAGATCTGCTCATCTACGGCGAGCAGCTCCAATCGCCCACTATATTTCTTGACTTCGTCGAGCAACGCTTGCTGGCAGCAGCAAATCCATATCTGGTGGTGATGGATGAGCTCGATCACCTTGGCTTGTATTTACGAAATGTGCGCTATGCGTCACAAGCCTCGAGGGACGTCTCCGCTGGCAGGAGGACGTTTGTGCGGGACGGAACGGCTCTTCTAGATCGCTACTACGCAGAGTGGTACGAGCGGCGCATGCGAATGGGCGTTGCCGGCGCGGGACCGCTCGGAAAAGCGCCGCTACCCTGGAGCATTCCATCTCCACTCGAAGAAGTCATCGAGATGTTGGATTGCCATACGTCTCCAGAACGCTCGCGTGTCACGAGTAGGATTCTCGATCTGCCGTCCCACATCCGGGACGGACTGGGCAGGGCTCTGGAAGACGCCGTACGGCGGCTACGCAGCGATCCAGGCCTGATTCAGATGGATACGCATCCGCACGGCGCGCTGCTCTTTATATGCACCGCTCATGGCACGCAGCTCTCGGAACCCGAGCTGCACTATAAAGCGAAGGTCATGGCGCGATCCGCGCGAGCAGACAGCTTGGCTCTTCTCCTTTCGTACACCGCCGAAGGCAAGTTGAGTGCAGTACGCTGGCGATTCGGACAATTGTCCTCCATCAGCCCCGATGAAGAGCCTGCTCTATGCCGTTCGGCGCAGGTATGGGGTGACCAGCGGCTCGCCGCTCATCGCGCACAGGAAGGAGCAAAGATCGGTCGCAATGCCCCTTGTCCTTGCAAGAGCGGCAAGAAGTTCAAGCGCTGCCATGGGGCCGCGAGTGATCTGTCTCTATGACGTGCAGATGGAGGTTATGAGCGTCATTTCCCTCGCGCCTCAACCCAACTGCTCTGCAGTGTTGCAGACCGTGCGCTGGAATTTAGTGCCCAACACGGATTCCCTGCGACAGAAGACCACTGCATCGCCATGAGCTTGCGGGTTGTAGCCGGCGGCGAGAAGTTTCTTCAGGCAGGTCGCCGCCGCCGCATCAGCAATGATGAGCTGAACGGTCTTGGTGCCGTCGGCACTCGTTGCGGTGGCGTGGTCTTGCCGTCCGGGGGCAGTGCCGAATTGCAAGCTCCTCCAGGGTGGAAATACGCAATCGAGGTGGGACGATGCGAATAGACCCAAAATCTGAAATCGCCGGAGTTCCTGCGATCAAGCTACGCGACTATCTGCGGGATGTGCAGGCTCATCGCTTTGGCGTGAATAACATTGCGGTCGGATTGAAGATTTCAAGTCGGAAAGCACGGGTTGTGTTGAACAAACTGCTCGAGCGCAACTACATCGAGAAGGCCGAGCGCTTCAAGTTTGATAAGAGCGATGTGTACACCTGCACGCAAAATGGTGCGCAATTTGCAGCCGCAATGGCCACGAAGCCGGTTTCGCGTGCCACGGCCGAGCGTTGCGTGGCGGAACTGATGGAGCGCATTCGCTCCGTTAACAGCAATCCTGAATATCTGGTATGGGTTTCACGGCTGATCGTGTTCGGTAGTTATCTCTCGGGCAACGAGACACTCAACGATGTCGATGTGGCCATCGCGCTGACTCGAAAACATCAGGACGGAGCCAAGCATGTGGACGCGGTTTTGCGTCGGGCGCACCAGGCAGAAGCTGCCGGACGGACGTTTGGCAACTACTCACAGATGCTCAGCTGGGATGAAACAGAAGTGATGCTGTTCTTGCGAAAGCGCTCTCGTGTACTGCAGTTTTCCCGTCCCGAAGTTGTGGAGCGTCTTGGATGCCCAACAAGGATCTTCGAATTTGAGCGCAACGATATATGATATACCGAGATTAATCGATTTGGCTGCGCGCATACCACACAGCTGTAGACTCACCCACGCTGAACCTTCTCCTGCAGCCAGACCTTGATCAGCGACTGATAGGGCACATCCCGCGCATTCGCGGCTGTCTTGATTGCATCGAGCAGGTGTTGAGGCAATCGGAGCGAAATCGTCTTGGTCGAAGGCTTCAGATTGGGAAACGCTGCAACCTGGGCCTTGCTCCAATCAAGATGTTCAGATGAATCGTTCTTTTCCCAGAACGCTCTCTCCGCCGCTTCGTTGGGAAACTTGGGAATCAATTTAGCTCGCTTGCTCATAATGGGCTCGTTCCTTTCGATGCATGTCCCATGCTGAGATGACGCGAATCAACTTGCCGTCGCCCCGGAAGGTGAAGGTGACATGTAGGCGCCTTCCGTCGATTGTCTTCCCGAGCGCGTGATAGCGAGGCTCGGCCTGACTGTGCGCAGGGTCGGGCAACATAAGCACCGGAGTGTTGAAGAACACCTGCTCGGCCTGCGCCATCGACACTCCGTGCTGATCGTTCTTCCTCGAGTTGCCGGCGTCCCAATCGAAGCCGGTAAGGTTGCGGTAGCAATTTGGTAGCAGTGAGCACTTAGCAGGGTCGCCAGCTCGAACAGGTAGGTAAGCCGTATGGGAGTTGGATATCAGGTTTCCCCGATTCACCGGTTGATCCGGATGGACACGGCTGGGCTGAAAGTGCGGCCCGCGTCGCCAGGCGAGAGCCCGTTATTCGATGCAATGAGAGATGCGACTGGCTCGCCGGCGCAGGTTAGTGACAAGGCGTTGCGCACCCGGTCACCGGATGTCCGGAGCATTCTTGCTTGGCGCGAACGGATTGGGAGCAAATATCGAGATCAACTCGGCGAGAACCTGGACTGGAGTGAGCGCAGCACCTACGAGGATTCGGAAGATGTCGCGACCAGCGGCGACGTAATTCTCCACTTTGCTGCGGCGGTATTGGATCAGAGCGGTCAAGCCGGGCTCACAAACATGATTCGACGGCGCCGCCCTACGTCCGATGAGATGGAAGCGGCGTTTGCCGATGCAGAACGGCTCGGATTCGGAGGGCGTTTCCCTCAGTTGCTGCTGGGCGCATGCTTCTGGCTGCCGTTCTCCCGAAACATGATGATCGAAGAACCTGACTGGGACGGGGTTCAGCAGCGCTTTGGATCTGTTCCCCGCCTGCTCGATGAGATAACCGTTGTCCGCGCTGCACTTGCAGAAGCAGATCCGTCGGTACAGCGAGCCGCCGAAATCGATACTCCAGAGTACAGCCTCGCCGCGGCGTGGCAAACCTCGACTACGGTATTGCGCCTCGCGATTGTCGCGGCGCGTAAGCACCTGCCGCTGTGGACGACTGGCTGATCTAGCGACACATGCGCGAGCTATTCGCGGTCCTTACTCAACCAATTCTATTCGTGCCTTGTGACCATGCGACCGGGCTAACTTTGCGTCACAAGTGATCAGTGGGCAATCCAGAATCTCGGCAAGGACGACATAGGCTGCATCATAAGCCGTGATGGAGTCGCGCAATGACCAGATTCGCTCGAGCAGGTCCTTGTGCTCTGCGCGTTTGATATGGAGAGCAACGTGATCTTCGAGCGCCTGTTTGCCCCGGGCTGCGGTGATTTCTTTGAGGATCACCAGGCGGCGAAGTGTTTGAGAAACCTCGATATCGATCAGATGGGGTGCGTGGAGGCTCTCTGCGGAGTCCAACACCCGCTCTTGTACCTTGATGCCCTTTTCCGTGCGCAGTAGGAGCTCTAGGGCGGCTGACGCATCAACAACAATCAACGCGAATCACGCTCGGCGCGCAGGATGTTGGTAGGGGATAGCTTGCCTCGATAGGGGTCGCGCTGAGCCAAACGCTCCCGCATCTCTTCGGGAGTAGGATACTCAGCGATTTTCCGAACCTCACGGATCAGAAAGTCGGACAGCGCCATGCCTGCCAGCGCGGCGCGAGCCTTCAGTTGCCGATGCAATGTGTCGGGGACATTTCGCAGTTGAATCATTTTGGACATGTAGGCGATACTATTCGCATGTGGCGCACATGTCAATGACAGATGTTATTTTAGGTGTTCGTAGTAAGTGATTGAACTATATAGAACAAGTTCCGTGGCGCCGATGATGGACTAGACCTAGGATCCTAATGAAACTTGAGCCGCCTGCACTGATAATTCCCATGATTCGTTCTCAAGCACTGTTCGATGTGCAAAATGTCTTTTTTTGACAGCAACTCGAAAGAGCGCAGGAGTGCTCGTTCCATGGCGGGATCTATCCGATCATCCATGGGATAGGGAGTGTCCGCATACGCCCTGATTTCAACTGTGTGTTCGTTGAGTTCTTCCTCGAGGTCGAGCACACCGTGTTTGCCGGTCGCGAATTCACACTGAATGGGTACCGCTGTTTCCGAGCGATAGCATTGCAATCCTTCCCGTTTGGACGCCTTTTCCAACGCATCGACTATCGGTTCAGGGGATTGGGTGAATTCAATCGAATAAGTGCGCGCCGGGAATGCAGGTGTTTCCGCTACCGTCGCTATCGGCCCGAGGAAACCGAGCCCTAACAGCAGAATGCGCTTCATGCGTCCTCCATGCATTTTGCGCATCAGTATACGTCGCCATGGGCGCGCCATCACCGATGACGTGCGCGGAATGTGCTTCAGCTCGCTTTCTTCAGCGTGGCCAATAGTTCCTTCCCCGCTGCTACCGCCGAGGCGGGGTTCTGACCCGTGATCTCCCGAGTCCCATTCCAATGGAAAGAAAGGTCGCTGCGAATCGGCGGGTTGTTGATGATTTCTTGCTGGAGTTCGGCTGCGAAGTGCTCTAGCTCCTCATCCGATGGTGGGGGTGATGTGCCATCTTGAGCGGTGGTGCGGAGAGACGGGAGCGCCTCGGAGGATTGTATACGGCTGCCGTTCGTACTCAGGTACGGCCTGCTCATAGGAGAGTTTACGTCATCCGGAACGTCAGGACGCGGGTTACAACAAGTACGTGGGGCGGCACTGCACATGATGTGGTGCCCATTAGCTGAAAGCAGGATGCAAGTGCCGGCTGGTCTGACCCTCGGATTCCGTCCTTGGGCCCTTTACCTCATAGATCAATCGGATGGAACTGTCGAATATGCGATCTGATTCGGTAGACCACTCGCGCAGTAGCATGTTCTCTGCTTCGTCGATTGATTCGGACGGCGCCTGAAGTGTCGCGACTGCCATATTTGTTGGAGTTGTGTAGTGATTGATGACAACGGCAGGATAGCCTAACGGCCGCTTTCCTCTGACAATCACTACATGTTGGCAGCGCACTCATCTCAGCTCGGGTTACTGCAGAGTCGAAGCAGCGCTTCGCCGAACTCGCTCGACGCCAGGGACTGTCTCAGTCGTCACTCATAAAACGCCTAGTCGAAACCGCGCTGGCCAGCGTTGCTCCCGTTGATCCACTCTCCGATGAACCATCCAAACCGCTGCCCCAGAACGGAAGGATTTCGGTGCGGTTGCCGCCGGATGATTTGATATTGCTGCGGGAACGGGCGAGGGCGCGCACGATGGCAAGCAGCACCTACATTACGTTTCTTGTACGCGTTCACCTGCGATCCTTACCGCCGCTGCCTACGGAGGAATTCTTGGCGCTGCGAAAATGCGTGATGGAGGTAGCCGCCATCGGTCGGAATTTCAATCAAATGGCGCGAGCGTTGAACGCCGGCGAGCGGAGTACGGGCCCGGATAGGGCTGATCTATTGAAGCTGCTGCGCGCGCTCGAAGCGCTCCGCGATCATTTTCGCAAGCTGCTCGATGCGAACTTCAGGAGCTGGGAGGCGGGCTATGCGAAAGCGAATGATTGATTTGCGGGGAGACGAGGA
>Ga0105249_10006709_pt1 | contig 10030 bp, 11 predicted proteins | sample KBSS44metaG_FD_81522 | JGI IMG/M metagenome (GOLD analysis project Ga0105249, IMG submission 81522) | Switchgrass rhizosphere microbial communities from Kellogg Biological Station, Michigan, USA - KBS S4-4 metaG | ecosystem: Host-associated > Plants > Roots > Rhizosphere > Soil | place...
ACGTACGCTCCCGCTCCGGTTGGCTTTCGACCGCTGATGCAGACGAAGCCGTGAAGCAGATACTCGCGAAACCACCGGTCGAACAGGCCGGTAACATCATCTCTATTGGCCATCTCAATAACTCTGGCTTCTTCAATAACATCTCCATCGATTACGACATCACCACTCCACGTACCACCCTCCTCACCGCGCGCACCGGCGCCGGCGGAGTTGAGGTGGCTGGTCTCTCCGGTCGTGTCTCGGCTCAGTCCGGATCGGGTTCACTCCGCCTGTCCCTTGCGAATTCCAACGAGGTCCACGGAGAAACCGGCTCCGGCAGCATCCATATCGAAGGTGCAACCGGTACTCTGCGTGCGCGTACCGGCTCCGGCTCTATTGAGGCCGCCGGAAACGCAAGCTCCGATTGGAACTTATCTACCGGCTCCGGCAGCATCCGCATTAGCCTCCCGACTGCCGCTCGCTTCACCCTCGACGCTTCCACTGGTTCCGGTTCAGTTCACGTTAACCAGCCCATGGCCATGCAGGGCTCATTCAATCATCACCACGTATCAGGGGCAGTGAATGGCGGAGGCCCCTTGCTCCGCGCCAGCACCGGCTCCGGCAGCATCATGATCAACTAGCAAAACCATGCGCATGGTTTGCGCATCGCAATCACTACTACTTCTCGGCACGAAACGTCTTGCCCAGTTCCTTTTCGGCGAGGCCAAAGTAATGCCGGAAATTGTAAATTAGAGGCGACCAGCGCTCGGGATTGATGTACTTCTCACCGACAACGTATTCTTCGGCGACATGAACACGTACGATCTCCACCTCAGCGGCGATCCCACCGCCCAGTTCTTCTAATCTGGTCCCATGCATTTTGCGGAGCTGGCTCACACGAGCTTCCAGATGCACCGCGCATTCTTTCACGCGCATTGGTTTCACCACCTCGCTCTCCAATTGCGTAAATCCGGAGGCGCCAAACTTGTCCCGCTCATAATGAAACTGTTTCGTTTTCAGTTCAGGCACCGGATTCTTCCCGGTCAAAGGCGCCAGCTTCTCCACCTGTTCCCAACGCTCCGGCTCCGGCAGGTTTATTACGCACTCCGGACATCGCGCCAGATTCTCCGCCGTCTTAGTCTCATCCAGCAGGCCCAGCATGAACGTCCAGCCCAACGCCCAGAACGATGAGATAGGTGCCAGATTGGTGATTCCATCTTCATTAAGCGAGCTAACGAGTGCGACGGGATTGCCAAAGTACAGAATCTTAGGCTCAATCGTGCGAAAGTTCCGTTCTTTACTACTCTGCATGCCAGCTCTCCTCGACCTTCATGTTCCTTTTGGATGCACCTTAAGTCCGCCCACCTTTGATGCGGCTAAGCCCAACATTCCATTAGTCGTACACGCAAGAAAACGATAATCGCTCAGCCTGTCCAATTAATATCTACTCTCTGTTCGCTCAGGACTATGCTCATTACCGCGAGCCTTGGAGCCTCGCAACATATGAACGCGAGCGTTGTAAGTATTCTTGAGCGGTACGGCTGGATCGTCGCACTTCTTCTCATCTTTGCCTTCTACAAAGTTGTCCTGCGGGTCTTCTTTGGCGCCGTCATCATTGGCAAAGAAGAAATCGGCATCGTCAACAAGCGCTGGGTACTGCTAGGCAAGAACCGCACCCTGCCCGGCGGAGCCATCATCGCGCTGGCTGGCGAAGCCGGCCTGCAGGCCGACACGCTGGCCCCCGGTGTGCACTTTGGTCTCTGGCTGTGGCAATACACCATCTATCGCGCGCCGTTTACCACCATCGATAAGGGGCACGTCGGCATCGTTGAGGCCCGTGACGGCCACGCCCTCTCCGGTGGCCGTGTGCTCGCCCGCGCCGTCGATTGCAACTCCTTCCAGGACGCACGCGCCTTCCTCTCCGGCGGCGGCCAGCGTGGCCCACAGATCACCATCATTCCTCCCGGCGCCTATCGCATCAACACGGCACTCTTCCAGGTGACCACCGGAGATGTGCTGGAAATCCCCGACAACATGGTCGGTGTCGTCACCACCAAGGACGGTAAGCCGCTACCGACCGGCGAGATTGCCGGCAAGGAAGTCCCCGGTCACAACCTCTTCCAGGACGCCGAGTCGTTCATCACTGCTGGCGGCTACAAAGGCCTGCAGGAACAGGTGATCCTCGCGGGTCGCTACTTCATTAATCCGCGCTTCGCCACAGTTGAAACCACACCCATGACGGCCGTCCCCATCGCAAACGTTGGCGTTGTGATTGCCTATGTCGGCGAGGAAGGCAAGGACCTCTCCGGAGACGCCTTTAAACACGGCAACCTCGTCTCGCGCGGGGAGAAGGGTGTCTGGCTCGACCCGCTCGATCCCGGCAAGTACCCCATCAACCCCTACACTCACAAAGTTGAGATCGTGCCCACGGCCAACATCGTCCTCAACTGGGCCACCGGCAAATCCGAGGCCCACAAACTGGACGAAAAGCTCTCCACCATCACCGTACGCTCGTCCGATGGCTTCACCTTCAATCTCGACGTCAGCCAGATCATCCACGTGCCACGCAACGACGCCCCCAAGGTTATCGCGCGCTTCGGCACCATGGCGAATCTGGTCACTCAGGTGCTCGAGCCCACCATCGGCAACTACTTCCGCAACGCTGCGCAAACCTCGGACGTGATCGAGTTCCTGCGCCATCGTTCGGAGCGCCAGGCCGAAGCCAAGGTCGCCATCTCCGCGGCGCTCACCGAGTACAACGTCAACGCCATCGACACGCTCATCGGCGACATCACGCCACCCGATGCGCTGATGAAGACGCTGACCGACCGCAAGATCGCCGAGCAGGAGCAGGTAACTTACAAGACCCAGCAACTCGCCGAGGAGACGCGCAAGGACCTGCAACAGGCGCGCGCCATGGCGGACACGCAGGCTAAGGTCGTCGACTCCGAGCGTTCGGTCGCCATCGCCGATTTCACCGCGCAGGCCTCCGTCAAGCGTGCGGAAGGCGACGCGCGCTCCCGCATCATTGGTGCTGAGGCTGACGCAAAGTCGAAGACCATCAACGCACAGGCCGACGCCAACGTCGTCACCATGGTCGGCAACGCAGAGGCTGAGAAGACCAAGGCCGTCGGCACAGCCGAGGCGGACGTCATCAAGCAGAAGATCGACTCGATGGAATCCGGCAACTACGCTCTTGTCCAGGTGATGCAGGCGCTGGCACAGCACAACGTTCCGCTGGTCCCGCAGATCGTGGCTGGAGGCGGCGGAGGTAACGGAAGCGGCGGCAGCACGCTGGTCGATGTCCTCCTGGCCAACCTGTTGAAGGAAAACATCAAGCCCATGACCAACGGCAACGGAGCCTCAGGCAATGGAGGCTTGTCCACCGACAAGAAGTAGTCACTCGGAGTCGGGTGGCCCATCCCTTTGACAGCTTTATGTGGAGGGATGGGCGCTTCTACTCCCTTCGACCCAAACGCAAAGATGGGCCGCCTCTGGAAAGAGTTGCGGCCCATTTGCTTTGCCTGCGCCGCAGTATTGCCGGCGAACGTCGTTATTTCATGCAACACAGTGCCCACAGAACAGCTGCTTTAGCCTCGCAGGGCGGTCAATAACGCCTTCTGCGGCTGCGTCTTATCCTGCTGCGGCGTAGGCTTGCGTGGCGCGGAGTGATGGGACAGCTCAATCTTGGAAAAATTGAACGCCATACCGGCGACACCCTGCGGTATGCGATGCGGCGAGGGCAGGCAGCAGAGGTCAGGCACTGGCTGTAGAACTCGGTTCTGGATCATAAGGGGTCTCGTTCGTCGCGGTCCGATGTAGTGGTTACCAGGGCGGGCGCAGCAATCATAACGAGGAAGATCAGGGCGAAAACAAGGTCGTGTGACATGGGGATCGTGCTCCTGAGGCGTCTGAGTGCGCCTTCTAGATGCATCATCGAACCATGTTGCAGCGCAGTGAATAGCACACGCGGGGATGGTGTGGCACGCAAGTTGTAGGGTTGTTCCGCTACCGAACGGCGGCGTTCAGCATCTGCGCAGCGTGGCTTAGTACGGCAGCCAGTTCGGCGACTTGCGCCTGTGCGCGTGCGGCGTCGCCATCGTCAATCGCATCATTCACTCCAGGCAGGACTTCAGGCGCATAGCCCGTATCGAGGCCCGGAGCATAGATGGCGTGTCGATACCACGGACGCAACGGAAGTCCCTGTGGCAGAACCAGCGCATGCTCTGCCGCGATCACTGCTGCGTTCAACCGGGCGGCATTAGGTCCGGCAGTCAACTGACGCGCTTCCACGGCTCGCGCCGCCGTGATGAAAGAATCTGCCGCCGCCTGTGCAGCCGAAAGATCGAGACTGATGCCACGTGTAGCGCCGCGCGTACGCACGCGACTGAGATAACCACGCACCGCCTCGGCTGTGGCCGTCTCATCCTCAGGAAGGACATCCGCATTCGCCATGTGCAGAATTTCCAGCCCAAAGATGCGCGCCTGCTGGACCGTGATCGCAAATCCGGGATCGATGAAACGTGCGAACCAGTCAAAGTTGTCGTAAGAGGAGTGGTAGACACCGAATGGCCCGTCCGCACCAATATCAGCCGCCGGCACGCCAGCATGGTCAAGAAAAGGTGAATAGTCCGAGCCGGAGCCGAGGTCGCCAAAGCGCGGCGGCGCTGTGGTGGCGTGGGCCTCTTCGACAGGAGCGCTTGCGGTCGCCACACTGGATCCCTGATGTGGCACAAAGGCCTGCGACTGAGACGAAGACGGAATCGATTGCTGCGTGATCCACGTATCGAGAACCGAACCACTGCCTGCAGCGGATGGAACCTCTGCCACGATCTCTCGAACGAAGCGATAGAGCGAGGGCACGGCCGCAGAGTTGAAGGCAGGTCCTGAGGCAGCAACATCGATGTTGAAGTAAGCGACCGCATGCTCCAAATCTGCCGCGTGCTGCTCCACCCACTCCGTTGAGCCGATCAGACCTTCTTCCTCACCGTCCCAACTCGCCACAACGATGGTTCGGCGCGGACGCCACCCCTGCTTCAACAAAACTCCCAGCCATGCACGGCTTCCAGCATCGCTGCCGTGCCACTCGATGGATCGGCAGCACCATACACCCATGCGTCGCGATGATTGCCCGCGATGACCCACTGTTGCGGCTCAGCTGTACCCGGAATCCGTCCAATCACGTCCCAGATCGTTCGTAACCGCCTGTCAAAAGCGAGGCGCATGTGAACAATAACGGGGGCTTCAGCTGAGCCGAGATGATACGAAGAGCCAACCGCCGCTCCCTGCCATTCGTGCGGTACTTCGTGACCGGCAAGCGCGCGCAGAATAGGTACCGCATCCGCCGCCGAAAGCGGCTGCGTTGGAATCGAAGGCAGATCGTATTGCAGCTTGCTATCCGGGATGCGCTCCGCCGCGCGCAACGCCGGAGTGGAAGCGACACCGGGCGTTGAGGGGTCACCCGGATAGATCGTAAGAAACTGCACCGCACCGCGCTGTACCGCGCCGGGTGGCGGATTTGGCCCGTCCGGGTACGCCTTCTCCCCGGCTGTCGATGAATCAGCCGGATCGGTATAGATCAGCACCCCAACCGCGCCGGCTTTTTGCGCGAGATAGACCTTCGTCCCGCGATAAATCTGCCCATAACGGACAAGAGCGATCTTGCCTTTCACGCTGATGCCAAGCTGTGCCAGTCGAGCGAAATCTTCCCGGCGGCCATAGTTGGCATAAACGACTGGCGCCGTTACGTCGCCGGAGGCCGAACCGGAGCTAAACGGCGGCAGCGCGCGCGGATCGGGATGAGAAGACTCTGCGCCCGGCCCCGAAAGTATCTGCGCTCCCGACGCATCGAAGGCCTGGATAGAGAGCGACGTCGGCTTGGGCAGCAGCACCGAGTAAGGAACGATCTCTGTCTGCAGACCCGCAGCCTTGAAGCGTTCGGCCACATAAACAGCCGTCGCATAGTCACCGGAAGAACTGGCCCAGTGCGGTGCTGCGGTCAGGGTCTTTAGGTGCTCACGCGCCAGCGACGCCGAAGGTACGGCGAGAAACTGGCGATCAAGCGCAATCTCCCTCCGTGGGTCGCGAAAGCCAAACAGATGCGAAGGAGCCGCGGCTAAAGGAAGCGCAGCCTTGGGGCCGAGCGGCACAGGCCTTAGAGCGTTGACAACGTCAACCGAGGATTGTTGGGCAGAGAGGGCCGCTGCCGTCAGCAGGATTCCGAAGCAACAGTTGCGCAAGCGCTTCAAAATTGGCCGGACCCTCTTCTCCAATTGGATGCCGACTCAGGCGACCGGCTGACCACACGCATGGCAGCGCTTCGCCGCCACAGGAATATCGGTGAGGCACTCCGGGCATGCCTTGGTGGCGGGCGGAGTAACCGGAATCGGCTTGTTGAACTTTGCCATCAGGTAGTTCACCGGGAGCACCACGAGGAAATAAATGACGGCAGCGATGATCACAAACGTGATGCTTGCCGTAATAAACGGGCCATAGTTGATGGGCGTCCCGTTTAGGTAAAAAGACATCTTGTCGAAGTCCGGCATCTTCACCATTGCAGCAACAAACTGCATGATGATGCCCTTGGTGAATGCGGTTACGACCGTGCCAAATGCAGCGCCGATCACCACGCCGACGGCAAGATCAACGACATTGCCGCGCAGAATAAAGTCGCGAAAGCCCTTTAGCATACGGAACTCCTGGGATTGACGTTACAGGGGAGGAGTATACCCCACGCCATGCACTCTACAAGAGATTTAAAGGAGATAAGGCGATAACAAAAGAAAGAGGACGAGACATACCGCCATCATGTCCATCCACAGCAGCAGGATGATGCCTGCGTGGTACCAGTCCCAACGCGGCCGGAGGCACCGCACCGTCTCGAAGGTTCCGTAGACACCCATTAGCGCCGGTAGCAGCAGGAATGGGTTGCGATGTTCATTCGGAAACCTAGCCAGGGGGAACGAGATCACTACGCTGGTCAGCACCAGAACATTGGCCCGCACAAGGGAGCGTCGGCTCGGGTGAAAAAAGGCCGTAGATAGGAAAGATCGCAACAAGTGTCTGGGTGGGATTTTACTCGCCACACACTTTATCGGTCGCGCACAAAGGCCCCACCAGCTTGGGTGGGGCCTTCGGGAAACCTGCCGCCTATTTTGTGAACATCGTGTCGCCCGGCACTTTCTCTTCGTTGCCCACAATCCTGTTCCCGGCGCGCTTGGCAGCCTTCATCGCAGTCTGATCCAGACGTTCCTCGTCGCTCTTACCGACCAGTTTCCCATCCCGAATCTTCGTCTCGACCGCCTCGTGGGCTGGACGCGCCGGCGTTTTGTTGGAATTAATATTTTGCTCCATGGTCTGTACCTCCACCAGGTAGGAAGGTTCTGGCGCAGGCGAGGTTGCCCTCATACGAATTCAGAAGCTGATGATGCTTAGTACACTGGGCCTCAGCACAGCGGGTAATTTCGTAAATGTCCTCACTCACAGACAACCAACTGCGCGCAAACGAACTCCACGCCTCTTCACTCGTGATCGACGGACACGCCGATACGCCACAGCGCTTCCTCGATGAAGCATGGGACTTCGCCGGCCCACTCGCCACTCCACAAAACTCCGGGGGCATGTTGAACCTTGACTCCGCACGCGCAGGCAACCTCGCGGCTGAGTTCTTTGCCATCTGGGTCGATCCCGGACAGTTCCCGCCTTCCGCTTTTGCGCACCGCACCCGCGCGCTCATTGATGCCGTCCACCAGCAAGTGCAACGCCACCCCACCGAACTTGCCCTCTGCACTTCACCGGCAGAGATTCTCGCCGCAAAAGCCTCCGGCCGATTCGCAATGCTGATGGGTATCGAAGGCGGTCACGTCATCGAGAACTCGCTTGAATTGCTGCGCGTTTACCACGCGCTCGGTGTGCGGTATATGACTCTCACGTGGATCAACTCCAACGACTGGGCCGAGTCCTCTACGGATCTGCGTCCGACAGATGACTCTTCCCTTTCCGGCGGCCTTACGCCCTTCGGGATCGAAGTCATCGCGGAGATGAACCGCCTTGGCATGATGGTCGATGTTTCGCACGCTTCAGACCGCACCTTCGCAGATGTTCTCGACGCCACGCGCGCGCCGGTAATAGCGTCCCATTCCTCGGCACGTGCACTCACCAATTCGCCGCGCAATCTGGCTGACGATCAGTTGCGCGCACTCGCCGCCAATGGCGGCGTTTGCATGGTCAACTTCTACTCCGTCTTTATCGACGAGAATTACAGACAAGCCTGGGCTTCCCTGCGCGAGGAACGCTCTGCTGCTCACGCCGCCCTCGTACGCGATTGCTCCGCTCGGGACGAGTTCGTCCCCTTCCATCTCTCTAACGCAATAGAGCGTGATTTCGCGGCGCGTATCCCTCGCCCGCCTCTCAGCTCGCTCATCGATCACTTCGATCACATCATTCGCGTCGCTGGCATCGATCACGTCGGTATCGGAACCGACTTCGATGGCATCTCATGCCTTCCAGACGGCATCGACTCCACCGCCGATTTGCCGAAAATTACGGCTGCATTGTCCGAACGCGGCTACTCCACAACCCATTTGCAGAAAATCCTCGGCGGAAATCTCATGCGCGTCTTCACCCAAACCCCCTCTCTTGCAGACAGAGAAAAGCGCGGACCTTAACCATGGCCCGCACCTTCTCCACTCTGTCAAATCATCCTTGTACTAGGGTGTTGGCGAACCAGTTGTTCCGGTACTGCCATTCTTCTTTTTACCCTTCGAGCCATTCGTATCTGAAGCCGCGCCACTGCCAGTCGGATTCTGCTCCGGCACCGCACCCGCGGTGCTACCTGGCGCTTGGGTGGAATAAGGCGGAGTCGCGGTCGAAGCGCCAGGAGTGGTGTTTGGCGTTGTCGATTGCGGCGTGGCCGTATCATTTGTAGTTCCGGGAGACATCGTTCCTGGAGTACCCGGTACCGTGCTGCCAGCCGGAGACGCAGGTGTAGTAGCTGCCGGCGGCTGCGCCGAAGAGCCGGTTGCGCCGCTTGTGCTTGACTGAGCAGCGCAGAACGCCACCAAAGATGCCTGGCATGCGCCAATCAAAAGAATGCGTGAGATCAATTTCATTGTTCGGGCTCCTTTGCCGCGAATTTCTCGCAGCGATCGTTTTCGATCGTGGAAGTTGCCCAAGGCCTGCAATTCGAACTGTAAATGGCATGCTTTCAACTCCGGCTTACCAGGCGGGCATCTAGGTGCCGCTCTGCTCCAGGTTGACCTCGTGCAATAGACGCCTGTAGCCGAGTGTCCGTTGCCCGAAAACTGATCTTCTGTTTGGGATTGCTTTAATACTTCGCTAAATCCATCATGGCCCGATAGATATCTTCAGGCTGCGGCAGGATCGCATCCTCCAACACCGGCTGATACGCACAGTATGTGTCCATCGCTGCCACCCGACGCACAGGGGCATCGAGCCAATTAAATAACTCTTCTCCTATACGTGCGGCAATCTCCGCGCCATACCCCCAGCTCAGCGTATCCTCATGCGCGACAATCACCTTGCTGGTCTTCTTCACAGACTCCGCAATCGCCTCCCAGTCATACGGGCTCAGCGACCGCAGATCAATCAGCTCAACGTCCACGCCGGTCTCACGATGCAGCTTCTCCGCCGCCTGTAGCGCCCGCGGAACCACCGCACCATACGTAATCACCGTCAAGTCTTTGCCCGCGCGCACCACCTTCGCCTTGCCAAAAGGCACAGCGTACTCCGGTCCCGGATATTGCCCCCGCCCGAACGTCTCGCGGTACAACCGCTTGTGCTCGAGGAACAGTACCGGATCGTCGCAGCGGATCGCCGTGCGCAGCAGGCCGTTCGCGTCTACCGCATTCGACGGAAACACCACGCGCAACCCAGGAATGTGCGTGAAGATGCTCTCGCCGGACTGAGAATGGTAGATCGATCCACCGGTCAGGTATCCGCCGATAGGCGCACGAATCACCATCGGGCAACTCCACGTGCCATTCGACCGCCAGCGCAGCACAGAAATCTCATTGCGAATCTGATGCATCGC
>Ga0105249_10006712_pt1 | contig 10026 bp, 11 predicted proteins | sample KBSS44metaG_FD_81522 | JGI IMG/M metagenome (GOLD analysis project Ga0105249, IMG submission 81522) | Switchgrass rhizosphere microbial communities from Kellogg Biological Station, Michigan, USA - KBS S4-4 metaG | ecosystem: Host-associated > Plants > Roots > Rhizosphere > Soil | place...
GAAGCTCCGAAGACGGTCAGTCGCATGGGCCGTCTCTACGAGGCCGCGTTATGCAGCACGAGCCGCACCACCGACACGACGATGAGCACGAACACGATCGTGAACACGACGCCCGCGATGATGAAATGGAGCGGTTTGCCTCGGCTGAAATCGCGCTCGCGATTGGCGCGGTTCTGCACGCCGAAGGCGGCCGCGGCGGCGCTACCGGCGATCTGCCAGAACGTCAACGGTCGTTCGTCGTCGGTCAACGGTCGTTCGTAGGCGGGAGTGTCTTTCGAGGGATCTTCGTTCATGCGTGCATACTCGCAGCGGGTTCGTTTTCGATGCGCGTGAGCCAGTAGTCGGCGTCGAATTTCTCGTCGCCGAGCAGGTAGCGCCACATGCGGATGCGATTGAGATACTCCAGACGGCCGGTATCGGCTTCGAACCACGGTTCCGGCGTCGTCAATATCGTGTGCACGCTGTCCGGATCGGGCGCTTCCTTGATCAGGAAGATCGGCCGCTGCTCGTGGTGGTCGTTCGGCAAGTCCGAGGTATCCCACAAGCGTTGCTGCCGCACCGTCGGATTGATACGGATCTTGAACATGTAGCGCAACCGGTCGGAGCGGTTCACGCCACCGCCGTGCCAGATGCCGTGATGCAGAAACAGCAATGTGCCGGCGGGACACACGACGTGCTGCTGGCCGCGGATGTTCTGGTAGCGCGCGACGGCCGCTTCGCTGACCACGCGCAGGTGCGTCCCGGGAACGAACCGCGTGCCGCCCATCTCGCGCGTCACCTCGTGCGGGAAGTACATGATCTGCACGTCGAACGCGCGGCGCCGGTCGATCGTCGAATCCTGATGCGTGTGTTGCGAAACGTTCGGCAGCCCGCGCGCTTCATAGAACTCCGGCGGAAACGTCACGTGCAGAAAGTGGTGATCGAACAGCGGATTCGGGCCGACCAGACTTTCGATCGCGCCGCGCACCAGCGGCAGTTCCAGCACGCGCGCGACGGCGGATTCCTTCGGATAGCTTTTGGAAAGGGGCGTACCCGCGGCCACCGCCGGAATGCCGCTGGCCGACAGCAGCTTCGCGTACGCCTTGCGTACGCTTTCGCCGGGTTGCGGCGGTCGTCCGACCTCGTCGAGAAACTGCTGGTTGATCTCGTTGGGCACCGCGGCTTCGAAACGCAGATGACCGCGCGCGACGAAACTCGCCATTTGCGCCGACGTCAGCAATACGCGCTCAGCCATCGACGTCCACCCATTGCTCGAACAGGCATTCGTACTTCAGATACGACGTGGTGAATTCCGCGCCGGGCGCGTGCGCTTGCAGCGGTGCGATCTGCAGCAGACGCCAGCCGTCGCGCAAGGCGGCGAGACCGCTCGGATACGGTGGCGTCTCGGAATCGCCCGCCATGTATTCGGACCGGGCGGTGCCGTCGTACTGCGCCCACGCGATCACGTTGGCATCGAGCGCTGAGTCGGCGAGATAGAGCACGAGTACTTTCTGTCGCTTCATGAGGTCGCGAAGGATAGCGAAAGCCCGGGGTCGTTGCATCGCCGTGCGGCCGCAGTCACGCTAGCCGTCTTTCGCAAAAAGACCCTCTCGGAATGCATCTCTTTGGAACGCTCGCGGGCACCGCGCCGGTGTGGGAACAGCCGGAGTGCATCGCGTTGAATCGCTTGGCCGCGCGCGTACCGTTGACGTCGTATCCGTCTGCTGACGCGGCGCGTGCGGGCGAACCGTCGCAGTGGCGAATGGCGCTCGACGGAACGTGGCGGTTCAAGCTGGTCGATTCACCGCGCGCAGCGCCGGAGGATTTTGCGGCGCCCGGTCACGACGACTCGACGTGGAGCGACATTCGCGTGCCGGGAACGTGGGTGCGGCAGGGCCACGATCGTCCGCACTACACGAACGTGGTGATGCCGTTTGAGGGTGAGCCGCCGTTTACGCCCGAGCACAACCCGACCGGGCTTTACCGGAGATCGTTCACGCTGCCCGCGGCGTGGCGCGATCGGCGCGTCGTCCTTCACGTTGGTTCGGCCGACAGCGTACTGCTGGTGTACGTCAACGGCGCGTTCGTCGGACTGTCGAAGGATTCGCGGCTGCCGGCCGAGTTCGATCTAACGTCGTACGTGAGGCGCGGCGCTAATGTGCTGGCGGCAATGGTCATCCGCTGGTCCGATGCCAGTTACATCGAAGACCAGGACCAATGGTGGCAACCGGGTCTTCACCGCAGCGTCGAGTTGTACAGCACCGGCGCGGCTTACATCCAGGACCTGCGCCTGGCGGCCGGGCTCAGCGACGATCTGAAGGCGGGCCGGCTTTCGATCGAAGGTGAAGCGGCCGGCATTGCCGAACCGGGTTGGAAGCTGCGCTATTGCGTCGAGACGCTCGACGGACGCGCGCTGGTGCGCAAGTCGCTGGGTGGTGAAGTGCAGGTGTATCGCCACCATTCGCACCGCGCTGCGAGCGTGTCGTCGGCGATCCACACCGGCGCGGTCGTGCGCGATTCGATCGAGGTCCGCGGCATCACCCCGTGGACGCACGAAACGCCGCAGCTGTATCGCGTCGTCGCCGAACTCGTCGCGCCCGACGGCGCGGTGATCGAAGCGGTGTCGCAGCGATTCGGCTTCCGGCGGATCGACGTGCGCGACAAATCGCTGTTGATCAACGGTGCGCGCGTGTTCATCCGCGGCGTCAATCGCCACGAGTTCCATCCGGTGCACGGGAAGACGTTCGGCGTGGACGACATGCGTGAAGACCTGGTGCTGATGAAGCGTTTCAACTTCAACGCGGTGCGCACGGCGCACTATCCGAACGATCACCGCTTCTACGACATTTGCGACGAACTCGGCCTCTATGTCATCGATGAGGCGAACATCGAAACGCACGCCCGGCTGCGTAGCCTGGTGCACGACCCGCGCTATTCGACTTCGTTCATGACGCGGTTTCAGCGGATGGTCGCGCGCGATCGCAATCACCCCTCGATCATCATGTGGTCGCTCGGCAACGAAAGTGGCTACGGACCGGTGCACGACGCGATGGCTGCCTGGTCGCGCGCCAACGACCCGACCCGGCCGCTGCACTACGAGGGTTCGCTGTTCGTCGCATGGGGCCAGTTCCAGGGCCGCGACTTCGAAACGTCGTTGGCCGAACGATGCGACCTCGACGTGCCGGCGTCCGACGTGATCGCGCCGATGTATCCGAGCATCGACGAGCTCGCGCACTGGGCGAAAACCTATCGCGGCCGGAAGCCGCTGATCATGTGCGAGTACTCGCACGCGATGGGCAATTCCAACGGCAGCCTGAAAGACTACTGGAATCTCATCGAATCGCAGCCCGGACTGCAGGGCGGGTTCATCTGGGATTGGGTGGACCAGGGCTATCTGGAGCACGATGCCGACGGCCGCGCGTACTACGGCTTCGGCGGCGACTACGGCGACTTTCCGAACGACGCGAACTTCTGCTGTAACGGCGTGGTGTGGCCCGATCGCACGCCGCATCCGGGCATCTGGGAGCACCATCGGCTTGGTCGGCCGTTGCGCGCACGACTCGTGCAGCGCGCACCGCTGCGAATCGAAATCACGAACTGGAACAACTTCGTCGACAGCGCGGGCTATCGAGTCCGGATGATCGCGCTGGTGGACGGAGCACCGGTCGCCGAACAACCGCTCACGGTGCCGGCCATCGCGCCGGGCGCCAGCCGCGCGATCACGCCAAAGTTCCGCGCGCCGCAGCTTCATGCCGGTCAGGAGCTGGTGCTGCGCGTCGTTTACGAACTGAAGCGCGCACACGACTGGGCAGAGGCAGGCTATCAGGTGGGCTTCGACGAGTTCGTCATCGGACGCGGCGCGACGCCGCGACGACGCACGGCGCGCGAACCGGCGCCGGAGGTCGCGCGCACCCGTACACACGTCGATGTCGCGGCGTGCGACCTCGCGTTGCGGTTCGACGCCGGCACGGGCGAATTGACGCGGCTCGCCTTCGCGGGCCGCGACTTGCTCTCGGCACCGCCGTCGCTTTCGCTTTGGCGCGCGCCGACCGATAACGATGGCGTGCGACTCGCTCCGCGGGTGAGCGGCGTTTTGACGAAATGGCAGGCGTGGAACGTCGCTGAGGTGCGTTCTCACGTGGAAAAGGTGCGCGTCAGGCCGTCGAAAAGCGGCCAGTTCGAGCTGGAACGCACGCTGACTCACAAGATGCGCGGCGCCGCCGCGACGATCCGCCAACGGGAGCGCTGGGGGGTGCTCGGCAACGGCGAGATCGCGTTGACGCAGGAAGTGCAGATCCCGCGCGAATTCGACGATCTGCCGCGCCTCGGCGTGTTGTTTCGGCTGCACGGCGGTCTCGAACGGCTGCATTATTACGGGCGCGGTCCCGAGGAAAACTACTCGGACCGGCAATTCGGCTATCCGCTGGGTCGGTATGTTTCCACCGTCGACGACGAGTACGTGCCGTACGTGACGCCGCAGGAGCATGGCAACCACACCGACGTTCGCTGGCTGGCGCTGACCGACGGCGTGCTCGGGCTGCTGTTCCAGCCCGACGCTGCGGCGCAATTCTCCGTGAGCCATTTCACCGCCGACGATCTGTACGCTGCCCGACACACCGTCGATCTGACGCGGCGCGACGAAATCGACGTGCACCTAGATCATCTGAACCGCGGCGTCGGCACCGGCGCATGCGGTCCCGATACGTTGCCGCAGTATCGAATCGGCCCCGGCGTGCATCGGTTCGCGTGGCGGATACGCGGTTATCGTTGCGCCGAACGGCAACCCGACGAACTCGCGCGCGAGCGGTTTACAATCGGCGCCGGTTAGCGGGAGGAGAGCGATGCGTTACGAACGGCATCCGCGCAACACCGGTTTCGAGTGGCGGCGCAGCGAGCCGCCGTTCCGCCGGCTGACCGAAGCGGAAGTGACCGCGTACGCGGAGGAAGGCTATGTGGCGGTGCGCAATGCATTCACGGCGCAGGAAGTCGCCGCGGTCGTTGCCGCGATCGACCCGCTGGAAGCGCAGACCGAGGCGTTCCTGCGCACGCGCAACGACGGCACGTTCGGCATCGCGCGCGCAGGCGAGATCACGTTCCGCCCGCATCTGGTCGCGCAATCCGCGCAGTTGCGCGAATTCTCCCGTCATCCCGTTCTGCTCGACCTGTGCCACGACCTGATCGGCACGGACGTGCGTTTGTACTGGGATCAGTCGGTGTACAAGAAGCCTGAGGCGGACAAGGAATTTCCGTGGCATCAGGACAACGGCTACACCTACATCGAACCGCAGCAGTATCTGACGTGCTGGATCGCGCTGACCGATGCCACGATCGAAAACGGCTGCCCGTGGGTGGTACCGCGCCTGCACCGCCTCGGTACGCTGCAGCACCGCTGGACGCCGCTCGGCTTCGAATGTCTGGAAGAGGTCGAGGGGGCGGTTCCGGTGGAGGTCGAGGCCGGCTCGATCGCGGTCTTTTCGAGCCTCACGCCGCACCGGACGGGACCTAACGTCACCACTGGGGTGCGCAAGTCGTACATCCTGCAATACGCGCCCGACGGCGCCATTGCCTATCCTCAGGGCAAGGACGCAGCCACCTGCGACGCAGCGGATCGCCAATATCTGGTGTTGCGTGGGGGGCGTGCGGCATGAAACCCGTCGCGACGCTGCTGTGCATCGCGCTCGCGACGGTGGGATGCGCGTCGTCGTCGCGCCCGCCGGAGATCGTCTCGGCGGGCAGCATCGTGTATCCGGCGGACGCGAAGGACCAGAAAGTCGAGGGCTACGTGCGAGTGGCGTATGACGTGTCGGTCGACGGCAGCGTGACGAACGTGCGCGTGGTCGATGCGAATCCGCCCGGCGTGTTCGACGAAGCCGCCGTCGCGGCGGTGCGCGGGTGGCGGTTCCATCCCGCGATCAGCAACGGCAAGCCGGTGGTGAAGGAACTGGTGAGCCGGGTGAATTTCAAATTGGGTGAGAGTGAGAGCTATGCCCGATGATTCAGATCGCATTCTGACGATTACGTCGGTGCTGCAAGCGCCGGTGCAGGCCGTTTACGCCGCGTGGACGCAGCCGGAGCACATGCGCCATTGGTTCGGCCCCAACGGTTTCAGCGTTTTCGCGTGCGAAATGGACGCGCGCGCAGGCGGTCGGTGGCGCGTCGGCATGACCGCGCCGCAGGGCACCGAGCACGTCGAGCTGGGTACGGTGCGCGAAGTCGTGCCGCTCGAACGGCTCGTGCTGACGCCCGCGTGGTTACGCGACGACGGAAAGCCCGGGCACGAGACGACGATCACGGTCGCATTGGCCGGCGAGAACGATGTCACGCGCATGACGTTCCGCCAGGGCACCTTCGAGTCGGTCAAGTCGCGCGACGAACACAACGATGGCTGGAGCAGCGCATTTGCGTTGCTCGCCGAGCACCTGCTCGGCATTGCGAGTCCGGAGAGCCTCGGACGACCGGGCGCGGTATCGGAACTGATTCAACACGCGCGGCCGCACCTGGACGCATTGCGCGCGCAGGTCGCAGCGAAGTCGAAGCCCGCCCCGAAAAAGCCAGACGCTTGACGGAGCAATTCGAAGTTCGCCGCAGCTCCGGCGCCGTTCGCGCCTTCGTGGCCGTGTGGGCGCTGGCATTGGCGGCGTGCTCTTCATCGATCACGCCGGTGCTCGGATGCACCGCCGCCGACGGCATCGAGCCGGTGTGCGACTTTCGCAATCCCGAGGACATGGTCGCGGTTCCGCCGGGCGACTGGCTGCTGGTCAGCCAGATGGCGCCAGCGGGTGGCCGGCTGTCGGGCAGTATCGCCGCCTATCAACCCGGCACGGGCCGGATCGAAGTGTTGTTTCCGGTCGGACAGTTCGAAGACGTGCGCGATTGGGGCGACGTTGAGTGTGCGCCACCGTCGATCGAGCAGTTCGCGCCGCACGGCATCGACATCGAGCAGCGCGCGGACGGCGCGGAAGAGTTGCTGGTGGTGAATCACGGCGGCCGCGAATCGGTCGAGTATCTGCGCGTGGAACGCAGCGACGAGGGTCTGGCGTTGCGCTGGCGGGGCTGCGTTGCGGCGCCGGACCACGCTTTCTTCAACGACATCGTGGCGCGCCGCGACGGCGGCTTCTGGGCCACCGACATGATGCCGAAGAACCACCAGCTGTGGGCGACACTCACCGGCGCGCTGTTCGGGGCCGATACCGGTAAGGTCTATCGCTTTTCGCCGCGGGAGGGCTTCTCGGTAGAAGGCGGCAGCGCGATGCCGTTTCCCAACGGAATCGAGAAGGGGCAGGACGAGAACTCTCTCTACCTCGCGAGCTTCCTCGGCAACGAGGTGCGCCGGCTCGATCTGGTGCGGCACGAAGTGACGGGCCGCGCGCACATCGAACGGCCAGACAACCTGACCTGGAGTCCCGACGGAAAGCTGCTGGCGGCGGCGAATACGGACTCGCTGCCGGAAATGATGCAGTGTCGAGAAGTGCCGGTCGGCGCGTGCGGCGCCGCGTTCGAAGTGGTTTCGATCGATCCGCAATCGATGGGCCAGTTCGCGATCCTCGGCCACCGCGGCGCGCCGATCGGCGGCGTTTCGGTTGCGCTGCGCGTCGGCGATGTGGTGTATCTGGGTTCATCTGCCGGCGACCGCATCGCGCGCTGGCGCGTTACGGGTGAAACGCCTTAATGAAGGAGGTCACCATGCTCGAGAAGCCGCTGATCACGCGTACTACCGCGCAAACGCTCGCCGTGCTTCATCAGACGGTGCCGCGCGCGGAGATCCGCAATGTCATGGGGCCGGGACTTACCGAGGTGCGCAACGCGGTGGCCGGTCAGGGCATCGCGGTGACCGGCCCGTGGCTGACGCATCATCTGCGCATGGATCCCGACGTCTTCGACTTCGAGGTCTGCGTGCCGGTCGCGTCACCGATCGTTGCTACCGGTCGCGTGAAGCCCGGCCAGTGGCCCGCCGGGTACCTCGCCGGCCCGGAGTCGAGCGACGACCCCGCGCTGTGGCGGACCCAGCTGAGCCGGCCGTTGGCGAGCTAGGCGTCAGTCGGGTCGTTCGATGCGCACCGCGTAGTCGCCGGTGAAGCGCGCTGCGTCGTTGCCGTTCGCGCGGATGACGCACTCCAGGTTGAAGCGCGTCTTGCCTTGCGCCTTCAGCCGCGCCATCGCGTTCGTCTGATCGGCGAGGATGAACCGGCACGTGGCGACGATCGGTTCTTTCACCGGCCGTTCGTAGTGGATGCGGCCGTCCGCAATCACGATGCTGCCGTCGATGCGGTGCGCCTTCAGCTGCAGCCACGTCATGCCCCAACCACACAATGCGGCGATCGCGTAGAGGCTGCCGGCGAATGCCGTACCGTGCACGTTGATGTTCGGTTCGAGTTCCGCCCGCACCACGAGTTGATCGTTGGCAAAGTCGGTCACGCGTATGCCCATCGCCTTACTGATCGGGATTTCTTCGTGCCAGGTCCGTTCGAGTTCTGCGCAGAGGTTTTTCATGGGCGCGCAGTATACCGATCCGAGGTCGTGAGTTGCGGCAACGTCGCGGCGTGGTACGTCGCCGCTTCGACCGACTTCGCGAACGCGAGCAAACGCGCTTCGGCGCGCACTGGCGCCACGATCTGCATGCCGATCGGCAGCCCTTCCTCGCTGAAGCCGGCTGGCAACGACAACACCGGACAACTGGTAACGGTGAGGCGCGCGCAACTCTGCATCCACTCGAGGTAGTCCTTCATCGGCGTGCCGTCGATCTCGGTGGGATAGGGTTGCTCTACGTCGAACGGCAACACCTGCGTCGTCGGGCCGATCAGAAAGTCGTGGTGGGTGAAGAACGCCGCAACGCGGTCGTAGACGGCGCGGCGCGCGGCCCACGCCCGGTCGAGGTCCGCGACGGTCAGCGCTTCGCCGGCGGCCAGATTCCAGCGGATCGTGTCCTTCAATTCGGCGCGCGATTTCGGCGGTAGCGCGGCGAAGCGCTCGCGAAATCCGTTTGCGCGCAGGACGTGAAACGCTTCGGTTGCACCCGACAGATCGGGACAGGCGATTTCGACGCGCGCGCCCAGCGATTGCAGCAGCGCGCCGGTCGCTTCGATGCACGACCTGATCGAGCGCTCCACCGGCAGGCCGAAGTCGGTCGTCAGCGCAACGCGCGCGCCGCGCAGGTCGAGCGGTGTCACCGGATAGAACCTTGTACCGGGATCGGTCAGTGCGACCGGTACGCGCGGGTCGTCGCCGACGAGCACCGACAAGAACAGCGCGATGTCGTCGACGCTGCGCGCCATGGGTCCGAGCACCGACATGTCTGCCCACGGACTCAACGTCGGATAAGAAGGCACGCGTCCCGGCGTGGGACGTAAGCCGAGCACATTGCAGAAGCTCGCGGGATTGCGCAGCGAACCGCCGAGGTCACTGCCGTCGGCGAGCGGCAACATGCGCGCGGCGAGCGCCACCGCGGCGCCGCCGCTGCTGCCGCCGCACGTGCGTGTCGGATCGTACGGATTGCGTGTGGCGCCGAAGACGCGATTGAAGGTTTGCGATCCGGCGCCGAACTCCGGCGTATTCGTCTTGCCGATCGCGATTGCACCGGCGCCGCGAATGCGCTCCACGATCAGATCGTCTTTGTCGGGCACGTTGTCGGCGAACAGCGTCGAGCCGAACGTGGTGCGCATGCCGCGCGTCGACACCAGGTCTTTGTGCGCGGTCGGCAATCCCCACAGCGGCGGCAATGAATCTCTGGAATAGTTTGCATCGTAGCCGGCGGCGATGTCGCGCGCGCGGTCGACATCGAGGGTAACGATCGCGTTGAGGCGCGGATTCACCGAGTCGATCTGCGCCAGGTGCGCGTCCATCACTTCGACGCAGCTCACCTGCCGTGTAGCGAGCTTGTGGGCCAGTTCGACGGCGCTGCGGCTACACAGTTCGTTCATGCGGCGCCTCAGTTTCGACGGCATCGTCGATCGTCTGCTTGTCTTGCGTCCTGGACAGTCGCGCAGGCCCGGCGAACAGCGTCACCGCGATCGCGGCGCAGACTTCCAGTGCCGCTTGTATGACGAGCGC
>Ga0105249_10006715_pt1 | contig 10025 bp, 4 predicted proteins | sample KBSS44metaG_FD_81522 | JGI IMG/M metagenome (GOLD analysis project Ga0105249, IMG submission 81522) | Switchgrass rhizosphere microbial communities from Kellogg Biological Station, Michigan, USA - KBS S4-4 metaG | ecosystem: Host-associated > Plants > Roots > Rhizosphere > Soil | place...
AAGCCACCTATAATGATGATGGCCATCGGACGCACGATCTCAAAACCGGCAAGATTGCCCAGGATTATAAAAGGCAGAAGCGCCAGTGCTGTCGTCAAAGTGGTCATCACAGTTGGGGCGACTCGTTCTCCTGATCCGCGCAGGACCAGTTCTGAACCGAATCTCACACCTTTTTCCGTTTCCAGGTACTGATAATGATTGATCAGCATGAGTGCGTTACGTACCGCAATGCCTAGTACCGCCAGCAACCCGAAAAGTGAAGCAATCGAAAGCGTGCCGTTTGTCAGAAATGCGGTCAACACGCCGCCTGCCAGCGCTGCGAGCAGGAGCAGGAAGGCAGAGAATGCCATAAGCCAGCTTTTGACAGAAGCCTGCAAAAGCAGGTAAATCCCGGCCAAAGCGACGACCGAGGCGATGAGCAGCTTTTGCTGTATTGCCTGACGCTGCGTAAAATCGGTCAGAACTTCAGTGTGGTATTCCACTGGATATGAGAGCTGGTGTACAGCCGCATCAACATCGCTGGCCACGGCGGGAACACTGCGACCCTGCACTGTAATACCAAGATCAAGGTAAGCTGATATGCCCTCGTGGTTAATCACAGTCTGAGCAGGCACAACGCTCACGTCGGCCACATCTCCCAATCGCACCTGACTGCCATCCGGTTTGGGGATCATCAAATCGCTGACATCGCTAATGCTGTCACGAAGTTCGGGGCTGCCCCACACAACCACATCGAATATCTTTTGCTCCTCGAACAGATTACCAACCAGGATGCCGGATATGAGTGTGGCAGCTGCCCGGCGCACGTCACCCGGTTTGATGCCATGAGTTTGCGCGGTTGTGAGATCCACTTTGATTTCCAAGGTGGGTTGCTCAACCGGGAGGATTTGACGTATATTAGTAATGCCGCCGATTCCTGCCAATGCCTCTTGTACTTTGTCCGCCTCTGTGCGTAAGACATTCATATCTTCACCATAAACACGCACGGTAATATCGTTGGTTGGATCCACATTTTGAGGCTGGCTGAGGGTCTGTTGGGTATACGTCCGTACGTCGCGAACCACCCCTACATAACCATTAACCACGGTTTGAACGGTGGCAACGGCTGCATCATAGTCGGCTTTAGGGTCAAGAGTGACCCATAGTTCGCCGGAATTGACATTCACTATCTGGTCGCCAAACTCGGCGCGACCCACGTGGGCACCTACATTCGTAACACCTGAAACGGAACGCAATTCACTGCCCATCAAGGTCATGATGCGGCTCATTTCTATATGTGAAGTACCCGGCGCGCCCTCCACCTTGATGGTCAGGTAAGGTTCGCGGAAGGAGGGAAGCATTTCATCGCGCTTGAGTAACGGTGACGCGACAATTCCAACCAGAATGAGCGCTACGATGGCAATATTTGCCAGCCCTGCGCCATTGACAACGGTGCGTGCCAACGTCCCCTGATAGCCGCGTCGCAGACGCGCGACCAGTGGAGATTCGCGTACCTCAAGCCGCTTGCTGGACAAAAAGATCACGCTTAAGGCGGGTGTGATGACCAGGGCAGTAACCATTCCAGCGAATACTGCAAGCGTGTAAGAGATAACCATTGGACGGAATATTTCGCCGAACATGCCCTCGACGAAAAACATCGGGACAGCGGCAAGCAGAGTGATCAATGTCGCGAAGAAGAGGCCACCTCGCATCTCGGCCGAAGCCTCCAGAATAACACTTTTCGCCGAACGGAGGCCTCCTTCCGCGCGATTCTGGTGCAGACGCTGCATGATATTCTGAACGTCAACAACGGCTTCATCGATGATGAGACCAAGGGCGACCACCAAACCTGCAAGGACCATCGAATTGAGGGTCGCACCCCGCAGGTATAGCACCGTCAATGCCGCTGCCAGAGATGTCAGAATTACCAGCAGGCTGATCAAGGCTGTCCGCCACCCATACATAAAGATGCCCAGGATCAGGACCATTAAGATCGCCCCAATCACCAGTGCCTGGCTCAGATTAGCTATGGCCATCTCGATGAAGGTCGCGGGTCGGAAGATACTCGAATCAAACTGGACACCTGGAAGACCAGGCTGTAATGCGGCAAGCGCGGTATCCACATTGCGTGTCACTTCCAATGTATTTACCCCGGGCAATTTCTCAATGACAAGCAGCAGATTGGAACTGTCATTAATGACTGCATCGCCAATGAGCGGCTGATGATTTTCCACAACCTGCGCCACATCTTTAAGAAGTAATCCATCTGTGCCTTCAACAGCCACCTGTGAAAGTTCTTCTGCAGATGAGATCGGCAAAACATGCCAGACCGAGAGCCTTTGGTTGGGGGTATCAATGAACCCACCTGTGCCAGGTGACGATGCCTCCAAAAAGGTCAGGGGCGACACCCACAAAGCGTTCCCGGTAGTACTGATGATTTGGTCCAAGGAAACGCCCTGCGACTGTAGCCGTTCCGGGTCCACTAGCACCTGTAGTTGTCGGTCCCGATTTCCCCAGACCGCCACATGCGCAACACCTGGTACGCCCATCAAACGAGGCGCAATAGTCCAGCGGGCAAGCACCGAGAGGTCCATCAAGGACATGTCCTTTGCTGAAAGCCCAACGATCATGAAGCGGTTGGCCGATGATAAGGGCTGGATCATCACGGGCTTCTTCGACACCGCCGGCAAGAGCACCGCCGAGAGCGCTATGCGCTCGCCTACCAGTTGTCTTGCACGGTTGATATCAGTGCCAGGCTCAAAATAGAGAAATATGGAAGAAAGCCCGGGCATGGACCTGGAGCGAATAGAGTCGAGCCAGGGAACCCCGGCCAGCATGCTCGATTCCAATGAAAGGGTGACAATGTTCTCTACTTCCTTGGCGGAGAGTCCTGGGGCCTCCGTCTGAATCTCCACATAGGGAGGGGAAAACTCCGGCAGAACGTCCACCGACATTGAGCGGGCCTGGTTAAGTCCGGAAACTATTAGCACTCCCGCGATAATAATCACCAGAAATCGATACTGCAAACTTGAATTTACAATCGAACGCATGGCTAAAAACCTCCTTGAATCAAAAATTTTTCTTGGAACATATTTGATTGAACGAACATTTTCATAACAGTAAATCTCCTTAGATCAAAAATTTTCTTGAACAAAATTGATGCGATCAACAATAAGCGGAAAGACTTTATCCAGTCTCTGCGCGGCATCCAAAACCTGGGAAGTAAACACGAAAAAAGACGGCACTAAAAGAGCCGTCTTGAAACTCGCGTAGAAAGATGAATTGTCTAATTCGATAACCCAGCCAGCAAATAGTTTTTCACCGATGTGACTCCGCAAATATTCGAAGAACAGAATCATTGCAAAAATCCCAAGTTCAAAAGCTGATGATGACATTATGGGGAAAGGCCCTGTAGTCCAGGCTATCGCGCTTCCCTCCATGGAGGGGAGGTCTTCAAATTCAAATAGTTCTCCGCATTGTATGAACGCAAGGCTTATCACAGCGAGCAATAAAATAAATACCAATCCCCAAGTAAACAGGATAGTGGCCTTACTATTGCGATTGTGGGTTTTCCTGGAAGCCAGGAAATCAAAAAAGCATAAATTCTTTAAAAACAAACTGCACCTGTAATGTCCTGAATAAAATAATCTGGAGTTTATTCTGCTTATTAAAAATGAAAATGAGGCTGGTCATAAAATCTATTCAAGTTTGTTTCAGCTGTCTGGCCTCGACTTACCATTTTGTAAGCATAAAGTTAGGACGGGGTCGAAATTAAAAGGTTACAGTGAATTAAGGACAACTTTTAATATGACCCAAAAGAGACATATTTGCTAGTAAGATAATCACCGCAGAATGCTCTTAAGAAGTTCTTTATGATTTCTTAATATTGGCTCAACAATAAGGAAATATGCATGCACCAGACTTGCGAAACGCACTCCGAAACCGGAAATTTGCGCATAAAACCCTCATATATTCACTCTGGAACACAATATTGCAAAAGGATATTAATTGTGTTTAGTTCATCCCAAGGGAGTTGCTAATCAGGAATGGAATCAAATTCTAATACAATATTAAATCAACAATTCTGCGCCGTTGGATGCACGGGTGATATAGATTTCTGGCTTAAGATCCGTCTCTGATTCATAACCTTTAGCAAGTGCACGAGCAAACTCTTCCGCGTTTTCGCGCGCGACCAGATTGACAGTGCAACCTCCAAAGCCTGCTCCCGTGAGTCGTGCGCCATAACAACCTTCGAGTGATTGCGCGACGCGCACCATGATGTCCAACTCCGGGCATGAGACTTCGTACAAGTCGCGCAAACTGTTGTGACACTCGTTCATCAATTCACCAAAGCGATTGACATTTTCCGCCTCCAACAAAGCCTTAGCCTGTTTCGACCTCTCGATCTCCTCCACGACGTGACGCGCTCTCTTCGATACCTCATCTGGAAGTTTCCCCGATAGACGATTGAAATCATCCACGCCCACATTGCGCAGGGATTTGATATCCGGCAAATCCTGTTGCAACAATCGTACAGCTTCTTCGCAGGCGGCGCGTCGTTTGTTGTATTCGCCAGACGTGAGTTTGCGGCGCACGGTCGTATCCGCAATAACGATGGCAACGTCTTCTGGCAACAAGATAGTCTTCCATTCGAGCGAACGGCAATCGAGCAGGAGTAGATTATTTTCCACGCCACATGCAGATGCAAATTGATCCATGATACCGCAGTTCACACCCACATATTGATTTTCCGCTTTTTGCCCCAGCAACGCGCGCTGCATGGGTGGTAATTTCCAGCTGCCGAGTGTCTGCCAGGCGATCATGAAAGCCATCTCCACGGAAGCGGACGAACTCAAACCCGAACCGCGTGGAACGTTCGATGCGTAAACTGCATTCAGGGCGGGAGCAGCAAGATTAGCTTCAAGTAACGCCCACATTACGCCCGCGGGATAATGCGCCCAGTCGGGCAGTGGAGAAGAGTCCGTTTGGGTCTTTGACGGGATGGTTCGCGGAGAGAATGAGGCCTGTTGGTTTAAGTCTGCAGCTACCAGTGTGGTCTGATGCGAATTCATTGGCGAGAAAGCGATATATGTAGCGCGGTCAATCGCGGCGGGCAGAACAAATCCGTTGTTGTAATCGACATGTTCTCCCAGTAGGTTCACACGGCCCGGGGCGCGCGCAATGTGTGCAGGCGCGGCTCCGAACGTTTCCGAAAAAAGCTTGGTAATACGTGGGATGATTTCCATTTTCGGCAATTGTAACAAGTTATCGCGCAGGTTGACGAAACACAAATCATGATACACTGCAATCATAATCACAGATTTTTAAGGATGTGCCATGCAGAGTCTCAATATGCAATTCAACGAGCTGCGCCAATCTCCCACGATCGCAATGGGTGACCGGGTCAACGCTCTGAAGGCCGGTGGACAAAAAATTATCGGTCTTCAAGTTGGCGACCCGGATTTTGCTACTCCGCAGCCCATATTGGATGTGGCGATAAAAGCGATGCGCGATGGCCTGACTCATTACGGACCAAGCCGCGGCTTTCTGGACCTGCGGCAGGCTGCCGCTTCGAAGCTGAGTCGCGATCATGGCATTTCCTATGATCCAAAGACTGAGATACTGATCACGCACGGCGGCATTCATGCTTATTATCTTGCAATGCAATCCATTTTGAATCCAGGTGATGATGTTTTGATCCCAGACCCCAGTTGGGGGACGCATGTCAATATGGTAACGATGCTGCGCGGCAATGTGATTCGTGTGCCCGCGCCGGCGCACAATGATTTTATTCCATATTTTGAATCGTGGGATAAAGCATTGACCCCAAACACGCGCATCATTGTGTTGAATTATCCTTCCAACCCGACGGGCGCGTATCCTACGCGTGAGTATCTGCAAAAATTGGAGGGCTTCGCGGCAGCAAATAATTTATGGATCATCAATGATGCAGTTTATGAAAATTTATATTATGGTGAGAAGCCAACCAGCGCAGCGGTATTCGATGGTGCCAAGGAACGGACTATCCTCGTAAACAGTTTATCAAAAACCTATGCAATGACAGGCTGGCGCGTTGGCTTTCTTGCTGCACCGGAGCGTGTGATAGAGAATGCATTGAAGGCCGGACAAAACTCCATCACCTGCGTCGCGCCGTTCATTCAAAAAGCGGCCGCCTTTGCATTGACTGATCCGCAGATCCAGCAGGCGGTGGAGGGCATGCGCACCGCCTACACTCGTCGCAGGGAAATGGTGATGCAGATTTCACGGGAGTTGGAAAGCGAAAAGGTTTTGGTCACGCCGCCGCAGGGCGCGTTCTACTTCTTCCTTGACCTGCGTCCGTTGAAGATGACATCTCTCGAGATCTGCGAGCGCATCCTCGAAGAAGCCGGCGTGGGACTCGTCCCCGGGTCTGCATTTGGCGAACAGGGTGAGGGATTTGTCCGCATGACGATCGCAGCCTCAGACGAAGAAGTGGAAGCGGGGTTCAGGAAAATTGTGGAGTGGGCCGAGGGGCAGTAGGTTTGATAAAGTATAATCCTGCCATTCATCCATAAAATAAGAGGCCCACGATGCGCGCTTTGCTTAAGACTGAATGGACCACCTTTGCTATTGCAATTGCCGCCACTATAATAACTGCTGTTCTCACACTTACACATTCCAATGCTGTAGCCACTTTTATAATGAGTGCAGCCGCACTTGCAACTCTGGCATTGGTGGTGGGAGAAGCCACTGAACAACTCGGGCATTTATTGGGGCCAGGCGCAACAGGTGTGGTGCAAGCCAGCATCGCAAGTATGCCGGAGCTATTTGTCAGCTTTTTTGCCCTGCAGGCAGGTCTGGTTACTGTTGTGCAATCTGCGTTGGTCGGTTCCATACTCGCAAATACTTTGCTGGTTATGGGATTGGCGTTTCTATTTGGTGGATGGAAAAATGGTACCCAACGATTTGGTTCCGAGAGACCGCGCGCAATTGTTATCTTAATGGTGTTGGCAGTATCTGCGCTGGTGGTTCCCACACTTGCAGATGCGATCCATACCCCTGCTGAAGCTCATGAAGAAACATTAAGCATTGCAGGTGCGATTGTTTTACTGGTCGTATTCTTAGCGAGCATTCCGTTATCTTTGCAGGGTGGACCAATTGTGGAAACTGCTGAAGAGCATCAGGAAAAGCCATGGTCGTTGACGCGTATCATTTCTGTGTTGGTTGTTGCGGGCGTCTCTGCTGCATTTGTATCAGATTGGTTTGTAGAAGCCCTTGAACCTACAATTGAATCACTGCATATTTCACAGGCATTTGCAGGTTTAGTGATCGTCGCGATTGCCGGGAACGCCGTTGAAAATGTGGTTGGGATCAAATTGGCAATCAAAAATAAAATGGATTATGCCATCAGTGTGGTCCTGAACAGTTCGCTGCAAATTGCCCTGGCATTGATCCCGATCCTGGTTCTACTATCCTTCTTTTTCACACCTGTCACGTTGACTCTCGTCCTGCCGCCTTTGCTGGTGGTGTGCCTGGCGTTGGCCGCCATCCTGAGCGCGCTGATCGTATACGATGGCGAATCAAATTGGTTGGAAGGGGTGGCCCTCATAGGACTCTATGTGATGATCGCTTTATCTTTCTGGTGGGGATAATATATTTCCATGAAAGTTGCATTTCAAGGCGAACCAGGCGCGTATAGCGAACAGGCTGTGTTCAATTATTTTGGAGATGTGGAGACTCAGCCATCAGAGTCGTTTGATGTCGTTTTTGCAGAAGTCGCTTCCGGGAAGTGCGAAGCGGGTCTAATCCCGATCGAGAATTCCCTGGCTGGAAGCATCCACCAAAATTATGATTTGCTTTTGCGCCATGACTTATATATTGTTGGGGAATATCTCTTGCGGGTGGAACACTGTTTGATCGCATTACCGGGCGTGAAAAAATCTGAAATTAAACGAGCTATTAGTCATCCTCAGGCGCTGGGACAGTGCGCGGCCTATCTGCGAAGCCTGGGGGTGAAACCTGAATCTGTTTATGACACGGCGGGAAGCGTAAAGATGTTGAAGGAATCAGATGCACGTGATACCGCCGCCATTGCATCGCGCCGCGCCGCGGAATTGTATGGCATGCAGATCCTTGAAGAGGGGATCGAAGACAACGCCGAGAATTTCACGCGATTTCTTGTGATCTCAAAGACAGAGGGTAAACCAGAGGGCGAAGCGAAGACATCCATTGTGTTCACATTGAAGAATCAGCCAGGCGCGTTGTTCAAAGCCTTGAGCGTCTTTGCCCTGCGCGATATTGACCTGACCAAGATCGAGTCGCGTCCATTGCAAGGCAAGCCGTGGGAGTATCTGTTTTACATTGATTTCATCGGTGCAACGCACGAGGACACTGCACGTAAAGCACTTGACCACTTGAGCGAATATGCTTTGACGTTGCGCGTGCTGGGGTCGTATCCGAGATTCAAGTAAGCAGGCTTCCGAAGTATTACTTGCAAACGGGCGCACCCTGCGATGCGCCTGTTTTGTTGTATAATTTTCTCATGAATAAGGGTAAAGGAGGATAGCCAATTGTTAGATACGATCCGTCCATATATTACCAGAGACGAGCCATTCGGCCCCATCGATTCGGTTGATATCGATGCAAATGACATTCAGGCTCTGAAGCATTTATTTGAACAGCATAACTGGATTTATAAGAATTTGCGCAATAGACCATCCATTATTATTGGACGCAGAGGTTCGGGGAAAACATATTATTTACGAAGCGTCTTCTTCGATAAGCAATACGATTTTTATGTCGAGATCAGAACAGCGCGTGTGCTGGGGTATATCGCCAGAGTCATCCAAAAAATGACGAAAGAGGTTGTTTTCCCTGAAATGGTTTCTGAGCTTTGGGAGACCATATTGTGGATCGCTGTGTTTTCAGAAATTCGAAAGTATCCCGTATTGTCCACAAATGACCTGAATCTGATCAATGCATATTTGGAGAAGATGAGCATTATCGACAATGACAGTGTCGAGGATGTGCTTTGGAACGTTGCCGCCATGCTTGAGGAAATAATTAATAAGAATCCGACGGCAGTGGCTTCCGATGTGCTTCGGGGATATAACAGGATTACCATCGATCATGCAAAAGCTGCAGTTCTGAAGAATCTCGAATCATCAAAGAAAACATTTGTAATCTTGATGGATTCGCTGGATGATTTTCAACTGGATATAGATTCGGTGGCCCGCTCGCTCCAGGGACTGCTTAAGGTTGTCGGGTCGATGAACAAGCCCAGAGATGTTGTTGATATACGCTTCTGCCTCCCCTCAGAGGTGTATCCCAGGTTCATAAAAATATCATCCAACCCCAACAAGGATTTTCGGCGCGCGCTTAAGCTTCAGTGGACAGCAGCAGAACTGACTTTGCTTGGAGCCCAGCGGCTGATGTTTTATCTGGCCCTGTATTATCAGGATTTTTTGAAGAGCATCCTTCCGCTTGACCTTGTGCGGCGTGGCGATGCCTTGAAGCTTTTTCAAGCTGTGCTTCCTGAGAAAATCACCAACCAGACCGGATATCAGGAGGAAACGATCTCTTATATCCTGCGGCACACCCAGCTTTTGCCCCGGCATTTCCTGATGTTATTAAATTCAATATTTAAGAATCCATCGCGCCGTACGCCTCCCTTTCCAATTAGCCAGGAAAGAATTGTAAATGGTATTCGGCGCGTGGAGGAGTTCATGGTGCACGAGATCTTTGTGGCTTTTAAACTGATCTACCCAACCGCTGAAGAGACTTGTAAACGTTGTTTGCCGGAGCTTGGTCATAAGTTTACACAGGCTGACCTTCATAAGGTATTTACCCGCCATGGAAAAGCAGTCTTTGGCAGTGACAATCTCTTTGATTTTCAACGCATGCTGCTGGAGATCGGTGCTATTGGCAGAGTAATCCCTGGCAAGGAAACGGACGTGTATATCAAGGGGAATTTCGAGTATACCGTTCAACATCAATTGATCCTGAGTCAGGAGGATGAATTGTGCACCCATCCGCTTTTCTCAGGAATCTTTCATGGCACCGGCAGG
>Ga0105249_10006717_pt1 | contig 10021 bp, 8 predicted proteins | sample KBSS44metaG_FD_81522 | JGI IMG/M metagenome (GOLD analysis project Ga0105249, IMG submission 81522) | Switchgrass rhizosphere microbial communities from Kellogg Biological Station, Michigan, USA - KBS S4-4 metaG | ecosystem: Host-associated > Plants > Roots > Rhizosphere > Soil | place...
CCGGCGCGACGCCGTGGCCGTTGTCGTCGACGGCGACCGACACACGGCCCCGGCGTCGCGCCGGAGGAGCGTGACCGTATCTTCCGGCCGTTCTGGTCCCGCGACGACTCCGGCACGGGTCTCGGCCTGGCGATCGCGCACGAGCTCGCGGCGGCGCTCGGCGGCAGCATCCAGCTCGAGTCGAAGCCGACGCAGGGCAGCCGCTTCCAGCTCGACTTGCCGCTGGGGCACTAATCTCCGCCGGAATGGGTCTGCCCCAGCCCGCACCGGTCTTCGATCTGCCGCGCCGCCGCTCCCGTCTGCGCGCGGCGCTTGTCTCGCTGCGGCCGCGGCAGTGGACGAAGAACCTGCTGCTCTTCGCGGGGATCATCTTTGCGGCGAAGCTCGGCGACCTCTCCCGCTGGGGCGAGGCGTTCGCCGCATTCGCCGCGTACTGCGCTGCGTCGAGCGCGAGCTACCTCGTCAACGACGTTCGCGATGCGCCGCACGACCGGATGCACCCGACCAAGCGCACGCGGCCGATCGCCCGCGGTGAGCTTTCACCACGCTTGGCCGAGCTGATCGCCGTGGTGCTGCTCTTCTCGGCCGTCTTTCTGGTCGCGCCGCTCGGGCTCGCCTCGATCTTCTGCCTGTGCGCCTTCTTCGCGCTGCAGGCCGCGTACACGCTGAAGCTCAAGCACATCGTGCTGCTCGACGTCATGGGCATCGCCGGTCTGTTCGTCATCCGGGCTGCTGCGGGAGCGGCGGCGGTCGAGGTGCGAATCTCGCCCTGGCTCCTCCTCTGTACGGCGCTGCTCGCACTCTTCCTGGCGCTCGCGAAACGGCGCGGCGAGCTCGTGCTCGTCGGCGCGGAGGCGACGCCGGGGAGGCCCGTCCTCGAGGGCTACTCGCTTGCGCTCGTCGATCAGCTCGTCACCGTCGTGGCGGCATCGACCGTCATCTCGTACTGCCTCTACACCTTCACCGCACGCCCCTCGAAGGCGATGATGATCACGATTCCGTTCGTCGTCTTCGGAGTTTTCCGCTACCTGCTGCTCATGCACCGACACGATCTGGGCGAGGAGCCGGAGGAGGTCCTCCTGAAGGATGTACCGATCCTTGTCTGCATCGCAGGTTGGACCGTCGTTGCGGCCGTCATCCTCAAGCTGAGCTGAAGCGAACTAGGACGTTGCGGCGTCTGGCCGGCGGTCTTCCATCCGGTACACGACGGCACCGCGGCCCTCGTGCAGGCCCTGCTCGAGCCGGCCGAGGAGCGATTCCATGCGCGCGATCCGAGCGTCGACGCCCTTCCAGCCGGACGAGATCAGGTCGACCAGGAGCGAGAGATCGTCGACACGCGCATTGCGGTCGGCCAGCAGTTCGCCGTCGATCCGTTCGAGCTTTCGGATGACACCGTTCATGAGCCCGCGAATCTCGGCGAGGTTGCGCGCCATGGGTTGTGCCTCGTCGCGGACCGCATCGCCGACGCGGCCCGGCAGCGTCTCTTCGAGAACGAGCGCCGCGGCGGCGAGCGTCTCTACCTGCTCGCGGGCCCGGGTGAGGAGCGCATCGAGCGCCGCGCCCTCCGCGCGTTGCCCGACCCTTTCCTTTGCGCGCTCGACGACGCCGTCGTCCATGTCCGGCAAGGGTACCTTGGGGGCCGGATGAAAACGAGGGAGCTCGAGTACGACCTCCCCCCGGCGCTGATTGCGCAGCATCCCGTGACGCGCCGCGACGAGTCCCGACTGCTGCTCTACGAACGCCTGTCCAAGCGGGTGCACGAGCGGAGGTTCGCAGAGCTGCCGGACGTGATCGGCGACGCGCTCGTGGTTGTCAACGACACGCGTGTCGTGCCCGCGCGCATTCCGCTCGAAGCGCCGAAGGGCGAGGTACTGCTCCTCGAGCGTCTCGACGAGGACGGGCTCTGGGAAGGCCTCGCGCGGCCGACGCGCCGTCTCAAGCGCGGTCGCCGTTACGGGCCGGTGGAGCTGCTCGAGCATCTCGGCGAAGGAAGGTGGCGGTTGCGACTGCACGGCGAGCCCGCCGGCGAGACGCCGTTGCCGCCGTACATCACCGAGCCGCTCGAGGATTCCGGGCGCTACCAGACGGTGTACGCGCGCGAGGCCGGGTCGGCAGCTGCGCCCACCGCCGGCCTGCACTTCACGCAGGAGCTCCTCGAGCGTCTCGACGTCGAGCGCGTGACGCTCCACGTCGGTCTCGACACGTTCCGGCCCGTGTCGGCGGACGATCTCGCCGAGCATACGCTGCACGGCGAGCGTTACGACGTGTCGGCCGAGGCATGGGAGCGCATCTCGGCCGCGCCGAGGGTGTTGGCGGTCGGCACGACGACAGTCCGCGTGCTGGAGACGCTCGCGCGCGGCGGACCTCTCACGGGCCGCACGGATCTGTTCATCACGCCCGGCTTCGAGTTCAAGCGGACCGACGCACTCCTGACGAACTTCCACCTGCCACGCTCGACGCTGCTCGCGCTCGTAATGGCCTTTGCCGGAGTGGAGGAGACACGGCGGCTCTACCGCACCGCGGTGGAGGAGCGCTTCCGCTTCTACTCCTTCGGCGATGCGATGCTGGTGCTGTGAACGTCAAGCGCGCATGCCACGAGGACGCGGACACCGTCGCGGACCTCCTTGACGAGGCGACCGTCTGGGTCGGCGAGCTCGGCTTCGAGCAATGGCCACTCCCTTTCCCGCGCGACGAACTGGCCGAGGCGATCGACCGCGGCGAGGTCTACGTCGTCGAGGGAGAAGACGACGAGCCGGTCGCGACGCTCGCGCTGCTCCAGGACGACCCGCAATATTGGGGCGACCGCCCTCAGGACGCGCTGTATTTGCACAAGTTCGCCGTGCGCCGCGACCGTGCCGGCCGCGGCGTCGGCGCCGCCATCGTCGAGTGGGCGAACGCCGAAGCTGCGGAAGCCGGACGCGAGTTCCTCCGGCTCGACTGCCTGTGCGACAACCCGCGTATCCGGGACTACTACGAAGACCTGGGCTTCGAGCATCGCGGCGACCTCGTCCTCAACGGCCGGAACATGAGCCTGTACGAGCGCTCCGTCCGATGAGCGAGACGTTCAGCGTGACCGCTACAGACGGCGCGGCGCGTGCAGGTCTCCTACGGACCGCGCACGGCGACGTGCCCACGCCGGCGTTCATGCCGGTCGGGACGAAGGCGACCGTGAAGACCGTGGATCCCGACGAGCTACGCGCCCTCGGCACGACGATCCTGCTCGGCAACACGTACCACCTGCACTTCCGGCCGACCGAGGATCTGATCGCGGAGCTCGGCGGCCTGCACCCCTTCATGGGCTGGGACGGTCCGATCCTCACGGACTCCGGCGGGTTTCAGGTCTTCTCCCTGCGCGACACGATCGCCGCAGTCGACGACGAGGGTGTGACTTTCAACTCGGTATATGACGGTTCCCTCGAGCGGTTCACACCCGAGACAGTGGCGGCCATCCAGGCGAAGCTCGGCTCGGACATCGCGATGTGCCTCGACATCTGTCCGCCTGCCGACGTCCCGCGCGCCGAGCTGGCCGAGGCCGTTCGCCGTACGACGCTGTGGGCGTCGCGTCAGCTGGCCGCCCCGCGTGCCGAGGGGCAGCTGCTCTTCGGGATCGCCCAGGGTGCAGCGGATCCGGAGCTACGCCGGCGCTCGATCGCAGAGATCGCGGAGCTCGGTTTCGACGGTCACGCGCTCGGCGGGCTCGCGATCGGCGAGGAGCGAGGCCTGATGTTCGAGACGACTGCGTGGGCGGCCGTGGAGCTGCCGGCGGACCGGCCGAGGTACTTCATGGGAATCGGCGACCCGGAGGGCGTGCTGGAGGTGATCGAGCGCGGCGTCGACATGTTCGACTGCGTGCTGCCCACCCGGACGGCGAGGACGGGCAGCGCTCTCACCTGGGAGGGGCGGCTCAATCTCAGGAACGCCCGCTTCGCTCATGATCCTAAGCCGCTCGACGAGTCGTGCCCCTGCCCGGCCTGCAGCCGCTTCTCCAGGGCCTACCTGCGGCACCTGATCAATCAGGAGGAGCTGCTCGGCCTGCGCCTGCTGAGCCTCCACAATCTACGATTCCTGATTGACCTGACCGCGAATGCACGCGCGGCGATCGAGCAGGGCCGGCTGGCGGCGTACAAGTCCGAGGCGCTGGACCGACTCGCTTCGGCCGCCTAGGAGGCGCCTAGTGTTTCAGTACCTCTTCATCATCGTCTTGCTGGCCCTCGTCTGGGTCTTGTTGATCCGGCCGCAGCGCCGCCGGCAGCAGGAGGCGCAGCGACTGATCGCGTCGATCGGGGTCGGGAAGGAGATCGTGACGGCAGGCGGGCTCTACGGAACGGTCACGGCGATCGAGGACGACGAGGTGCGGGTCGAGATCGCGGACGGCGTCGAGGTCCGGGTCGCCAAGAGGGCTGTCGCAGGGGTCGTCAGCGACGACGAGAATGACCCAGAGGAGCCACAGCCGGAGGAGGACGCCCCGGCTACCCTTCCTAATCCGTGAAAGAGCGCCGCAAGCACCTCATTCTCGTCGGCTGCATCCTGGCGGCCCTCGTCGGGGTGGCCTTCCTGGCCGTCCCGGGCTCGCCGGTCCACAGGAAGCCGACGCTCGGCCTCGATCTCCAGGGCGGCCTCGAGGTCGTCTTGAAGGCGGTCCCGCCGAAGGGGCACAAGCTCACCTCCGACGACCTCAGCCGCTCGATCGACATCATGCGGAAGCGGATCGACAAGCTCGGCGTCTCCGAGCCCGAGATCCGCAAGCAGGGCTCGAACCAGATCGTCATCCAGCTCGCCGGGATCCACGATCCGGCCGCGGCCGCGAAGGTGATCGGGAAGACCGCCGTCCTCGAGTTCTACGACTTCGAGGCCGATCTCACCGGCCCGTCGGTGAGTGGGCTCGCGCAGGTTCCGATTGCCAAGGGGTCGTTGTACGACCTCTTGATCGCGCCTGAAACCCAGGCGCTGGCGGACAAGGGAGTGTCGCAGTGGTACCTCTTCGACGCCAAGCACATAGCGAGGGCAGGGCCGGCACCGACGAAGGCCGAGCTGCTGCAGAGCCAGATCGTCCAGAAGCGCACGGCCGCAGGCGGTCTCGGTAAGCACATTCCGAAGGACTGGAAGATCCTGCGTGTTCCGGCGAACACGGTGGTCGTGAGCTGCAGCGTGGCGAGCGGGAACTGTCTCAGCAGCCAGCAGCTGACGACACCTCGCGGCTTCTACCTTCTGAAGCACAGCGACAACCCCAACAACCCGATCCCGGAGATGACGGGTCGCGAGCTGAAGCTGTCGGGCACTCGGGCCGACATCGATACGCAGACGAACCAGCCCGTCGTGCTGATGCAGTTCACGAACAAAGGCAAGAAGATCTTCCATACGATCACCCGGCGAGAAGCGGAGCGTGGGGCGCTCGTGTGCCAGGGTCAGCGCGACGCCAACGCTGTGGCCCAGTGTTCACAACATTTCGCGATCGTGCTCGACCGCGAGATCCAGTCGGTGCCTTACATCGACTTCGTGCGCAACCCCGACGGAATTCCCGGTGACAGCGGGGCGCAGATCGACATGGGGCGCGGCGGCGGGCTCGGCGAGGCGAAGAAGCTCGCGCTCGTCCTCCAGACGGGTGCGCTGCCGGTCAAGTTCGAGACGGCCGAGCGCACCGACGTCTCCGCGACGCTCGGCAAGGACTCGCTGACAGAAGCGAAGAAGGCTGCGCTCGTCGGCCTCCTCGTGGTCGCGCTCTTCCTGCTGCTCTTCTACCGCTTCCTCGGTCTCGTCGCAGTGATCGGGCTGGGTATCTACTCGGCGTTCCTGTACGCGGCGATCCTGCTCTTCCACGTCACGCTGACGCTGCCGGGCTTCGCGGGACTGATCCTCACGATTGGCGTCGCCGCCGACGCGAACGTCGTCATCTTCGAACGCATCAAGGAAGAGGTGCGCGCCGGCAAGTCCGTGCGCGCGGCGATCTCGGCGGGTTACTCGAAAGGCTTCCACACGATTCTCGACGCGAACGTCGTCACCGCGATCACGGCGCTCGTGCTGTTCGCGGTCGCGACGGCACAGGTGAAGGGCTTCGCATTGATGCTGCTGATCGGAACCGTGATCTCACTGATCACGGCGGTCGGCGCGACGAGAGCGATGCTCGGACTCCTCGCCGGGTTCGCGTGGTTCAACAAGCCGCGCTTCATGGGGGCGCAGGGCCAGCAGACGGCGAAGTGGTTGCAGATCGACTTCATGCGCCGTCGCTATCTGTGGTTCGCGATCTCCGGCGCCATCCTCGTGATCGGCTTCGGTGCGCTTGCCGTAAGGGGTCTGAATCTCGGCATCGACTTCAAGGGCGGGTCGCAGCTCACGTTCAAGACACCGATCGCCCACACCACCGGCGACGTCCGCGCCGTCATGAGTACCGAGGGTTACGGGGACGCCGTCATCCAGGGGCGCGGGACGGCGGTGAACGGCGATCAGTACAAGACCTTCCAGGTTCGCACGAAGGCGCTGAGCGGGGACAAGCTGACGCAGGTCTCCCGCGCGCTCGAGGACAAGCTGCAGACGCAGGCCCCGGGAGCGACGACCGTCTCGTCGAGCTTCGGCCGGCAGATCGCGAAGTCGGCGATCATCGCGGTCCTCTTCTCGCTCTTCTTAGTCGTTCTCTACATCTCGATCCGGTTCGACCTGAAGTTCGCGGCGCCCGTGATCGTCGCGATGCTCCACGACGTCCTGATCTGTATCGGGATCTATGCGTTGCTGGGACGTGAGGTCACGAGCTCGACGGTCGCAGCGATCCTGACCGTGCTCGGCTACTCGATCTACGACACCATCATCATCTTCGACCGCGTCAGGGAGAACATCCCGTTGATGCGGCGGGCCTCGATGGCGACGATCGTGAACGTCTCGCTGTGGGAGACGATCCGCCGGTCGCTGGCCACGTCGTTCATCACCCTTCTGCCGGTCGGTGCGCTGTTCCTCTACGGAGGCGCCACCCTAAAGGACTTCGCGTTCGCCCTGATGGTCGGTATCGCATCGGGCGCCTACTCATCGATCTTCATCGCGGCGCCCCTCCTTTGTATCCTCAAGGAGCGGGAGCCGGAGTACGCACGCCGCAAGGGCGAGATAGTGACGAAGCGCGGTCTCGAGGAAGCGATGGAGGAATCCGAAGAGGAGCTTGCGGAGGAGCCTGCTCCGGCGCTAGCACCGGTTGCGACGGTCGACGGCCCTGCAGCGTCGGCTGCGGCCGCGAAGCGCGAGCAGCGCCGGCAGCGGCGGCGTGCCCGCCCGCATGGACGAGCCCGTTAAGCGGCTCGGGCTCGCTCTCGTCGGCGCGGTCGCGCTGACGGCGGAGCGTGCGGACGAGCTGGCCGACTCGCTCGCCCAACGAGGTGGTATGAGTAAGGACGAGGTGCGGGGTTTCATCGACGAGGCCACGAACCGCTGGCGCGGCGAAGCGATGCGCGTCGGTGAACGTGCAGGCGAGACGCTGCACGGCGTGTTGCGCGAGCTGGGCCTTGTCACGCGTGACGAATGGGATGAGCTCGAGCTTCGCCTGGCGCAGATCGAACACCGCATGAAGCTCGTGGAATCGCGCCCGCGCGCGGTTCCCCCTTCTTGAGGCAGCGGCTAGCCGTTCTCCCAGGTACCCTCGGGAGCGTGCGGCTTCGCCGACTTCGCGGGGAGCTCGTGCTCGGTTGGGCCGCTGCGGCGGTCGGTGTCACGGGCATTGTCTCCGCTCTCACTCCTGAGTTCGCCAACCGTTCGGACTTCGTGCGCGGGGTGCTCCCGCCCGGCGTCCCCGGAGCGGCTCGCATCGCCGCGCTGACGTTCGGGCTGACGCTCATCTGGTTGTCGCGCTCTCTCGCCGGGCGGCGGCGGCGTGCGTGGCAGCTCGGCATCGTCCTCGTCATCGGTCTGACCGTGGCGCATCTCGCCAAGGGTCTCGACTTCGAGGAAGCCACGTTCGGGTTGCTCGTGCTGGCGGCGCTCTATCGGTTCAGGAAGCGGTTCGACGTGCCCGGCGATCCTTTGTCTGCACGTCCGCTCGTCGTGACGCTGCTTGCATTGACGACGACCGCAGCGCTCGTCGTCGTGCTCGACCTGCGCGGGTTCCGCGGCGATCGGATCGAGGACGTGCTCGCCGCGGCGAGCCTCTTGCTCGGTTTCCGTGCGCTTCACCTCTGGCTCCGGCCGCTGACGGAACGCGTCCTGCAATCCGCCGAGGAGCGGCGGCTCGTCCGTGGGCTCATACGCACGCACGGCGACGACAGCCTTGCGTTCTTCAGCCTGCGCCGCGACAAGAGCTACTTCTTCTCGCCGAGCCACAGAAGCTTCCTCGCCTACAAGGTCGTCGGCGGCTGCGCTCTCGTGAGCGGCGATCCCGTCGGCGAGCGGGCGGAGATCCTGGAGTTGCTCACCGAGTTCCGTCGCGTGTGTCACTCGCGCGGCTGGCGGCTCGCGCTGCTGAGCGTCCGCAGCGAGCTCCTACCCGTCGCGAGCGCTCTCGGCCTCCGGGCGATCAAGATCGGCGACGAGGCGGTTGTGCATCCTTCGACCTTCTCGCTGGAAGGCCGGCCGATTCGCAAGGTCCGCCAGTCGGTGACGCGCCTGGAACGTGAGGGCTACCGCTTTCGAGTCATCGCCGCAGGCGACGTCGATTCAACGCTGCGCGCGGAGCTCGAGCGAGTGTCTGCGGTTTGGCGGGGCTCGAACGTCGAGCGCGGCTTCTCGATGGCGATGGACGACCACTTCAGCGAGCCGGAGACGTTCTTCGCACTCGCCGAGCGCGACGGGTCCGTCGGCGGCTTTCTCCATCTCGTCCCGAGCGTGCAGGGCTACTCACTCGGTGCGATGCGCCGCGATCCCGGCACGCCGAACGGTCTGATGGAGTTCCTGATCGCGGAGCTGATGGGCTGGGCGCGAGGCCGCGGCGCCGAGGAGATCTCGCTCAACTTCTGCGCCTTCTCCGACCTGCTGGTGGACACGCCGCGCAACCCGCTCGAGGCGGTCGCGCGTGCAGGACTTAGAGCAGGCGATCGAGTGTTCCAGTTGGAACGGTTGCTCGTCTTCAGCCGTAAGTTCGCGCCCAAGTGGCGGCCGCGTTATCTCTGCGTCGAGCGGCTCGCGGACTTGCCGGTCGTCGGGATGGCGTATCTCCGTGTGGAGTCGCTTCTGACACCGCCCGGCCCATGGGCACGGCAGCGAGCCGTGCCGCTTGCTCCCCGAGAGTAATCCGTCACACTGGAGCGATGGCCCAGCCGGCAACCCGCAACCTCGGGCGCCTCTCGGAGATCGCGCAGGTCGCGGTTCGCCACGGCTTCGGGTACTGGTTCGACACCCACCGGCTGACGGATCTTTTCCCGCGCCGATCGCGCCTCGAGGCCGACGATCACCCGTCGCAGCGTGGCCAGCATCTTCGTGAGATGCTCGACGAGCTCGGCCCGACGTTCGTCAAGTTCGGGCAGCTCCTCTCGACGCGTCCCGACGTTCTTCCGCCTGACATCATCGCCGAGCTGCGCGGCCTTCAGGACGACGTGCGCCCGTTCCCGCTCGCCGATGTCGAGAAGGTGGTCCAAGAAGACCTCGGCCTGTCGATCGACCAGCTCTTCGTCGAGTTCGAGGACAGGCCGATCGCTGCGGCGTCGATCGGTCAGGTGCACCGCGCGACGCTCCCGAACGGGAAGCACGTCGCGGTGAAGGTGCAGCGTCCGGGCGCGCCGCGTCAGATCGAAGCGGACGTCGCGTTGCTCTATCAGGCCGCGCGGATCGCAAAGGAGCGTGTCCGTGCGCTCGACTTCATCGACGCTCAGCAGCTCGTCGACGAGTTCTCCCGGTCGATCAGGCAGGAGCTCGACTACCGGCTGGAGGCGCGGAACGCAGAGACGTTCTACCGCAACTTCGCCGGCCATCCGCACGTGCGTGTGCCGAAGGTGTTCTGGACGTATACGCGCAGCCGGGTCCTGACGCTCGAGTGGCTTGACGGCATCCAGGTCGCCGACCTGGACCCGACCCCATGGTCGCTCGAGCATCGTCGCGACCTCGCGTATCTGATGAC
>Ga0105249_10006718_pt1 | contig 10019 bp, 7 predicted proteins | sample KBSS44metaG_FD_81522 | JGI IMG/M metagenome (GOLD analysis project Ga0105249, IMG submission 81522) | Switchgrass rhizosphere microbial communities from Kellogg Biological Station, Michigan, USA - KBS S4-4 metaG | ecosystem: Host-associated > Plants > Roots > Rhizosphere > Soil | place...
CGCTCCATGGCGCTATTCGTCGGTCGCCAGGACCTCATCCTTGGCAGACCGCCGACGCGGACGCACGCAGATTGGACGGCACCATGGCATGTGCCGCGGCAATGCTCGGCCCCAGATAGCCACCGGCAAGGAAGAAACTGCCGGCGAAGAAGGCGAGCGCAACATAGGCGTCGGTGGCAAGCAGGCCTGCCACCTCGAACGGAATGGTCAGGATGACGCTGCCGATCGCGACCTCGATCAGGGCGTGCGGGCGACGCCTGGCGAGCCAGTCGGCGACATAAGACGCCGAGGGAGCGCTACAGCGCGGATTTCAAGGCGAGGGTGGCGTTGGAAGCGATTCGGGGCGACCTGACGCTGGCGGAGCTGGCAGCCAAGCAGCGCGACCATCACACGATGATTGCAGCCTGGAAGCGCCGGTCGCGGATCAGATATTCCATCCGTGCATCGGCAACATTGTTCTGCGCGGCCAGCACTAGCACCTTGAGCATTGCCACAGGGTCTGTCAATGGCGGTCGGATTCCAGGCCAGCGCGGCGGAGCAAAAGCGGGCCAGGCCAAGAGTGGCATGGGGAGGTGCCAACATATTTATCTGCGAATGGCAGTCGTTGGAATCGATATGGGGCCGGCATCCACGGTGATGCTCAATTGGGCGGGCCAGGCGAACGGATAGGGATCTCCATCCAGCGTCGTCCCGTTATCCCGGCCGATCACGGCGGGCTCATTGCCGAATTTGAACGCGAACAAGCTGTCCACTTTGCTGCTGGCAACGTTCGTTCCATCGATGGTCATGGTGAATGTTCCAGACACCCCGCTCTCGTCGCGTTTTGCATTCACGGCCACAGTGTGCCTTCCGGGAGGCAGTGCTGCCGGCGCCACGAGCCTCGTTATCAGTTCAGGCATGTCACCGCGCCGATAGAGGAATTGCGGAACACCGTTTCGCACCAGCAGGCCCCAGCCCTGAAACCAGCCGCCCTGTGTCACAAGTGTGCCCGAAGCGCCCCTTTCCGGCACGGTCAGGTTGGCGGTAATGGTCCAATTCCGGTTGAGCACGGTCGGAAAAGTGCCCTCACCATACACCCAAGGTCCGGGTTTGAATACATATCGACCCGGCAAGTTGCCATATTCCGGTCTGTTGTAGGAAAAAATCCGTTCCAGCCCGATCGCTCGTGGATCGACGTGATTACGGAGCGCCTCGGCATCATATATCTGCCGAAGGCGATCGGCAATTTTTGGAAATTTCTTTGCCACGTCGACCTGTTGTGTCGGATCGCGAGTCAGGTCGAACAAGAGCCAGGGTTTGTCGGGGTCGGCAACAATATTCCCCGGTGTATTGTTGTCAGCCATGCGCGTCGCCAGCAGCCAACCGTTGTCATAGATGGCGGCATTGCCCTGAATTTCGAAATACTGTCGCGTATGCGATGTTGCCACGTCCGGACCGGCAAAAGTCGACACGATGCTGTGCCCGTCGAACGGCATCTGCGCCACGCCGTCAATTTCAGCAGGAAGGGAAATCCCGATGGCATCGTAAAGGGTGGGCGCGATGTCGGTCAGATCGGTAAATTGATGTCGTATGCCACGTTGCGAAATTCGCGCGGGCCAGCTGACCACCAAACCGTTCGTCATCCCGCCCAACCGGGAAGCAACCAGTTTGTAATAAGGCCACGGCGTGTTCAGTGCGACCGCCCAGCCAGCCGGCGCCACGGGATAGGAAGCTGGGCCCCCTATCTCGTCCAGGTGTTGGTCTGCCCATGCGAGATCGCGGTCGGTGTTGGTGTGTCCGAGATAGTTGACGGCGCCGTTTAGGCCGCCTTCGGGAGTCGCGCCGTTGTCCCCCTGGACAAATAATATCAGTGTGTTGGACAACTCATTGTCCTGCTTCAAACGATCGAGCAGACGTCCGAACTGGTCGTCGAAACAGGCCAGCGCCGCCGCATATGCCTCCATGTATCGGGCGTAGACCCGCTTCTGGGTCGACGTAAGGCTGCTCCATGCGGGAATTCCTGACGGTCGGGGAGGTAGCACTGCATTCGCCGGTATCAGGCCAAGCTGTCTTTGCCTTGCGAACGTTTCCTTGGCATAGGCATCCCATCCGCCAGCAAACTGGCCGCGGAATTTCTCGAGCCAGGCGCGCGGCGCTTGCAGGGGCGCGTGTGCGGTCCCTGGCGCCAGATAAAGCAGGAACGGCCGTTTGCTTCCCGTCGTGCGCTGCATCTCGATCCACGAGATCGCGTGATCAACCAGATCCCGATCGAGGAAGTAGTCCGGGTCCGTAGGCGTCGGAACGGGCTGTGTATTTTCGATCAGGCTTGGGCGGAACTGATCTGTCATGCCCCCGTGGAATCCATAGAAATAGTCGAAGCCGAGGCCGTTTCCCCATTGATTGAATGGACCGAGTGGCCCGTTTTCCCACGAAGGGACGTTATGATTTTTCCCGAGAAATGCCGTATTATACCCGCTGCGGCGCAGAATCTGCGCAATGGTCGCCGCGCTCGGCGGCAAAACCGATGTGTAGCCAGGCTCACCGGTAGCAAGGTCCGGGACATGTCCCGATTCCACCGCGTGATGGTTGCGGCCAGTGAGCAATGCGGCGCGTGATGGGGAGCACAAAGCCGTCGTATGAAAGTTGGTATAGCGGAGGCCGTCTTGGGCGACCCGATCGAGATTCGGTGTTGGAATCGCACCTCCGAAGGTACTGCTCGCACCAAAACCGACGTCGTCAGTCATGACGACCAGCACATTGGGTGCGTCGGCGGGTGCTTGCGGGCGCGACGGGAATCCAGCCCGGCCTGCAGGGGTGTCGGTGATTACGGATTGCACAGGTTCCGCCAGGGCAACAGAAGTTGTGCTAAGCAGGAACGCAACCCGCCAAAGTAATCTGGGTGTAGATTTGCTGACGTTTGCCAATGAGGAGCGTTGGTTGCGGATCATATCCATGGCTAACTCCACTCTGGGACATTCAGGCATCAGGCGGAATGTTCAGTTTTAGCGGCATACCCCCGCCCGCTGTCGCAGAAACATCCCACGTCCCCGCTCACCGTGTTGCGGGCGCTACCACAGCGCCCGCTGGAGGTAGGCGGCGCGACGGTCGCGGACCAGGCGCTGGCGCTCCTCGGGAGTCACGCGACGGGTATCGGCCGGCAGCTCCCGGGACAGGTCGGCCAGCTTGACCACGCGCGTGGTCGGCACCGGTTGTGAGGTGCATTCGGTCCACCGTCCCTGGACGGCGCCGGCCGGGTTGCCCGATGTGTCCAGCCAGTTGAGCACCCCCGGATCGCGATTGGCGACAACGACCCGCAGCATGCCATCCTTGTCGACCGCGTACTGCGAGCCGTTCAGGCTAGCCTGGTTGTCGATCCAGTTGGTGGTTTCGTAGATCTCGTTAGTCAGGATGATCGACGAATAGCGGCAGTGCTCTGGCACCTTGGATTCGATGATCAGGGCCTCGTCCGGCTTGAGGTCGTAGGCGCCCTCATAGTAGAACTGCCCTTCCAGCGCGCTGCCGTTGGTGACGTCCAGCGTGCGCAGCTTGTTGACGTAGCCCTGCTCGCGCAGCTGTTCGGCATGATCGATAAGGAAGGCCGCAATCAGGTAGGACCGCATCGGGATTGCGCCGAGCCGCTGGTCGAGCTCGGCGGTCGTGGCGCGCGGCTTCGACACCGGGATGTCGATCCGTTCGATCGATATCTTGGGGTCGACCTCGCCACTCCAGTTCTGCCCGACCTGGCGCAGGAACAGGCTGCTGGTGGTCGGGTTCAGCTGCCACCAGTCACCGGTATAGCCAGCCGGTCGGATCGGGCTGAGGATTACGTCGAAACGACCATCGGGGCCGGCGTGAAGCTTGGAGAAATCGTGATAGGCAAGTGCAAGTACGCCGCCGCCGGTCTTCTCCGGGGTCGTGCCCTGCTCGGCCATCTTGGTGATCGCCAGAGTGCCCAGCACGCCTCTCAGGCGATAGCTGCCACCAGGCGTGATCACCGCGCGTTTGTAGATCGTGTCCGAGTTGGGCTGGCCGAGATTGACGTAATAGTTGATGTGAGGAAAGAACGCCGGATGATCGCCATCCTGGCCCAGCGCCTCGATGATCTGCTGCGTCATCCCCTCGAGCAGGAGGCGCGAGATTTCCGCCCGGTGCTGCGGGTCGTCACGCACCCGCTTCGGCGCGTTCTGGTAGATCCGGGCCCACATGTCGCGGATGTCGCTGGCGAAGCGGTCCCACACCGGGTTGGCCGGGGCCGGCGGCGCGGGCGGCAGCGCCTGGATCACCGGACGCGGCGGCGGGATCGTGCTGATGGTCTGGGCGAGGGCAGAAGAGGCGGAGCCCGCCAGAGTTATGGCCGCGATAAGGCCCATGCCAACTTGCTTCACGATCGCACTCCTTGACTTTTTTCTCTCTAGCCGGACATCGGGCTCAAATTGCGAGCGGACGATCCGTCCTGGTCGGCCTGGAGTGTAAAGCCGCTCTGGCTGAACGCCTTTCCACTCCGGGACTTGTCTCATCGCATCTCAGAATTCGATCTTCGCGACCACACCAAAGGTCCGCGGGTCGCCGAATTGCCAGACATCATAGTTGACGGCCACATTGCGGGTCAGCGCATAAAGTTTGTCGCCAACGTTATGGACATAAACGCCGAGGCTGGCAGGACTACCCCCGATGTGGTTGTAATCGAGACGGGCGTTGAAGATCGTGTAACCCGGCATTGGCGAGTTGAATGCCAGCAGCCCGTTGCCCAGTCGGGCGCTGCGATAATACATGTTGCCGTTAATCTGCAATTCCCCCCGGTTGCCGGCCAGCGGCATCGTATAAGTCGCGTTCAGTCCGGCCGTATTTTTCGAGATGTTGCCGAAATTGGCGCCGGTCAGATCGGGTACCGACGCAATCCTGCACCCTGGCACCAATGGAACGACAAACTGGTCGTACTTGCCCAGTGTCAGGTTATAAAAACCGGATACCAGCAGCCGCGAGCTCAGCCGCGCCTCAAGTTCCAGTTCCAGACCTTTGGGAGAGCCCTTGCCGGCATTGATGATCAACGATGATTGCCCCGTCGAGGAACTGCCGCAGGAACCGATCGCCTGGGTATGGATGTTCTTGTACCAGCCCCGGTAGAGTGCGAGGTTGGCGCGGATTGGGACGGTGCCGATATTGACCCTGGCCTTGGCGCCGAGTTCGATGTCGGTCAGCGTTTCCGGCGCGTAGATCAGGCTCGAGGCCGGGATCAGCGGTGACACCAGGTTGAAGCCGCCCGCCTTGTAGCTGTGACGGCTGGCGACGTAGAGCAGGATGTCGTCGGTCACCTGGTAGTCAAGGCCAACGGTCCAGCTCACATGCCTGCTCTTCACGGTCTGCGGAACCGGGACAATCTGAACGCTGGATCCAACCCGGGTGTCCCACGTCTGGCGGATGCCGCCGGTCAGCTTGACGCCGCGCAGGCCGAGGTTGGTGAAGTCGTAGGTCGCCTGGCCGAAGACCGCCCGCGAGGTATAGGATTCCGTCGAGTCCGAGACCGAGTTGATGTTGGGCGAGAACAGCCGCGAACGCTGCGCAACGGTATTCTGCGATTTCGACCAGAAGCCGCCGATGATCCACTTCAGGCTGTTGCCGAACGAGTTGCCGGAGAGCTGGAGTTCGTCGCTGTACTGATGCAGATGCCGGTCCTGCGCCACGTCGATGTCGTGGAATTCGAACGCCGGTTGGTTCATGCGCAGATTGAGGTGCGTATCGTAATAGCCGAAGATATTTTTGAGAGTGACGTCGCCCAGCTTGTAGGTCGACACGTTGCTGACCAGATAGCTGCGGTTGTCATCGTTGTTGGGCGAAATCGCCTCGGACATCGAGAACGTGCGATGGTCCAGCTTCTGCTGAAGTGCAAATGCCGCAATGGCCGCAGGGAAGCGCAGCGTTGTGCCGCTGATTGCCAGCGGGATGCTGGGATTGAGGTGCTGCTCGCCGTTGAAATAGGTGAACAGCGTCTGGTTCTCGAAATTGCCTGCCGGCGTGAAGTTCACTACGATCCGACCGGCTTCCCAGTGCTTGTCGTTACCATCGGGACCGTTGTTATTGGTGGCAAAGCCGTCCTGGCGGGTAATCTGCCCGGAGAAGCGAATCGCAAGCACGTCCTTGATCAGCGGCAGGTTCACCGCGCCGGTGAACTGGCGCAGGTCATAGTTGCCCAACGTCGCCTCGGCGGAACCTTTGACGCGATCGGCAGTGGCCTTCTGCGGCGTGAAGATGACCGCGCCGCCGGTGCTGTTCTTGCCGAACAGGGTACCCTGCGGGCCGCGAATGATCTGCACTGACGAGAGGTCGTAGACCCCCGCGGCGATCACGCGCGCGTCGACCGGAACTTCGCCAAAGTACTCGACCACCGTATTGTCGGTGCCCAGCGGCGAGGTCTGGCCGCGCAACTGGATGATCGGTGTGCTTGAACCGCCCAGCGGATCGGGCGTGATCACGAGGCTTGGCGCGCTGAACTGCAGGTCGCGGGCCGTGGTGATGCCCTGGCGCGAGAGTGCATCGCCAGAAAGGACCGACGCCGCGACCGGCACGGTCTGGAGGTTCTCATTGGTGCGGCGGGCGGTGACGACAATGTCTTCCAGGCCCTGTTCGGCAGGGGCCAGCGGTGCAGGGGCAATGCCGGGCTCCCCGGCGACTCCCGGCGAGGCCTGCAACGCCTGGACACTTGCTTTCTGCCGCCTGGGTTGGGCTGGAACTATTGCAATCGCGCCGGATGTAAATCGCCGCGCTTCAAGGCCCGTCCCAGACAGAATCTCGCGCAATGCCTCTTCCGTGCTGCGCACGCCGCGAACACCATAGCTGGTGTGATTTTCCAACTGATCAACCCGATAGATCAACTGGAGGCCGCTTTGGCGGACAAAGCTGTCGAGGGCGGCCTGCAAGCTGCTAGCCGGGATGTCGAAGCTTGCTGCCTGCGCGTAGGTGGGTGTCGCACTAGTCGCAATTGCGATGGCCGCTGGCAGACTCCACCCGAGATTTCCGGGATATCGCATAGGTCTCTCCCCCCATTTTGTTTCTATGGTGAGAAAGACAATCCAGGATGCCATAGCCCCAGATCAACGCAGGGAAATTCTTATTTCCTGCAAATTCCTCTCCACCTTGATGTCGTAGGCGTCGGACAGCACCTGGAGGAAGCCGTCGAGGTTCCCGGCCGCAAAAGCGCCACCTATGCGGACATTGGCGGTTGCCCGATCGGCGATGTGGATCTTCGTGGCATTGTAGCGGTTGAACTGCGCACATACCTCGGCGAGCGTGCTGTCATGGAAGCGCAGCATGCCTTCGCGCCAGCTCAGGGCTGATTCGATGTAGGCCATGTCGTTGCTGAACGTGATGGTAGCCAGGCCATTGGCGATCGCCCGGTCTCCCGCCATCAGGTTCAGCTGTGATGAAGGATTTGCTCCGGACCGCGACAGGCGCACCTGCCCTTTTTCGACAGCGGTGGAAACCACCTCTCCGTCCAGCCGAACCAGGAACTTCGTGCCAATATCGAGGATCTTTCGATCACCGGCCTCGACGACGAAGGGTCGGTTGCGATCATGCGCCACGTCGAAATAGACTTCACCGCGATCGACGACAACCAGGCGGTTGCTCCTGTCGTACCGGATGTCGATCTGGCTGTCGGTGTTCATGTCTATCGAAGTGCCGTCAGGCAGAGAAATGACCTTCCGTGCTCCGACGCCGGTCTGATAGGTTTCGGTAAGTCGATTGTCAGGCAGGGCGCCAATCAACCACCAACTCGCAGCGATTGGAACGAGCGATGCGGCGATGGCTATCCCAAGCCGCCGCATGTTTCGGCGCAGCTTATTCCCCAACCGGATGATGCTCTCGTCGGTCTTGAGCAAGCGGTGTGGACGCGAAAAGTTCCAGGCGCTTTCGAGGCGCCAATACACCGCCTGATGTCGCGCGGATTCATGAAGCCATGCCTTGAGTTCAGCTTCATCGGCCGAAGACCAATCATCGCCTTCCCGTCTCAATATAAATCGAGCGGCGATATCGTTCAGCTCAGCAGTCATTTTCGGTCTTTTTCAGAAGAGTTTGTTCCGGGGCGTCGCGCTTCCGCCGGACTTGGCCCGAGCCTCCATGCAGATAGTCGGCGATGGATTTCATTCCGAATGTCAGGTGCTGCTCGATAGCGCTGTTCGATACCCCGAGCTGCGCTGCAATCTCGGCAATGGCAAAGCCTTCGATCTTTCGCAATCGAACGACATGCCGGCATTTGGCGGGGAGTCGATCCATCGCCTGCATGAATCGGTCCAGTTCCTGCCTGGCGCTCACGTGTCGCTCCGGACTCAAATGGTCGAAGTGCTCCCAGGCCCGGTCGATCTCCTCCGGCGAATCCGAAATGAGCTGGAACTGGACGATTTTCGCCCTTTTGGCGCGCGTGATCAGTAAATTCCGGGCAATCGTGAACAGATAGGCCCTGGTCTGCAATGGGCGGGCCCGGCGGGCGCCGACAACAGCTCGCTCATAGATGTCGTGCAGCAGGTCTTCCGCCTCGTCGCCCTGGTAAGAATTTCTACCGAGGTAAGCTGCGATGCCCCGTTCCAAGGGCAGGACCTCGGTCACGAACCATTCCTGGAGTTCGGAATCCAGCATGCCCATCCTTTCGAGCAAGTAGACTATCGAAGCGACGTGACCCCCAGATTCGCGCGGGAGTCGTCGGGCGGACCGGGCGCATCACCGGGATCGATCAGCATGGTCGTGGCGCATTTTGCCGGCACCACCATCCGGCAGACCGTCGTTTGGTATTGGCAATCCTCCGATTTTCCGCGTCCATCCATCATTGCCACTTGCCTTAGTCGGCACGGCACGGGTGTCCGGCACCGTATAGGCGGCCACCGGAGTCGAGCTGTGCATCCAAGGATTTTCCACGCTCACCGTGCGCGAGCAAGCACCAGGAACCAAGTTTCTCGCGCGTTGTCCCGAGCGGCATATTCAGCGTGATCAGACTTTCTGCCTCGGACTCCGCAATCTCGAGATAATCTCCAACGAGACGGCATTTCAGTGGTGGGAGCAGCTTCGGCAATATATTTTCTGCCAATCGACCGCCGAGAAGACTGGTATCTGGCCGCCCTCGCATGCACTTGACCACGGTGATGCGGGAAAATGGCACGAAAGAGCACTCATCGCGACGCGCGAGCTCGGGATCGAAGAGGAATATACCGCCGCTTATCTGGGTGAGCCTTCCTGGATCACAGATCGAAATCTTCGTTTCTTCGACAAAAAGGGCAAACCGATCAATGGGCGGGCGCCTTGCCCAAGGGGATGCAGGCATAAAGTCGGCGCAGATGGCCGATCGTCCGGAAGGACTGCGAACATCGGGCACTCATATTAGAGCTTGTTGCCAGCGAGCAGAAGCGAAAGTTGCACCTTGAAAAATACTGGCAGGCGGCCCGGGCCGCAGGTGAGACGTGCTGTGGCAAGATGAAATCTTGCGGACTACGTTAAGGTCGTGGAGAGACGTATGGGAGCACTGCTCGATCGGTTCAGTGGTGATGAAAATAAAGGCAGGCTCCTCGAAGCGGTCTGCGGTCAGGACTTGGTTGCAAACGATGCTGAGCTTGCGGAGAAGATTGTCGCTGCGGGAGAGTTGCAGGAGCTTGCCGCTGGTGCTGTCATCATCAAGCAAGGGGATTGGGATGACGACCTATTCCTCATTCTCGCCGGACAGATGCAGATTACCGCAGGCGGTCCGTGAGGCTGGCACACATGTTGGGGAACTTACCGGCACGTCTCCTGCTAGGCCGCGCACGGCCACCGTTTCGGCGATTGGCGAGACCCTCGGCTCCGGATCAAGCGTGCCCATTCCCCACACGACCTCACGGCGCCAAAATCGGGCCCGTCTCTCAACGGACGATCCTGCGTGCAGTTGCCTCCAGCTCGCGGTTGCTACCAACTCGCCCCGCGCCGGTTACCTCGCCCAGTTCGCCGCCAGTCTCGTGCTGCTGCACATGCCGGAACGGCTGATCGTCGGCGGCGGGGGTAATGAAGACATCCGGCCTGATCGA
>Ga0105249_10006719_pt1 | contig 10019 bp, 9 predicted proteins | sample KBSS44metaG_FD_81522 | JGI IMG/M metagenome (GOLD analysis project Ga0105249, IMG submission 81522) | Switchgrass rhizosphere microbial communities from Kellogg Biological Station, Michigan, USA - KBS S4-4 metaG | ecosystem: Host-associated > Plants > Roots > Rhizosphere > Soil | place...
CCGATAAAGACCGAATCGCCACTTCAAAACGGCCGCAAGTTGACCCGAAAGAATTGAAGAAGATTTTGGACGCCGCGCGTGCGGGCGCTCGCGGTAAGCCCGGAACCCCTGCACCACCGCAGCAGGCGCAGGCCCCACAGGTCGCGCAAAATTCGACAGAACAGCCACCCGTTCAGCAACCACCTCAGCAATCGCCGCCCGCGCCACCTGCCAGTCAAATCGCCCAGGTCGCGCCTCCTCCTACCCCAAGGCCGACCCCGCAACCTACGTTTGGTGGATCCATGTCTGCATCTTCTGCTGTCGAGGAGGCCGCCAGGGCGGTGGCCGCCAATCGTGGCGGATATGGTGGAGAGGGTGGAGATTTCGGAACGAACCTTGGCCAAAGCGGGGCCAAGACCGTCGGTCAGCTCGATGTTCTCTCTGACACTATGGGCGTCGACTTCGGCCCATACCTGTCGAGGGTTGTGCAAAACGTGCGCGCAAATTGGTACAACATCATCCCTGAAGTTGCGCGCCCGCCGATCATGAAAAAGGGCAAACTTTCGATTGAATTTGCAATCTTGAAAGACGGCAAAGTGGCTGGCATGAAACTGGCTACGGGATCGGGGGACGTCGCGCTGGATCGTGCCGCATGGGGCGGGATTACGGCCTCAAATCCGTTTCCGCCATTGCCACAGGAGTTCGGCGGTCAGTACCTGTATTTGCGGTTTAATTTCTTCTATAACCCCGATAGCGCAGACTTGAAGTAGCGATTCCTCTTTCACCAAGTCTTACCCACAACCAAAAGCCACGTCACAAGCCTTTACCAAACCCTGCAGGCGTTTTCGCGGACCATAGGTTGTCCGGGCTTGCAATGGAAAGCTTCGCGAAACTCCGGCATGTTGGAAACCACGCCGTTGGCGCGATATTGATCAGGTGAGTGCGGGTCAATAGCGGCTCGAAGGCGCTTCGTTTCGTCTTTGTTACTGCTGCACCATTGCTGTCCGTACGCAATGAAAAAACGCTGGTCGGGCGTAAAGCCGTCGATTGATTCCCGCTTCTGATCTTTTGTCGCTTCCTTCCAAGCCAGGTAGGCCAGAAGAGTTCCGCCAAGGTCGGCGACGTCTTCTCCGAGGGTGAGCTTCCCATTGATCTTGATGTCGTCGATCACTGTGTATTGCGAGTACTGGTCTGAGATACAACTGGCGCGCCGGTCGAACTCCTTCCCATCAATTGTGGTCCACCAGTCTTTCAAATTGCCTTGGGCGTCAAACTGACGACCTTCGTCGTCGAAGCCATGGGTAAGCTCGTGTCCTATTGTGCTGCCGGCGTTGCCATAATTCGGCGCCGCATCGGACTTGGGGTCGAACAGTGGCGGCTGGAGAATCCCCGCAGGGAAATTGATGTCATTCTTCTGCGGGTCGTAATACGCATTCACGGTAGGCGGCGTCATTTGCCATTCTTGACGATCGACAGGCTTTCCGATCTTGGCCAGGTCGCGATCAAATTCAAACCGGCGCGCACGCAGACTATTGCCCATATGGTCTCCGCGCTTGATCTCGAGCTGGCGGTAGTCGCGCCACTTGTCTGGGTATCCGATTTTGTTCGCCATGCTTTGAAGCTTTTCGAGCGCCCGCCGCTTTGTTTCCTCGCTCATCCATGGCAGAGAGTGAATGTCGGCATCCATGGCCTTCTGGATGCCCTGCACAATTTCAAGCACCTGCTGCTTCGCTTCAGGGCTAAAATATTTTTCAACGTAAACCTGCCCTAAAGCTTCACCCAGGTCGTCGTCGACGTCATTGGTGCAGCGCTTCCACCGCGGGGGAAGTTGCTCCTTTCCCTGCAAAGTCTTGCCAAAGAAATTGAAATTCTCGTTCACGACAGCTGAAGAGAGCGATGTTGCGTTTGCATGGATAGCGTGCCAGCGCAGGTACGACTTCCAAGTCGCCAGGTCTTGCTGCTCGATCTGGGAATTGAGCGTTTTAAAGAACTCCGGCACCGCTACGTTCAATGAACTAATTCCAGAGAGTCCTATTTGTCGGAAATATTCCTTCCATCCAAAGGCAGGGGTGAGCTTTTCGAGTTCGGCGACGCTCATGAAGTGGTAAATCTTCTTGGGATCGCGGCGGTCTACGCGTGTCATCGATCCTCGCGCCAGCGCGGTCTCGATTTTCATTGCGGATTGTGCTTCGGTTGCTGCGAGTTCGGGTTTATCGCCAAGCAACTCAAACATCTTTTGAACGTGGGCCACGTATGCAGCGCGGAGATCTTTCGATTTTTGATCCTGCTTCAGATAGTAATCTCGGTCGGGCAACCCCAAGCCTCTTTGGTCAACCGCAGCAGTCACAATCGACGAATCTTTGAAATCCTGCTCGGAATCGATCCGAAAAGGAGTGCCTTCGCCAATCATGCTGGCCACGACCGTAGCCAGATCTTTTTTCGCTTGGAGCTGCTCGATCCGAAGTAGCTCGGGCTGCAACGGCTTTATACCTAGCGCATCAATCGCCGTTTCGTCCATGCATGAGGCGTAGTAGTCGCCAATTTTTTGGGCATTTGAAGAACGGGCTGGGTTCGGGGCGGAAGTTGCTTCCAACAGCTCACGTAGCTGTTTGAGGTTGTCGTCCTGCAGTTTGTTGTAGATTCCCCAACTCGACTGGTCAGGTGGAATCGGATTGCTTTGAATCCATTTTCCGCAGGAAAACGTGAACAGATCAACGCAAGGATCTACGGTACGGTCGAGCCATTCGACATTTAAAACCGACGAATGGGATGAGGAGTTTTGGGCAAAACCGCAAATTCCTGCCAGCAGCACGATGCCTACGGCAAGCGACTTACGAAAAAACATGGTCTGTCCTCGGCTCTATCGATTGGGACCGCGCGGGGCAATCAGGAGACTGAAACCAGCGTAGTCCTATAACTTTTCCAGCCGAATGGAGCCGTCGGAGGTTTTGATTGCGAGCAGTGGGCCGCCTCCATTCATCTTGCCGCGAACGTTGTTGCCGCCCAACTTGCCCTCGACGGTTACGGGAACTTCAAGGTCGATATGACCATCTCCAGTGTGGAGATCAACGTCTGCTGCCAGTTCCGCCGGGATTCTCAACGCAACACTCCCATCGCTCGTACGCAGGTCCCACCCGTTGCCCATGGTGGACCCGCGTTCCGCATCCACTTCGATTCGGCCGTCGCTAGTGTTCAGATCAAGCAGATCGAAGCGTCCCCGCGCGCGGATGTTCCCGTCGCTTGTACGGGCTCGAATGGTGCCACTGACAGAGTCTAGTTCCAGGCTGCCATCGCCACTTCGCAAATCCAGTTCGCCTTTCAGGTTTGCGACACGCACTCGTCCATCCCCGGTGCTGAGACTTACCTTACCTTCGTGGGGCATGTGAATGTCGATCTGAACCTTGTAGGAGCGGAAGTTCATGAAGTGCATTTCATGAGGAAACTTAACTTCAATTTGAACTTGATCTCCAGCTTGGTGCTCGACGATCTTGAGACCGCCCTCACCAATCTTGTAGCGCTCGGTGGTCACCCTCGCTTCGATCGTATTCTGATCCCACGTGTCCACGTGGATCTCTGCGTCAGAGGTTTCGACCTTCAGATCCGGATGGCCGTTTAACGTGTAAGTTTTGGACCACTCATCCGCGTTGGCCAGTGGTATCGCCACTGACAATAACAGAAGTAATCTCAATGTCGTTTTCATCCCAGTCATCTCCCCGCTCGCGGGCAGACCCCCACCCTGCAAGGCTCAGACGTTAATACGTAGGCTTATTGAGCGCGGTTCCGTCATTTGCGAGCCTCTGAGACGCCGTAGGCAATGCGTATGAGTGTTCGTTCGGCAAAGGGAACATACAAGAGCGCAGCTGTTGCCGCAAACGCTGCGCCAATACCGATTTGTTGTGTTAAGAGAAACGGCGCGATGGCCCAAAGTTGATCGAGCACGAAAACAAAGGGGAACAATTTACGAAAATTGATGCCTAGGCGCCTGTGATCAAAGGCGATTGAAGATAGCAAGTACAGCCGCAACGGAATTCCGACTACTGCGGTGATCAACACGAGAATTTGAATCGCCGTAGAGCCCCAGCCCGGCAAGAAGGAATCTGCAACCCGACTGACCTCCTGCAGCCGCGCCAACGCGACCACATAAAACACCAGGTACATGACTTGGACCAGCCCAAAGAGGCTGCGAATGACTCCGCGACGGGGGAGAGGGATTTCCAGTTCAGGGTCGATGGTGCTGCTATCTGTGCTTGCGGACGAAGCGAGATCCTCATCGATGCGAACAACGCCAACCCGATTCACGGGCCCAAGAAATCGATACCCGCGACGGGCTAGAGTTTCGACGAAGCGTGGACTACTCGCGGAGTCCCCTAGGGCCTCGCGAACCTTGTTTACGGCGGTATTGAGACTGTGATCGAAATCTACGAACGTGTCAGCGGGCCAAAGCTTTTCACGTAATTCGTCCCGGGTGACAACTTCTCCTGAACGCGTGAGCAAATATGCCAGCAGCTGGAAGGGCTGTTCTTGCAACCGAACCTTGCTGCCGCTCTTACGCAGTTCTCCAGCTGTCAGATCCACTTCAAATACACCGAAGCGTACGATCTTGGCTGCATCGTTGGCGGGCGGAACGGCCATGCGGAATGAACGTCGTAGTGTAGCACCGACCCACCTGAAATTCTGGAGAGACCAAGTAAGAGGGAGTTACAATGGAACTCGTGCCGTTTCTTCAGAAACAAGGCCCAAATGACGCGAAGCACACTCGGCACCATGTGTACGCCACAGAGACTACCGGTTTGCTGCTTATCGCCATTCTTCTGCTCGTGCTCACCTTAATTCGGTACTGGCATTCGATCAACTGGAGTATCCACTGAGCTCGTTGTTGCCTCCTGATCCATTACTGGTTGTAGTGGTTGGTCCAACGGCTAGTGGAAAGACTGCGCTGTCGCTCACTCTTGCGGAACAGTTTACCGGCGAAATCGTGAACTGCGATTCCGTCGCTATGTACCGCGAGTTTGAGATTGGCACCGCGAAACCAAGCGTCGACGAACTGGCGCGAGCGCCGCATCATTTGTTGGACTGCGTCGAACCGACCTCTTACTACACTGCTGGAGAATATGTACGCGAGGCGCGCCGCATACTCGCAGATATCCAGTTGCGAAACCATCTTCCAATCGTTACAGGCGGCACGGGACTCTATCTGCGCGCTCTAGTTGAGGGGCTGTTCCCAGGACCGCAGCGATCCGAGTCATTGCGTGAGCGATTGCGCCAAAGAGCGACGCAACACGGGTCGACTTACTTGCACGACATTTTGAGGCGGCTTGATCAAGCTGCAGCCGCAAGCATTCACCCGAATGATGTCCCAAAGCTCATCCGTGCGATCGAAGTGTGCGTCGCCTCCCGCGAAAAGATGAGCGAACTGTGGAAAGCGAAGCCTGACCCCCTGCGAGGTTTCCGTATCCTGCGCCTTGGACTTGACCCGAGAAGGGAGAAACTCTACTCGCGAATAAACGAACGCGCGAAGGTGATGTTTAGTTCGGGACTGATCGAGGAAACCGCGCAGCTGTTCAGCAAGTATGCGGATCGCGCGCGCCCATTGACGTCCTTGGGCTACAAGCAGGCGATGCTAGTGGTGAAGGGAGAGGTTGATCGAGACCGTGCCTTGAGCCTTGCCCAGCAAGCCCATCGCAACTATGCGAAGCGCCAGATGACTTGGTTCCGCCGCGAACCCGATGTTTTCTGGATCGCTGGATTCGGCGACGACGCGAATGTACAGCGTGAGGCAATTGCGGTCGTGAAGGAAGCTAGAATTCCCAATAGGTAGCGACTGGGTCAACCTTGTCGCATGACATTCCGTACAGGGGATCGACACTCGATCTGCTATCTTTCCTCCATGTGCACGCGCATTTTGCTAATCATCTTTCTAAGTTTCATGCTCGCCCCCTCTTCCGTGATTTTCGCGAAAGACAAACCGGAAAAATTCCTTACGGCCGCTCCTATCAAACTGAACCGCGACGGAGAGAAATGGGCCGAGAAAACACTGAAGAGCCTATCGCCAGAGGAGAAGGTCGGGCAGCTCTTCATGATTTGGGTGCGCGCTCAGTTTCTAAATGTTGAGGATCCGATTTTTCTTCAATTGCGCGACTCGATCAATAAGTATCACGTCGGTTCGTTCGCAATGACGGTCAATGTCGACGGTCCAATCCTTTTGCGAAACCAGCCGTATGAAGCCGCGTCGCTTCTGAATCGCCTGCAATCCGAGTCGAGGCTACCGCTCATCATCGCCGCCGATTTCGAGCGCGGAGTGTCTATGCGACTTCACGGCACTACCGTTTTCCCGCACCCCATGGCCTATGGCGCCACAGGAAATCTTCAGTTTGCGGAAGCGTTTGGCCGTATCACGGCAGAGGAATCGCGTGCCGTCGGCGTGCACTGGAATTTTTTCCCTGATGCGGACGTCAATTCAAATCCGGCCAACCCGATCATCAATACGCGATCATTCGGCGAAGATCCAAAACAGGTCGGCGATATGGTTGCAGCTTACATTCGCGGAGCTCATGCAGGTGGCATGATGACCACGGCCAAGCATTTTCCTGGGCATGGTGACACCGCCACCGACTCCCACCTGGGTGTGGCAAGGGTGACTGGTGATCTCGCGCGACTGAATTCCGTTGAACTGCCTCCCTTCCGCGCCGCGATCGAGGCGGGTGTCGACGCTGTGATGGTGGCTCATGTCAGCATCCCGGCTCTTGAACCTGACCCGAATCGCGTGGCCACGACCTCAACCGCCGTTGTCACGGACCTACTCAAGAAACAAATGGGGTTCAAGGGAATAGTGGTCACCGATGCGCTCGATATGGCCGGCCTGACACGGCTCTACGCTAACGACATCGGACGTGCCGCAGTTGAATCGTTCAAGGCGGGAAACGATTGGCTGATCATTCCTGCCGACATGGACGCGTCATATCGGTCGATGGTGGCAGCCGTGAAGAGCGGCGAAATCTCCCAGGCACGATTGGACGAATCGGTGCTGAAGATCTTGAAGGCAAAAGCTGCACTCGGACTTCATAAGGCGCGACTTGTGGATCTCGACCAGTTGCCCGACAAGGTCGCTAAGCCGCAGAATCTCGCTGAGGGGCAAGGAGTTGCTGATTCTGCGGTAACTCTCGTTCGCGACAACGGGAGAATCCTGCCTCTCAAAAAGACCATCGGAACTTCTGCGCCGGCCCTCCCGTATCAATCAGTGGAAGAGGTGCGTTCCGGAAAAGTCATGGTGATCTTTACCGATGATGCTCGAATGGATTCCGGACGCATTCTTGAGCACCAGCTACAGGCACGAGCGCCAGGCAGCACTATTTTCTATGTCGATCCTCGAGTCGCGACCCCGATGACCGACGAAGTGCTTCAGGCCGTAAACGGTGCGGACGCGGTGATCGCTGCGGTGTACGCGGTGCCGAGTGCCGGGCGCGCGATCCAAGGAAAAAACGGGCCGACTAATACGGTCAGTCTCGCGGAACAGAGTGGTGCCCTGTTGCAAAAGATTCTCGACCGGGCCACCGCAAAGACGGTGGTCTTGGCTATGGGCAATCCTTATCTCGCTCAGGAATATCCTGCTGTCGAAAATTATCTTTGTACTTTTTCGAATGCCTCAGTCTCAGAAATCAGCGCGGCGAAAGCCATCTTTGGAGAAATACCAATTCGCGGGCGCCTCCCGGTCACAATCCCAAACATCGCTCAGCGCGGTTTCGGCATCGATCGTTCGGCCCTCGCCGCCAATGGAGACTCAAACCATGTTCAGCCGTCACACTAACCGTGCATCGCAATGCTTTTTTTTGATGGCCAGCATATGTCTGTTTGCTGCTTGCAGTGTGAATGTCAAAAAGAGCGACGAAGCCGGACAAGACAAGAAAGTGGACATCGAAACTCCCATTGGAGGCATTCACGTCAGCAATGATGCCGATGTCCATGACACCGGATTGCCGGTATATCCGGGTGCTCGGCCAACAAAGAAGGGCTCTGGAAGCGATGAAAAGAGTGCGAACGTAAACATATCCGGACCTGGGTTTGCGCTGAGAGTTCTCGCTCTTGAGTACGAATCCGACGATGCGGCAGACAAACTCGTTTCTTACTACAAAGACCAGCTAAAAAAATTCGGTGCTGTTGTGGAATGCCGAACCGATAAACACGGTGGCGATGTGCCTGACGTTAACGTAGGCGATAACGACGGCAAGGCAGACGAGCCCGTCAGCTGCGGCGCTGACAACCACGGGTCAAACATCGAATTGAAAGTTGGCAAGCGCAATGAGCAGCACATCGTTGCTATAGAACCGGCGACGAAAGGATCCAAGTTGGCTCTGGTCTACATTCGAACACGCGGGAAGAAGGACACGATTTAGATTTGTTGAAACGAGGGGGCGAGATTCTCAGTTGAATAGAACTGTCGACACATTAATCGCCCGCTCTCTGCGATAATTTCAATCCCGTGGATCACATCTGTTACAAGTGCGGATCTCCCGTGGAGAGCGGGGTTCCATTTTGCCCACATTGCCGCGCTCCCCAGATTCGCGTTAGCTCTGTCGAGGACGCGCCCGTCTCGACGATTCCCGTTGACTTGAGCGCTTCTTTTCAACCGACTCCCCAGGCATCTCCAGTCCAGTGGTCTTATGCTCTAACCGCCGCAGCAATGGCTGGCGTCATATCAGCCATCCTAATGAACGTGTTCTTCGGGTTCTTCGGAATTGGGATTGCGGCGGCTGGTGCTTTTGCAGTGCGTCTCTATCGCCAGCGAAGCGGGCAGGTGTCACTTCTACCCGGCGCAGGCGCCCGCATCGGGGCTGTTAGTGGCGTCTTCGGCTTCGGATTTTTTTGTGTGATTGCTGCGGTAGGGACCGCACTCTTTGGCGGTGGCTCTCAGGTGAAGCTGGCGCTATTATCAGGCCTCGAACAAGCTGCAGCGCGGAGCCAAGATCCGCAGGCTCAAGCCGCTCTTGAAAAACTGCGCACACCCGAGGGCTTAATCCTGGTGCTTGCCTTCAGCCTGGCCTTTGTCTTCACCCTATTCGTGGCGCTTTCTAGCCTTGGGGGTGCGTTGGCCGCTTCTATGTCGCGTGGGCGCCGGCAATAGTAGCTACCAAGAGCCGGCTTGGCCCACGTTCATACCTCCTTGCGACTGCGTCGCCACCCGCGTATGATGCACCGTTCATGACCCCACGACTGCCTGACCGTACTACCACGATCCGACAAAAGACCCAGCTCATGTCGGCGACGGAAATCGAGCGCACTCTCGTCCGTCTCGCTCACGAAATCATTGAGAAGAACAACGGGGTAGAAGGATTGGGCCTGGTTGGCATCCGGCGCCGTGGCGTTCCAATCGCCCAGCGGCTTGGCGAAATCATCAAACGGATTGAAAAGAAACCTGTGCCGGTCGGCACGCTCGACATCACCCTGTATCGTGACGACTTGTCGACCTTGGGGCCAAAGCCGGTTGTTCAGAAATCGGAAATCGGTTTCCCGGTTGCTGGCAAGTCGATCATCCTTGTTGATGATGTTTTGTACACCGGTCGCACAACGCGTTCTGCCATGGATGCTCTCTTTCGAGAAGGCCGGCCATTACGAGTACAACTATGCGTCCTGATTGACCGCGGGCATCGAGAGCTCCCCATAGAAGCGGCGTTTGTTGGGCGCGAAGTACAGACGAGCCAGAACGAAATTATCGAAGTGAAACTTCAGGAAGTGGACAGTGCGGAAAAAGTTTTGTTGATGGAAAAAGTCTCGGCAAAGCAAGCATGAAGGCTGGGCCTCTCTGATGCCCCCATCTTATAAGTAGCGGCGCATAAGCTGAGTAACGTGTAGGCTTGGGCGCCTTTTCAAAGCGCCACTGCAACCGCAACAACGGACTCACGATGAATGCCGCACGCGGATCTCTGCTGGGAATCGAACCCCTCGACGCGCTTGAGATCCTCAAAATTCTAAAGTTTGCGCGAAGCATGAACCCGCACAAACCGCGCGCTCTGCTCAAAGGCAAACGTATTGCGCTTCTCTTTTAC
>Ga0105249_10006722_pt1 | contig 10016 bp, 12 predicted proteins | sample KBSS44metaG_FD_81522 | JGI IMG/M metagenome (GOLD analysis project Ga0105249, IMG submission 81522) | Switchgrass rhizosphere microbial communities from Kellogg Biological Station, Michigan, USA - KBS S4-4 metaG | ecosystem: Host-associated > Plants > Roots > Rhizosphere > Soil | place...
CGCATGCACTTGAGGCAGTCTCAATCCACAAAGGCACTCCTGCGGTCGATCTTTTACCTGCAACCGAACGCTATCAAACAGATAGCGACCGGCTACAGGTTTCGACCGCGCCTGGCGCCGACGGCATCGTGCGCCGCATCGAAGTGATCGCCAGTACCGCAAAGGGTGCTTCCGACTGGGCGGTATTCGCGCTCGCCAACAACACCGACGAACAAGTCGATCGACTGATCGTGGCGCCGCATTATTTGATGACCGGATCCGGTCTGTTTTGGCCAGATCTCGGTGCGGTTCGGATCGTAAGCGTGACGCCGAGCCAAGGCTTCCGACCGGAGCGCCAAGCCTCGAACGACTCCGACATTTACTTGATCACCATCGATCCGGGCACCACCGTAACGCTCGTGCTCGAGCTCACTTCGTCCGATCTGCCGCAGCTCTACTTGTGGGAGCCCGAAGCATACAAAGGCAAGGTCAACTCCTTCACGCTTTATAACGGCATCGTTATTGGCGTCTCCGGCTTGCTCGCGCTGTTTCTTACGATTCTATTCGTCGTGAAGGGCTCGATCATGTTTCCCGCAGCCGCCGCCCTTGCCTGGGCGGTGCTTGGCTATATCGGCATCGATTTCGGATTCTGGAACAAAGTGTTCGCGCTTTCACCCGCAGCCGAGCAATTTTGGCGCGCTGCCGGTGAGGCGATTCTCGCCGCAACGTTAATCGTGTTTCTTTTTGCCTATCTCAATCTCGGGCGATGGAACGTGCGTTACTCGCACGTTGCCGCCGGCTGGCTGATCTTTCTAGGGGCGCTCGTCGCGCTCGCTTTCGTCGACCCGGCGATTGCCGCCGGTATCGCACGGCTTTCGCTCTTGGCCGTTTCGATCGTCGGCTTCGGTTTGATCGTCTATCTCGCGACGCATGGCTACGATCGCGCCGTATTGCTCATACCGACATGGTTCCTGCTCACGGTGTGGGTCCTCGCCACTGGTTTTGCTATCGCTGGGTTGCTTACCAACGACCTGATCGCACCCGCGTTGCTTGGCGGCCTCGAACTGATTGTGATGCTGATCGGCTTCACCGTAATGCAACATGCCTTCGCGGGTGTTGGCGCCGAAGGCATTGTCAACGATGTCGAGCGCCGCGCTCTCGCGCTCACCGGCGCAGGCGATATTGTGTGGGACTGGGATGTTGGTCGCGATTTGATCTACACGAGTCCCGAGGCCGAACAGCACCTTGGGCTGAGACGCGGCACACTCGAAACAGCCGCCGCAGGTTGGCTCGAAATTCTGCACCCCGGCGACCGTGATCGCTTTCGCATGGCGCTGGATGCGATGCTGGAGCAGCGCCGCGGCCGTATTGCCCAGGAATTCCGCCTGCGATCAGAGAGCGGCACCTATCTCTGGTTCGAGTTGCGCGCGCGCCCTGTCGTCGGCTCCGACGGGGAGGTGCTGCGCGTCGTCGGCACTCTGACCGACACGACGGAAACAAAAATCGCGGAAGAGCGGCTGATGCACGACGCCGTGCACGACAATCTCACAGGCCTGCCGAACCGCGAATTGTTCCTCGATCGTCTCGAATCCGCACTCAATTTGGCTGCGGCCGACGAGCAACGTCGTCCAACCGTGATCGTGATCGATCTCGATCGCTTCAAGCAGGTGAATACGAGCGTCGGAATGACCGTGGGCGACTCGATCCTGCTCACCATTGCCCGCCGCCTCGGCCGCTTGCTGAAACCGCAGGATACGCTCGCGCGCATCGCCGGCGACCAATTCGGAATGATCCTGCTTTCAGAGCGCGAACCCGAGCGCATCACGGCTTTCGCAGACACAATCCGCCGCAGCCTGCGCGCACCGATCGGCTTTGGCGCGCGCCAGATTTTCCTCACCGCATCGATCGGCCTGGTGCTCGTCGACGATCAGGCGCGCCAACGAGAAGAAGTGCTGAAGGATGCCGAGCTCGCGATGTATCATGCCAAGCAACAGGGCGCCGACCGTATCGAAGTCTTCAAGCCCGCTATGCGGTCGCAAAAAATCGATTCACTCACCATCGAGTCGGATTTGCGACGGGCGCTTGAGCGCGAAGAGGTCGTAATTCTCTACCAGCCTATCATTCGGCTAGAGGATCGCACCGTCGCGGGCTTTGAAGCATTGTTGCGCTGGAACCACCCCCGCCTAGGCCGCATTGGCCCCGCTGAGTTTATTCCAATCGCAGAAGAAACCGGCTTGATCATCGACCTAGGCCATTTTGTGCTCGAGCGGGCCGCACGCCAGCTCGCTCTGTGGCAGCGCGCGATGCCGAACACGCAGCATCCTGTGTTTATGAGTGTGAACGTCTCTTCGCGCCAATTGCTGCGACACGACTTGATTCAGGATGTCAAAGGCGTGCTCTCGCGCAACGTTCTCTCGCCTGGAACATTCAAGCTTGAGATCACCGAGTCGCTAGTGATGGAAAATCCTGAACTCGCGGCACAAATGCTCGCACGTATCCGCGAACTCGGCGCCGGTCTTTCACTTGACGATTTCGGCACAGGTTATTCGTCCCTCGCTTATCTCCAGCGCTTCCCCTTCGATACGATCAAGATTGACCAGCAATTCGTACGTGGGCATGCGCGCGGGGGTGCGAGACCCGTAATTTTGCGCTCGATCATCGCGCTCGCACATGATCTCGGCATGGAGGTCGTGGCCGAAGGCGCCGAGACCGACTCCGATGCAGTGGAGCTATTCCAGCTCGGTTGCCATTTCGCGCAAGGTTATGTGTTCGGCGAGCCTATGACAGCGGAGGAGGCGCGGCAGTTGATCGCGCCGCTATCCCCGGCCGAACGGCGGGCAGCTTTACGCGCCAGCTGAAGGATGGCTCAGGCGTGCCCCGCGTCCGAGGAAAGCTTCGCCGGATCGATACCGATTTTTCTGAGCGCGCTTTCGTATTTCGTTTCGGGTTCATTGCCGAAAATCAGATCGGGATCGGCCGCACAATTCAGCCAACCATTCGCGTGAATTTCGCTTTCCAATTGTCCCGGAGCCCAGCCGGCATAGCCGAGCGCCAATACCGCGCTCTCCGGACCTTGGCCGCGTGCGATTGCCTTCAAGATGTCGAGCGTTGCCGTAAGACAAATGCGATCGTCAATCGGGAGCGTCGAATCCTTGATGAAAAAATCGGCCGAGTGAAGTACGAAGCCGCGCTGTGTCTCGACCGGCCCACCTTTCAATACACGCACCGTCTCGGCGCGCATGGGAAGCTCAATCGGCTGTTGCGGGATCACGTCAAGCTGCACCAGAAGATCGCCAAATTTAATGTGAGGTGCCGGTTTGTTGATCACGATACCCATCGCGCCTTCGGACGAATGCGCGCACATATAGATCACGGTTCTGGAAAAACGGTCATCGCGAATCGTCGGCATTGCAACGAGGACTTGCCCATCGAGATATCCGGGCTCTTTACCATGCCCGGCTTCAAGATTGGTGCGACCGATGCGCATGATGAAAGACTAACGCGACTTTGTGGCAATGCAAATTCAATCAATGTCCGCCACATTCACGCGAACGTGCCTATGCGTTGAACCTGTTGCCAGTCTAGGAAACACCATGGTTTCGCCCTTTCGCCTTCCCTCCGCAGCAGCACTTATAGCGAGTGCCTTTTTTTGCGCCCCTCAAGCGGATGCGCTCGAATCACCTTGGGTCGAGGCGGGCCGCGCCGAAGTGCGTCTCCTCGCCGACACCGGCTCTGACAAAAACATTCGCGCTGGAGTTGAAATCAAATTACAGCCGGGATGGAAGACCTATTGGCGCTATCCGGGCGATGCGGGTGTCCCACCCCGCTTCGATTGGTCCGGTTCCGAAAATTTGGCGATCGCCGAAATTCACTGGCCCGCGCCAAAGCGCTTTGTCGAAGACAATGGCACGAAATCGATCGGCTATCATGACCGCGTTGTGTTTCCGGTCTCGATTTTAGCCGCCGATCCGGCTCGGGCGGTAAAGCTAAGGCTAAAACTCGACTTCGCGCTTTGTGAGAAGCTATGCATACCGGCGGATGTGCAGTTGAGCTTGGATTTGCCGCCATCGCTCGGCGATCTTTCCGAATCGATTCAACAGGCCGTCGCAAATGTACCGCGCCGTGTTTCGCTGGGCGAAAGTGGAAATCTTGCGATCACCAACGTCAGCATCGAGCGCGGTGCGAGGCCTCGCGCGATCATTGAAATCTTGGTACCGCAGGATGCTGCCGTACAGCTTTTTGCCGAAGGCCCGAGCGAAAAATGGGCTTTACCGTTGCCGGAAACGATCGAACCCGCAAATAACCGTATGCGCTTTGTGCTTGATTTCGACGGCGCCCCGCCTGGGGCCGCGCCCATTCCACCTAAGCTCACTCTCACCCTTACTGCTGGTAACGAGGCGATCGAAGTCGAAGTTCCGCTCGAATAAGATCCACGTTTTGAATAGAATGGTTGAATGTCGGATAAATCGATTCGTTATTTGCATGGAGCATAGAGAAAAATGGCTATTAAAGTGGGTAACAAGCTTCCGGATGCGACGTTTCGTGTAGTCACCGCAGACGGGCCGCAGCCGCGTACGACCTCGGATGTTTTCAGCGGTAAAAAAGTCGTGCTGATCGGCATGCCCGGCGCATTCACTCCTACATGCAGTCGTAACCACTTGCCGGCTTACGTAGAAAAAGCCGATCTGTTCCGAGGCAAGGGCGTCGATACGATTGCGGTCACCACCGTCAACGACCATTTCGTAATGAGCGCATGGTCGAAGGCATCAGGAGGCGACGGCAAAGTGATTTTTCTTGCCGACGGCAACGGTGAGTTCGCCAAGGCCATCGGCCTCAGCTACGACGCGACCGAGCGCGGCATGGGCGGCGTGCGTTCGCTGCGATATGCGATGCTAGTCGAAGACGGCGTCGTCAAGGTACTGAACGTCGAGCAGCAGGCGGGTAAAGCGGAGATCACCAGCGCCGAAAATCTGTTGAAATCGCTCTGAGCATGCTTCAAGCGATAATATCGGGGAAAAGCTGATCCTCGATTCGGCCGAGCTGGTCCCGAATCTGCAATTTGCGTTTTTTCAGGCGCTGAACCTGCAATCGGTCATAGCCAGGCGTCGCCAACAGTGCATCGATCGCGGAATCGAGATCGCGATGCTCTTGCCGCAATCGTTCCAATTCTACGCGAAGTTCGCGTTCCTCTTCGTTTTTCATTGCCTCGTGCGCATCTACGGGCCCGCCGCACAAGTCGGCCAATAGCCGACTTGGCTCAATGTTGCCGATCCTGGGTAAACCCGGGGGTCGGTGGCTTCCCCAAGCGAGTATGCCTAAAAATTCTTGAGCGGATAGTGGATTTTGGCACTGCAACAGTGGTCGATAATCGACTTCAGGTGCGACTTGTGGCACAATGGCGTTAGTCCAGAGTCTGAACCTGAAACGGAAGGACCCCTGCCCATGTCCATTCAGGCGGATCTAGCCCAACTCGAACAGCAGCACCGGGCGCTGGAGCGGGAAATCGAAGACGCCCTCACCTATCCCGGATCGGACGATCTGAAACTTGCGGAACTCAAACGGCGTAAATTGCACCTGAAAGACGAAATAGCGCGGCTCAGACATACTGCGCCCGAAACCGTGCACTGAATTTCGTCCGAATTTTATTTCCTTTGCCGCCGGCATTGCGCCGGCGGTTTTGTTTTCGAGGCAAGCCAATGCCCACGTGCGCTAACCTAAATTCTTATCCCTAACTGTTATGACTAACCAAGCAATCCGCAACCTTTGAGATAATTTTTCGACTATGTCTCCACCACTCGTTGGAGTGGAGTCGACGATGTTGCGTATCGACGAATTCGCGGCTGGAGTTGATGCCGCGCACTCGATCAATCGCACGGCCTTTCAAACGGTCTTCCGCGCAAAAAATGCGCGGGCCGCGATCCATTCCCTCTCATCGAGCACGGAAACCAACCCAGAGACCGCGCCGGTCAAACGGCAGGGCCTTTTGATGAGAGGTATAAGATGAAAACGAATAAATTGATCGCGGCGGCTGTAGCCGCTTCACTAGCAGTAGCTGCGCCTACGGCAGCTTTCTCAGCTGTTGTTGCCCCGGCGCCGGTTGTTACCCATTCGAGCACCCCATTCGTTCCGTGGGCCGTCTTTGGCTGCGCCGGCGGCATCATTCTTGCCGCGCTTGCCGCCAACTATCGCGACAATCGTCAGCTTACGACGCAAGAAGCATGGACATGCGGTCTCTTTTTCCTTTTCTCACAGCCGAAGAAGAAGAGGAACTAAAGCAAAGGTATTTTCTGCTGAAATAAAACCGCGCCGTGAATACGGCGCGGTTTTTTTCAAGCAGGTGAATCGCGCTAACCTAAATTATTATGCCTACCAATTATGCCTAATCGGGAAACCCACAACAGTTGAAATAATTTTTCGGCTAAATTTCTTCAACTCGTTGGAGTGGAGTTGAAGATGTTGCGTATCGGCGAATTAGCGGCAGCCAAGTTGAAGCCGCGCACTCGATCAATCGCACGGCCGTTAAATTCGGTCTTCCGCATCATTGGTGCGGGCCGCCGTTCCATTCCTCCTTCATCGGGCGAACTCAACCCCAATGAGACCGATGCCGTGCATGCGGCGGCGGCCTCGCATTAACAAGAGAGGTCCACAATGAAGAAGTTTATCGCAGCGGCGCTTGCCGCAAGTCTTGTGTCCGCGGCCGTGCCGTCCACCGCCTCCGCGTACGTTCATAAGAAAGTGGTCGTACCGCCCACCGCGCATTCCGGCTCCAGTGTTGTGCCTTGGTTGGTTATTGGTTGCGCGGGTGGCATCATCGCCGCCGCATTTGCCGCCAACTTCGTCTTCAACCGCGAGCTCACGGCACAGGAAGCTTGGACCTGCGGAATGCTCTACTGGTTTAACCAAGCAACGGGCCAGTGGGTTAGAGTTCGCTAAAGCGGACACACTGAGCTCCTCTAGAAACCCGCGCTTCAATGGCGCGGGTTTTTGATTCCTGATCCCGCACTATGCCGTAGAAGCCCAATTGCAGACCGTTGCGGGTCTGCCGGTAAGCCGATAGCCTTATGAGTGGGGCACGGGAGTTCTGAATTTCAAGGTTTCTCCGCGCCTGCTTTGTTGGGGATAAACGAAATCAGAAAAGGTGTCACATGAGGGGGACCAAGATCACCGCGGTCGCGCTCGCTGCGGCCTTAGCATTCAGTCCGACATTGGCATCCGCGCAGGTAGCAGCGCCCGTCGTTTCATCAGCTCATCATTCCGCTACGCCTTGGTGGCTTTTCATTTGTCCTGTCAGTTTAGTCACGGCGGCATCGGTCAAGAACTGGAAACGCAACAAGCAATTGACCAACGAGGAAGCGTGGACCTGCGGTTTGCTCTATTGGTACAATGAGGCAACCGGCAAGTACGAAAGGCGCCGCTAAGCGGACACGCCCGGCTCCTCTAAAAACCCGCGCCTGATGGCGCGGGTTTTTTAGTGACTGCCTGTTGCTTCGCGTAGCCATTGTGATTGAATGTTTCAGTAGAGCTCGGAATGATGTGGCGTCCAGGGATGGGGGAAGACATGAAAGCTAAAATCGTAGCGATGTTCGTTGTATGCGGAATTGCCTTCACGCCGACCTATGCGTCTGCGCAGGTATGCGGCATCGGAATTATTGCAGCCGCGATGGTCGCAAGCTTCAAGGAAAACCGCGAACTCACGCAGAAAGAGGCAAACACCTGTGGCCTATTGCTTGGTCAGGACAAGGCAAACGAAAAACCTGGAAAAACCGCAAAACCCAAAAAGACTCCAAAACCCGGCTAAAATATTTTGAGGATGAAAAGACCCGCGCCTCATTGCGCGGGTTTTTGTTTTTTAACAACCCTAAACGCTCTTGGTCATCGCTCGTAGCTTGAACTTCTGGATCTTTCCCGTCGAAGTCTTCGGCAATTCGACGAAGATGACGTGCTTCGGGCACTTGAAGCTTGCAAGATTTTTCTTGCAGTGCGCGATCAGATCGTCGGCGCTCGCCTTTTGGCCCGGTTTCAGTTCAATGAACGCGCAGGGGGTTTCACCCCATTTGTCGTCCGGCTTCGCCACCACCGCCGCGGCCTGGACGGCAGGATGCTTATAGAGCGCGTCCTCGACTTCGATCGAAGAAATATTCTCACCGCCGGAAATAATGATGTCCTTGGATCGGTCCTTGAGCTGGATGTAGCCGTCCGGGTGCCGCACGCCGAGATCGCCGGAGTGAAACCAGCCGCCGTGAAACGCTTTCTCGGTCGAGGACTTATTCTTGAGATAGCCCTTCATCACCACATTTCCGCGAAACATAACCTCACCCATGGCCTCGCCATCGCGAGGCACGGGTTTCATCGTTTCCGGATCAATCACGTCGAGCGCGTCGAGCGGCACGATGGTGACACCCTGCCGTGCTTTTCTCGCCGCTTGCGCCGCGGGCTCAAGCGAATCCCATGCCTGATGCCAATCGTTGACCGCGGCCGGACCGTAGGTTTCGGTGAGGCCATACAGATGCGTGACGCTGAAACCAGCGCCTTTCATTGCAGCAAGCACGGCCTCCGGCGGAGGTGCAGCAGCGGTAAAGAATTGCACCTGGTGCGGCAACGGCTTTTTCTCCTCTTCGGGAGCGTTCAGCAACGTCGACATCACGACCGGGGCCCCGCATAGATGCGTCACCTTGTGAGTAGCGATGAGATCGAACATGAGCTTTGCGCGGACTTGCCGCATGCACACGTGCGTTCCGGCGACGACAGAGATGGTCCATGGAAAGCACCAGCCGTTGCAATGAAACATCGGCAGGCTCCAGAGATAGACCGGATGCTTCGTCATCCCACAGGTGAGCACATTGCCAACCGCGAGCAGCGCCGCGCCCCGGTGGTGATAAACAACACCCTTCGGATCTCCCGTCGTGCCCGAAGTGTAGTTCAGCGAAATCGCATCCCATTCGTCGCCGGGCGCGTTGCGAGTGTAGGTTTCGTCCCCTTCCTTCAGAAAAGCTTCGTATTCAAGCGTGCCGATACGCTCTCCCTCGCCACTATATTCCGGATCGTCGTAATCTATCACGAGCGGCTTCGCTTTCGCGGTCGCGAGCGCGGCCTTCGTAACCTTCGAAAATTCGCGATCGACGATCACGACCTTGGCTTCGCCATGATCGAGCGAGAAGGAAATAATCGGCGCATCAAGTCGCGTGTTGAGCGTATTCAGCACCGCGCCCGTCATCGGCACGCCGTAGTGGCATTCCAGCATTGCTGGTGTGTTCGCGAGCATGACCGCGACTGTATCGCCGCGTTTGAGCCCCCGCTTCGTGAGAGCCGATGCCAGCCGCTGCGCACGCCCGTGAAAGTCTCGATAGTTTCGCCGGAGCTTGCCGTGAATGATTGCCGTTTGATCGGGAAATACCGCCGCCGCACGCTCCAGATAGGTGAGCGGTGTTAGCGGCTGGTAATTCGCCGGATTGCGGTCGAGATCGGTGTCGTAAGCACTCTTCGCCAAGAAGTCCCCCTAAATTCTTATTTCATGCGAACGCTAGCGTTACCGCGCGCGACGCTCAAGCGGGAGATAGTAACGAGGAAAGCCCGCTTTTAATCAGCGCGAGCGAAATCAGAAACACCAGCGCGTAGGCGATCCGGTAGAACCATTCGGTTGGAGTAATTCGTACCAGCCACACGCCGAGAAGGTTGGTTGCGGCGGCGAGCGGGATCAGCACCAGGGACGTCTTGATATTCGCCGATGAAAACTGTCCAAGCGCGAAAAACGGCACGAGTTTCATCCAGTTTACGATCGCGAAGAAGATCGTTGCAGTACCGACGAAACGCAGCTTGGAAAGCCGCTGCGGCAACACGTAAATCTGGAACGGAGGACCGCCCGCATGCGAGAGAGCGCTGGTAAAGGCAGAAGCACCGCCCCAGAATATGCCGAGCAGCGCGTTCGGCCTGCCGCGCTCTTTTTTCGGTAGCGGCATAAACCAATAGCCGAGCACAAAGACGAGCGCGATCAACCCGACCGCAAGCCGCACCTGCGCATCGGACACATGTGCCGCGAG
>Ga0105249_10006728_pt1 | contig 10014 bp, 11 predicted proteins | sample KBSS44metaG_FD_81522 | JGI IMG/M metagenome (GOLD analysis project Ga0105249, IMG submission 81522) | Switchgrass rhizosphere microbial communities from Kellogg Biological Station, Michigan, USA - KBS S4-4 metaG | ecosystem: Host-associated > Plants > Roots > Rhizosphere > Soil | place...
AGCACTTGCACCTCGCATAAATAATCTTCCGGAAACAATGGACGCAAAGCACGGTCAACAAGTCTTGAGGTCAGTATTTCATAATCGTTCAATCTTGCTTCACGTTTAAAGAAAGAACCCGGAATACGTCCTGCAGAAGCAAATTTTTCCTGGTAATCTACTGACAATGGAAAAAAGTCCTGCCCTTCCTTTGGGTCTTTGTTTGCTACCACTGTTGCCAGCAGCATGCAATTACCAATGCTTACGGTTACTGCACCGTCAGCCTGGCGGGCAAGTCGCCCAGTTTCGATGGTAACCATACGGCCACCGCCTATATCAAATGTTTTACGAATAGGTTGTTGTAACATTTCTAAAAATTTATGGTTTGTGGTTTATTACCAGCAAACTCATGTGAGGAATTTATGTACCGGCTTATTGCTACTATTTAGCTTCCGTTGCGTCGCACTCTTGTACGTTCCTATCGCTATTCAGCAAAATTGAAAAGCAAGAAAAAGAAAAGGAATGCAAACTCTCAGAAACTAAAAGCTCCGCATTAAGCGGAGTTTTGGAGCCGGATTATTTTCTGATACCGAGTTTTTCAATCAACTGGCGATAACCTGTAAGGTCATGTTTCTGAAGATAGTTAAGCAAACGCTTACGTTTACCAACCAGTGTCATCAGGCCACGATGAGTTGAAAAATCCTTTTTGTTTGTTTGAAGATGTGAGGCGATCTGGTTCATACGCTCAGTTAATAGAGCGATCTGACCTTCAATTGATCCTGTGTTTGATTCTTTTCCGCCATATTGAGCGATGACGGTCGATTTTTTTTCTTTTGTTAAAGGCATCTGTTTATTTTTTTAATTTCATCCGATTTTACATCCGATTATTTGTGGCGGCAAAGGTAAGGCAAGCAGGCATATCAACAAAGAAATCAGCCATTTTTGATTTAGCTTTGAACCCTCTAATTTATCCACTGATGTTAGAAGAACAATTATCAGAAGATACCCGGAATATCCTTGGTCTTCAATTGCCTACGGATCCCCGCTGGGTTGACCTGGCCGGGAAATCCATAGAAGAAATTTTGACCGACCATGCCTACTGTGAGCAAAAAGCGGCTACCACTTGCATCTCGCTTATTCAACGTTATAGCGAAAGGGAAAAGCTTGTGAAAGAGTTAGCTCCGATCGTTACCGAAGAATGGGGACATTTCAGGCTCGTGTTGCAAGAGTTAGAAAAGAGGAATTTAAAACTTGGGAAGCAACGAAAAGACGAATATGTAAACAAACTCCTCGATTTTCAGAAACAAGGTGGTAGTGTGGAAAGCCGTATGCTGGATCAATTATTAACTATGGCGTTGATCGAAGCAAGAAGTTGTGAACGTTTCAAAAGATTGAGTGAAGGGTTGAATGATGAATATCTCCGAAATTTTTATCGCCGCTTTATGGAAAGCGAAGCGGGTCACTACACTTTATTTATCGAACTCGCGGAAACGTATGTCGACAAAGAAAAAGTAAGAAAGCGCTGGGCTGAATGGCTGAAATATGAAGCCGGTGTTATTAATGATCTCGAAGTAAGAGGTGATAGAATTCATTGATCATGTAAATTCTTTCTTTAGCTCTCCTACTCCATCGCCGATCTCTGAAGCAAATACATCAGGCTTATAACCGATCTTCTCTTCATAATATGCATTGATCTTAGAAGAAAAATCTTCAAACTTATTTTTTTTCACCAAGGCAATAGCACAACCACCAAATCCAGCGCCGGTCATTCTTGCGCCTATACAATCTTCGTAAGTTTTACAAAACTCAACAATGGTGTCCAATTCTTTTCCGCTTACTTCATACCAATCCTTTAAAGATTGATGGGATGCATACATGAGTTTACCAAAAGTTGCCAGGTCATTTGCTTTCAAAGCATCTTTTGCCTCTCCTACTCTGAAGTTTTCACTGATCACATGCAATGCTCTTTTGTCCAATACAGGATCATTGATAAGATGACGATGATCTTCGAAGGTTTTAAGATCTATATCGCAAAGATGAGTTACGTTCAATTCTTTTTTTAATGCTTTCAATGCTTTACCGCATTCAGTAAAACGCTCATTGTATTTTGAGTCAGCCAGTGTTCTTTGTTTGTTGCTATTGATGATCGCCAAAATATACTCACCAATTTCAAAAGGAATGTATTCATATTCCAGAGTATCGCAGTCAAGTAGGATAGCATTATTTTTTTTCCCCATTGCGACTGCAAACTGATCCATTATTCCGGAATTGACACCGATAAATTTATTCTCCACTTCTTTACCCATCAATGCCAATTCTTTTCCGGGAATATTTAATCCAAATAATTTGCTTAACGCAAAGCCTGTTAATACTTCAATAGATGCTGATGAAGACAACCCTGCACCAATGGGCAGATTGCCATAAAACAACATATCTAAGCCAGAGATAGGGTCTCCTTCCTGTACAATTTCATTGATCATACCCAAGGGGTAATTGAACCAATCTTTACCTGTCTTGGAATACGAATCCTGGAGATGAAAATCTGCTTTTTCAGGAAAGTTGAGAGAACTGAATCTTAATAGCTTGTTATTGTTTTTTGAAACGAGGAGCCATGTTCCTAATGAAATAGCACAGGGCATTACTTTACCACCATTATAGTCTATATGCTCCCCGATCAGGTTCACCCGCCCAGGGCAAAAGAAAATATGATCCGGGGTCTTTCCGAATTGTGATGAAAATTCTTTTATCATTGCATCTGTATTCATCTCCGATTGATTATGCCTATTCAAAAAAAGTTTTGTTTTAAAGATTCAAAGGGTGAAGATATTTATTTGTTCTCACTCACCAACAAACATGGAACTAAAGTGTGCATTACCAATTACGGTGCTATTATTACTTCGTTTAAAGTAAAAATGAAGGATGGATCTTTTAATGATATTGTTCTTGGATTTGATAATGTTGAAAATTATCTATCGGACAATTATTTAAAACATTATGCATATCTGGGTGCAGCCTGCGGTCGTTATGCAAACAGGATCAAGAATGGAAAATTTATGTTGGATGGAAAAGAATACCAGGTTACTCAGAACATGGGCAATGATATTTTGCATGGCGGTAAAGAAGGATTTGATAAAAAAGTTTGGCAACTGATTTCCTCAAAAAAAGCTCCCATTCCAACTCTTGAATTGAAATATTTAAGTAAAGATGCTGAAGAAGGTTTTCCCGGAAATCTTGAAACAATCATTCGTTTTGAACTGAATGATAAGAATGAATTGAGTTATGAATTTACTGCAGTTACTGATAAAACAACTGCCGTAAATCTCACCCATCACAGTTATTTCAATTTAAATAATGGAAAAGGGACAATTGAAGATCATGAAATAATGATCAATTCCTCTTACATTCTTGCACAGGATAAGGGACTTGTTTGTGACGGTGAATTCATAGCTGTTGCAAATAATCAATATGATTTTACAATTTTTAAAGCGATCAGTACTGATTGGGATAAAGATAATGGTTATGATCAGTGTTTTATTGTAGATAATAAAACAGATGTGTTGGAATTAGTGGCAGAAGCAAGATCAAAAGAGTCAGGTATCCAACTACAAATCTTTTCTACTGAACCTGCTGTGCAATTTTATACAGGGCAAGGTTTAAATATTAAAAATGCAAAGGGTGGAAATCAATATTCACCATTTTCCGGATTTTGTTTGGAGACACATAAACATCCCAATGCGATCAATATCCCTCATTTCCCTAATACTGTTTTAAGACCTGGTAAAGAATATTACCAGAAAAATGTTTATAAGATTATTTAGAGGGTTTCTCATCTGAATCATTGTTATATAATCTTGAGAAGAAATTACTAAGACCATATTTTCTCCTGACAAATTCAGCTATGCCGATTCCTCCGATAATGCCTGCCACTAATAAGATTATTGCAATTGTTTTATTGTTTTCATAAGTAAACAAAGCGATCATTCCGCAAATGATCACTGGTGCGATAAATATTTGCAACCAACGAAAAACTTGAACAAATGAATTGAAAACTTTCATTACTTATTAAAATATTCTATTTCTTCTTTCAGATTAAGAAAAGAAAACTTTGCTTGCAACTCTTTTGTCTTTTCAAGATGAGTTTTCAAAAAAGTTTTATGCGCATTTGTATCAGGCTGAAAAGCCTTATGTTTTCTTGCGATCACGATCTTTTTTATTTCTTCCATTAATTGCTGAGATTGTTCGTCAATAAAGCTTTCGTTGAATTTCTCCATTACAAATTCAGTAGCGGGATAATTTGGATGAACCATATCAATATCATAGAAACGATAATCTCTCAGCACATCGATCACCAATTCATAAGCCGGAAAATAATATAGCCCGGGAAATTTATTTGTCATGTGATGAACTGCCTCTATAAGCCTGGCCTTACTCCTATTATTTTCTATAACCCCATCCCTGATATGTCGTACCGGGCTAATGGTAAAAATTATTTTAAGTTTTGAATTAAATTGTTTTAACCGATGATAGGTAGTATCAAGCAATGAAATTATTTCATCGATCGTCAGCAGATGCTTGTTAAACCATTGTGATGGAGCCCGGTGACAGTTTGCTACTCCATTATTGTTTTGTAAACCTCCTAATGTTGCTTCATCCGTTAACCGGTAAGAAAATGATGAGCCAAATGTTATTATTAACCAATCTGCATTTTTTAAAAAGTCATATGCCTGTTGCTGCGATTCATTAATGCTCTTCAAGGCCTGTTCGGCATTTATGTTTGAGAACCGGGAATGGTGCTCCCAGCTATTCCAGATCTCATTTAGGTAGAACAGGTCTTCTTTTTGGTATTGTTTGTTTTCAATATATGATATTAATGAATTGCAAACACTTCGCGGATCAAACAAAATGCCATTTGGATTTTGAAGAGTACAAAATTTTAATTCATCCAATGAATTTCCGATATGTTCTGTAAAGCAAGAGCCTGTCAACATAATTTTGTCACGATAAGTAATTCTTGCTTCCGGCGATTTTATTTGTATGGGTAATTGAAACTGCATGCTATTCTTTAAATAAAAGTGTCATTGTTTTTGTTTCTTCCAGTAAATTCCATTGCTTTAAAAGATCCACACACTTATTTCTGATTTCTTCTAATTTATTTTCAGTAATCAATAGGTAAAGTTTTGTGCCTACATGCTCTTCATAAATTCCTGAAAATACATCAAGGAAATTCTCCATTTTGCCCTGAGCTACTTCAATTGTCAGAAGATTTACCATATGTTCTGCGAGTATAGCTTCTTCTGTAAGCTGAAAACTCCTTTGCTCCTTTGGCAAATCAAAATTTTCAATGTCTGTTCCTGCTGCCACCATCCCAAAAAATGCGTTGTTTAATGGAATAACAGTTTCGGCGGCATAATGACAAATATCATGAATGATAAAAAAATTACTTACATGTCTCCATGTTTCTGTTCCATCATTTCTTTTGCAAGACAAAATATGATCTCTTACAGAATTCTTGATAAATTTTACTTCCATTAAATAAAAATTTCTCCTGCTATCTGTAAACTTTCTGCTAATGCTTCTTTATTGAGACCCGTTGCAACATTGTTGTTTTCAAAATAACCTATCATCCATTCTGTATTCATATTGCCAACCAATTCATCATTTGCCATGGGGCAACCACCAATTCCTTTCAATGCTCCATCGAACCTTCTACAGCCAGCTTTTATCGCAGCGTCCAGCTTCTGGTGCCAGTTTTCAGATGTCGAATGAAGGTGAACACCAATTTCTGTAGAAGGTAATGATTCAACAAGATAGCTTGTCATGTCATAAACTTGTTCTGGGCTGGCAATTCCCACTGTATCGGCTAATGAAATAATATCAATATCCATCTCTACTAATTTCTCAACCCAATTAAAAACAATATCCTCATCGTATAGGTCGCCATAAGGATTGCCGAATGCCATTGAAATATAAATAACAAGCTTTTTATTCTTATTGACACATAGGCTCTGTATCTCTTCTACCCTCTTCAACGATTCATCAATCGATGAATTTGTATTTCTCTGCTGAAAAGTTTCAGAAACTGAAAAGGGAAAACCGAGATAGTTTATTTGATCAAATACTGAAGCTTCTTCCGCTCCTCGTAAGTTTGCAACAATAGAAAGCAATTTTGTATTGCTGACTCCTGACTCCAGGCTCCTGACTACTTCTCTCGTATCCGCCATTTGAGGGATTGCTTTTGCAGAAACAAAACTTCCAAAATCGATGGTATCAAATCCCACTTTCAACAAGGAATTGATGTACTCAATTTTTTTCTCAGTTGGAATAAAGTTCTTCCAGCCCTGCATAGCATCACGGGGGCATTCAATAAGTTTAATGAGATTATTCATGAACCTGCAAAGTTAACAATAAGAGAGAAGCTATTTTTTTAGAGAATTTACCTTATCCCGCATAGCATTAAAAAATCGATTGCGTTCTTTTTCTCCTGTCGCACTGATAAGTGTTGAGCGGCTAAGTAAAGTATTAAAATTTTCAAATACCTTATTTGTAAAACGCGGATCTCTTGCTATAAGATAGCTGAGTACATTGTATGTGATAAAAGCAAGCCTGTTGTTGTTTAATTCCAGTAAAATGGTGTTACTGCCAAGTACAACTTCATTTATATAAAATTTTATCGGCGCACGGTGAACCAGTTCTGAATCACCTGGCATAAACTTTACTCCTTTTTCAGTTTGTGATTGCTGGTGGTCAAGCGTTTTAATAAATGAATCTACTACAACATTTAATTCGCTAGCATTGCTAAACATACCTGAATCTTTGTAATACTGGATCTGGCTGATACTGCTGTTGATACTTTCAAAATTCCAAAGTTCAAAGGAAGATATTTTGTTATATTCTTTTATCAACTCCTGCCCTACTGCAAAGCAATCAGGAAAAGAAAATTCTGTCAAAGAAAATTTTTTGTTATTGTACTCTTGCTTATTTAAGATCGTCTTAAGCCAAAAAAAAGTTTTGAAGGCAGCAAATTCAGGATACAAGTAAAAATGAAAATAGATCATATCCTTACAGAAATAAAACATTTGCCTATCCTTAAAGGAATTAAAATATTTCAGCTGGCTCAGTAGACCACGGAGATAGTCTGCAAACGGAATATCCTTTTGGCTAATATCCGGTGCCTGGAATAGTATAGAATCATTTTGCAACTGCAGCACCTGGTCAAGTGACATTTTATATTTTTCACAGATCAATTTCAGCTCATAAAGAGTAAGTGGTTTTTCGCCACGTAAACGACGATAGGCGCTATCAGCACTTATGCCAAGCAGATCGCACAGCTCATCGGCGATGGAAACATGAGCAGGTAATGCACTTTTAAGGTGGTTGAAGAATATCTGTTGCAGTTCGGTGGCTTCCATTCAGGTTCAAAATACGGAAAATCCGTAATCGTCAAGCATCTTTCTACGGATTTCCAATTTGATTTCAGTCAGTAAAAACAAAAATAGTAATTACTGCACTGCCTTATTATTTCATTAACAAAATTCTATTGGTTTAAAGTTCAGCAAAATTGGCTGCTGCAATCATCAATTATTATCAGGTTCAATGTTGAGATAAGTTTGACTTAGAAACTAAATCAACTGTTATGAAACCAACAACCACCATCTTAGCGCTGATCTTTTGTTTTTCATCAATCACTTCTTTTGCTCAGGTAAGTGACGCAATCTATGCTTCAGAAAAAAAAGCCATTTCCTCAACGGAACAAAAACAAAAGCTCAATTTTTTTGTCGTATCAAAAAGAAAAAAAGGAAAGCTGGATCCTGCTACAAGTTTTAATGTGCTACGTACAAAGATCAAGAGTCTTTGGAGGCCCAAAAACTTTGTCGCAATAATTGCTGCCGATGCTGACCATGCAAGCGCAAAAATTTTACATAGGCTTCAAAAGTACAATGCAAATATTGGAACTGTGTGGTTCGATTCACATGGTCTGTATAAAAAAGGATATTCTCTTTTTTATATCGGCCATGATGAGATCAGTTTTAAAAAGCTCAAAGATTCTTCATTCACAAATCCCTTTGATTCGCTAACACCATACGCAAGCAATGAGACAAGACTTGTGATCGGTTCCTGCTATGGAGGTGCAACTTATCATCGTTCATCTATTGATTACAGGGATACAACGCGTATGAATGGCGATTCATTAATGATAGCGTTGGCCAAATTTTTCCCGCAAGCAAAAATTTATGGAAGTGAAAGTTGGGTAATGACCAAGCCAGGAATATTTAATGATAAAGGAGTTGCCGTGGCAGGATTTCCAAAGCGAAAACTATTTCATGATGTTTGTTATCGTCCTGCATGGGAAAATGTCGGCAAGTGGAATGAATATAATGCCGCAACAGGAACGCTTACTCAAATAAACTCAGTTACGTTGGATAGCTATGGCAATCTTGAGGTGGTCAGACGGTCATATAATGAAAAACCAGCAACTCAAAAAGACATACAAAAAAATATTTTAAAACTGGAAGCTGATCTTTTTAAATAATAAAAATGAGCGTTGCACCAAACCTTTAACACCTAAATTATTTTTTATGAGAAATAAAATTATTTCAAGGTATATAGCTATCCTTGGCTTCTTTGTGGTTTCATTGCCTGGGAATTCACAAGAACTTTTTGCGAAATATCTCAGCAAAGATCATTTTGCTCCAAGGTTTGAAAAATTAAGAGACGAATATGGAATAAATAAGATCATTCCTACAGAGATCGAATTGGAGTGTTTAACCGCCCTCTCCTATTATCCTGAATTAAAAAACACTAAAATCGTTTTCAAATTTGGATCTCCTCTGTCTACGATGGTTTCAAGACCGAATTTAAAATCAATTTTCAGATCCGGAAATAAAAGGGAGTATCAAATCATTGTTCGTAAACCCGGGACTTCAAAAAAAGGTCTTGAGTGGAATGAATTAAGTTTTAATTCATTGATTGGCTGGATAGCACATGAACTTGGGCATATTGTTCATTATAGTCATAAAACATCCGGCGGCATTTTGTTCACCGGTATAAAATATGCTTTCCCCGGCTATCGCCGCCGTATGGAAAGATTTACTGACAATCTTGTAATACAACATGATCTTGGTTATGCGTTGTTTGAAGGAACTGATTATTGTATTAATTATTCGAATGCAAAATCACATTATAAGAAATACATGGAGAAATATTATTTGTCGCCAACAGAAATAAAAGAACGAATTAATTCTAAAAACTTTTATCGTGTCAATTATAACGCAACTAAAATTGTAAGAATTGACCCTATTGCTAAATCTTAAATACTAATTTATAAAAAGAGTTTGAAAATTATCCCCAGAAAGGAAAAACAAGATGGCATCTCAATGAAACCGTTGTCCCGAATGCTAAAAAAAAGCCTAAACTATACAATATGAATATTACGACCGCCAGTTCCGCTAACCGCATACGGCCGGTAGCTAACAAATTTTTGTGGCTTCTCGCTGCTCTATTACTCACGTATTGGATATATGGATGGGTCTATTGCATCGACCTTCAGGATTGGATTGTAGAGAACCTGTTGGTGGTAATTTGTTTGTCCATATTATTTTTTTCAAGAAAGTGGCATCAGTTCAGCGACCTTAGTTATTTCTGCATATTTCTCTTTGTGTTACTACACCTCTATGGTGCATTTTATGCATATACACAAAATGCATTCGGCGCCTGGCTCCAAGGTACGTTTGAACTCTGGCGCAATCCCTATGATCGAATCGTTCACTTCAGTTTCGGACTATTTATGGCCTACCCATTCAGGGAATTACTGCTTAACAAATTCAAAGTCTCGCCGCGGGTCAGTTGGTTGTTACCAATCGAGATCGCATTTTCTTTTGGTGCTTTGTTTGAATTGATCGAATGGGGCGTTTCGGTAGTTACTACAAAGGAAACAGGCGAAACCTATGTCGCTACACAGGGAGATGTATGGGATGCACACAAGGATATTCTGTTAGCTGCCATTGGTGCTGCAATCACCATGCTGGTCACCTATAT
>Ga0105249_10006733_pt1 | contig 10011 bp, 10 predicted proteins | sample KBSS44metaG_FD_81522 | JGI IMG/M metagenome (GOLD analysis project Ga0105249, IMG submission 81522) | Switchgrass rhizosphere microbial communities from Kellogg Biological Station, Michigan, USA - KBS S4-4 metaG | ecosystem: Host-associated > Plants > Roots > Rhizosphere > Soil | place...
GCATGGTGTCGAGGCCGCTGAAGGCCGCCACCAGCATGAACAGGGTGGAGCGCGGCAGGTGGAAGTTGGTGAGGAGGAGATCGACGGCCTTGAAGCGGTAGCCGGGGGTGATGAAGATGTCCGTCTCGCCGGCGAACGGACGGATGCGGCCGTCGTCGGCCGCCGCCGTCTCCAGCAGCCGCAGCGCCGTGGTGCCGACGGCGACCAGGCGCCCGCCGGCGGCGCGCGCCTTGTTGAGCGCGGCCGCGGTGGCCTCCGATATCTCCCCCCACTCGCTGTGCATGCGATGCCCGCTGGTGTCCTCGGCCTTGACGGGCAGGAAGGTGCCGGCCCCCACGTGCAGCGTCACGAAATGCCGGGAAACGCCGCGCGCGTCCAGGGCCGCGAACAGCCCGTCGGTAAAGTGCAGGCCGGCCGTAGGGGCCGCCACGGCGCCCTCGCGGCGCGCATAGACGGTCTGGTAGCGCTCGGCGTCGGCCGGCTCGGGCGCCCGCCTGCCGGCGATGTAGGGCGGCAGCGGCGGGTCGCCCAGGGCCTCGACGGCCTCGTCGAGATAGGCGCCGTGCAGGCTGAAGGCGAGCTCCACCTCGCCGGCCTCGCCCACCCGCGCCACGGTGGCGTCCAGCGTGCCGAGCAGGCATACGCGGCCGTCGTGGCCGAAACGGATGCGGTCGCCGGCGGCCAGCCGCTTCGCCGGCCGCGCGAAGGCCAGCCAGCGGTGATCGTCGAGCCGCTTGTGCAGGTTGAAGGACACCGCCGCGCGGCTGGCCCCACGCATGCGCTCTCCCTGGAGCGCGGCCCGGATCACCCGCGTGTCGTTGAGCACCAGCGCGTCGCCGGGCCGGAGCAGCTCCAACAGGTCTGTGATGCGGCGGTCGTGGAGGGCCGCCCGCCGCGCGGGTTCCCTCTCCCCGCTTGCGGGGAGAGGGCTAGGGTCAGGGGCAGCTCCAGGCGAGGCCGGTGCCGCGCGGGGAGCGGGAGGACTCGGCCCCACCACCAGTAGCCGCGCGGCATCACGCGGGGTCGCGGGCTCGAGGGCGATCAGATCGTCGGGGAGGTCGAAGTCGAACAGGTCGGTGCGCATGGGGGAACAGGACGGTCTTGCCGTCCGCCACTCATATACGACTTTCCGCCCGTCCGTGAGGCGCTATTTCTTGGCCGGGGCCGCCTTCTTCTTGTCACCCGGGACCGGCGAGAGGCCGCGACCGGGCAGGCTTCTGCGGCCATTGACAGGCCAGCCGCCACCGGCATCCTGGCCCGAACGCGGATCGGAGCACGCGGGGCCGGTGCAGCCATGGCAGCGTTGACGGCGAAACTGCGAGGCAGGGTCCCCTACGCGTTCATTCTTGCACTGGCGCTCGCCGGGTACCTCGATGCGCCGGCCTGGCTGGCTCTGCTGGGCGCCGCGGGCCTCACCCTGGCCGACTGGGGCCTCAGGGGGCTGCCGCCAAGCGCACGGATGGCCTGGACCTCCAAGACCATCACCTACTTCGCCACCGGAGTGGTCGCGAATCTCATCCTCGCCGCCCTCGCTTTCGCCGCGGGCCGGGTGATGCGCCTGCTGCTGGGGTGAAAGAAACGCTGGCTGAGCGGCGCAAGGTGCCGGGGTCGGGCCCCTGGCCAAAGACATTGCCGTGATACTGCGACGGCCATGGCCAGGGGTCTGACCCGGGTCTGACCCCGTGCGACCGACCCCGGTCCCTACACGGCCACCGCCGCGGCGATGTGCGGGTGAGGATCGTAGCCCGTCAGCTCGAAGTCCTCGTAGCGGAACTGGAACAGGCTGGTCACAGTCGGGTTGAGGCGTATCCGGGGCAGCGGCCGTGGCGCACGGGCGAGTTGCAGGTCGGCCTGCTCCAGATGGTTGAGATAGAGGTGGGTGTCGCCGAGGGTGTGGACCAGCTCGCCGGGCTCGAACCCCGTCGACTGGGCCAGCATCATGGTGAGCAGCGCGTAGCTGGCGATGTTAAACGGCACGCCCAGGAATACATCGGCCGAGCGCTGATAGAGCTGGCAGGAGAGCCGACCCTCGGCCACGTAGACCTGGAACAGGCAGTGGCAGGGCGCCAGGGCCATGTCGGGCAAATCGGCCGGGTTCCAGGCCGTGACGATCATGCGGCGGCTGTCCGGCGTGGTCTTGAGCGTCTCCACCAGCTCCTGCAACTGGTCGATGGAGCCGCCGTCGGGGGTGGGCCAGGAGCGCCACTGGGCGCCATAGACGGGGCCGAGATCGCCGTTCTCGTCGGCCCACTCGTCCCAGATCGTCACGCCGTTGGCGTTGAGGGACTTGGTGTTGGTGTCTCCCTCCAGGAACCACAGCAGCTCGTGGATCACCGACTTGAGGTGGATCTTCTTGGTGGTGATGAGCGGGAAGCCGGCGCCGAGATCGAAGCGCATCTGGTGCCCGAACACGCTGAGGGTGCCGGTGCCGGTGCGGTCGGTCTTGCGCACGCCCTGGGTGCGCACCCGGCGCATGACGTCGAGGTACTGTCTCATGTTCCCGAGCGTAGCGCGATTCCGCAGACCCTCCAAAATAGGTCAGCCCGAAGGCCAGACCGGAAGCCCGGCCAACGGCGCGAGCAGCACGATCAGGTTGTGGACAGCGTGGGAGAAGATAGGCACGCGCAGGCTGCCCGTGCGCCGCAGGAGCCACGCCAGGAGCATACCGATGGCGAACACCGGGACAAGGCGAAGGAGCGAGCCATGGAAGGCCGCCCAAGCTCCCGCCACGACGAGCGCACCGCCCCAGAATTCGAGGCGCGTCTGGGCCAGTGCCGGCAGCATGAATCCACGGAACAGCAACTCCTCCCGCACCGGCCCCAGCACAACGGCCACGGCAAGCCACAGTGCCCATTCCGTTCCGTCCAAGACCGGAGGAAATGCTGGCGGCATCGTTACGCTCTCTCCGCCAAGGCCAAAGATGCAGAGGATGATCGCAAGCGCAGCGTAGGCGATCAGAGCCGGCACCAGGAGAAATGCCCAGACATAGGCGCGCCGGCCTCCAACCGGACGCCCAAGCGCAAGCACATCGCGGGGATTGCCGCCAAAAAGGGTGCTGGCGGCGAGGATCAGGCCGATCTGGAGGACCAGCGAGATGGCGACCGCCCACGACCTGTCGAGCGCCAGGGCAAGGGCCCTGACGCACCCGAGGTGCATCAACAAAAGAGCGGCGGTTGCCGCGAGCGCCGTGTGCGGCCGCCACGGCGTGCGTGCCGCGTAGCCAGGAGGACCGTGAAACAAGCCTCGGGTTTGGGGTGGCACAGCTTCCCTGGCCTCTCTCAACCACACAAGCACCGCGCTCGAACGGCGCCGGCCAGCCGGTCAGACCTGCAAGTCCGCCAGCCGCAGCGCCACGGCAACCAGCGAGTTGTAGAGCCCGTGGCAGAAGATGGTCACCCATAGGCTGCCGGTCCGCCACAGCAGCCACGACAGCAGGAGCCCGATGGCGAACACCTCGGCCAGGCCCACCAGCGAGTAGCCGGCGTGCAGGCCGGTCCAGAGCAGCGTGGAGATGAGCGCCGCGCCCCAGAAGCCGAGCGGGCTCTTGGCCAGCGCGCCCAGCAGGAACCCCCGGAACAACAGCTCCTCGGACAGGGGGGCGCCGATTCCCAGCACCGCCGCCGCCAGCGGCCAGTACGGTCCGGATACGAGCCCGACGAACGGCCGCAGGTCGGCGAGCATGTCGTGCTCGATCAGGCTGTAGGTGACGGCGCCCGCGACCACCTGCAGCGCCACCATCGCCAGGATGGCGCCAGCGTAGGCGCGCCAGCCGCCGGCAGCCCTCCGCAGCGCCAACACGTCGCGGAGCCGGCCGCCGAAGGCCACGGAGGCCAAAAGCGTCAGCGCCACCGCCACGATCTGGAAGATGGCAACCACCCACAGGCTGGACGCCGGTATCTCCGGGTGCACGGGGTTCGGCATCGCCGTTGCGCCGCCGCCCAGGTGGAGGACGCGCGGCGCCAGCCAAGCGGCCAGGAAGGCCAGGCCGACAATGGCAACGCTGGCCGCCAGCGCCGGGCCCGCCCGCCAGGGCGTGAGCGGCTCATAGGCAGGAGGCCCGCGGAGAAGGCGCCCTGCCGGCTTTGTCGGCGCCTCCCTCATGCGGGTCGCTTCCACACGCAGGACGAGAGGCCAGCCGTGCAGGACGGCCACTCCGCCGTTCCAGCCGCGGCAGAAACGCTCATGAAGCCACCCATTTTACTTAATCCTTTCAGCACTATGGCCGCCTTGCATCAGCTGTTCTCGAACGCGGCCCGGTCTCGCGCAACGGAAGCTTTTCTTAACCCGGCTTCTCCCTATATTATCAATTGCCGGATTCGTCCGGCTATGGCGATAAACGGTCACCGCAATAAGCTCATCGGACCCGGGGGCAGTACCCGGCGCCTCCACCCCAGGGATCAGGTAGCGGCCTGACCCCTGAGGTGGGGGCGAAATAGGATCGACGAGGGTGTAAAGGGTGTGCTTTTGCTCGGCATGATACCGCCGTTATCGGGTCAAACGTATAGTTGCCAATGACAACTATGCTGAGGCTGCTCTCGCTGCGTAACGCGGCGCGAAAGGTCTCAAATCAAGTCCCTGGCGTTTAGCCACGTCAGGCGCGGTTCGGAGGGGCACCGGGCAACAGAAGCCCCTCCACTCCATTTCCGGTTTGTTGCGTGCCGGCACCCGGCACGAGGGCATTGCTTCCAGGATGACGACGGGCGAGACGCAAATCGACTACGACGCGATGGCACAGGAGGCGATGCGGAGCATCGTTCGCAGCGCGCTTCGCCGCGTCGCCGATCTGGGCTATCTGCCGGGCCAGCACCACTTCTACATCGCCTTCGACACCCGGGCGCCGGGCGTGGCGATCTCCAAGCGGCTCAAGGAGAAGTACCCGGAGGAGATGACCATCGTCCTCCAGCACCAGTTTCACAACCTTACGGTCAGCAACGACCGGTTCGAGGTGACGTTGAGCTTCGACAACTTGCCCGAGCGCCTCATCATCCCGCTGCGGGCGCTGCGCGTGTTCTTCGACCCGAGCGTGCCCTACGGCATCCAGCTCGACAGCTCCGACCTTGTGAGGGAGGCGGCCGAGGAGGCAGCGCCGCGGGAAGCCGACGTGGCCGAGCCCGGCGATCGGCAGCCGCCCGTCACGGCCGCGCTCCCGAAGTCGCGCAGCCCTCGCAAGCCCCGCGTTGCCCGCATCGAGGCGGACGACGCCACCGCTGCCCCGGCAGCCGCGGAGGGCCATCGTGGCGGCGCGCCTGGGGGCACCGAGACCGCCGAGCCCGACGGGACCGTGCCGCGCCGGCAGCCAGGCCGGCCCAAGCTGGTCGGGACCGGCCCGGAGCAGCCCATCAACCCGGCCAACGACGCCAAGGTGGTGCAGCTCGACAAGTTCCGAAAAAGGTAGGTGCTACATCGATTTGGCGCCGGAAGCCGAATTTGCGCCTGCCCATGGCGTGGCCTATAAGCGGGCCGACAGAGAATACCCTCCAAGCACGCGGGACGAGCTGGCGGCTCACGCGGAGCGGCTTGGGGGATGCGCTTTTCACGTGCCTTAGAAAGTCCCCGACCGTTGGGGAAAGCCAGACACAACGAGTAGAAAAGGCGAGTGTAGATGCCTTGGAGCAATCAGAGCGGCGGCGGCGGCCGCAGAGGGGGCGGCGGCGGGCCTTGGGGACAGGGACCGTCGGGAGGGCCCCATCAGCAGCCAGACCTTGAAGAGCTGCTCAAGCGCAGCCAGGACAAGCTCAAGCAGGTGATGCCGGGCGGGGCCGGTCCGCCGGGACTGCTGGTCTTCCTAGCGATGCTGATCGGCGCGGCGCTGGTCGCCTACTTCGCCTTCTTCTTCACGGTGAGGCCCAACGAGGCCGGCGTCGTTCTGCGCTTCGGCAAGTTCGACCGCGAGGTCCCGCCGGGGCTGCACTTCCGCCTTCCCTATCCGATCGAGGAGGTGCGGCTGCCCAAGGTCACGGAGCAGAACATCATCGAGATCGGCTTCGAGTCCGCCCGCGGTGCGCGCGGCGGGCGCGACGTGCCGGTAGAGAGCCTGATGCTCACCGGCGACGAGAACATCGTCGTGGTCGGCTTCGTGGTGCGCTGGCGCATCAACGACGCCAGGAAGTACCTCTTCAACATCCAGAAGCCGGACGAGACGGTGAAGGAGGTGGCCGAGAGCGTCATGCGCGAGGTGGTCGGGCAGTCGGACATCAAGCCGATCATCACCGAGGCACGCTTTCAGACTGAATCGGCCGTGCAGAAGTTGATGCAGGATGTGCTCGACTACTACGGCGCCGGTATCACCATCGAGCAGGTGACGATGCAGAAGAGCGAGCCGCCAGCACAGGTGATCGACGCCTTCCGCGACGTGCAGGCGGCGCAGGCCGACAAGGCCAGGTTCCAGAACGAGGCCTTCGCCTATGCCAACAAGGCCGTGCCGGAGGCCCGCGGCGAGGCCGAGCGCATCACGCTCGCCGCCCAGGGCTACCAGCAGCAGACGGTCGCCGAGGCGGTCGGCCAGACGGCGCGCTTCAACAAAGTCTACGACGAGTACAAGAAGGCGCCCGAGGTGACGCGCAAGCGTCTCTACCTGGAGACCATGGAGCGCGTGCTGAGCGGCTCCGAGAAGATCATCATCGACAGCAAGGCCGGACAGCAGGGCGTGGTGCCGTTCCTGCCGCTGGATCAGTTGCAGAAGCGCAGGGAGGGGAACTGATGCTCAAGGCTCTCGCTGCATTGCTCGTCGTCCTCGCCGCCCTGGCGGGCGCCGCTGCCTACCTTTCGATGTTCATCGTGCACGTGAACGAGCAGGCGGTCGTGCTTACGTTCGGCCGGCCCGAGCAGGTCATCAACCAGCCGGGCGGCAAGTACGGGCCCGGCCTCTACGTCCGCATACCGTTCGTGCAGACGGTCGACTACTTCGACAAGCGCATCCTGGACCTGGATTCGCCGCCCATCGAGGTGAACGCCCTGGACCAGAAGCGGCTGTGGGTCGATTCCTTCGCCCGCTACCGCATCACCGATCCGCTGCTGTTCTACCAGTCGGTCCGTAACGAAGTCGGCGTGCGTGAGCGGCTGAAGCCCATCATCGAGTCCTCGCTCCGCCGCGTGCTGGGCGCCGCCACCTTCCAGGAGATCGTGCGCGACAAGCGCGAGGACCTGATGAAACGCATCGCCAAGCAGGTCAATCAGGACGGCAAGGAGTTCGGCCTGGAGGTCGTGGACGTGCGCATCAAGCGTGCCGACCTGCCCGAGCAGAACCAGAAGAACGTGTTTGACCGCATGCGCGCGGAGCGGCAGCGCGAGGCGGCCGAGATCCGCGCCGAGGGCGCCGGCGCCTCCAACAAGATCAAGGCCGACGCCGACCGTCAGGTCACGGTCATCAAAGCGGAGGCCCAGCGGGAGGCCGATCGCATCCGCGGCGACGGCGATGCGGAGCGCAACCGCATCTTCGCCGAGGCGTACAACCGCGATCCGGACTTCTTCGCCTTCTACCGGTCCATGCAGGCCTACGAGACCGGCATGAAGGGGGGTGAGAGCGAGACCCGGATGCTGCTGTCGCCGGATAGTGAGTTCTTTCGCTACTTCAACAATCCCAATGGTGCCGCCGGCAAGACTAAGCAATGATGGACCTGCTGGCAGCGGCCGGGCTGGTGCTGGTGATCGAGGGGCTGCTCTGGGCCTCGGCACCGCATCTTGCACTTCGCCTGGCACTGTCGGCGGCGCAGCTGCCGGAGTCCCGGCTGCGCCAGATGGGCGCCGTCGCGATAGCAATTGGCATGCTTGTTGTGTGGCTGGTGCGCGGCTAGCGCGTGCCCCAGCGTGCGCAATGAAGGTAGGAGTGTGGCCATGATCGGGCCTCGACGATCCAACATGGACGGCAATCGGTCTCAGCGGCAGACGTTGCTCGGCCGCTTGGCCGGATACGCCCCGGTGCTGGGGCTTGGCCTGTGCGTGTGCGTGCTGACGCCGCCGCTGCTGCCGGCTCTCGCCCAGTCGCGCCAGGGGCCGCCCAGCGTGGCGCCGGTGGCCGAGAAGCTCATCGACGCCGTGGTCAACATCTCCACCAAGCAGACCATGAAGGGTGCCGAGGGCGCACCGCCTCCCAAGGTGCCCAAGGGCGCCCCGTTCGAGGAGTTCTTCGACGACTTCTTCGACCGCAAGGGCGGCAAGTCTCCCGACCGCAAGGTCACCGCCCAGGGCTCCGGCTTCGTCATCGACGGCAAGGAAGGCCTGATCGTCACCAACAACCACGTGATCGACGGCGCCGACGAGATCGTCATCAACTTCAACGACGGCTCCAAGCTCATCGTCGAAAAGATCCTGGGCAAGGATTCCAAGACCGACCTCGCCCTGCTGAAGGTCAGCCCCAAGCGGCCGCTGGCCCAGGTGGCGTTCGGCTCCTCCAACGCCCTCAAGGTGGGCGACTGGGTGATGGCCATCGGCAACCCGTTCGGGCTGGGCGGCAGCGTGTCGGTGGGCATCATCTCGGCGAAGCAGCGTGACATCAATACGGGCCCATACGACGACTTCCTGCAGACCGACGCCGCCATCAACCGCGGCAACTCCGGCGGCCCGCTCTTCAACATGGACGGGGAGGTGATCGGCGTGAACACGGCCATCATCTCGCCGTCGGGCGGCTCGATCGGCATCGGCTTCGCGGTGCCGTCGGATTCCGCGGTGGTCGTCCTGGACCAGCTGCGCCAGTACGGCGAGACCCGCCGCGGCTGGCTCGGCGTCAACGTGCAGTCCGTCACGGAGGACATCGCCGAGACCTACGGCATCCGCGAGGGCAGCGGCGCGCGCGTCGCCAGCCTCGCGTCGGACGGCCCCGCGGCCAAGGCCGGCATCCTGCAGGACGACGTGATCGTGAGGTTCGACGGCAAGGACGTAACCTCCATGCGGGGCCTGCCCCGGCTCGTATCGCAAACCCAGATCGGCAAGGACGTGGAGGTTGAGGTGTCCCGCAAGGGCCAGCGGCGCACCTTCCGCGTCACCATCGGCCGGCTGGTGGAGGAGATCAAGCCGGCGGCCAAGGCCGGGGTGCGGGTGCCGCCGAAGAGCCGCAGCAAGGGCAAAGAGTAGGGTTCAGGTTTCAGGGATCAGGGATTAGGGGGCCTGCCGACGGTCTCCCCAGACGCTAATCCCTAGTCCCTGAAACCTCCTCTTCTGGAGGAGCAGTGTCCGAGCGCCACAGCCTGATCGACACCATCACCGACGGCATCGCGCCGGTGCACAGCGAAGGCTACCGGTTCCTGGCCATCGGCGCCGGCGTCTCGCTGCTCCTGTTCTGGCTGTGGCCGCCGCTGGCGTGGATTGCCGTGCTCGCCACCGCCTACGTCGCCTACTTCTTCCGCGACCCGCCGCGGGTGACGCCTCTGCGCGAGGGGCTTGTCGTCTCCCCCGCCGACGGCCGCATCTCGGCCATCGAGCGCGTGCGCCCGCCCGCGGAGCTGGGCCTCGGCGACGAGCCGCGCCTCAGGGTCTCGATCTTCCTCTCGGTGTTCGACGTCCACATCAACCGCGCCCCCGTGGCCGGGCGGATCACCCGGTCCGTCTACGTGCCCGGCAGCTTTCTCAACGCCGCCCTCGACAAGGCGAGCGAGGAGAACGAGCGCCGCGCCCTCGTCATCACCACGGCAGGCGGAGCCGAGATCGGCGTTGTGCAGATTGCGGGCCTGATCGCGCGCCGCATCGTCACGTTCTCCAAGGAGGGCGACAGCGTTGGCATCGGCGAGCGGTTCGGCCTCATCCGCTTCGGCTCGCGCGTCGATCTCTACCTGCCGCCGGGGCACGGCGCGCTGGCGGCCGTCGACCAGCGCGCCGTAGGGGGCGAGACCGTTATGGCCGACCTCAAGTCGGAGGAGCCCGAGCGGGAGGCGCGCAGGCAATAGCGCGAGCGACGGGGCGACGGGGTCCGACCCCTCGCGCCGAACGGAGGGGCAGAAATGCACGTTGGAGGCGAGGGGTCTGACCCCGGTGCCTCGTAGGGCGTGCATCGAGGTGGACATGGACAGAAAAGCGGAC
>Ga0105249_10006735_pt1 | contig 10011 bp, 8 predicted proteins | sample KBSS44metaG_FD_81522 | JGI IMG/M metagenome (GOLD analysis project Ga0105249, IMG submission 81522) | Switchgrass rhizosphere microbial communities from Kellogg Biological Station, Michigan, USA - KBS S4-4 metaG | ecosystem: Host-associated > Plants > Roots > Rhizosphere > Soil | place...
AGCCCGGGAGACCGGTTCCGTCGGCGATCACCAGTCGCGGCAGTGGCGGGGGTGCAGCGCCCGTAAGTCTGGCGGGCATCTCGCGGATCCACATCGACAGCACCAATAATGGTGTTCGGACGGTAAGCAGGTCGAGCGTCCTCGCAGCGCGAAAACTGGTCGCGGTGTCTGCGGCCACCACCACGTGCTCGGCGATCACCGTATCGAATCGGGGCATCACCGATTCAACGAGCATGCGGTCTGTGCTTGGCGTTGCCATGGTGCCATCGTTGCCGTGGGTCCAGCGCGCACCTAGGGCTTGTGGACCTTTCGGGTGGGGACTTCCGTCCCTGCGCTACCTCTCAGCGCCGCCCCAAACGCGTAATCGTCGCAACTCTATTCCGATAGGGCCTCCGCGAGTACCGGCACCGTCAGCTCGCGCTGCCACGGCCTGGCTCCGGCGTCGCGCTCGAAGGCATCGACGGCGGCCGCTACATCCTCGACCGGTTGCCAGTCCCAGCACAGCCGCCGCACGACGTCAGGGGAGACGAGGTTCTCCGGCGGCACCGAAACCCGTTGCGACAGTTCGGTCAGGGCCGCGCGTGCGGCCTCAAGCCGAACGGCGGCCTCCGGCTTGCGCCGCGACCAGCGCGACGCCGGCGGTGGCCCGTTCGACGGCTCCTGCGCATCCGGAGGGTCCACGGTTCGCGCGCGTGCCAGCGCATCCAGCCACACCTGCGCGCTGCGGCGTTGCCGGTTACCGCCGAACACCGGCAGCTCGGTCAGCTTCTCGATGGTGTCGGGGTTTACGGTGGCGGCGTTGATGATTGCGGAGTCGGGCAGGATCCGCCCCGGCGCGACGTCTCGTCGGCGGGCGATGTGGTCACGCGTCTGCCACAGCTCCCGCACTGCCGCCAGCGCCCGCGGGTTGCGCACCTTGTGAATGCCCGACGTGCGTCGCCAGCGATCCCGCCGCGTCGGCGTGGCCTCGAAGGTCCGTACGAATTCGAATTCCTGTGCCGCCCAATCGGTTTTACCTTGCTCAGCCAGTACCTCGGCGATCGCGTCGCGTAGTTCGAGCAGCACCTCGACATCCAGCGCGGCGTAATTCAGCCAATCATCTGGCAGCGGACGCTTCGACCAGTCTGCGGCGCCGTGTCCCTTCATCAGCTGTAGGCCGAGTAGCCGCTGCACCATCGCGGCCAGGTTCACCCGGTCGTAGCCGGCCAGCCTGCCCGCCAATTCGGTGTCATACAGCTTGCGCGGGGTGATGCCGATCTCCGCCAGACACGGCAGGTCCTGATCGGCGGCGTGCAGCACCCACTCGTCGGTGGCCAGCACCTCGGCGACCGGTGCCAGCGTCTCGATCGGGTCGTGACCGTGGTTCACCGGGTCGATCAGCACCGTGCCTGCACCGGGGCGGCGGATCTGCAGCAGATAAGCGCGATTTGAATAGCGGAAGCCCGAGGCCCGCTCGGCATCGACCGCGAACGGTCCGTGGCCAGAAGCCAAAAAGTCTGCAGCCCTTGCTATTTCGGACCGACTCACGGATAGCGTCGGCACCCCGTCGCGGGGTGCCAACAGCGGCGTGGATTCCGGCTCTTCCGGCTCGACCGTCTCGGCGGTCTCCTCAAGCTCCGCCATCGTTCAGGCGCGCGTGCGGGAGCTCAGGTCGGTGACCCCCGCAGGAGGCAGCCCCGCTGCATGCTCGAGCACCTCGCAGAACGCCTGCACGTGCGGGCCGAGCTCCAGCGTCGTCGCCGTCCACGAGGCCCGCAGCTCTAGCTGGTGGGCGCGGGGCGGTCCGGAGATGTCGCCGTAGCGCACCGAGGTGGTGGCCGTGACGGTGCCGCCCAACGCCGTGACGTGTTCGGCACGCGACTGCAGCGCCTCGACAAGCCAGCTCCACGCGACGTCGGGCAGCAATTGGTCGACCGCCTCGCTCGGGTCGAGATCGGCCTGGATGTAGGCGACCAGCCGCATCGTGCCGTCCCACGCCTCGGCACCCTCCGGGTCGTGCAGCAGGATCAGCCGGCCGAACGCGTCGCCCTCTGACCGCTCGGGGACGATGGCCGTCTCCGGGTGCCGGACCTCTGCGCCCAGCGCGTAGCTGTACGGCGCCAGCCGCTGTGGCGGGCGGATCGGGCCGAGCTCGATTTCCGGCCGTACGGTGGTGGCATTCATCGCCGCTACCGCTTCACGGAACTGAGCCGGTTCGGCGGTGGTCATGCCGTTTGACGCTAGACCATATTGGCTGGTCTGTGCGCAGGCGCGCCGATTTTGTGCGCGACGGAACGGGTTGCTGATGTGATCGGGGAAATCGCCCGTCCCGACCCCGGCGACCAGCAGGAACAGCCTCAAATTCTGGCCGGTCCGGCCGTGTGCGCCACCGTCGAGTCGCCCGCCGCGGCCGTGGCCGCCCTACCTGGCGCAGCGAGACCAGGACGACGATCAAAGCGACTGAGTCCACATGGCAGCATTGGTGCCGATGAGTACCCGCCGCGAGCTGCCCGAGTCGCCCTACCTGGCCGCAGCTGCCGGCCGCAAACCCAGCCGCGTACCGGTGTGGTTCATGCGGCAGGCGGGCCGGTCGCTGCCCGAATACCGGGAGCTGCGGGCCAAGAACACGATGATGCAGGCGTGCTTCGACGCCGAGCTGATCACCGAGATCACGCTGCAACCCATCCGCAGGCATGGCGTCGACGCCGCAATCCTGTTCTCCGACATCGTGGTGCCGCTGCGGGCGTCGGGCATCGAACTCGACATCGTGCCCGACGTCGGCCCGGTGATCGAGCACCCCGTGCGCAGCATCGCCGACGTGAAGGCCATCAAACCCCTTGAGCCGCAACAAGTTACGCCTGTCGCACAGGCCGTGTCACAACTGGTGACCGAACTCGGCGACGTCCCGCTGATCGGATTCGCTGGCGCGCCGTTCACCCTGGCGTCCTACCTCGTCGAGGGCGGTCCGAGCAGGCACCACGAACGCACAAAGGCGATGATGCTGGGCGAACCCGAGACCTGGCACGCGCTGATGACCGCACTGACCGACGTGACGATCGCGTTCCTGCAGGTCCAGGCGGCGGCAGGGGTGGACGCGATTCAGGTGTTCGACTCGTGGGCGGGGACGCTGTCGTTGGCCGACTACCGCAGCTACGTGCTGCCGCACAGCAGCAGGGTGTTCGCCGCGCTCACCGACTCCGGACTCCCGATGACCCATTTCGGGGTAGGCACCGCCGAGCTGCTCGGTGCGATGTCGGAGGCCGGCGCGACTGTGGTCGGGGTGGACTGGCGGACCTCGCTTACCGATGCCGCCGCCCGCGTGCGGCCGGGAACTGCATTGCAGGGCAACCTGGATCCGGTGGTGCTGCTGGCCGGATTCGACGTGGCGCAGAGCGCGGTGCGTGCCGTGGTCGAGGACGGCAGGCGTGCCGTCGACGCCGGTGCGGCCGGTCACATCTTCAACCTCGGCCATGGCGTGCTGCCTGGCACCGATCCGTCCGTCATCACTGACGTCGTGGCATTGGTGCATTCCCTGTGACTGCGTCGTATGCCGTTGTCGGAGGCGGTATTTCGGGCCTGGTGGCGGCGTATCGACTGCGCGTCGCGGCAGGGCCGGACGCGAGCATCACGGTGTTCGACCCCGCCGACCGGCTGGGGGGAGTGCTGCGCACAGAACGGATCGGCGGCCAACCGCTGGATGTGGGTGCCGAGGCGTTCATCGCGCGACGGCCTGAGGTGCCCGCGCTGTTGGCCGAGCTGGGCCTCGCTGGGAGGCAAATCGGCACCACCGGCGCGCGCCCGCTGATCTACAGCCAGCGCCGGCTGCACGAGTTGCCGATCGGGACCCTGCAGGGCATCCCGGCGGATCCGGAGACGCTGACCGGGCTGGTCGACGACGCCGCGATCGCGTGGATGCGCGACGAGCGCAGCCGCCCGTTGTCGTGGCGGCCAGGTGCCGACCCGTCGGTGGCCGCCCTCGTCGGTGACCGATTCGGCGAGCAGGTGGTCGCGCGCTCGGTGGATCCGCTGCTGGCGGGCGTGTACGCCGGGTCCGCGGCCACCATCGGCCTGCGATCGGCCGTCCCGACGCTGGCCGCCGTGTTGGACCGCGGCGCGCGCAGCCTCACCGAGGCGGTCCGTGAGGCGCTCCCGCCGCCGCTGCCCGGATCGGTGTTCGGCGCCGTCGATGGCGGCTACACGGTGCTGGTCGACGAGCTCGTGCGGCGTGCGGGCATCCGGTGGGCGCAGGTCGCCGTCCACCAGGTCAACCCGGCCCCGCGGGGCTGGGAGCTGGTCGACGACGAGGGGCACAGCTGGCACGCCGACGCGGCGGTGCTGGCCGTTCCCGCGCCCTGGCTGCCGAAGCTGGTCGACAAGGTGGCTCCCCGGACCGCCGCGGCGGCCCGGCGCATCGCGGTCGCGTCCACGGCGCTGGTGGCGCTGGCACTGCCGGGCGGTGCGCCGCTGCCGGCACACTCGGGTGTACTGGTGGCAGGTGGAGAACCGTTGCGCGCCAAGGCAATTACGTTGTCCAGCCGCAAATGGGGGCAGCGCGGCAACGTCGAGCTGGTGCGCCTGTCGTACGGCCGGTTTGGCGACGATCTGGCCCGCAGCGCCGGCGACGAGGACCTGTTGGAGTGGGCGTCGCAGGATTTGGCGACGGTGTTCGGTGTCAACGTCGAGCCGGTCGACTGCCATGTCCACCGGTGGATCGACGCGATGCCGCAATACGGGCCAGGCCACCTCGAGCTGGTGGCCGAACTGCGGGCAGGCTTGCCCCCGACGCTTGCCGTCGCGGGCGGCTATCTGGACGGCATCGGGGTGCCCGCCTGCGTGGCCGCGGCGACCAGGGCGGCCGCGTCGCTGGTGACGTCGGGCGTGGCACGATAGACGGCATGGCCAAGCTCGACTACGACGCCCTCAATTCGATGACCAGATACATGATGATCTCGGTCTTCTCCGTGCAACCGGAGGCGTTGGGTGACGAGCGCGCGGCGGTGATTGACGAGACCGCGACGTTCTTCAAGCAGCAGGAGGACAAGGGCGTCGTCGTCCGCGGTCTCTACGACGTCGCCGGATTCCGCGCCGATGCGGACTTCATGATCTGGACCCACGCTGAGCGTGTCGAGGACCTGCAGGCCACCTATTCGGCCTTCCGTCGCACCGCGCTGGGGCTGGCCAGCGATCCGGTATGGAGCGTCGTCGCGCTGCACCGGCCCGCCGAGTTCAACAAGAGCCACGTGCCTGCGTTCATCGCCGGTGAGGCGCCGGGCGACTACCTCTGCGTCTACCCGTTCGTCCGGTCGTTGGACTGGTATCTGCTGCCTGACGACGAGCGGCGCAAGATGCTTGTCGAGCACGGCATGGCCGGGCGCGAGTACCCCGACGTGCGGGCCAACACGGTGCCGGCGTTCGCGCTCGGGGACTACGAATGGATCCTGGCGTTCGAGGGGCCCGATCTAGCCCGCATCGTCGAGTTGATGTGGAAACTGCGCTACACCGACGCGCGTCGTCACGTGCGCGAGGAGACTCCGTTTTTCACCGGTCCGCGCGTCGGGGTGGAAGAGTTGGTCAACAAGCTCCCGTAGCTGCGCCGGCGAAAGGACCCCAGTTGTCTGAAGCAAAGACCGGACAGGATCTGCTGTTCGACGCGTTGAGGACCAAGGGCACCGCTTTCACCCACGAGGAACGTCGTAAGTATCGTTTGCTCGGACTGCTGCCCACCGCGGAGAAGACCACCGACCAGCAAGTCGAGCATTGCTGGAACGAGTTCTCCACTCGCCGTGAGGGTCTCGACCGGCACATCTACCTGCGCGCGCTGCAGGATCGCAACGAGGTGCTGTTCTACCGCGTGCTGCGCGACCACATCGCCGAGACTATGCCGGTCGTGTACACCCCGACAGTCGGCGAGGCATGTCAGCGTTTCAGTGAAATCTACCGACGGCCGCGTGGGCTGTTCGTGTCCTATCCAGACAGGGCCGAATTGCGCGAGGTGTTGCGCAACCGGCCGCACCATGACGTCGACGTGATCGTGGTGACGGACGGGCAACGAATCCTGGGCCTTGGCGATCAGGGCATCGGCGGAATGGGCATCCCGATCGGGAAGCTTTCGCTCTACACGCTCATCGGGGGGATCGACCCGGCCCGCACGCTTCCGATCGTGCTCGACGTGGGCACCGACAATGTCGAATTGCTCGAAGACCCACAGTATTTGGGCTGGCGCCACCGGCGGATCGACGACGACGAGTACTACGCGTTCATCGACGAGTTCGTCGCTGCAGTGCACGAAGAACTGCCCGACGTACTGCTGCAGTGGGAGGACTTCGCCACCGCGCATGCGCTGCCGATCCTCGAGCGCTATCGCGACAAGTTGCTGACCTTCAACGACGACATTCAAGGCACCGCCGCCGTCGCACTCGGCGCACTGCACGGTGCGGCGAAGGTGGCGGGCCGTCCGCTGTCACAGCAGCAGATCGTGATGCTGGGCGCGGGTTCGGCTGGCATCGGTGTGCTCGACATGGTGCAGCGCGAGATGGTGGCGCAAGGATTGTCCGAAGCTGATGCGGCCGAACGTATCTGGGTCGTAGACGTGGTCGGCCTGCTCACCGATGACCGCACCGACCTGTCGGCAGAACAGCGGAAGTTCGCCAAGCCGGTGAACCGGGTCGCGGACTGGGGTCTGTCGGGGCACGCCCAACTCGCCGATGTCGTTCACAACGTCGATGTGGGTGTCCTGCTCGGCTTATCCACTGCTGCAGGAGCTTTCACCGAGGAAATCGTGCGCGAGCTGGCGGGCAAGACAGAACGGCCCATCATCTTCCCGCTGTCCAACCCGACGAGCCGCGCCGAGGCGCACCCGGCCGAGTTGGACGCGTGGACCGACGGTCGCGCGCTGATCGCAACGGGATCACCGTTCGCCCCGCTGCACCGTGATGGCGTCGAACGTCCGATTGCGCAGTGCAACAACGTGTATATCTTCCCGGCGATGGGGCTTGCCGTTACCGCGGCCCAGGCCAACCGGGTCACCGATGAAATGATGCGCGTCGCGGCCGCTACTCTCGGTGACGCCTCGCCGGCATTGCTCGATCCGAATCAGCCGCTGCTGCCGGCGTGGACCGACGTTCCCGACGTGGCCGTGCGCATCGCGCATGCGGTAGGTCTGCAAGCGATCGCCGACGGCGTCGCTCCGAAGCGAAGCGCCGACGAACTCGCCGATCGAATCACGCAGGTGCGCTGGATACCTGAGTACCGCATCTGAAATTGCTTAACGTTCGCCAGGCCGGGAATAACCCGGCCGTGTAGGCGATTGGCATCGCTCCGTCAGCATGACTCCAGATTGGCGGCGTTCACTAAGAATATGGGCCAGAAGATGATTCACAACATGCGGCTTTGTGCCGCAGTAATCGGTAGTGGCGCCATGATCGCTCTCGGCGGCGTGGCGGTGTATTGCATGCATGGCGGACAGGTCACAGCCGCGGGAAGCTCGAGCGCGCCCGCGACGACGACGGAGCCGACGGTGCCAGCGATCGAGAAAGCGGTACCGAGCATCACGGGGCCGGCACCGCTGTACGCGGGGGAGGCGCCGAACTCCAACCCGCAGGCGGCGATCCCGTAGGGGGCTAGGACTCCGCAGGCACCAGCCGCAGCGAGATCGAGTTGATGCAGTAGCGCTGGTCGGTCGGGGTGGGGTAGCCCTCGCCCTCGAAGACGTGGCCGAGGTGGCTGTGGCAGTTGGCGCACACCACCTCGACACGATGCATGCCCAGCGAGTCGTCGGAACGCAGGATCACCGCATCGGAATTGGCCGGGTCGAAAAAAGACGGCCAACCGCAATGGGATTCGAATTTCTCGCTGCTGCGGAACAATTCGGCGCCGCAGGCCCGGCACTCGTACACGCCTTCGGTCTTGGTGTCGGTGTACTCGCCGGTGAAGGGCCGCTCGGTGCCCGCCTGGCGAAGCACGTGGAATTCCTCCGGGGTGAGCTTGTTGCGCCACTCGTCGTCGGTGAGCTGCAGCTTGGGAGCGGGTGTGGTCATGGCTCCACGCTAGCTCGCTCCTCGGCGTAAGCAAACGCGGCGGCCTCGTCCTCGATTTCGAACACGGACGCTCGAGCCATCCGGCCGTCGCGGATCTCGATAACGCAGATTCGCGACCACGTGTATTGCTCACCATCCTGACCGACGGCTTCCCGGTGATAGCGGACAACGCTCCAGGCCGGCGAAAGCCAGCAGACGGCGGGGTTCCATGTCCGAGCCGAGGCCACCACAGCGTTCAGTTCCTCGAGGCTCGTGCGGTACTCCTCGGCCGAAACATCCACCAAGACTGACCGTGAAAAGTTCTCGAGGCACACGTTCGGAGTAAATAGTTCGGTGAACACGCGGCCAAGATCATTGTTGAGGGCCATCGTGACTTCACATTCCACCGCGCCCGATTGCGCCCATTCCGACCCTTCTCCAGCGTAGTAACGGCGCTCGAGCTCGCGGTAGGCGCCATCGAAGTCGTCTTCGTCGAACCGCCCCTCATAGCTGAACTGCCCGGTGCCGTCGACCTCATGAACCATCACATAGCTGGTCTCGTATCCCGCGTCATTCGACCAGCGGGTCCACCCCAGATGAAGGTGTTCTCCCCGGACCGCCAGCGTGCGTCCCTCGAAACGGTTGTACTGAGCCAAGATGCGTTCTTGAGCCGTGCGCACGTCATCGATGGGGTTACCGCCCAATCGTCGGCGGTCGTCGAATACAAATGACTCCGCATAACACTCGGCCATGGCGGCGACATCGCCAGCCTGCGCAGCCCGACCTGCCGCGTCAAACGTCTGGCTGGCCAGATTTGTGACGGTGAGCCGGCTTGTAGTCGCACGCACGCGTTCCTCGGCGTAAGCGAATGCTGCCTCCTCGTCGTCAACCTCGAAATTGCACGCAAACGCGAACCGCCCGCCCCGGATTTCGGAGACGTGGATGTGGGTCCATGCGTACAGTTCGCCATCCCGCCCGACGGCTTCGCGCTCAAACCGCGCGACGAATAGCGAAGGCGACAGCCAGTACACCGCTGAATGCCAGGCGCGCACCGAGGCGACCATCGCGCTGAGTTCCTCAAACGTGGCGCGAACCTCGGTGGCGGAGCGATTTCCGAAGGCCGAGCTCGACCGGTTTTCCACACGCATTTCCGGGTCGGTGAGCTCGCCGAACAGCCGGTCGAAGTCACCGCGACTAAGCGCGATCAGCCAATCGGTCGCTAAGGTGCCCCCTTCCGCGAATGCTGCGCCTTCCCCGGCGTAGTAGCGGCGTTCGAGTTCGAGGTAGGCGGCCTCGAAACCGTCTTCGTCGAAGCGGCCCTCGTACTCGATGAGCCCATCGTCATCTACTTCTTGCAGATGTAGATGGCTCGTCTCATTCCCGGCGTCGTCGGACCACCGGCTCGCGAACAGATGGAGGCGCTCGCCCCGAACGGCGAGTGTACGGAACTCAAAGTTGCTGTACTGGGCCAAGATTCCCGCCATGGCCGCCCGCAGTTCACCGATCGGATTTCCGCTCAATCGCCGCCGGTCGTCGTACATGAAGCGATGCGAGAAGTACCCCACCACACTGTCGAGGTCGTTGGCCCGCAACGCACCGTTGAGCCCGGAGCCCGTCGCGGTGGCCCGATTGCTGGCTCCGAGCCGGCTTTCGGTCGCCTGCACGCGTTCCAAGGCATAGGCGAACGCCGCGTCCTCGTCATCGGGCTCGAAATGGCACATTGACGCAAGTCGGCCGTCGCGAACCTCGTTCACGTACAACCTTGTCCACGCGTACTTTTCACCGTCGTGCCCGGTAGCGTCCCGCTCAAAACGGCCAGCGACGACGGTCGGCGACAACCAGCACACGGCGGATAGCCAGAGCCGTGCCGATGCGACCATCACGTTGAGTTGCTCGAAGCTGGTCCGGCATTCCGCGGCGGAGCGATTCGGCAATGCCGACCGCGAGCGGTTCTCGACGTGCATGTCTGGTGTGCTGAGTTCGCCGAACAACCGGTCGAAGTCGCCCCGGTTCAGGG
>Ga0105249_10006736_pt1 | contig 10010 bp, 6 predicted proteins | sample KBSS44metaG_FD_81522 | JGI IMG/M metagenome (GOLD analysis project Ga0105249, IMG submission 81522) | Switchgrass rhizosphere microbial communities from Kellogg Biological Station, Michigan, USA - KBS S4-4 metaG | ecosystem: Host-associated > Plants > Roots > Rhizosphere > Soil | place...
GCTTCCTGTGTACTGGCAGAAACGATTGGCAGTGTTGGTTCTGCAATGATCATTGATCATTCAAAATTTTACTGTGCAGGTATAGAAATAAATGCCAACCATATCCGTAGTGTTAGTGATGGATGGGTAACGGGAACAGCAAGTCCGCTTCATTTAGGCACTTTAACTCATGTGTGGGATATAAAGATTGTTGATGAAAAAGATAAGCTGGTTTGTGTAAGTCGTTTAACAGTGGCAATAATTCCAAGAAAGACTTAAGCCTGTTTACTATAAGCATCTAATACATCAGCAACAGAAGGAAAAGAATTTTTTCTGTATTTATCCAGATCATCAGGCTTTACCCACTTTATTTCCTGAATATCTTCTTCTGTTTGGGGTAATAATATTTGATTGCCTTTTACTTTCATGATGTACCAATGGCTTTCTTTTAAAATGAACTTCGTGCCTTCATGATAGGTATGGTAAGTAATAGTAAACGGTGAAACAAGCTCAATATCTTTTAATCCGGTTTCTTCCTGCACTTCACGAATAGCGCATTCTTCCAGGGTTTCGCCTTTATCAAGCTTTCCTTTAGGCAGATCCCATTTGCCACGGCGAAAGATCATTAGTACTTCACTCTTTTCATTCAATACTAATCCGCCTCCAGCTTTTATAAGAGTAAATTTTTTTATAAAAGCTTCTTTTAGGTTATTAAGATCGGGATGAAAAAAAACACCTGCATGTACGTTGGGTTCTTGCATCTCATGAATCATTGCCTTTACTGTATGTTGATCAAGCTCATCAATAAAGATAGCATCATCATGATGAACAAAAGGCTGAATAGTTTCATCAATTTCATCACAAAGAAAGAGTGGCTTGTTGTCGAAATATATTTTAATATACATAATTAGACCAAAGAGTTGCTTTCCTATCTTCGTCACATGACAGACGCAAGGGCCGTAGCTGAAAAGCTCCTTCAAGTTAATGCAGTAAAGTTAAATCCCGAACATCCTTTTACATGGGCCAGCGGTTGGAAGAGCCCGATTTATTGTGATAACCGCAAAATTTTGTCCTTTCCATTTACCAGGGATTTTATTAAATCAGAAATGTGCAATGTTGTATTCGAAAAATTTCCAGATGCAGAATTACTGGCTGGAGTAGCTACTGCCGGTATTGCCTGGGGGGCTATGGTCGCTGATCAGCTAAAGCTTCCTTATGTATATGTGCGTCCAAAGCCCAAAGAACATGGACTAGGAAACCAAATAGAAGGTTTTTATGAGGAGGGACAAAAAGCTGTAGTTATCGAGGACCTTGTATCTACGGGTAAAAGCAGTCTCCAGGTTGTTGATGTTTTAAAAGAGGCAGGTTTAAATGTCGTAGGAATGGTTTCTATTTTTAATTATGGCTTCGCAGCTGCAACGGAAGCGTTCAAAAAAGCATCATGGGAGTATTATTCTCTTACAGACTATCCAACTCTGACCGGTTTGGCCGTTGAACAAAAATTAATTTCTGCTAATCAGCTGGAAATTTTGTTAAAATGGCGGGATGATCCGGCAAATTGGAAAGGCCTTTAGTAATTTTAGTTTTAATTAATCCAAATGAAGAAGATCTTAATCGCTACTGTAGCATCAGTGGCGTTCGCAACAACAGGATTTTCCCAAACAAAACCTGTTTTAACCGCTGTAATAAAAACGCCCAATGCACTTTGCCAGCTTTGCAAGGATAGGATAGAAACCTATCTTAAGCGATACGATGGGGTACTTGAAATAAATGTGAATTACAGAAGAGGAGAAACCAAAGTGAAATATGTCACTGACCGGATAAATATTGAAGAAATAAAAACGGCTATCGCCAACGATGGTTATGATGCCGATGATGTACCTGCCAACGAAGAATCTTATAATAAACTTCCCAAAACCTGCAAAAAGTTTGAAGATGGGGGTGGGCATCCAAAACTGAAGACCCCTCCGGCACCGAGTCCTCAGCAATAGACTTTGTTTGATAATTATTTTATAGCTCCACAAAACCGGGTAAATAATCTTGTCATCAGGCCAGCGCATTTTTTTCTAAAATGGCTCTGACTTGTGGTTTATGACCTCCCCCAAATCCTTAGCATTTTCCTTATTTTTTAATCCAACGGACTTTCCATCCTCATGCAGGGTAGTACCCCTTACTCTTGATCTTTTGCTAAATATTTTTTTCCAGAGTTACAGTTAAGTGAGATATAATCGCCCCCTACTAAGTCGAAATTCGTAGCTAAATCATTTAGTTTTTCGTTCAAAAATACAGCTATGTTTTGTAGCTAAAAGAGCAGGCAATTTTTTAAGCGATAAAGAGCATATATCTAATATATTATAAGCATTATGGCAATTAAAATATTCAAATATTAATAGCATAAAACTAATAAATATGCTGCTAAAATCGCACCTATGCCTGTATGGACATAGTTAAGATCATTTTAATTGAAATACAATACATAAATATGTAGTATCCACTTTTCTGTTTTAAATGATAGGAAAGATAAAAACTTTATGGAATGTGAGAATTGCCCGGAATCAAATCGGTTATACAAAAATTAAGTGGCCAGAGGTTATTTAGCCACCATTTAGCCGCTTTTAAATTTGTATTGAATTAAATCTACAGGCTTCTTCTCTATTTTATTTTTCAACTGACCTTGCTAAAACCTTATTTTTCACATACCTAATCATTTCAGTTATTCATCTGTAAATCGTAATATTTCGGGTTCTTTTTACTAATTTAGACTTCCCCACATCGGACCAATGAAACGTATATTTTTATTAAGTACCCTTGTAATTATCTTGTCAGGTAATGAGTCTTTTGCGCAGGATTTTTCCAATAAAGGCAAGGAGTTCTGGTTAGCTTATTGTTATCACGTAGGTATGAATGGGGGCGGCAGTCCTGAAATGACTTTGTATATTACCTCCGATGTCAATACAAACTATAAAGTAGAAATTTATAGCGGTCCTACTATCAGTTCAGGTACGATCAGTGCAGGCCAGGTAATTTCAGTAATTATTCCCACCACTTACTTTATTAATGATGAAGGTAGCTTTACAGGCAAAACAATACATGTTACTGCCGATAAACCAGTTGTTGTTTATTCATATATTACCAGGAGTGCAGCCAGCGGTGCCACATTATGTTTGCCAACAAATGTTCTCGGTAAGGAATATTATTCAATGAATTTTACCCAGGTTTCTAATGAAAATCTCTCCAACTCCTATTTTACTATTGTTGCTGTTGAAGATAATACGACCGTAGAAATAACACCTTCAGCTAACACAAAAAATGGATGGCTGGCAAATTCTACCTATACTAAAAATCTGAATAAAGGAGAGATATACCAAGTACTCGGGACAACAAATAATTTAACAGGAGTTGATCTTACAGGTTCAAAAATAAAATCTGTTGCATCGGGTGCCAGCGGATGCAAACGCATAGCTGTCTTTTCTGGTAGTGGGAAAATATCAATTGGATGTACTAATGCAGGTAGTTCTGATAATTTGTACCAGCAACTATATCCTATAGTATCCTGGGGAAAAAAATATCTTACCGTTCCGAGTTACAACAGGGTTACCAATTATTATAGAATAATAAAAAATAATCCTGCCACCAATGTTTATGTAAATGGCGCTCTCATACCTGCAGGATCATTTGTCAATAATATTTACTACGAGTTTGTCAATACCACACCAAACCTCATCGAATCTGATCTGCCCGTTTCAGTAACACAATATTTTACAACGCAAGGATGCCCCCCGGGAAACCCATCTCCTTATGATCCCGACATGATTGTACTGAATCCGGTTGAGCAAAATATTAATAATGTCACGTTGGTTAGCTCTAATTTATATGCAATGCCAACTTCTTCACATGAGCATCACCTTCAGGTAATAATGCATAACGCTGGCACTGGCATATCGTCATTTAAACTTGATGGAATATCCATACCAGCTTCATCATGGACCGTTCACCCTTTTGATCCCGCTTACTCTTATGTTTATCTCAAAAATGTAAGTAAAGGATATCATACGCTTGTGTCAGATTCAGGATTTAATGCATTAGCTTATGGCTATGGAAATGCTGAAACCTATGGCTACTCAGCAGGAGCTAATGTGAAGGATTTGTATCAATTTGTTTCAATAAAGAACAAATTTGCTACAGTAAATTTTCCGGCTGCGTGCAAGAATTCTCCTTTTTTTATTTCAATGACTTTTCCCTATGAGCCTACTCAGATCCAATGGATTTTTGGCTCTGCATTGAATGCGATGGGTTTTGCGGATATAACCAATAATAGTCCTGCATATGATTCAACATGGACGGTAAATGGCAGGCAGATATATCGATATAAATTGCCCATACCATATACAATTACAACTATAGGCACTTATCCCATACGTGTGCTGGCGATTAATCCAAGCCCCGACGGCTGTAGCGGTGAACAGGAGATCGATTATGATCTGCAGGTTTTTGATCAACCCGTGGCTGATTTCAGCTTTGCTAATAATGGATGTTTAACTGACCCCGTTTTATTTACTGATAAATCTACTTCAGGTGGCCGTACTACGGTTAGCTGGAACTGGAATTTCGATGATGGTAATACAGGCAATGTGGCAAGCCCCAATCATACTTATACTGCAGCGGGTAATTATAAAGTAAAATATTCAATAGTTACAGATGTAGGTTGTATATCTGATACAGCATCTCATGTTGTAAGTGTAACCGATCCACCAACAGCAAAGTTTAATATCTCGACACCCGTTTGTACAGGCAAAGCCATAACTTTTTCAGATCTTTCTTCTGTAGCAGCAGGAAGTACACTTGCAAAATGGTATTGGGATTTTGGTGATGGCTCTGCAATAGTTATTGCAACAAGCAATGTGAGTCAAACACATACTTATGCTGCAACCGGGACTTTTAATGTTTCATTAAAAGTAGAGACAGTATCAGGTTGTGTTAGCCCTGCCTTTATATTACCGGTAACTATTCATCCAAACCCTGTTGTTAATTTTAATTTACCCAATGTTTGTTTGCCAACAGGAGCAGCTCAGTTTAATGATTTGTCAACAATTAGCGATGGCACACAGGCATTATTTACTTATTCCTGGGACTTTGGTGATGGTGGAAATGCTATTACTAAAAGTCCACTTCATAATTATTCTGCTACCGGGCCTTTCAATGTTAGTCTTACAGTTACCTCCAATAATGGATGTTCAAATAATACAATAAAAAGCCTGAACACTATTTATGCAGAACCTCAGGCTGCCTTTACAGCGCCAAATGAAGTTTGTCTTGGAACATCAATAACTTTTACAGATGGAAGTTCAGCAGCAGGCAGCACTGTTACACAATGGGAGTGGGATTTTGGGGATGGAACTAAATCTGCTTCTCAAAGCCCGTCCAAGAAGTATTTATCTGCCGGGTCTTATATCGTTAAACTTAATGTCATTTCCGCTATTGGATGTAAAACGGTAAATAAGTTTGCAACAAAGACGATAATAGTAAATGCTTTGCCCACCGCGGATTTCAATGTTTCTATTCCTGCATGCGAAACAAGAAGTATTACATTTACGGATGCTTCAACTGCTAATGCCGGGACATTAAATAAATGGACATGGAATTTTGGCGATGGAAATAATGTTGTTTTAACCAATGCTAATCCATTTACTCATATTTATAATTCTGCAGGAACTTATAATGCAACACTGGTAGCAGAAACTAATAAAGGATGTATAAGTATTCTAAAAAATAAACAGGTTATTATCAATCCAGTTCCGTTAGCCGGTTTTATTTCACCGGAAATATGTTTAACAGATCCTGCCGCTCCTTTTATTGACACAACTAAAATTGCGAGTGGTAATATCTCAACATGGAATTGGAATTTTGGTGATGCAAATGCTACAGCAGCTAATCCGAATATTTCGGCTGTTCAAAATCCTTCGCACCGATATTCTGCTACAGGTTCTTACACTGCAACATTAATTGTGACAAGCAATAATGGTTGTAAGGATACAGTAGCTCAAACCTTCACAGTAAATGGTTCAATACCATTAGCAGGATTTTCTGTATCTAATTCAAATAAGTTATGCAGTAACCAGGATGTAACAATTGTTGATGCATCAACAGTTGATTTTGGAAATGTCGTTAAAGTAGAGATTTATTGGGATTATGCAAATGACCCAACAATAAAAACAATTGATGATGTACCGGTGCCTGGCAAGTTATATAAACATGCATATTCCGAGTTTGGAACGCCGGTTACCAAAACGTACAGTGTAAGATATGTTGCTTATTCGGGCATTAATTGCGTAAGCACATTAACAAAGGATATTACCTTATTGGCTACACCTGAACTGCAGTTCAACACTGTGAATGCCGTTTGTTCTAATGAACCTCAATTCCAGATTACACAAGCGCAATTATTAAATGGACTTTCGGGTTCAGGTTTGTTTACCGGTCCGGGAATTTCTTCTGCAGGCATGTTTAATCCATCTTCGGCAAATGTTGGTTTAAATACAATTCGATATAGTTACAATGCTTCAAATGGTTGCAGTAATTATGTTGAACAGACAATAGAAGTTTATGCAACACCTGTTGCCAATGCAGGACCTGATAAAGTTGTGTTGGAGGGAGGGGTTGTAACTTTAACTCCATCCTTAAATGCAAACTTTTCTATAACTTATTTATGGACACCTTCTACTGGTTTAAACGATCCTGCAAAACCTTCGCCTGCTGCATCACCGGCTGATGATATTACTTATACACTAAAAGTAACCAGTGATAAAGGTTGTTATACCACTGACGATGTGTTCGTAAAAGTGCTGAAAGCTCCAGTTATTCCAAATATATTTAGTCCCAATGGGGACAGGGTGCATGACAACTGGGAAATTAATTACTTAGAAAGTTACCCCGGATGTATTGTCGATATTTACAATCGTTACGGGCAATTAATTTATCATTCGATTGGCTATAGCAAACCGTGGGATGGTACTATTAATGGAAAACCAGCTCCGATTGGTACTTATTACTATATCATTGATCCAAAAAATGGACGCAAAAAGGTTTCGGGATATGTTGATATAATAAGATAATTGATGAAACGAATTCTGATCATATTGTTTTTTACAATTCATGCTATAAATATAATGGCACAACAACGGCCACATTATACCCAATATATTCTCAACAATTATATTCTTAATCCTGCTATCAGTGGAATTGAAAATTATACTGATATTAAATTGAGTGCAAGAGATCAGTGGGTAGGTCTTGATGGAGCCCCGCAAACGTTCTATATGACGATTCATGGCCCTTTAGGTAAAAAAGATTACAGAACTTCTGCTACTTCTTATAACGTGCCGGGAGAAAATCCAAGAGGAAAATATTACTGGGAAAATTACACTGCTGCCGAGCCTCATCACGGCGTTGGATTTTCTGTGATCAATGATAAAACGGGAAGTTATAATCGTTTTACCGCCTATGGAACGTATGCCTATCATTTGGGAATAAGCCCAACAACAAATCTTGCCGCAGGATTTTCTGCAGGCATTACTATGGTAAGCATTGACAAATCAAAAAATGATTTTGGAAATGGCGATCCTTCGGATCCTGCAACAGGAGCAGCTATCAGTGGAGAGTTAAATAAAATGCGTCCGGATATTGGCGCCGGATTATGGCTTTATTCAAAAGATTATTTTATCGGCATCTCTGCCCAGCAGATAGTGCCACAAAAACTTTCATTTGTTGATGACGCAGCTATAATCACAAAAGGCAGGTTGATACCGCATGTTTTTATAACAGGAGGGTACCGGTTTTTATTAAATGATGATATTAATGCTATACCATCGTTGATGTTTAAATACATTAATGGCTCATCGAACAATAATTTCCAGGTAGAAACAAACATTAAGTTTCAATACAGGGATCTTTTATGGGTAGGAGGCAGCTATCGTCACCAGGATGGATTTGCGGCAATGGCCGGATTAAATGTGGGCAACACTTTTAATATCGGGTATGCATACGATTATACAACTACTAATTTAAAAACGGTGAGTCGTGGTACGCATGAACTTGTAATCGGTTTCCTGCTCGGCAATAAATACAGTGAAAAATGTCCAAGATGTAATTGGTAGAATCGACTACAGGTGAACAACCTTTTTAGTCTTAAATATTCTGAGGGTATTCAACGTCTTATTAACTTCCTGTTTCTTTTGCTCTACATTCTTTAATGTAATATCTGTATCAGGAATTCCTGTAAGTTTATTAGCGGAGAGCTCTTCCTGCACACGGTTCAATTGTGATGCTTCAGCATTTAACACTGTTTTCAAACTATCGAGAGTAATTTGAGCGATAGCTGTGTGGAGTTGGGCATTAACCTGGTCCCAATCTATTTTATCATAAGCGATGCGCAAATTATCCTCCAATTTATTCCAGTTGAAATTATCAATCTTAGCTTTATAAGCAGACTTTAATTCCTCTTTTTGTTGTTGAGTATAAACTTCAGCGATCCTTTTTTCCAGCGCTTTCCATTGCACATTCTCAATTACTTTTTTCGAAGCTTCTATTGTCTTTAAAACCTGCGATTCCTGGTATTCTTTCAATTGAGGAATTATGATTGGGGCATAGTTTACATTAATAAAATCAGCAACTGTAGTATGATAGTCAGCTACAGGGGTTGAGGCTACGGGCTTGTCTTTTGATCTTGAAACTGGCTTTGATTTTTTTGCATGATTTACAACAAGTGAAGATTGAGCTTCATTCCCGGCAGGCATCGCATCATTAACTATTGGCATTATTTCATTAGGCTTATCATCATTTGTAAAAAAGTAAAAAGGGGATGAAATTTGATTAAATGCCACCGACTTGTTCATTTCATTTGGCTTGCTCATAATAAGTACGGCATTTATACCTATTACACAAAGCAATGCTGCAAAAAGTCCTGCGATGCGATTAAAAGAGAACACAGATCTTTTATGAATGCCTAGTATGGATTCTATTCTGTGCAAAAGATCATTTTTTTTTCCCGATGCTGCAATGACGAATGACCTTGGTATATGATTATTTTTTTCAAGTATCAATAAAGCTGTTGCGTATTCATGTGAATCATATTGAAACTGCATCACCATTTCATCGCAACTTTTCTCTCTTTCTCTTTCAATAGTTTTTACAAATGCTTTTACAAATGGATTATAATAGAGAATGGTCCGGATAAAATTGATAACGAGATTGATCAAATAATCATATCGTTTGATGTGGGAAAGCTCATGCAACAATACCGCTTCGACTTGCTGAGTAGATAAATGATTAATCGCCGCCATGGGAATTAATATCACTGGTTTCAGGTATCCAATAGTCACCGGCGATGAAACGAATTCAGATATCCAGATATGAACGGGTTTTTTAATTCCAAGTTGAGCAGCTACTTTTTTTACAAATATTTTCCACTGTACATCGGCTTTTGTTAAACCATTATTTCTGATGATTTGCACATAGCGATAATTTCTTACAAAATGCAGAATGGGTAATACAAGCAAAACCAGGTAAATTATCGATGCTATTGGCAAAGTCTGATGAAGCCAGTTATTTAATTGTTCATTGCCGGAAGCTTTTATCAAAGCAGATGAAACCACAACATCTGTTTTATAACTTGAATAAATAGAAATGAAAGTGTAAACAAACCAGGCAAACCCTGTAATAAGCAGAGAAGTTGCTAATGAACTTTTCGTCGAAGATCTTAAGTTTTTTAAAATTGCAAGTGTCGATTGGTAGATGACCCACAAAAAGGCCATTTGCCAAAGGCTATTAAGGATGCCCCATCCCAACGCCTGTAGAAAGCTTGTTTCTCCCATGTCGGCGGTCTTTAGGTTTATTGTTTTTTAAGACTGTCAAGTAAGGACTGAATCTTCTCCAACTCTTCAGGGCTGGCTTTATGATTACCATCACCAAGAGCCTGGATCACCAATTGAGTAGGAGAGCCACCAAATAATGAATCGATCATTTTTGCCAATAAA
>Ga0105249_10006737_pt1 | contig 10007 bp, 9 predicted proteins | sample KBSS44metaG_FD_81522 | JGI IMG/M metagenome (GOLD analysis project Ga0105249, IMG submission 81522) | Switchgrass rhizosphere microbial communities from Kellogg Biological Station, Michigan, USA - KBS S4-4 metaG | ecosystem: Host-associated > Plants > Roots > Rhizosphere > Soil | place...
CCGCAAAGCGCACCGTCGCGCTGGCCAAGGATGCCGGCATCGCCGTCACCGAGGCGGGGTCGGCGTTCCCGTATCGAAAAGACCCGGAGGACAAGAACATCCGGATCGCACCGTCCTTCCCCGGACTGCCCGAGCTGCGCGACGCGATCGACGGCCTTGCCACCTGCGCGCTGCTGTCGGCGACCGAGTCGCTGCTGAAGGCCTGACGTGTTCATACGTCGGACCGCGCCGGTAGCCTGCTGAGCGTGGCGCTCTACCGGAAGTATCGACCGGCAACCTTCGCTGAAGTAGTCGGGCAGGAGCACGTCACCGAACCGCTGTCAACGGCGCTGGCTGCGGGCCGCATCAACCACGCGTATCTGTTCTCCGGCCCGCGGGGGTGTGGCAAGACGTCGTCGGCGCGCATCCTGGCCCGGTCGCTGAACTGTGAGCAGGGGCCAACGCCCACGCCGTGCGGGGTGTGTGACTCGTGCGTCGCCCTGGCACCCAACGGGCCCGGCAGCGTCGACGTCGTTGAACTGGACGCGGCCAGCCACGGCGGCGTTGACGACACCCGCGAGCTACGCGACCGCGCGTTCTATGCGCCCGCCCAGTCGCGGTATCGCATCTTCATCGTCGACGAGGCGCACATGGTCACCACGGCCGGCTTCAACGCGCTGCTGAAGATCGTCGAGGAGCCGCCGGACCACTTGATCTTCGTGTTCGCGACGACCGAACCCGAGAAGGTGCTGCCCACCATCCGGTCGCGCACACACCATTACCCCTTCCGGCTGCTGGCGCCGCGGACCATGCGCTCGCTGCTCGAACGCATCTGCGCCTCCGAGGACGTGTCGGTCGACGACGCGGTGTACCCGTTGGTCATTCGCGCAGGCGGGGGGTCGCCCCGCGACACGTTGAGCGTGCTCGACCAGCTGCTGGCCGGGGCCGAGGGAAACCGGGTGGACTATCAGCGCGCGCTGGCGTTGCTCGGTGCGACGGACGTCGCGCTGATCGACGTCGCCGTCGACGCGCTGGCCGCAGGGGACGCGGCGGCCCTGTTCGGAGCGGTCGAGGCGGTGATCGACGCCGGACACGACCCGCGCCGGTTCGCCACCGACCTGCTGGAGCGCTTCCGCGATCTGATCGTGCTGCAGTCGGTGCCCGACGCGATCGCCCGCGGCGTGGTCGACGGGCCGGAGGACATTCTGGAGCGGATGCGCGAGCAGGCCACGCGCCTCGGTATCGGGACCCTCACGCGCTACGCCGAGGTGGTGCACGCCGGTCTCGGCGAGATGCGCGGCGCGACGGCGCCGCGGTTGCTGCTCGAGGTGGTGTGCGCGCGGCTGCTGCTGCCGTCGGCCAGCGACACCGAAGCGGCGCTGCTGCAACGCGTCGAACGCATCGAGACGCGGCTGGACATGTCCATCCCCGCGGGCGAGGCCGGGTCGGCGGTTGCACCACCGAAGCAGTTCGCCCGCAAGAGCAAGAGCGAGCCGACTCCCGCAGCCAGCGCCGCGCCTAAGGTCGAGGCACCGCAGCCTACGCCAGACCCTGCGCCTGAGCCCGTGCCTGAGCCGACACCGCCGCCTGCGCCCGCGCCGCCGTCACCGCCTCCGGTGCGACCGCCGTCCGACCCCGTGGTGGAAGCTCCCCCGACGCCGGCGATGGGTGGCGAGCTGAATGCGGCTGCGGTGCGCAGCATGTGGGCCACGGTGCGCGAGAAGGTTCGTCAGCGCAGCCGCACCATCGACGTGATGCTGGCCGGGGCGATCGTGCGTGCCGTCGAGGGCGACACCCTGGTGCTCAGCCATGAGTCGGCGCCGTTGGCGAAACGGCTTGTGGAGCAACGCAATTCCGACGTGATTCGCGAAGCGCTCAAGGACGCGCTTGGCGTGGACTGGAAGATCCGCTGTGAAGCGGGCGGCGCGCCGCCGCCGGAGGCACCCGAGCCCGCCAGCGCCCCGGCATCGGCGCCGACGCGCGACGATGACGAGGAAGACATGTTGGCCGAGGTTGGCAACGACACGTCCGAGGTGACGCGTCGCGATCCTGAGGAAGCCGCGCTCGAGCTACTGCAGACCGAACTCGGCGCCCGTCGCATCGACGGCGGCTAGTGTCCGCCGAACCTGAGCTTGTGTGCGAGATTTCTGGAGAATCTCGCACATATCTTCACTTTCGGCATGAGCAGCGCTGAGAGCTAGGGCGTCCACCACGGCCGCAGCGGCAGGCCGCCGTCGTTGCCGTGCGAGTCCAGCTTGACCGCCAGCACCTGATGCAGCTGAACGACGTTCGTCTCGAAGCCCACGCGCGATCCCGCCATGTACAGCCCCCACACCTTGGCGGTGGGCAGCCCGACCTCTTCGACGGCTTCGTCCCAGTGCTCGACGAGATTGCGGCACCAGTCGCGCAGCGTCAACGCGTAGTGGTGGCGCAGGTTCTCCTCGTGGATCACTTCGAGGCCGACGTCCTGCGCTTCGGTGATGATTCGGCCGGAGCCAGTCAGCTCTCCGTCGGGGAAGACGTAGCGGTCGATGAAACCGCCTGCGTTGGCGCCAGTTCGGTTGTCGTGGCGGGTGATGCAGTGGTTGAGCAGCAGCGCGCCCGTGCGCATCTTGGACTTGAGGAACCGGAAGTACGCCGGATAGTTGTGCACGCCAATGTGTTCGGTCAGGCCGATCGACGACACCGCGTCGAATCCGGATTCGCGGACGTCGCGGTAGTCGCTGTGCCGGACTTCGGCCAGGTCTGACAGCCCCTGCTCCTCGATAGCGTTCTGCGCCCACGCGGCCTGTTCTTTGGACAGCGTGACGCCGATCGCCTTCACGCCGTGCCGGGCCGCGTAGCGGACCATGCCGCCCCAGCCGCACCCGACGTCAAGCAGCCGGTCACCAGGCTTCAGCCGCAGCTTCTCGAACACCAGTCGGTACTTGTTCTCCTGCGCCTCCTCCAGTGTCGCGTCCTGATCCGGATAGCAGGCGCAGGTGTAGGTCATCGACGGGCCAAGAACCCACTCGTAGAACGTGTTTGACACGTCGTAGTGGTGGTGAATCGCTTCGGCATCCCGAATCCGGCTGTGCCGCAATCCTTCTGCAATGCGGCGCCAGCGCGGCAGTGCTTCCTGCGGCGGCGGCGCGATCGGCTTGAGATGCTCGAAGCCGATCGAGCGGATGATATGGGGCAGCAGCCGCGCGGGTGGCAGCTTGAAGTCCATCTTGTCGGCGAGCGCCTTGAGCAGCTCGTAGGGATCGCCGGGATGCACACCGAGCGGTTCGAGGTCGCCCGACACATACGCGCGCGCCAGGCCGAGATCTCCAGGGGCGGTGGCCAGGTACGTGGTGCCGCGCGGCGTCTTCAGGTCGAGGCCCACAGGTGCGTCCTCGGGCCCCGCCGTGCTGCCGTCGTACGCCGTGAATTTCAGCGGAAGTTGCCCGGCCGCGAAGATCTCCAGGATCTCGGCCAGAGTCAGTTTCCTGGCCGGCGCGGGTGTTTGTTCTTTATATGTCGTCATCGTCTTTGCACCGCCTTCGCGTAAAGGTCTAGCAGCCGTGAGTCAGGGTCGTAGGTTTTCTTGACGGTCTTGTAGGCCTCCCCGCCATACAGCTCGTCAAACTCATCATGGGAGTAAAAAGCGTCTGAATAGAGCGATTTGTGCCCATCGAGCCCGCTGACCTTGCGTTCGATCAACCTGTTGGTGTGTCCTTCGGTGGGTCCGACCGGTACCGACGACCAGAAACCGATGTTGACGTAGGTGTGGTGTGGGCGGATCGGGTACAGCGGCCAGCGATCGTCGCCGCGAAGCCGCAACGGGCACAGCCACACCGGCTCGATCGGGACGTTGGCCAAGAACCAGTCGAGGAACTCCACGGTGCGCTCGATCGGCAGCTCGACGTCCTGTACGACACGTTCGCGGGGAGGGCGACCATTGCGCTTCTCGATCCGGTCGGCGATGTTGAACCGCTGATCGTAGGCGATCAGCTTCCAGTACACGCTGCTGCGCCGATACCGCCGCGGCCAGAGCCGGCGGATTCGCGGGTCTTGCGCTCCGAACGCACGCGAGCACCAGAACCAGTCGGTGTCCCACCGCCACAGGTAGTCGTGAATGGTGAGCCGATCGTGCTTCTCGCCCTGCGCATGCTGGATGGAGCGGTAGTAGATCTGCTGACCGGTGTAATCGCTGACGGGGCCGGGCGTGCCGGTTTGAAAGCCCAGCGTCAGGTAACTCTCGTCAGCGCTGAACACCACGCCGTCGAGGTAATCGACAGGGGTGCCGTCGTGACCGCCGGTCTCGATGATGCGGTCCATGGCCGCGATGAGGTCGTCCAACGAGTGGAACCTCAAGTGCCGCAACGCAACGAACGGCTTGACCGACTCCAGCTCGATCTTCAGCCGGACCGAATAGCCAAGCGTGCCATACGAATTGGGGAAGGCTCTGAAAAGATCGGAGTTGAGGTCACGATTTGCGGTGATCACATCGCCAGTGCCGGTCAGGATGTCCATCTCCAGCACCGACTCGTGCGGCAGACCGTTGCGGAACGACGCTGATTCGATGCCAAGCCCGGTGACCGCCCCGCCCAGCGTGATCGTCTTCAGCTGCGGCACCACGAACGGCGAGAGCCCGTACGGCAACGTGGCCGCGACGAGGTCCTCGTAGGTGCACATGCCCGCGACGTCGGCCGTCTTGTTGTCGGGATCGACGGCGATGACACCCGTCAGCCCCGAAGTGTCCAGACCCTTGGCCGTGGATTTGGCCCGCGCGCGAAACAGGTTGGACGTGGGTTTGGCGAGCCGGACCGTGGCACTCGGCGGAATGGCCCGGTAGCTGGCTAGCAGCCGCTGCACGCCCTCAGCGTGCGCAGCCCGTGCGTCGCTCCCCTCAACTGACACGGATATACGCTAGTCCGCGGTCGCCGCCGATGCGACCGCACCAACAGGACAGGAGAGCTATCTCATGGGACAGGTCAGCGCGTCCAGCACCGTCTTGATTGACGCCCCGCCGGAGCGCGTACTGGCGGCCGTGGCTGACTATGCGACCGTGCGCCCGAAGATCCTGTCCTCGCATTACAGCGCGTACCAGGTGCTCGAGGGCGGTCAGGGCGCAGGCACCGTCGCCACCTGGAAGCTGCAGGCGACGAAATCGCGGGTGCGTGACGTCAAGGCCAACGTCGACGTGGCAGGTCACACCGTCATCGAGAAGGACGCCAACTCGTCGATGATCACCAACTGGACCGTCGCACCGGCCGGGCCAGGATCGTCGGTCACGGTCAAGACGTCGTGGCAGGGCGCAGGGGGCATCGGCGGCTTCTTCGAGAAGACGTTCGCACCGCTGGGGTTGCGCAAGATCCAGGGTGAGGTGCTGGAAAACCTGAAGGCCGAAGTCGAAAAGGGCTAGCTAGCCGGACTTACCCGGTTCGCGGCGGCTGGGTGCCAAGGAAGCCCGCGATACCCCGGACGACGGCGTCGGCGTACTTTTGCCGGCCTTCTGGCGTCTTCATCAGTCCGGAGTCGACGGGGTTCTTCATGTTGCCGCACTCGACGAGGATGGACGGGTATTGCGCCAGGTTGAGGCCCGCGATATCCGACCGGGGATCGAGGCCGTTGGAGCCGGTGTAGGTCGACGGCACAAAGCCGGATCCGGCCAGCTGATCGCGCATGATCTGCGCGAACTGAACCGACGGGCCGGCCTGTGTCTGGTTCAGCGGCGGCGACGAGTAGAGGACGTGGAAGCCGCGGCCGGTCGGCGGTCCGCCGTCGCCGTGGATGCTGACGACGGCGTTGGGAGCCAGGGCGTTGGCCATCGCGGCGCGTTCGTCGACGCAGGGGCCGAGCCCGGTGTCGTCGCCGCGGGACATCGCGGTGCGCACCCCAAGCGCGGTGAGGGCCTGGCGGATGCGCAGGGTGGTGTCCCAGGTGAAGGTGTGTTCGGGGTAGCCGTCGTCGGTCGAGGTCCCGCTCTCTTGGCAGTTCTTGGTGCCGCCGCGGCCGGTGGGCACCTGCTTACCGATGGAGGCGTCGTTGGAGCCGTTATGGCCGGGGTCCAAGAACACGATCATCCCGGCGATGTTGGCGGGGGCGGCGGACGCGGGGCTGGCGAGCGTCGTCGCGGCAACGAGGAGAGCGGCGGCGATTGCGGCCCCGACACGCAGGGTGGCTGGCACGGGCGCCACCGTAGCCCTTCTGACGACTAGGCTGAAAGCCCGAACCGCCGCTTACCGATGAGCGCAACCAAGTCGAGACCCATCTGCAACTAACACGCAAGGGGACCAGCCATGCAACCCGGAGGCACGCCAGACATGTCGGCACTCCTCGCGCAGGCGCAGCAGGTGCAGCAGCAGTTGATGGAGGCACAGGAAGCGCTGGCCAACTCCGAGGTCCACGGTCAGGCCGGCGGCGGCCTGGTGCAGGTCACCATGAAGGGCAGCGGTGAAGTGGTCGCGGTGGCGATCGATCCGAAAGTCGTTGATCCCGGCGACGTCGAGACGCTGCAGGATCTGGTCGTCGGCGCCATCGCCGATGCCGCCAAACAGGTCACCATCCTGGCGCACGACCGGCTCGGGCCGCTCGCCGGCGGGATGGGTGGCCTAGGTCTGCCAGGACTCTAAGTGTTTGAGGGCCCAGTCCAGGATCTGATCGACGAGCTAGGCAAGCTGCCCGGCATCGGGCCGAAGAGTGCGCAGCGGATCGCGTTCCACTTGCTATCGGTGGAGCCGCCCGACATCGACCGGCTGACCGCCGTGCTGAACAAGGTGCGCGACGGCGTGAAGTTCTGCGTGGTGTGCGGGAATGTCTCCGATGAGGACCGCTGCCGAATCTGCTCGGATTCGCGACGCGACGTCTCGATGGTGTGCGTGGTCGAGGAACCGAAGGATGTCCAGGCGGTCGAGCGCACCCGCGAGTTCCGCGGCCGCTACCACGTCTTGGGTGGTGCACTGGATCCATTGTCTGGCATTGGGCCAGAACAACTTCGGATTCGTGAGCTGTTGAATCGCCTTTCTGAGACCGAGATCTCCGAGGTGATCATCGCGACGGATCCGAATACCGAGGGCGAGGCGACCGCGACGTATTTGGTGCGGATGCTGCGCGATATCCCAGGGTTGACGGTGACGCGCATTGCGTCGGGTCTGCCGATGGGCGGCGACTTGGAGTTCGCCGACGAGCTGACGCTGGGCCGGGCGTTGGCGGGCCGCCGCGCAATGGCCTGATTTCCTTTCGCCCAAACGGACAAACGGGTGCATAAGTGCGAGTAGATCTCGCCATTTCGTCGATCTCGGCGACGTGTCAGAGCCGTCGACGACGATGCCGGCATGGGGGAAGTATTTCTTGGCCGGGAAGCGATGGGCGACGGGCTTTCTCGGCATGACCTACGACGTTGGTATCGCCCACTGTTTCGTGGTGTCCATATCTCGAAGTGGACAACACCGACGCTGGCGGACCGAGCTCTCGGTGCTTGGCTAACCAGTGATCGGACCGGGGTGATCGCCGGTGTTGCAGCATCGGCGCTGCACGGGGCCGCGTTCGTCGATGACACCGAACCGATCGAGATCCTGATCAATGACCGACGGCGCCAACCTGGGCTCATCGTCCGGATGGATCGGATCGCGAACGACGAAATAGTCAGCGTAGGTGATCTCCCAGTTACGACAGCGGCGCGAACGAGCTTCGAGTTGGGGCGATATCAGAAGCGATACGCCGCGATCGGTCGGTTGGATGCGCTGATGAGGGCTGCCCCGTTCTCGGCCGACGAGGTCATTGCTCTCATGCAACGGTATGGCCCGGTGAGGGGAGTGCGGCAGCTTCGCGAACTCCTTCCGTTGGTAGATGCGGGTGCGGAGTCCCTGAGGGAGAGCCAGCTACGACTCTTGTTGATCGACAATGGGTTTCCGACTCCAGAGACTCAAATCCCGGTGTTCGATAGCGGCGTTGACCCGTTCGCGTTTCTGGACATGGGATGGCGGCATCTGAAACTGGGGGTTGAGTACGACGGTGATCAGCACCGGACCGATCGGAAGCGATACGTCAAGGACGTGAAGCGCCATCCGCGGGTGGCCAAGCGTGGTTGGGAAGTTGTCCGCATCGTCAAAGAGGACAGTAAATTCGAGATCCTGGCCACGCTCTATGAGGCATGGCTTCGCCGCGGTGGCGCCGAGATCGACAAAATGGCGCGATTTACTCGAACTTTCGCGCCCGAACGTCCGTTTGGGCGGAACTGGGTGGCCTAGACGCGCCGTGGTGCCACGAGGCGTTCGCGGCGCAACTGCGCCACCTCGTCGATCTCCAGCGGGTCGAGCTCCCCGACGACTTTGGCCAACAGATGGTCGGCCAGCTCCGGATTGCGGGCCAGACAAGGCCCGTGCAGATACGTTGCGATCACGCTGCCCTGCACCGCGCCGTCGATGCCGTCGCCCGCCCGGTTGCCCGCGCCACTGACGACCCGGGCAAGAGGCTGAGCCGCCGAGCCGAGAACCGTTCCACCGCGATGGTTTTCGAAGCCGGTGAGGCGTTCCGACAGCCCCGGAATCAGCGGTTGCGACACCACCTCGCCGATGGTCCGCTCCGGCTGCGGCGAGGTCGTCACGTCCAGCAGCCCAACCCCGTCGACCCGCTCGCCCGACGACGTCTCATACCAGTGCCCGAGCACCTGGATCGCCGCGCAGATCGCCAACACCGGCGCGCCCTTGGCCGCAGCCTCCTGCAGACCCGGATATCGCAGCAGATGTTTGGTCGCCAGCCGTTGCGCGTAGTCCTCGGCCCCGCCAAGCGTGTACATATCGAGCTCCGACGGCACCGGATCCGACAGCGTGATCTCGACGATCTCCGCGTCGAACCCCCTCAGCCGCAAGCGTTGCCGCAACACCACCGAATTGCCGCCGTCGCCGTAGGTGCCCATCACATCGGGCAGCACCAGCCCGATTCGCACCGTTGATTCAGCCATGTCGCGCCAATGCTCGTTGCAAGGCAAGGAACGCGGTGTAGTTCGCAACGACTTCGACGTGTCCGGGTGGGCACGACGCGATCGCCTCAACGGCGTTGTGCACCAATGTATGTTGGACGCCCGCATAGCCAAGGCGCACTGCCAGATCGGTGCCGCGCTCACCGGCGGCCACGACGGGCTTATTCACGAAATGCTCGAAGTTGACGTCCCACAGCCACGACAGGTCCTCACCGTCGGGCACCTGACCGTTGACCGAGATCACCACCGATCCCGCATCGGTGTCCACCATCGACAGCGCCTCCTGCCAGCCGGCGGGGTTCTTGGCCAACAACATTCGCACCGAGTGCGCACCGAGTTGCACTGTGCTGTACCGGCCCGCGACCTCGTCGACGCCCGACACCGCCGCCACCGCTGCTGCCGGATCCGCGCCGAGCGTCACCGCCGCCGCGACCGCCTGCGTGGCATTCCCACGGTTCACCGCTCCAGGCAGGGCGAGCGTCATCGGCAGCGAAAGACCGTCCGGCCCATAGATATTCGCGTCGTCGTACCACCACTGCGGGGTGGGTCGCTTGAAGTCCGTGCCTGTCGAATACCAATGGCTGCCGTCACGGACGATGATCTCACCCGATCGTGGACAGCTCACCGAGTCGTTGGCCCAGCCGCCGCCTGCCGCCACCCACACCACATGCGGGCTGTCGTAGGCGGCCGACGTCATCAGCACGTCATCGCAATTGGCTACGACGACCGTGCCAGGATGCCGCGCCAACCCGCCGCGCAGCGTCCGCTCGATGTGGTTGATCTCCCCGACGCGGTCCAGTTGATCGCGCGAGAGGTTCAGCAGCACGATCACCGACGGGTCGACGGCGTCGGCCACGTGCGGCACGTGCATCTCGTCGACCTCCAGCGCGGCCAGCGAAGCATCGCGAGTCCCCGCCAACGCTGCCACCAAACCGGCGTCCATGTTGGCGCCCTCGGCGTTGGTGGCGACGGGGCCCAGTGTGCCCAGCGCAGCCGCGGTCATCCGGGTGGTGGTCGACTTCCCGTTCGTCCCGGTGACGACGACGGTGCGACGGCCCTCGCCGAGCTGACGAAGCACCGA
>Ga0105249_10006740_pt1 | contig 10006 bp, 7 predicted proteins | sample KBSS44metaG_FD_81522 | JGI IMG/M metagenome (GOLD analysis project Ga0105249, IMG submission 81522) | Switchgrass rhizosphere microbial communities from Kellogg Biological Station, Michigan, USA - KBS S4-4 metaG | ecosystem: Host-associated > Plants > Roots > Rhizosphere > Soil | place...
GGAAGACGAAGCTCGAAGCGCGTCTCATACGCCTTTCCGTCTGCACCAGTACGCGGCGCTGCTGACCCGCGCACGATGCAGTGTGCCGGTTGCGCGGCAGACCCGGCGTCGTACGTCGTCGTGATCGCCGCAAGCGCGGCGATCTTCTCCGCACCGAGTGCCGTGCAGGCGGCCGCACCGGGAGGCATCGGATCGGCCGCGGCTCGTGTCAAGTCACCTGTGCTTGCTGCCCATGCCAGGACGACGACAGCGATCGTCGTCTGGAGAAACGTGCGACGATCCATTGCAACGCTCCTTCGCCGCGCGCTCACTGCGCAGCAGCGACGCGCCGCTCCACGACGGGCGGAGGGATCTCGCACGGTCGCGGACGCCATTTCGAGGTGTCGGATTCCTTTTTGAACTGCGAGCTTAGGACGAACTCCTGGGTGAGGTATTCCGGATCATTCACCACGGTCGTCACTATAAGCCACGTGCCGTCCTCAGGCAGCGTGAAGCTGTCGAGGAACTCCTTGACGACGGTTCGTCCGCTGTACGGAACACCGTTCGGTCGCAGATACCCGGGCAGGAGGTTGGTCGTGACCACTTCGAGCGAACCGCCAGTCGTCGCGCCTCCACGACCGAAGATGCCACGGTTCTGAGGCTGCCGGAACCATTTCGCGACGGACTGGCCTTGACGTGTCGACGGCGCCTGTGCGGGAGAGCTGGCGAAGTTCAAGCGGCGCGTTTGCGCGCCGGCGTCGAATTCGATCAGCAACGTGGCGTCACCTTCCCATCGAATCCGCAGGCGACCGGGTTGGCGGATCAATGCCGGCGGTCCGAATGCCTTGCACAGGTCGCCTCGCTTGCGATCCGCGTCGAGGTTCCACCTCTGCGATCTTCCGGCCGGCTTCCGTCAGAAACGCTGCATTTTCGACGTGCGTCTGTTGTTGCTGGCGTGTAAGTGTAGGTGTAGACTCCGCCGAAAGTCCTGAGGAAAACGGTGAAAAATGCGGAAAATCGCGGTTGGCCGAGTGGAAACGGTCCGGCGGCGAATCTGACCGGCAGCGTCCGATTCGGGCCGTTCACGCTGGACCCTCACCAGCGAAAGCTCTGGCGCGACGCCTCGAACGCCCGTGAAGGAAGCGGCACGAGCGCATCCTATCAAGATGTCAGGTGGCCCCGCCTCCATTCGCACAGCGTGGCGTCCGCTGAACAGGCAGCGATAGGGGTCTAGTTCTCCGGTTTCTCCCATCCCTTCTCGAAGTGCTCTTCCCAGTTCTGAGCCCACGGCCGACCGAAGTAGTCGATGAAGCCAGGATCACCGAATGTCAACTGCACGGGCCTGCCGTCGGGACCGTTGACGATCGTGCTCGCGACGCGGCACTCGACGTAGGTGTGTCGCATCACGGGGTCGTCGAGGCGCTTGTTGAGATTCAGGATGGTGACCGCATGCACGGGCCGCACGAACGCCTCGGGATCATAGAAGGTCGCCTCCCAGGTGATCCTGCGGCCATCGGCGCTCGGCCGAAAGGTTTCGACGATCTCCATGGAGTTGCTGTACTCGAACATGTTGTGGGTGAGCGTCCAGCCCTGCACGTTGGCTGTCCAGGCGATGAGCGTGGTGCCGTTCCAGAAAGCCACGGTCTCGCCATACCATTGCGGCACTTCCTGTACGTGCTTGCGTCCGATCAGGAAACGGCGCATCAGGTTGCCGGCAGTCCCGGAGAGGAACTGCACCTGATACGGGTTCATCATGACTTCGAATACACCGCTGGGTCCGGGCTGCGACCACCACCGCATCAGCCCTTCCGGATAGCAGAACGACGCACTCCATTGCGGGGAGTTGCTCACCGTCTCGTGATACTGCTGCTGCACGTAGCGCTTTTGGTACTCCGGGGTCAGGAGCGGTATCAACGTGGCAGATTGCATGCGGCTGCCGTAGATCCACGCATCATCCAGCCCGCTTCGCACATAGAAGCCATCCCACTTCGGTAGCGTCTGCCACGTGTGTTGCGTCGGGCCGCCGGCCTTCTTCGTCTCTGCGAGCAACGCGTTGTAATGCTCTTCGGCGGTCTTGTATGGATAGGGGCTCACGATCTTCTCGATCGGGATATCGACGTTGCAGTCACCCCAGAACCCCAGTGGGTTGGTGCCGAGATTCTGTTGCCAGAGCAGGTTCGGTGTATTGCAGCGCTGGTATCGCTTGTCGGCCCAGTACTTCTTATCGAGATAGAAGTTCTTGCTGGTGAACATGTCCACCGGCAAGGGCGTGACGCCGGGCGGAGGCGTCGTCGAACGCACGACAGTTCCGCGACCACCGCCTCGTCCCTGCGCGGCGTCCCTCGTCGGTGTGCCTTGTTCTTGCTGTGCGTCCACGGCCACCGCGATCGCGATCGCCATCGACGCCGTCGCGAGCGTGCGAGTCAGATTCATCGTGACGCCTCCACTGAGGTTAGTTCGCGGGTGGCTTCATGACGGTGCCGGTCTGAGGCGTACAGCCGCCCGCTGGCATCGTCGTTCCGCAGAGCACGAGCGGACCCGCAATCGCCCCCTGATTCGCACCATTGCGTTGGGGATACAGCGACACCGTGAGTATCGTGCCGGGCGTAACGGTCTTGACGGTCACGCCCTGCCGCGCGATGTTGGCAGCCGAGCCAAGCTCCACCTGCCATTTCACCGGCTTGCCATCGGGAGCGAGCGTCGGCTTTCCCTCCGCGTCCATCAGGTCGAACACAATTTGCGAATGGCTGCTGCCGGGAATGAAGCGCACCAGCTTGCCACTCATCGTCTTGGTGACCGTTTGATCGTACATGGCGAAGGAATGATGCGCGTCCGGCTTGGCCGTGAGACCTGTCAGGCAGAACGCCGTGAACACGATCAACCAACCGAGGTGTCGCCTGCGTTGTGTCACCACGTCCTCCTCTACTCTTTGGCGTGGCCCTCAATTAACCGGCGATACAGAGGGGAAACCACGCGCGCGCCCGTGATGATACAGGACTGTCAGGCTTTCTATATCCTTGTGCGTGCCCTCGAGGCACGCCGTGTGCTGGCGCCTTGCACAATGACACGAAGACCAGAGACACCGCCCGGAGATCGTTTGCCCGTTCTCGTCGCCGGCGGCGGGATCGGGGGGCTGAGCGTCGCCCTTACACTGCAACAGATTGGCGTGCCGTGCGTCGTGCTGGAGTCGGTGGCACACCTCAGGCCGCTCGGTGTGGGCATCAACCTGCAGCCCAACGCCGTGCGGGAGCTCTACGAGCTCGGGATCGGACCCGAGAGCTTCGCGACGATCGGCGTGCAGACCAAGGAGTGGGCGCTCGTCGGTTTGAACGGCAATGACGTCTACTCGGAACCCCGTGGCCTTCTCGCAGGTTACAAGTGGCCGCAGTACTCCGTTCACCGGGGCGGCCTGCAGATGCTCCTGTACAAGACGGCGGTAGAACGTCTCGGCGTCGACGCCATCCGCACGGGCATAGAGGTCACCGGCTATCGCAACCATGAGACCGGGTGCGGCGTGACCGCGCTGATCCGGACTCGCGAGGGCGAGTGCCGGGAGCTCGACGGCGCCCTGCTGATCGGCGCGGACGGACTGCATTCGGCCGTGCGGGCACAGATGCATCCCGACCAGCCGCCGATTCAGTGGGGCGGCGCCATCATGTGGCGTGGCACGACTCCGGGCGTGCCGATTCGAACCGGCGCGTCGTTTGTCGGCCTCGGCACCCATCGCCACCGGGTCGTCTTTTACCCGATCTCGGAACCCGACACGTCCACCGGCCTCGCGACCATCAACTGGATCGCGGAGATCACCGTCGATAACCGCAACGGCTGGGGCGATGGCGACTGGAACCGGAAAGTCGAAGACATCGACCGTGTCATCGATCACTTTCGGGACTGGCACTACGAGTGGCTGGACGTTCCGGCCATGCTGCGGGGTGCCGACGAGATGTTCGAGTATCCGATGATCGATCGCGATCCTGTGCCGACGTGGGTGGACGGCCACGTGGCGCTGCTCGGCGACGCCGCACACGTCATGTATCCGACCGGCTCGAACGGTGCGAGCCAGGCCGTCATGGATGCGCGCGTGCTGGGTGCCGCCCTGCTCGAGCACGGCGTGACGCCGCGCGCCCTTCAGGCCTACGACGCGCAGCTGTGCGGGGAGATCTCCGCGGTGGTGCTGCGCAATCGCGGTGCGGGGCCGTTCGGGTTGCTCAACCTGCTGGACGAGCGCTGCGGCGGCGTGTTCGACGACATCGATGCCGTCATCCCGCCTGCCGAGCGCGACGAGTTCATGAGCCGTTACAGGGCAGCGGCCGGTTTCGTCAAGGAAAAGCTGAACGGCGCCCCCTCGATCATCCCGCCCGGGGCGCGGGTCCGCCGGGCATGACGCGATGCTGGAACACTACGTCTTTCTGAAGTATCGAGAGGGAACGAGCGCCACACACGTGGCATCCTTCTGCGAGCGAATGTTGGCCCTTCTCGACTCGATCGGCCAGATTCGCCGTCTCGAGATCGGTCGCGACGAACTGCACGATGCCCGCAGCTGGGACCTGGTGCTGATCATGGCGTTCGACTCGGTCGACGCGCTGCGTGCCTACCAGGCGCATCCGGAACACGTCGCGCTCATGAACTTCAACGATCGCTTCGTGAGGGACGTGGCGTCCGTGGATTTCACCAGAACCGGGCCGGCACCACCAGCTCGCGAATGACGTTGACGCAGGAAGATGGATGGCTCGCGTTCAGCGGCCGTTTGAACAGGCCAGCGATAGCTGGCAGGAGAAGGTCGACATGATCCTGAAATCCACCATCGGCGCGGGTGTGCTCATCATCTGCTGCGGCCTGGTGATGCACGCCCGGCAGACGCCTGCGGCCGAGACGCCGCGTCCGGAGGTCACCAAAGCCCAGGTCCAGCGCTGGATGACCGAGCTGTCGAACTGGGGACGCTGGGGCAAGGACGATCAGCTCGGGACGCTGAATCTGATCACCCCTGAAAAGCGCCGGCAGGCGCAGGCGCTGGCCAAGCGCGGTCTCGTCGTATCGCTCGAGCAGCCGGTGGCGCTGGTGCCCATGCCGGAGGCCACCAAACGCGACGGCCGTTCCCACGCGTCTTCGTTCTACGAGATCCGGTTTCGTACCTTTCCCGATCCAGATCTCGAGACGGGCAATCCCGGCTTCAGCAGTGACATCAAGGAGTACCACGTCCACGGCCCGATGACGCATCTCGACGCCTTGTGTCACGCCAGCTACCAGGGCAAGTGGTACAACGGGTTCGTGCTCGCCGAGGGGTTCAGCGACCAGGCGGGCTGCGCGAAGCTGGGCACCGAAGCGGTGAAACAGGGCATCGTGACGCGAGGCATCCTCGTCGACATGACGCGTTTGAAAAATCCGTCGCGTCCAGCAGGGGCGCGCGCGTACGTCGAGGATCTCGAAGCGTGGGAGCGGCAGACCGGCCTGAAGGTGTCACCTGGCGACGCGCTGTTCGTCTACAACGCGCCGCCGGGTCAGGGCAGCCGGGCTGGGCGCGGAGGCTCGATGGACATCTCGGTGCTGCCGTGGATGAAAGCACGCGGCGTGTCGATCACCAGCGCCATCCGGTCGATCCCTGAAGACCCGCGCGCCGACCATGTCGTCTCGCTCGTCGCGATGGGGCTGCATCTGCTGGATGGCCCGCGGCTCGACGAGCTCGCCCAGACCGCCGCGCGGCTCAACCAGTGGGAGTTCCTGCTGGTCATCGCGCCGCCGAACGTGCCAGGCAGCACCGGCGAGCTGGTCAATCCTCTGGCGATGTTCTGAGGGCGCGGTGCAGGACCGCAACGTCCTGTGATCGCCGGAAGCGCTATCACCGAGGTTGCGCAGGTGCGCGACAGTCAGGTCATCACACGGAGCACGTGAAGTCCCGTGCTCCGACCCAGCGTGTCATTTGAGCTTGCTCGAGAACTTCTCGCCTTCGGCGCAGATTTCGTCAATCAACTCTGTGTCGGCAGCGAACTGCTGCCGCAATGTCACAGTCCACGGCTTCGTATAGGCCTTCGGATCATCCACCGTGACCTCGATTTCGAGATGTCCAAAGTCGGGACGTCGGATCCGCTCAGTAAGCTTCGCGGCCTCGGTGATCATGCTGCCGTCCCAGTCAATCCACACGTCATCGCGAAATCCGATCGTGTCGATCACCAGCGTGTCGCCGGACCATGCGGCCGTCGAGTAGCCTTGCCACGACGGATTCGGCGCCTCCGGCAATGAACGTCCATCCGTAAAGATCTGACGATAGACACCGTTGTACTCGTTCAGCATCACCAGGAGATCCGGCGTCTGGACGAACTTGAGATAGTGCGGGAGTCCGTACGCACGCACAAACGCGTCGGGAAGGCATCGGATGTGTGGGTCATCGATGGCCTGATTCGCCGTGCGCTCTTCGACGAGCTTGGCCAGCCACGGCTGGTATGGCAACCCGCCCGGCATGTCGATGCCGATGTTGATGCTCTGACGCGAGAAACTGGCCGTGCGCGGCGGGCACTTTCGCGACACCGGGTTCATCTTTAGGAGCTCGCTGATCGGTGCTGTCCCCCGGATGACGCAGAGAGGCTCCGCCGTCATCCACACGCCTGACAAGTCGGGTTTTCCATTCGCCAGTCGCGGGGCCGCTGCCGACAAATCCACTTCACCACTCGAGGTTCGCGGCGCGCGCGGACTTGGCTGCTTGAACCATTGAGCACTTACTGATCCCCATGCTCCGGCAATGATGATGAGCAAGAGGGCCGTCATCGTTCGTTTCCGTAATCGTGTCAGCGCAAGGTTGTCGTTTTCCATTCGATGGCAATCCTTGCAGGAGGACACGCCTCGACGTGTATCGATGATCGCGATACCTCACATCGACCAATTCGATACTCAGGGATATCGCCAGCCACTAAGCTGTGCGCATCCCGTTTCCCGAGAAGGATGATGCGATGCACAAGAAGGTGGCCATTCTTTCACTGACGCTCGCCGCCGTTGCGGCGCTCGTGATTCAACTCGCCGGTCAGGGTACTCCCGAACTGCAGCTTGTGACGCGTGCGGCGGACGCGCTCGGCGGCCGTGATCGGTTGATGGCGATGAAGACGCTGCAGATCATCGGCTACGGCGAGCTGGCGTACTTCAACGGCGGCGGGAACATCACCGGCGATCCAGCAGCCCCGCAGAAGTGGCAGAAGGTGCTCGAATACACACGCACGATCGACCTCGAGCACTCGCGCACGCGTGTTCAGCAGCGCCTGAAGATGGATTTCGTTTTTGCATCAACGGCCGGGCAGCTCGGGCTCAATCGGACCAATGAGACGCTCGACGGCGATATCGCGTACAACATCGGCGGAGGATTCCTGGCCGCTCCTCAGGCAGGGACACAACAGCCACAACCCGCCGGCGCCGCCGCCGCCCGCCAGCGTCGCGTGGAGTTGCTCGCCCACCCGATCACGATCGTCAGGGCCGCGCTCGATCCGGCGAGCAAGCTGTCGAACCTTCGGAAGCAGGGAGACCTGCAGCTTGTGGACATCACCGTGCGCCAGGGTGACATGCTGACCCTGGCTGTGAATGGAACGTCACATCTTCCCGCGTGGGTCAGTTACGCCGGCCCGAACGCGAACCTTGGTGACGTCACGTACCGCACCGCATTTGCTGGCTACGCACCGGAGAAAGGTGTTCAACTGCCGACTGGCATCGCCACCACGATCGACTTCCGCAATGTGGTGCAAAGCAAACTCTACGTCGACCGCAACATCGTCGATGCGGCGATCGACGACCTCAGTGCCCCCGCGTCAGTGCGCGCGCCGCGCGCACCGCAAGGTGCACCCGAGGGAGGCAACGCGAACCTCAAGCCGATAAAGGTCGCCGATCACGTGTGGTTCATGAACGGCAATACGTTCTTCGAGTTCGACGACCACTTCACGATGGTCGAGGCGAACCGTACCGACGCCGCACTCCAGGCGATCCTCAAAGTGATCAACGGACTCGTGCCCGGGAAGCGCGTCACACAGGTGATCCAGACGCATCACCACTTCGACCACAGTGTCGGGCTTCGCGCGGCGGTCGCTGAAGGGTTGACGGTGATCTCTCGTCGCGGAAACGAGGGCATCTTCCGCGAAATGGTGGCGCGTCCCGCCAAGCTATTCCCGGACGCCCTCGGACGCAGCCCCAAGCCGCTGAAATTCATCCCGGTCGACGATCACCTGAAGCTGAAGGACGGGACCAACGAGGTCGACATCTACCACATCATTGGCAACTACCACATGGCGGACGGCGTGGTCGCCCACGTCCCCGCGTCGAACCTGTTCGTCGAAGCCGACCTCACCACTCAGGAGTGGGACTTCAACTGGTGGGGCGACAGCCTGATGAACAACATCGAGTACCGCAAGCTCAAGGTCGATACCAACCTGGCCGTGCATTCGCAGAAGCCGTACCCCCTGGCGGAGGTCGTCTCCGCGATCGAGAGACAGGTGCGCAACACGCAGGCGTTCTGCCGCCGTGCCGCCGAGGCCCAGTTCTTCCAGCCTGGCTGCCCGATTCAGTACAACCGGCCGCTGCCGCCGGCGGCCTCGAATTGAGCGATATCAGAGAATCGTGAGGCTGGCTTATCGATACTCGACGATGAGCCAGGCACGATTCGAATCGCCGTCACCGAGTTTTGGATTGGCTGGATCGGCGAGACCGAGATTGCGAACGACGACCGGTAGCGGCCCGGTGTGCGTAGAAGTGCTTCGTCAATTGTGGCGACGATCTCCACGCGGCTGTTGACGGTTGTCGGCACGGGAACGTTGTTGAAGTACACCTGCGACCGCTGGAAGTAGTTGGAGCCGGCCAGCTTCACGGCGATCGTCGGACTGCACGTTGACTGCCCAGCCGACAGGCAGCAGTCGTCGCATGTGTGAGCGCGAAATGAGCACGGTCAGAACACAAGCTTCGCGCCGAACTGCAGCTGACGTGGTGCACCAGCCGTCGTGATCTGCCCAGCATTCGCGTTGTAGGCGGCAGCACCGTCGGCGGTGGCGACAAAGACCGCCGCGTTCGGCAATCCGTAGTTCACCCGGTTGAACAGATTGAACATCTCGGCTCGCAGCTGAAGGTACGTGCCACCAGCCAGACCGATGTTCTTGCTGACCGCGAAATCCACGGTCAAAAGGCCGGGGCCACGCAGCGAATCGCGACCGACCCCGGTGCCCAGCGTCCCGGCCGCCGGCAACGTGAAGAACGTTGGATCGAAGTAGCCGGCAATGCAGCCGCACGTGGTGTCGAGACGTCCGCCAGTCACAGCGTCCTCGAGGGAGCGGCCCGCCGCGAGGTTCGGACGTTGCGTTCCGCCAGTCTGCAGGCCGGACTGATCGAAACCGACGAGCGGAGTAAATGGCGCGCCGCTGACAGCGCTCACGATCGCCGACAGCTGCCAGCCCGTCACGAACGCGTTCGCCGTGAACGGCAGTTGATAGATCGCACTCGCTCGCAGATTGTGCGTGCGATCGATCTGGCACGGACCGAAGTCGTACTCCTCATCGTACGGGTTCGTCGCCGCGGTGCCCCCTTCGAACAACGAGTTACCTGATGTCGTATCGCGACAGCGCGACAGCGTGTACGACAGCTGCGATTGGATGTTCGACGAGAACCGCCGGTTCAACGCTGCCTGGAACGACTGGTAGTCAGACTCCGCATACGTATTGGCGCTGACCAGTGCGGCAAACTGCGGGTTCACCCGTGGATTCGAGATCGTCTGCGCACCAACGCGCGAGCCATAGACGACGGTCCCGTCAGGAAGTGTGCGCGGCATCACGGGATTCGTATCGCGTTGCCGCTGGAGATGGTCGCCTCGACTGCCCACGTACGCGAGCGTCACGCTCGTTCCAGTGAACAACTCGCGCTGCACGTTGACGTTCCACTGATGAAGTCGCGGTGCGTCCCCCATGTCGTAATCGAGTGCCTGCATCTGCGAGATCTGCGACGCGGACGGGTTCGGCGTCGGAAAGACCGGAAACGGCGGGAACGGCAAACGCACTTGAGCGCCGAGCGCGAA
>Ga0105249_10006743_pt1 | contig 10006 bp, 12 predicted proteins | sample KBSS44metaG_FD_81522 | JGI IMG/M metagenome (GOLD analysis project Ga0105249, IMG submission 81522) | Switchgrass rhizosphere microbial communities from Kellogg Biological Station, Michigan, USA - KBS S4-4 metaG | ecosystem: Host-associated > Plants > Roots > Rhizosphere > Soil | place...
CCCGTCACGCTCGTGCTCGTCCCGACCGAGCTCGAGGCGCGGCGGCTGGCGCTCCGGCACGCGCCGCTGGAGCTGTGCGGGTTCGGCCTGGCCCGGGCCGGCGTGGGCGCGATGCAGGCGATCGCCAGGCACCGGCCGCAGCGGGTGGTGCTGGCCGGGGTGGCCGGAAGCTACGACGCCGAGCTGGCCCCGATCGGCGCGGTGCTGGCCCCCGGGCTGGTGCGCTGCCACGGCGTCGGCGTCGGCGACCAGACGCCGGCCGACCTGGGGTTCGCCGACAGCGACGAGGCCGCGCTCGACGGCCAGGACGGGCTGGCGCTTTCGGTAGCACGCGCATCGCAGTCGCTCGACCAAGCGCGATCGCGCCGCGCAGCGGAGCCGAGGGCGGTGCTCGAGGAGATGGAGGGATACGCCGTTGCCTTAGCGGCAATGACCGCCGAGATTCCCTGCACGATGCTGCGGGCGATCTCGAACATGGCCGGCGACCGCGATCTGGCCGGCTGGTCGCTCGATCCGGCGCTGGATGCGCTGCGCGAGCGGCTGGATAGCATGCTGGCATCGTGAAGCTGCGCGTCGGCATCTCCCCCTGCCCCAACGACACGTTCGCCTTTCACGCAATTCTCGAGCGCCGCATCGACCTGCGCGGGTTCGAGCTGGACGTGGAGCTGGTCGACGTGCAGCGGCTGAACGACGGGCTGTTCGGCGGCCGCTACGACGTCTCCAAGGCCAGCTTCCACGCCGCCCTGCTGCTCTCCGACCGGTTCGTGGTGCTGGCCAGCGGCGCCGCGCTCGGGTTCGGCGTTGGCCCGCTGCTGGTCGCGGCCGGCCCCGGAAGGGCGCCCTCCCCCCAATCGCGGGTGCTGTGTCCGGGTAAGACCACGACGGCAACGCTGCTCTACCACTGCCTGCACCCGCACCAGGGCACGATCAGCCAGGCCGTGTTCACCGACATCGGGCCGGCGCTGCTGCGCGGCGACGCCGACCTGGGCGTGCTCATCCACGAGGGCCGGCTCACCTACCAGCGCGACGGCCTGACACTGGTCGAGGACCTGGGCACGTCGTTCGAGCGGCTGTCGGATGCGCCCGTGCCGCTGGGCGGGATCCTGGCGGACAGGGCGCTGCCCGACGGAGTAGCCGCCGAGTTCGCGAGTCTGCTGCGGGAGTCGATCGCCTACGGATGGGCCAACCGCGACGAGGCGCTGGTCACCATCCGCCGCCACGCTCAGGAGATGGACGAGAGCGTGATCTGGCCCTACGTCGAGCTGTACGTCAACGACCACACCGTCGACCTCGGCCCCGAGGGTGCCCGGGCGCTCGCGGTGCTCGAGCGCACCGGTCGCGCAGCGGGCCTGTTCGCGGGGGATCTACCGCCGCTCACCGTAGTCGGTTGATCCCAGGTTTAATCTTGGCTAAACTTCGGTTTGCATGCAATCCGAAGCCGTTCAGGACTACGTCAAGCAGATCCACCTGCTGCAGGCGCAGTCGGATAAGCCGGCGACCACCAACGAGATCGCCGAGAAGATGGGCGTATCCGCCGCAGCCGCAACGGCCATGGTCAAGAAGCTGGCCGAGCTGGGCCTGGTCGAGCATCGCCCCTACCACGGCGCGCAGCTGACCGATGCCGGCAACCGGGTAGCGGTCGAGGTGCTGCGGCACCACCGGCTGCTGGAGCTGTACCTGACCGAGGCACTGGGGCTGCCGTGGGACAGCGTGCACGTGGAGGCGGAACGGCTCGAGCACGTACTGTCGGAGGAGCCCGAGGCGGCGCTCGATCGCGCGCTCGGCTATCCGAACACCGACCCCCACGGCGATCCGATTCCCGGGCCCGACCTGACGCTGCCGGCCGAGACCAGCCGTGCGCTGCTCGAGCTGGAGCCTGGCGACGATGCCGTGATCTGCCGCGTCCCCGACGACGCGCCGCTGCTGCGCTACCTGGCCAGCCTGGGCATGGTGCCGGAGGCGCGGGTGCGGATGGTGGACAAGGCGCCGTTCGACGGCCCGGTGTCCCTGGAGGTGAACGGCGTCGAGCAGTCGCTGGGCGTGGCGGTGGCGGGGCGGATCCGGGTGGGGCCGGAATGACGTCGCGATCGCTGCAGACCGCCGTCGCCCCGATGCAGGGCCTGCGATCGCCGTTCGCGCGCGTACGGCGGGTGCTGCCGTTCCTGGGCCCGGCCTTCGTCGCCAGCGTGGCCTACATGGACCCCGGCAACTTCGCGACCAACATCCAGGCCGGCGCCGACTACGGCTACATGCTGCTGTGGGTGCTGCTCTTGTCGAACCTGATGGCGATCCTGATCCAGTCGCTGTCGGCCAAGCTCGGCATCGCGTCCGGCATGACGCTGCCCCAGGCGATCCGCGCCCACAGCACCCGCCGCACCCGGATCTGGCTGTGGCTGGCCGCGGAGGCGGCGGCCATGGCCACCGACCTCGCGGAGTTCCTGGGCGCGGCTGTCGGCATGCAGATCCTGTTCGGGCTGGGGCTGTTCCCATCGGCGCTGATCACCGCGGTGCTATCGTTCGCGATGCTGGCCGTCCAGCAGCGCGGTCACAGCCGCTTCGAGATGCTGATCATCGCGTTCGTGGCCGTGATCGGCGCCTGCTTCTTCGTCGAGGTGTTCATCTCCAACCCCGACCCGGCCGGGATCCTGCACGGCATGCTCGTGCCGAACCTGACCCCGGGCGCGGTGTACGTGGCGGTGGCCATGGTCGGCGCGACGGTGATGCCACACGTCGTCTACCTGCACTCCGGACTGGTGCAGCCGCGGAACAAGCTGCTCGACGGCAACAGCAAGCACCAGCACTTCCGCCGCGAGCTGGTCGACATCGCGCTGGCCATGAACGGCGCCTGGCTGATCAACTCCTCGATGGTGATCATGGCCTCTGCCGTGTTCTTCTCGGGCGGCGTGCCGATCAGCGGGCTCGAGGACGCCCAGGCCACCCTGAAGCCGCTGCTGGGGGAGGGTGCCGCCTACGCGTTCGGGATCGCGCTGCTCGCCTCCGGCCTGTCCTCATCGACGGTCGGCACGATGGCCGGCCAGATGATCGTGGACGGGTTCATGCAATGGAAGGTGTCGGTGTTCCTGCGGCGGTTCATCACCATGATCCCGGCGCTGGTGGTGATCGCACTGGGCGCGAACGTGCTGAGCACGCTGGTGGCCAGCCAGGTGGTGCTGTCGCTGGTGCTGCCGTTCGCGGTGATCCCGCTGGTGTGGCTGACGCGACGTCGCGACGTGATGGGCGACATGGCCAACGGCCGCATCCTGCACGGCCTGGCCGTGCTGGTGTCGTGCCTGGTGATCGCGATGAACGTGGTGCTACTGGCCGTGACCGTGCTCGGCTAGCTACCGCGGGGAGCGGCCGAAGAACCACCGCTCCAGCGGCTCCAGCAGCTCGCGCTCCTGGAACGGTTCCACCGACTGCGGCCGGCCCTCGTCGCGGCTCACGTCCAGATCGGCCTGCAGCGCCTCGTTCGCAGCCTCCAGCGCATCGCCCATCTCGAATCCCTCGAACACGTAGTCATCCGCGTGCACCGCGCCGTCAGCGCGCTCATCCAGGCCGACCGCACGGCCGACGGCCCACACCGCCCCGGCGCGGCGCTCGATCCAGATCGTGATCTGGTCGTCGGCGCCGTCGTCGCCGACGCCCTGCACCCGCCGCTCCGCAAACCGTGCCGCGCCGCTCCCATTGCGTTGCATCGGGGCTCCTTTCTCGAGTACCCCCTAGCAAAGCAGGAGTCGCCCGCCGAGGCAAGCCGCAGTCCTATGATCCGCGGATGGCCGCCGCGGAGACGAGCGTGGATCGGGCGCGGGCGCTGGTCGACGACCACGTGCGCGTGGAGGTGTCCGGCTGGGAGCGCAGCGGACGCTACCCGCGCGAGCTGGCGGCCGCCTCCGGGCTGACCGCGCTGTTCGTGCCGCAGCCGGCCGGCGGCCTGGGCCTGTCGTACCCGGACGGCATGCGGGTGTTCGAGCAGCTGGGACGCGGAGACGCCGCCTTCGCCTTCTCGCTCTCGATGCACAACGCCGTGGCCGCGGCCCTGCACGGTGCCGGATCGCGCGAGCTGATCGCGACATGGGGTGAGCGGCTGCGAACCGGCGACGCCCTGGGCGGCTTCTCGCTGACCGAACCGCAGGCCGGATCGGATGCCACCGCGATCTCGACGGTTGCCGATCGGGACGGGCAGGGCTGGCGGGTCAGCGGCCGCAAGGCGTGGGTGTCGCTTGCGGGCGAGGCCGATCTGTTCCTGTTCGTGTGCCACACGGGCGAGGGTGCCGGCCACCGCGACATCGCGATCATGGCGGTCGACGGGCGGGCGCCGGGCGTCTCGTTCCCGTGCATCTACGACAAGGCCGCCTCGGCATTTCTGCCGATCGGCGAGATGCTGCTGGAGGACGCACCCGCGCAGGAGCTGGTGCCGGCCGGGACGGGCCTGCGGGCGGCGCTGGCCGCGATCGACGTGGCCCGCTGCGACATCGCCGCGATCGCGACAGGCTTGCACGCGGAGTCGCTGGACGTGGCCTTGCGCTACGCGCGAGACCGGCAGGCATTCGGCCAACGGGTGCTCGACTTCCAGGGCATCCGCTGGATGCTGGCCGACGCCGCCACCGAGCTCGAGGCGTCACGCCTGCTGGTTGCGGCGGCAGCGGAGCGGCTGGGTACGCCTGAAGGGCCGGCGGCGGTGGCGCACGCAAAGCGGTTCGCGCCGGACGCCGCCCTGCGCGCGGCGATCACCTGCAGCGAGGTGCTGGGCGCCTACGGCTGGCTGAACGACCACCCACTGGCGCGGTTCATCGCCCTGGCGAAGATGCTGCAGGTGGTGGACGGTACGGCCGAGGTGCAGCGGCTGGTGATCGCACGCGACCTCGATCGGCGGGCAGACAGCCTTCCCCAGACCTAGACGACGGTTTGCAGGCGTCAACCCGCAAAATCGTCTGGGTTGACGTTCTCCAAAAACTTCTTGAACTCGTCGACCACCTCGGCCTCGTCCTCCGACTCGCCGCCAAACTCGATGGCCGAGTCGTCGATCACCTGGTCGGCCACGAAGATCGGCGCGCTGGTGCGCACCGCCAGCGCCAGCGCATCCGACGGCCGCGAGTCGACGTCGATCTCCGAGCCGTTCACCTGCAGCGTGATCACGGCGTAGAACGTGCTCTCGCGCAGCTCGGTGACGGCGATCTTGGTGACCTGGGCGTTCATCTCGCCGAGCATGTCGGCGACCAGGTCGTGCGTCATCGGGCGCGGGGTGGGCGAGCCCTGCAGCTTGACCAGAATCGCCGCCGCCTCGGGGTGGCCGATCCAGATCGGCAGGAACTTGTTCCCATCCAGGGTCTTGAGCAGCACGATCGGCTGCTTTCCGACCATGTCGAACGAGACCCCGTAGATGCTGACCTCCTGCACACCTCGATTATGCCACCGACTTCGGCGGAGGTCGGTACGCGGCGTGACCGGGATGGGCGATCCTGGATTCGAACCAGGGACCTCCGCCTTATCAGAGCGGCGCTCTAACCGACTGAGCTAATCGCCCGGGACGGCAAGTATATCGAGCCGCCAACCCGCGCCGGCGGCAGCCGTCAGTCAGCCCAGGAGACTCTCTCGGCTCGAAGCTGGTCGATGATCCGACCGAGCTCGGCGGCCGAGCTGAAGCGGATCTCGACGCTGCCGCCGCGCGGGCCGGAGCGCACCGCCGCCCGCAGCTTCAGCGACTCCCAGGCGGCGTCCACGGCCAGGTGCGCGAGCTCCTCGTCCACCCAGCTAGCGCCCGCCCGCTTGGCGGGACGCGCCCGTCCCATGCGCTTGGCGGCGGCCTCGACGTCGCGCACCGACAGCCCTCGCGACACCGCCCGCCGGGCCAGCGCCAGCCGCTCGTCATGCCCGGGCGTAAGCAGCAGGGCGCGGCCATGACCCTCGCTGAGCTTGCCGCCGGCGATCAGCTCCAGGACGTCGTCAGGCAGCTCCAGCAGCCGCATCGTGTTCGCGACGGCCGGGCGGCTCTTGCCGACCCGGCGCGCGATCTCGGTCTGGCTGAGATCGAGCTCGTCGGAAAGCACGGCATACCCCCGCGCCTGCTCGACCGGGTTCAGATCCTCGCGGGCGACGTTCTCGGCGAGCGCCACGATCATGGCGTCGCGGTCGTCCAGCGGACGCACGATCGCCGGGATCGTGGTCACCTCGGCCTTCTGCGCCGCACGCCAGCGACGTTCACCGGCCACGATCTCGTAGCCGTCGCCGGCATCCCGCACGATGATCGGCTGCACCATGCCCTGGGTCTTGATCGATTCGGCCAGCGCCGCGATCGACTCCGGGTCGAACCGGGTGCGCGGCTGCCGCGGGTTGGGGCGCACCTGGGTGATCTCGAGCTCGACCAGCGAGACGTGCCCGGCCGGGAACTCGGCGACGAGCGCCGCAAGGCCGCGTCCCAGTCCTCGATTCTTAGCCACGCTCGACCACCTCCAGCGCGACGCGGTAGTACGCGTCGGCGCCCGCAGAACGTGAATCGTACCGGGTAATCGGTATACCATGGCTGGGCGCCTCGGCCAGCCGGATGCTCCTGGGCACCACCGTGTCGAACACCAGCGGCCCGAAGTGCTCGCGCACCTCGCTGGCGACGTCGCGGGCCAGGTGCGTGCGCGCGTCGTACATCGTCAGCAGCACGCCGGTCACGCCCAGCCGCGGGTTCAGCCTGGTGCGCACCAGCTCGACGCTCTGCAGCAGCTGGGCCAGGCCCTCGAGCGCGTAGTACTCGCACTGCACCGGGACGATCAGCCGGTTGGCGGCGGAGAGCGCGTTCACCGTCAGCAGCCCCAGCGACGGCGGGCAGTCGACGAACACGTAGGGGTAGCGGTCACCGATACCCGCCAGCAGATCGCGCAGCAGGGTGTCGCCGGCCGCAAGCTCGACCTGCGCGGCCGCCAGGTCGGGATGCGACGGCGCCAGGTGCAGATTCGGCACCGCCGTCTCGACCACGACATCGTCGAGCTCGCTTCCGTGCAGCAGGTCGTAGGTGCTGAGCTCCAGCTGGTCGGGCCGGAAGCCGAGCCCGGTGGTGGCGTTTGCCTGCGGATCGAGATCGATCAGCAGCACGGGCGTACCGGCCTCGGCGACGCACGCGGCCATGTTGATCGCCGTGGTGGTCTTTCCGACGCCGCCCTTCTGATTCGCCAAGGCGTAGACCCGCGAGTTCATCAGCGCGATGGTAGCGATGCCAGCGGACGCTTAGCGGCCATTCCGGGACGTCTGGGGAACCGCTCCGGCGTCGCACCCAGCTTGGCCACCTCGACCAGCCGACGGCCGCCGTAGGGCTCGATCCGCGACACCCGCGCGGCCAGCTGCTCGGCCACCTCGTCGATCACGTCGCCATCGACGTCGCCCGTCCACAGCACCACCCTGCCGCCGGCCCGCGCCAGCGGCAGGCACAGCTCCAGCGCCACCGGCGGAGGCGCCAGCGCCCGCGCCAGCACCAAATCGAAGCGATCGCGACCGGCCGCCCGTGCGTAGTGCTCCGAGCGCTCGGCCACCACCGCGGCCTCGATCCCCAGCTCCGCCACCACCCGCCGCAGGAAGGCGGCCTTGCGCGATGCCGCCTCGAGCAGCGTCACCGGCCGGCCGTAGTCGATCGCCAGCGGGATGCCGGGCGAGCCGTTGCCGCTGCCCACGTCCACCACCAGCTCCGGCAATGACTCGCCGATCAACGGCCGAGCACGCAGGGCGTCCGCCACCAGCTCCCGCCAGATGGCGGCGTGATCGGGCAACGCCGTCACCGAGAGCGGCGCGTCCGCCACCAGCCGGCAGTAGTGCTCGAGCGCCGGCGGTGGGTGTTTCACGTTTTACACCGCGTCCTCGTCGGCCCGCACGACCACGTAGCGATTCGGCTCGACGCCCTCGCTTGACGTGGTGAGCCCGCCCATCGACTGCACCTTGGTGTGGACGATCTTGCGCTCCACCGACGTCATCGGTTCGAGCTCGACCGGCTCGCCGGTGCTCAGCGCATCGGCCGCGGCGCGTTGGGCGACGTCATGCAGGGTGCGCTCGCGGCGCTTGCGATATCCCTCGGCGTCGACCACGACCTCCAGCGGCCGCTCCTCGCGCCGGTGCTGGATCGCGTTCGCCAGATACTGGATGGCGTCGATGGTCTGGCCGTGCTTTCCGATCAGCAACCCCAGGTCGGGACCGTGAACGGTGACGGTGACGACGCCGCCGCCTTCCTCGAGGTCGATGTCACCCTCGAGCTCCGTGGCGATCAGGATCCGCTCCACCATCTCCCGCACGCGCGCTGCGCCGGGCGAGTCATCTGGGTGCGGCGATGACGGCTCGCGCTCGGCCGGAGCCGCCGGCGCGTCCGGATCGACCGTGACAGAGGCAAGCACCCGAGCAGGCTGGTAGCCCACGCCCAGCAGTCCTCGCTCGCCCTCGGACACGACCACGAACTCGACGGCGTCACGGTCGAGCGACGGGTAGCGGCGCTCCAGCTCGTGCAGCGCCGCCCAGCGAGCCTCGCCCACCGTCTCGCCGGTCGATTCGACTTCCGCCCGCTGGTCGCTCATCGCCGCTTCTTGCGCGACGAGCCGGCCGGCTTCTTGGCAGCCGGCTTGGCGGCCGGTTTGGCACCGTCGGCCTTGGCCGCGTCGGCCTTTGGTGGGTTCCGCGAGCTGCGTGGCTGCTGCGCGTGCTTCTGCTTCTCTTCCTTCTGCACCACCGGGAAGTGGTGGCCCATCGTGCGCTTGACGATCCCTTGCTGCCCGATCGTCCACAGGTTGGTGGTGATCCAGTAGATACCGACGCCCGCCGGCACGCGCAGGATGAAGGGAATGAAGATCACCGACATGCTGGCGAACAGGAACTTCTGCTGGCGGTCCTGGACGAACGAGAACAGCAGCGTCGAGCCCAGCATCGAGAGGCTGTAGGCGAGCACCATCAGCACCTCGGTGGCGCCGCCGATGTCGTGCAGCGGCACGAAGATGTCGTCGATGCCGAGGAAGGCGACATCAGCCGTGGGGTGGAAGTTGTTCAGCGTCTGGTAGAGGCCGATGAAGACCGGCATCTGAAACACCAGCGGCAGGCACGACGCGAACGGGTTCACGTTGTGCTCCTTGTAGAGCGCCATCAGCTCCGCCTGCTGCTGCTTCTTCGCCTCCGGGTCGGTCTTGCCCTTGTACTTGTTCTGGAGCGCCTTCACCTTCGGCTGGATGCGCTGCATGGCGGCCATCGAACGGAACTGCTTGATCGTCAGCGGCAGGATCGCGATTCGCACCGTCACCGTCAGCAGCACGATCGACCAGCCCCAGGAGACGCCGAAATGGTCGTGGTAGAACTCGATGACGTGCTGCAGCACCTCCTCGATCTGCTGCAGGACGATGAACAGCTCGATCACGAGGGCACCACCCGCCCCTCGTCACCCGGCACCGGGTCGTACCCGCCCTTCGACCAGGGGTTGCAGCGCAGCAGCCTCCAGCTCGCCAGCATCAGGCCGCGCAGCACGCCGTGGCGGCGGATCGCCTGCTCGGCGTAGTGCGAGCAGGTGGGCTCGTACTTGCAGGTGCGGGGCGTCAGCGACGTCATCGCCTGAAACGGCATCAGCGAGATCCGCAGGCAGCGCAGCATCCAGACCGTCAGCGTTCTCACCGCGGGCCCGATCGGTCCGCGGACTGGCGCAGCAGCTCCTCGACCTGGGCCACCAGCCAGTCGAAGCCCTGGGCCTCGGCGGCGGCGGCCAGCCCCGGCCGCGCGATCAGCACGTAGTCGGTGGCGGGCGCAAGCAGCCCGTCGCAGCGGGCGATCGCCTCGCGCAGGCGCCGCTTGACCTGGTTTCGGTCGACGGCGCCGCCGACCTTGCGCGGCACCGCGTACCCGACCCGAGGGGCGTCGCCGCCCTCGGCGGCGCGGTAGCGCAGCGTCAGGTAGCGGCCGCTGACCGCTCGACCCAGCTGCGTAACGGCGTCGAACTCGGCGGCACGCGTGAGGCGCCCGCGCTTGGATACGGCGGCAGGGGCGGACGCGTGGTCGCCGGTCA
>Ga0105249_10006745_pt1 | contig 10005 bp, 7 predicted proteins | sample KBSS44metaG_FD_81522 | JGI IMG/M metagenome (GOLD analysis project Ga0105249, IMG submission 81522) | Switchgrass rhizosphere microbial communities from Kellogg Biological Station, Michigan, USA - KBS S4-4 metaG | ecosystem: Host-associated > Plants > Roots > Rhizosphere > Soil | place...
CAAAAAAGGGTGCCGAAGCACCCTTTCAAAGGCCAGCATTCACTCGACGGCTTAAGAGCCTATCTTGAGAAGATGGAACAGAATGTAAATGGACCCGGATAGTACGGTGACACAAGCTCCGAAAGCGAATGTCGATACATACGTTAATCTTACGATCCTTTCACTATATGCCTTGTGCACGTGTCCGGCGTATGCAGCGAGCTTTTCGCTCGAGAGCATAACGAGAACGCCAATAAGGAAATTATAGATTACGATGATGGAACTAAAATCGACAGTCCTCATAATTTCCTATTTCGCGCCGCCGGCTAGTTTGCCGATGAGCGTGAAGAGCGGCAGATACATCGAGATAACGATCGAACCGATGGTTACGCCGAGGAAGGCTATCAGGACCGGCTCCATTAAACCGAGCAGGTCGGCGATGGCCGTGTCGACCTCGTCCTCGTAAAAGCCTGCGATCTTGGCGAGCATCGCGTCCATCGCACCTGTCTGTTCACCGACGCCGACCATTTGGGCGACCATGTGCGGAAAGACGTTAGTGGCTTTGAGGGGATCGACAAAGTTTTCACCGCGTTCGACGCCGGCACGGACCTTGAGAATGGCATCTTCGACAACGACGTTGCCGGCGGTCTTGGCCGTGATATCAAGCGATTGTAGGATCGGAACACCTGACGAAAGCAGAGTCGAGAGAATGCGTGAAAAGCGTGCGACTGCAACCTTTCGCAAAATGCTGCCGAAGATGGGTGTTTTCAGCAGTAACTGATCTATACGCCAGCGTCCCTGCGGAGTTTTGTAAAGATAGCTTACTGTGACTGATAGGGCGATGATTCCTACAAGAAGGGCCAAACCGCCCCAGCCGGCAAGAAATCCGCTTATACCCATGACGATACGGGTCGGCAGAGGAAGCAGTTCGCCCGGTCCGAGCAGTCCGAGGAAGATCTGCTCAAACTGTGGAATGACAACGATCATGATGATCGCGATCGCGCCGATGGCGACGAGGATAACGGCTGCCGGATAGATCGAAGCCGAAACGATACTGCGTTTCAGTTTGACGACCTTTTCGATCAAGGTCGCGAGACGCTGCAGGATCAGATCGAGCACACCGCCCGTTTCACCGGCCTCGACCATATGCGTATAGAGGCTGTCGAAAACTTTAGGGTGTTTTTCCAGAGCGGCAAAGAGGGTCGAGCCTTCTTCGACGTTCTGACGGACCTGTCGGAGCACATCCTTAAAGAAAGGATTCTTCTGCTGTTCGCCCAGGATGTCGATACATTGCACGAGCGGCAGACCGGCGTCGATCATGACTGAAAACTGACGTGTAAAAACGCTCAGTTCCTTTGCCTTGACCTTTTTGCGGCGGCCGAGCTTTGGTATCGAGATCTCGCGGCCCTTTTCCGAGGCCTGCGTCATCACGATCTGCTCGCGACGCAGCAGAGCTCTGAGATCGTCCTGTGTTGCGGCCTCGCGTTCACCGTTTACAAGTTCGTTAAGGCGATTTCTTCCTTTAAAGACGTATGTTGGCATTGCTGTTTATGCTCCTATCGATCTATTGATAATTAGCGGGGGCGTTCACCGACGTTTCTTCCCTGGGCGTAAGGACTGCCGCCCCCGGTTGGCGCGGGCCTGGTCGCGGGACGGCCGCCACCGACGTATGTGTCATTAAGGCCGGAACCGCGTTCGATCAGTTCCTTGAGCTCGTCGGCGTTCGACGAACGCTGCATGGCGACCTCAAGCGTGATCTGGCGTTTGTGATGCAGTGTTGCAAGCGACTGGTTAAAGGTCTGCATACCAAATTTGTCTTGTCCGGTCTGCATCATCGAATAGATCTGGTGGATCTTGTCTTCGCGGATCAGATTGCGGATAGCGGCGTTTGGTACAAGTACTTCGAGGGCCATTACGCGGCCGTCGCCCGACGATTTTGGCAGCAGGGCTTGGCACAGAATGCCTTCCAGCACGAGCGACAGCTGGGTACGGACCTGGGCCTGCTGCTCTGCCGGAAAGACGTCGATGATACGGTTGATGGTCGAATATGCGGAATTCGTATGGAGGGTTGCGAAGGTCAAGTGACCTGTTTCAGCGATACGAAGGGCCATCTCGATGGTCTCGAGATCACGCATTTCGCCGACGAGCACGACGTCAGGGTCCTGACGAAGAGCCGTACGGAGGGCGGCACCAAAGGAATGTGTGTCGGCTGCTACCTCGCGCTGATTGACGACACAATTCTTATGGTTATGGAGGAATTCGATCGGGTCTTCGATCGTCAGGATATGATCATGCCGGTCGATGTTGATCTTATCGACCATCGAGGCGAGCGTGGTCGATTTACCGGAACCGGTCGGGCCGGTAACGAGGATCAGGCCGCGCGGCTTTTTGCACATATCCAACACGACTTGAGGCAAACCGAGAGCTTCGAACGTTTTGATCTCGTATGGGATCGAGCGAAAAACCGCACCGACCGCACCTTTCTGATTGAACAGATTGGCACGAAAACGGGACATTCCTTTTAGGCCGAATGAGAAATCGAGTTCGAGATTCTCTTCGAAACGGTGCTTTTGTGCATCAGTGAGGACCGAATACGCAAGCCGTTTTGTGTCCGACGGCGAAAGCGACGCAAAGCCGGGTAGCGGAGCAAGATGGCCGTGTACACGTACCTGTGGGGCCGAATTGGTCGACAAATGGAGGTCAGAGCCGCCCAATTCGGTCATTTTCTTTAGCAGATCCGGCAATGTGATTGTCGATTCTACGCTGGTTGGTTGTTCGTAGCTCATAATTTTAATGGGAGCCTGGGGACTATTCTTTTACCGAAGCTCGAAGTGCGGGACGCACGCGGCTTTTTAACGAGTTGATAACCTTTTCCGATTCCTCGGCGAGGCGTTCGGACTCCTGCACCGGCGAGTTGGTAGCGACGCTGTAGATGCGTCCGTCAACCTCGGTGAAATAGAACATCCGCGACTGAACGCTGCCGTTCTTTGCCTGTGACTGGGCCACAACGACATAAACATTCTGTCCGGCGATCTCTTTCTGGTAATCGTTGACGACCCAACCGTTCTCACGGATCATGCGGTCGATAACTTCGCGGCGAAGCGATGTTGTTGGGACGCCGCCTACGGATCTGTTCTTGGCGAATTCGTTCGGCTGACTGACTGCGGGGCCGACGACTGAGATCGAGGCCGAACCGACCTGGGCACCAGATGAGTTGTCAACACGGAACTGAACCTCCGCCGGGGAAGCTTGTGACGCTTTCCAGCCATCAGGGGCTTTTTCACCCGACGGCAGAACAGCCGGGGCGCCGGACTTTTGAACCTTTGCCGCTGATGTCTTTGCCACGCTGCTGCCAGTCGATTTTGACTTTTCGGCCGCTCGGGCCTCGGCTAACCTCAGCTGCTTTAAGCGAAGTGCACGCTTGCGAGCCTGAAGGGCGCGTTTATGTCGCTGTCTGGCGCGATACTGACGCCACCAGCCCTTGGAATATTTTTTGTAATGCTTTGCGTGCTTGCGATGTTTCCGGTGCTTGTGCGGACCTGCCTCAGTCTGCTGTGTAGCAAGCGGGATGATCGTGCCGATGCCGATCAATAATGCTAATGATAATGCGATTGCCCTTACTAACATATTTCCTCCAAGTTCCTAAATGACCGTTTCCTTTACAACTTCCTCGATCGTCGTGATACCATCACGGATCTTGTAGAGACCCGACTCTCTAAGCGTGACCATGCCAAGGTCTATCGCTTTTCTCCTTAGTTCCATTGCGCTGGCGCCAATAATGATAAGTTCGCGAAGTTCGTCGGTGATCTCCATTACCTCATAGAGACCGACACGACCCTTATACCCGGTGTTGTTGCACGTGCTGCAGCCTCTGCCTTTATAGAGCTTGAGACTCGAGGCTTCCTCTTTTGAAAACCCGATCTCGATAAGGCCCTCGGCCGGTACATGGATCTCTTCCTTACATTCGCTGCAAACGCGGCGGATAAGACGCTGGGCCTGAATAATGTTGACGCTGGTTGCGACGAGGAAAGGCTCGATACCCATATTCACAAGTCGCGAAATGGTTGACGGTGCGTCGTTGGTGTGCAGCGTTGAGAGCACAAGGTGGCCCGTGAGAGCCGCTTTGATCGCGATCTCAGCCGTTTCGAAGTCACGGATCTCGCCGACGAGGACGATGTTGGGATCCTGACGCAGGAATGAGCGGAGCGCCGCCGCGAAGTTTAGTCCGATCTGCTCCTTCATCTGCACCTGGTTGATGCCCTGAAGGTTAAATTCAACCGGATCCTCGGCCGTCATGATGTTGGTTTCAGAAGTATTCAGCGTCTGAAGTGCCGAGTAGAGAGTGTTCGTTTTACCCGATCCGGTCGGGCCTGTAACCAGGACCATTCCGTACGGATTAGAGATCGCCCGCTTAAACTTTTCGAGGCTCTCGGGCTCAAAACCGAGTTTGGTCATGTCGAGCATCAGCTTGTCTTTATCAAGAAGACGAAGCACGACTTTTTCACCAAAAAGGGTCGGCAGGGTCGAGACACGAAAATCCAGTTCGCGCGAGCGGTTGTCGATCTTGACCTTGATCTTTATGCGGCCGTCCTGCGGCAGGCGTTTCTCGGATATGTCGAGTTTCGCCATGATCTTGAGACGCGAAATGAGTGGGTCGCGTATCTTCATCGGCGGATGCATCACATCATACAAAACGCCGTCGATACGAAACCGGATACGAAAGTCCCGCTCGTAAGGCTCAACGTGTATGTCTGATGCTCCTCGCCTAAGCGAATCAACCATAAGTATGTTGACAAGCCGAACGACAGGGGCATCTTCGCTGGCACGAGCCAAAGCGGCCAGATCGATCTCTTCGTTATCATCGACGATCTCGAGATCCTCGGCCTCGTGGGCTCCGAATTCAAAGCGGTCCAGCGAAACGTCCAAATCGGATTCATGGAGCCTCTCGCCGGCTGCGGCGAAGCCGTTGGAATCCTTCTTTACGTGGCCGTTCTTGCCGTTCTTGGCACCGATCTTTTCGGCTTCGACTGCAAAGGCAGCATCAAAAATGTCGATCTCGCTCGAGCCGCTGTAATATTTTGCGATCGCAAGCTGGATCGACGTTTCGGACGCGATAACCGGCTCAACATTAAGTCCCGTCATGAACTTAATGTCGTCCATCGCAAATACGTTGGTGGGATCGGCCATCGCTAACGTCAGCGTGGCTCCAACCTTAGATATGGGCAGGATGATGTATTTGACGGCAACATCCTCGGAAATCAGTTTGATAACGTCGGTCTCGATCTGGAAGAGGTCAAGGTTGATAGACGGGACGCCATACTGACGCGACAAAACAGCGGTAACTACGTCGTCGGAAACATGACCGAGCTTGACGAGATTTGCGCCGAGACGACCGCCATTTGCGCGTTGATATTCCAGAGTGTCCCGCAGCTGCTGAGACGTGATCAGGTTTTCGCGGACAAGAATTTCCCCAAGTTTTGCAGACATTTACGTGTGATGGTTCCTTTGAGAAAGCGTAGAGATACGCTAGGTCAAAATGACAGAGAGGTTATTGACAAACGATGATGAACACCGTTGACAAATAATAATACCTTGTTAAACCGAAGAGTGTCAATAAATTCTTTTTGAGAAATCGTTGGGGAAATCGGTCAGAATGACCTACTGCGGGGTGGCCATATCTTTCTTTATCTGAACGATGAACGACCTGACGGCGGTCGCTTCGACGCTATCGGGGAAGATACGCAAGAATTCCTCGTAAAGGGCGATCGCCTCTTTATACCTTTTTTGACGTTCGTAGATGAGGCCGAGGATCTGGTAGACAACGATCGCGTCGGGAGCACCGGAAAGTTGCTTGAGGGCGAGCTTTAGATTTTTGGCGGATTCGTTATTGTTTGAGGTCTCGCCCGCAAAATCGCCGGAGCCTCCCTCGCCCTCGGCCTTTTCTTTATAGTAAAGCCCCAAACCCGTGTATGCCTCGGGTTGAAAGCCTTTTCCCTCAACGATCGCTCGTTTGAACGCCGCGACAGCCTTTACCTCTTCACCGCTCTCCTTTTGGATTCGACCCTCGACGGCGGAGGCTTCGGCGTAGCCCGGCCGGAGTTTTCTTGCCGTGCCGATGGCCTTCAGAGCTGCATCCTGATCGCCCGCGTCCGAGAGTACGCGGGCAAGGCCAAGATAAGCTTCCGGATAGTTGGCTTTGAGCTTGATCGCTTTACGGTAGGCGTCGGCTGACTTTTCACGGTCCGAGCCGGTCAAACGCTCCGCTTCCTGGTAGGCAAGCTCGGCCTCGTCGGTTGTTTTTACAAGGTCAACCTTTATCTCGCCCTTTTGGACGGCCGTCAGCGGCAGCGATCTTTCCTTAAAACCGTCGGCGCGGACGCGCAGCGTGTGAGCCCCCGAAGCAACGGTCTTGATCTCGAGCTTTCCGTCCTTATCCGTCGTTCCGTACCGAACACCGTCGACCCAAACAGCGGTGTCTGGTTGAGCGACGACCGTGATCGAGCGGAAGGACGTGGTGGTCGGGGCTGGCGTCGGCCGTTTGGACTGCGAATATGCCGATGCCGCAAATGCCAGGCCGGCCGCAGCGACTGCGACAGCGTATAAGCTTTTTAGAAGACAAGTCCTCATAAAAGGAACACTATTATGCGGGCAAAACGGGGTGATCACCGTAGTAAAAGCTACATTAAGCGGCATTCGTTTTTTTCTCCCTTTCAGGAATCTGTCCCAAGCGGCGGAGCAACGGCGTGATCGTCAAGCCCTGCACAAATACAGAAAATGCCACTACGCCAAAGGTAACGGTCAAGATCTCCTGTCGATAGGGCAGCGTGTCGGGAATTCCCAACGCCAATGCCAATGCCAAAGCACCGCGGAGCCCTCCCCAGAATAAAATATGCTGAAGTTTCATCTCAACCTTCAGCGAGGACCTGGCGAACAACGCCGAGCAAGGATAAACGGCGACCGCTCTGCCGATAATTATCGCGCCGATCGCCACAATTATAGGAATTGATGCTTTTTCAAAATCCTGAGATGCCAGATTGATCCCGAGGATTACGAAGATGACCGAGTTGACGACAAACGCCGCAAATTCCCAAAAATGCTCGATCGATCTCTCGCCTTTCTCTGTGATCGGGCCAAAAGTGGTCAGATTTCCGACCATGAGCCCCGCCGTAGTGGTCGCCAGGATCCCCGAAAGATGAAAATGCTCGGCGAGCCAAAATGATCCAAAGGCCGCAAGTGTCGTCATTGACAGCTCGACGAGGTGGTCGCGCGTCCTGCCGATTATCAGCAGCACAAGTCCGCCGACCAGAAGACCGCAGATAATGCCGCCGGCTCCGGACGACAGCAGCCTCCACAGCGAAGATCCGACGCCCAACGGTTCGCCGGCCGCAAACGCGAGGACGAGTACAAACGCCACGGCCGCAGTGCTGTCGTTGAACAAACTCTCGGCCTCGACGAGCAGACGGAGGCGCCCCTTAACCCCGGCCTCCTTAAACGTGGCGATTATCGAGACGGGATCTGTCGCGGCGATCAAAACACCAAACAGTATCGCCGGCTCCCACACCCAGCCGACGGCGTAGTGCATGAACGCGGCCGTCACACCTGCCGAGAGGATAACGCCAACGGTCGCGTAGGTGACGATTACGAGCAGGTCCTTGCGAAGCTCTTTCCAGTTGATGTAAAGAGCCGCCTCGAATATTAGCGGCGGCAGCAGGACATCAAAAACCAGTTCCTTGCTGAACGGGACGTTAAAATCTAGCGGCAGGAACGCGATGATGAGGCCCGCAACGACCAGGCCGGCCGTATAAGGTATCCTCAGACGCCGGACGACGATTGCGACCATCGCACCGACGAGGATGATCAGTTCGATTTGTTCGATCCTCAGGGATTCCATGGGTACCTAATGATACAATCGATGGTGATTTCGCCATAATTCGCTTGATTTTTGGCATGTGCAAACTATAATCAATAATTCGTGGCTGGGTAGCTCAGCTGGTTAGAGCGCGGGATTCATAACCCCGAGGTCGGGAGTTCAAGTCTCCCCCCCGCCACCACTTATCGAAAAAAAGACGGCTTTCGAGGCCGTCTTTTTTGTTTTTATGCCGCCTAACTTAGCGCGTTACTTTCTGACCACGGATATCGTGACCTCAGCCGGGTATTGTTTGGAATGATGAACGGCGTTGTGAGCAACTTTGCCTGTGACCTCGTCGTAATTTTTCCCGCCGGTGTTCATGTTGCGGTCGAATCGCGGGAAATTGCTGCTCGAGATCTCGATCCGTAAGCGGTGGCCGGCTGCAAAGTAGTTACTCGTGTTCATCGGCTGAAAGCTCATCTTGTAAACCTTGCCCGGCTCCATCCACGCGAGCGGCTTGTCATAGCCGTCGCGGTAGCGCATCCGCTGGATCGTCTCGTCCAGGTTCCACGCCTTTCCGTTCTCATCGACGTCGATCAGCTTGACGGTAAAGTCCGTGTCCTTTGCATCCGACGAAACGTAAAGCGTCACGTCGATCGGGCCGCTCAGTTCCATCCCCTCTTTTAGGACGTCCGAGCTGTAAACGAGGATATCGGGGCGCTCCTCCATCTTGCTCTGATCCCACGAACCGCCGGTGACGGCGTTGCCGGTGCAGCAGACGTTGCCGCCGAACGAGGGAACAGGGTTCATCGGATCGTAGTCAAAGTTGTCTGGTGCGTCCGTCGCCGGCGGAGCCGTTGTCAATACTCCATCGCCTTTGCCAGTGTTCGCCTTCCCGCCGCTTGCCAGGTAAAACTTCATCGGCGCGGCCCCTTTTGGCGGCCACTGGTCCGACGACTGCCATTTGTTCATTCCCATCGTGTAGTACTGCACCTTTGGCCGTTTGAGGACGTCGTTGTTCTCGCCCTTGAGGAAATGGTCGAACCAGTCGTACGTCATTTTGCTGTAATCGAGCCGGGCGTCGCCCATATGACGTTCGCCGACGATGGTGTCCTCGGTCGCACGCGTATAGCTGCAATGGAGCGTTGGCGCGATCACGGCGTATTGCTGGTCGGCGATCTCGGGACGGGCCGTTTTGCGAACGTGGTTGTACACGGCCAGGTTTGGCCCGATGGAAACGTCGTACCACGACATGAACCAAAATCCGGGGATATTGATCTTCATATTGTCGTGAAAGAGGCCGCCTTTATACCACGCCGGATCATTCGGAGCTCGTTTGATCATTGCCCCGCCAGTCGTATTTGGCATTTCATCGGCGAAAATTCCGTGCGGGCCGTCGACAGCCTTGATGATGTCCATCTCGGGCAGATGACGAAGCGCCTTGGACCAGTCGACGGACGGAGCCTGCTGAGCGAGGTCAAAGGATTTGGAGATGCGAACCAGGTCCTCTTGCGAGGTGCCCGCCGGCACCATCGGGCGGACCTGATTTTGCTCGCCGTACAGCCACGCTATGAAGAGCATCTGGACCGCGCCGCCGCGATACCAGTTTCCTTGTTCGTAGTACGGCCCGACCCGGCCGACACCCGCACCGAACCCTTGCGCGATCATCGTTGTAAACCCGGGTACATCGCGTGCAGCCACCCCCATCTGCCACTCGGCGGTCGACGAACAGCCGATCGTGCCGACCTTGCCATTTGACCACGGCTGCGATGTCATCGCCTTGATCGCGTCCTCGCCATCGGTGGTTGGCGGCCCGAGGATGTCGTAGTTTCCCTCGGAAAAGAAATGGCCACGTTCGTTCATCACTACGTATGCGTAACCGCGTTTGACGGCGTCAAGGATCGTCGTCATGTCACGCGGAGCTCCGAGCCGCACGTCCCACCAATTAAAGTTATATGGCGTTCGCGAAAAGATGATCGGGTATTGCTTATTGTTACCCTTTGGCCGGTAAATGTCGGCCTGCATCCGCGTGCCGTCACGCATCGGCACCATCACCTTGCGATAGACGTCCGCCACGGATTGCAGCTCGGCCTCGATCGCGTTGCGTTTTGCACGAGTCTCGTCGTCGTTCACCACGCGTGCCTGAGCAAAGGTGCCGGCGACAAGGAGCAGCAATA
>Ga0105249_10006748_pt1 | contig 10002 bp, 6 predicted proteins | sample KBSS44metaG_FD_81522 | JGI IMG/M metagenome (GOLD analysis project Ga0105249, IMG submission 81522) | Switchgrass rhizosphere microbial communities from Kellogg Biological Station, Michigan, USA - KBS S4-4 metaG | ecosystem: Host-associated > Plants > Roots > Rhizosphere > Soil | place...
ATACCCGGTAATGTTGATATAGCAGTTAAAGGAAACACATTATACGCAGATATGTATGGTGACCTTGTTACAATGGATATTTCAAATCCGCTTGAATCAAAGATGATAAAGTTGCAGCGGGATGTTTTTCCTGAAAGAAATTATACGAATGGTTTTATGCCTGATCGTTCGCAAATAATTGTGGGATGGATAAAACGAGACACCACAGTTCCGGCCAGCTCAGTAAATAATAGAATTCTTACAGGCGGCGTATTCTTCGATATGATGGCCGCTTCATCAAGTGTCCCGGCAACTCCCGGCCTGGCGGGTTCTATGGCGAGATTTGCTTTGGTAAATGATTATTTATATGCTGTAGATCACCACACATTAAAATGTTTTTCATTAACTAATGCTTTCGATCCCCGGCAAGTTTCTTCTGTATATGCAGGTTGGGATATTGAAACAATTTTTCCATTTAAGGATAAACTCTTTCTCGGTTCGATGGGAGGAGTGTTTATTTATGACATCTCAAATCCCGTTAATCCCGTTATAGAAAGTAATTTTATTCATGCCCGTGCTTGTGATCCTGTGATTGCCGACAATGATTATGCATTTGTCACTTTAAGAGCCGGCACATTTTGTGGTCCCGCCAATGATGAATTGCAAATACTTGATATAGCAAACCTTAGATATCCAAAATTGGTAAAGACATACGCTATGAATAGCCCTCATGGCCTTGCAAAAGATCATGATCTTTTATTTATCTGCGATGGAACAGGTGGTTTAAAAATGTATGATGCTTCCGATGTGTCTCACCTGGTTTTGAAAAAAAGTATAATGGGCCTTGAAACCTATGATGCTATTGCATGGAACAATAACCTTATTGTCGTTGCTAAGGACGGCCTTTATCAATTTGATTATACTGCTGCCTCATTAACTCGTAAAAGCAAGCTTACCATTAACCATTAAATCATCTAAAAGTGAAGATCCTATTGATAATTGCGCTTCTTATATTTTTTAGTGTAGCAGCCGGTGCGCAGCATAAGATTGTTTTTTCTTCTCAAAACTATGCAGGCATATTGGTTGGAGAGAATAAAACAAACTACCAATTTCAAACAATAAATGGAATACGATATAATACATGGCTCGGAGGTATCGGTATAGGTATTGATGGGTATTATGTTAACAGCATTCCATTATTTGTATCAATAAATAAAGAACTGTATAAAAAGAAAAGCGGTTTTTATCTATCAGCAGATGCAGGAATAAATTTCGGCTGCCCAACTATCAATCAAAGACGAGCGGAAGAAAGTGATTTTGATGCGGGGCTGTATTTAACAGGAGGGTTAGGGTATAAAATCGGCATAGGTAAAACAAATGGACTATTAATTTATACGGGCTATAGTTCTAAACATCTAATTGAAAAGACAATAAGCTTTCCGGCTGATGCGCCACAGATGGACAAATATGATTATTATTTAAGGAGAATATCACTAAAGATTGGGTGGAGCTTTTAGATAAATGTTTAGTTGTTATTGAGATAAAAACTTCAGGTTGCGTTGTATGCCTTTGAATTTACTTCTGCTTAGGGGAGAATCACTGAATATTTTTTTAAAATTTTCTTCAGTCATTTCTTCCCATTCTTTGGTAGTAAGATTTAATATTTCGGGTATAGGTTTGAATGCCATTTCCTCATTAGGTTTTGAAAAACGATTCCAGGGACATACATCCTGGCACACATCACAACCAAACATCCAGTTATCAAATTTTCCTTTCATTTCATCCGGCAGCAGCATTTGTTTTAATTCAATGGTGAAGTAGGAAATACATTTGCTACCATCAATTATTTTATCGGGAAGAATTGCTTCAGTGGGACATGCATCTATGCAGCGGGTACAGGTGCCGCAATAATCTTTTGCAAAAGGATCATCATAATCTAATTCAAGATCGGTAACCAATGTTGCAATAAAATAAAATGAGCCGCTTTGCTTATTAATAAGATTTCCATTTTTTCCTATCCATCCAAGTCCGCTTCTTTGCGCCCATGTTCTTTCTAATACAGGTGCAGAGTCAACAAATCCACGACCGTGAATTTCACCTGCATTTTCTTTTATCAATTCAATAAACTCAGTAAGCTTTTTCCTGATCACATCGTGATAATCTTTTCCATAAGCATATTTAGAAATTTTCGGAGCCGATGTGTTTTGTCTTTCTGCAGGGAAATAATTTTTCAAAAGAGTGATCACTGATTTAGCGCCGGGAACAAGCTTTGAAGGATCGATCCTCATTTCAAAATAATTTTCCATGTATTGCATCGATCCATGATAATTTTTATTCAGCCATTCTTCCAGCCGAAAGGCATCTGCATCAAGCTTTTGAGCCCGGGCTATACCACACATATCAAAACCCAATGCAGCAGCTGATTTTTTTATAAAAAGGGAATTATGGCTACGGGAATACACAGTTATTTTTTAACAATGCCGTTTTTTGATGAATGATTGGTTGGCAAGGTTGCTTTTTTTTTGTAAAATTGAGTTTAGTTTTTCAAATTTAACCATCTTAACCACCTTACTTATGAGATTAAAATCATTAATTGCTTTTGCCTTTTCCTGCTTTTTCGTCTTCAAAGTAATCGCTCAGAAATCACCAGCCAAATTTGGCAACGTTTCGGAAAAAGATTTTGCAAATAAAATTTATGCTATTGACAGCAATGCCAGTGCCGTCGTGATTGCGGATATTGGCTCTTCTGAAATAGTAGGCAACTCAAAAAGCTGGTTTTCTCTGGAATTCAAATATTATAGAAGGGTACATATACTGAATAAAAATGGATATGATGAAGCAAATGTAGAAATACCATTGTATAATGATGGAGATAATGAGGAGAAGCTTGACAATGTAAAAGCAGTTACTTATAATCTTGTAAATGGTAAGGTCGTTGAAACAAAACTGGATAAAGGTGGAATTTTTAAAGATAAATTGGATAAACATCGCACCATCAAAAAATTTACGTTACCGGATATAAAAGAAGGTTCTATCATCGAGTACCAATACACTGTTTCTTCAGATTTTTTGTTTAACCTCCAACCCTGGACATTCCAGGGGCAGGCGCCTGTTTTATGGAGTGAGTATAATTTGCGGATTCCTGAATTCTTTGGATATGTTTTTCTTACCCAGGGATACAGGCAATATGATATTTACGATAAAAAAGATGCCCGTACGGATTTTAGAATCCAGGAAAGCCGCAGCGCAGGGGCCACAGAAAATTTAAATTTTGCAGCAAATGTTTCGGATTACAGATGGGTAATGAAAAATGTTCCAGCCTTGAAAACGGAAGCATTTACTTCTACCCTAAAAAATCATATTGCAAAGATTGAATTCCAACTTTCAGATTATCGCTACCCGCTTGATCCCAAACCGGTGATGAGTAGCTGGTCAAAATTCAGTGAAGATCTTTTAAAAGCCGAATTCTTCGGCAATAGTCTTGATAAAAACAACGGTTGGCTGGGTGATGTGATGAATCCTTTGATTGCAGGCTCCAGTAACAACCTTGAAAAAGCAAAAAAAATTTATGCCTATGTAAGAGACAATCTTACCTGCACTTCTCACAGCGCTTCAGATCTTGATCAGCCTTTAAGAAATGTTTTAAAAACAAGAAATGGTACTGTTGCTGAAATAAATTTGTTGCTTATTGCCATGTTGAAATATGTGCATATTAATGCCGATCCTGTTGTTCTTAGCACACGTTCGCACGGCTATACAAATCCTATTTACCCTATTTGGAGTAAATTTAATTATGTGATATGCGACGCCACTATTGATAATAAAACTTATTTTCTTGACGCCAGCGAGCCGAGATTGGGATTTGGTAAATTAACACCTGACTGTTATAACGGGCATGCAAGAATTATTAATGCGGACGCTACTCCAATTGAATTTTTATCAGATTCTTTACTGGAAAGAAAAAATACTTCATTGATAGCCTTCATAAACAGTAAGGGAGAAATAGAAGGTTCATTGCAACAACAACCTGGTTATTATGAGTCGCATGAAATACGTGAAAAAATAAAAGAAAAAGGGAAAGATGAATTTTTTAAAGATGTAAAAAAAGTTTTTACCAATGATATGCAATTGATCAGTTCCCAGGTAGATTCCTTAGACAATCTTGAAGAAAATATTGCTATATCCTACAGTTTTAAGTTAAATCAGGACAAGGAAGATATCATGTATATCAACCCTATGTTTGGAGAAGGGTATAAAGAAAACCCTTTTAAGTCGGCAGAACGTTTTTACCCGGTTGAAATGCCTTATACTATTGATGAAACTTACTCATTTAATATGGTTATTCCTGAAGGGTATATGTTGGATGAGTTACCAAAGTCGCTTATTGCTAAGCTTAATGAAGAAGGTGATGGCAGATTTGAATATCGCATTTCAGAATCGATGGGCAATATATCCATGCGATGCAGGCTACAATTAAAACGAGCTTTTTATGCACCGGAGGAATATGAAATGCTGAGAGAGTTTTTCAACTTTATCGTGACCAAAGAAACCGAACAAATTGTTCTGAAGAAAAAGAAATAATATGAGGCTACTTGCGATTATATTTTTTCTTTTATTCACCATTTTGTCCCGGGCGGGAGATGGCGACTATGCTGTATCGAAAATAGCTCCGGAATTGCTAAAGAATGCAGATGCCGTATTGCGGTTGGAAGATATAAAGTTTGAAATACTTAGTACAAAAGAAGCTATTGAAACCAATCATTATGTTATTACAATTTTAAATCAAAATGGAGATAATTGGGCAGATCTTATTGAAGGTTACGATAAGTTTACAGAAATAACTTCTGTTGAAGGCTATCTATATGACGCCAATGGAAAACAGCTAAAAAGGATGAAGTTTAGAGATCTTCAGGATTTAAGTGGCGTTGGAGAAAGCAGTCTTATTGAAGATAATCGTATAAAGCGATATAATTTCTTTTACCGGGTTTACCCCTACACAATAGAATATGAGGTGATTACTAAATTTAATCAGACCATGTTTTTCCCCGGATGGTATCCACAAGGAAATGAAAAGTTATCAGTGGAATTGAGTCGCTTTAAGGTTATCTGCCCTGCCGATTATGAATTTCGTTATAAGGAATTTAATTATAAAAATGAGCCTCAATTAACGCCTGAAAAAAGTACAAAAACTACAACGTGGGAAGTTAAAAATATGCCTGCTATTATTGAGGAGGCCAATGCCCCTGATTGGCAGGAATTAACAACATCTGTATTAATTGCCCCTACAACTTTTCAACTTGGAGATTATAAAGGGAATATGAATAGCTGGCAGGACTTAGGAAAATTTCAATACAGTTTAAATTTGGGCAGAGATAATTTACCAGAAAGTGTTAAACAAGAAATTCATAAACTCGTTGATGGAGTAAGCGATATAAGAAAAAAAATTCAGGTTTTGTACGAGTACATGCAAAGGAATACAAGATATATCAGTATACAATTAGGAGTAGGAGGCTGGCAGCCATTTGATGCATCCTATGTAGCTAAAAAAGGTTATGGTGATTGTAAGGCTCTTTCAAACTATATGCATAGCATTTTAAAGGAAGCTGGTATTCGTTCTGATTATACGTTGATAAAGGCGGGAGAAAATGCAAAATACATGACAACAGATTTTCCTTCACGGCAGTTCAATCATGCTATTTTATCTATTCCTCTCGAAAAAGATACAATGTGGCTTGAATGTACCAGTCAGGATTTACCCGCTGGTTATTTGAGTGGGTTCACTGCAGATAGGTATGCGCTGGTAATTGATGAAAAGGGTGGTAATCTTGTTCGCACTCCTAAATATGGATTATCTGATAATATTGACATAAAAAAAGTAAGGTCTGTTTTAAATGAAAATGCTTCTTTGACAATTAATGTTAATACAACTTATAAAGGATTAGAACAAGATGAGGTTCATGGTATGATAAATTATCTCTCAAAAGATAAGGTAAAAGAATATTTACAAAAACAACTTGATTTTCCAACCTATGACGTGGATCGCTTTGATTACAAAGAAAATAAATCAATAATCCCTGAAGTGGAAGAGAACTTAAATCTTTATGTCAGCAACTATGCAACTATCACGGGTAAGAGATTATTCATTCAGCCAAATATAATGAGTCGTTCTGGTACTAAACTAAAAACAGATGAGGAGAGAAAATATGATGTTGTTCTGCGCCATGAGCACCGGCTTATTGATTCAGTTGAAATTGATATTCCCGCAGGTTATGAACCGGAATCAATTCCCCAGCCAGTGCGTATTGAAAGCAAATTTGGAAAATACTATAGCGTTTCAAAGCTCAGCAATAATAAAATAGAATATTATCGCATCATGGAGCAATACAGTGGCCGCTTTCCTGCCAAGGATTATCAAGAACTTGTCAAATTTTATGATGATATTTATAAGGCCGACAGGAATAAAGTGGTGCTGGTAAAAAGAGATCAACAACAAAAAGCTTTTTGAGAATTATTTCCCTTCAAGATTAAGCCGGTGAAACATCCTGTGAACGGCAGGAGCAAGAATAACTCCCACATTTGTAATAAAAATAACTCCACTAAATAAAGCATAGGCTGAAGAAAACCATTTGCCACTATTTGTTTTTATCTCTACCACTGGACCCATGCCACTTAATATCATAGATGCATTGTGCAATGAATCAAGCCAGGGAATATTAGCTGTATAATGATAGCCAAGAATGCCTATACAAAGGCAAACAAAAATAATGGCAAGAGCTATCAGGATATTTTTTAAAACCCGTTGATAAAAAGTTCCTATTGGTGCAAGAGGTTGCTTTTTGTGTTCGTACATACAGATAGAAAATTAGTAATTAATAATTACTTGCAGGCAGGCATCTGTTTATCAATGATCGTTTTTATCTGTCTTTGCACATCAGCTCTTTCTTCTCCTAAAAGATTTTTGACAAAAAACAAATAAGCGTAGCCGCGGCAAAAATCGATCATTGGCCATGTTCCAAATAATCCGGGGCTGGCAAGTGAAGTTGCTATACCATTCTTTTGTTCAACAACCCAGCTACCCAAAGCATAAGTATAACCTTCGGCAGCTTGCGGTGCATATTTAATTTGTTCGGGCCTGTCCTGCACTTCCATCATCAACTTTACTGAATTCTCACTTAATACCTGCACTCCATTATACTTTCCTTTATTCATCAACATTACTAAAAACTTCATGTAGTCATCGGGTGTTGATATAGCGCCTCCTGATGGATTCACTGCGCTGTTATCAATGGTGCTGAAACTTGTTTTTCTCATGCCAAGTGGATTAAAAAGTTTTGATTTGATAAGAACATCAAACTTTTTTTTACCAACAATTTCCAAAACCCTTCCTGCAATATTCAAACCTATGCCGCCATACCAGAAATCAGTACCGGCATTAGCCCGAATTTCTTTCTTCGCAAAATCATTTACTTCTTCTTCCAGCGATTCAACTTTTCTTCGCTGCATCATTTTTTTCAGAATATTCCCTTCATCGCTGATACCTGTCATGTGGCTAAGGCATTGTCGGATCGTGATATAACTTTTAAAATAGTTTCCAAATACGGGTATGTATTTCACCACCGGGTCATCCAAAGAAATCTTTCCTTCATCTACAAAGATCATCACTAAGGCTGCTGTTAACCATTTACTGCAACTTGCAACAGGAGCCTGTGTCTTTGAATTAAACTCACCCATTTCTTTTTTATAAATCAATGTATCGCTTTTCCCATCTCTTTTGCCCCAAACCATAGCCACGGCATTTGTCCCCAATACCTTTTGATTATCTTTTAATTCATTTTCCAATTCTGTCCAGTTATATTGGCCAAAAACCGGCTGCAACAATAACAGTAAAATGCCTGCAAGACTGCTTTTCAGACAGATTGATCTAAGTTTATATGACATAGTTGCTTATGTGGATTTTTAGAAAAAAGATGAATGATTTTTGTTGGACGATGGCTGAGTTTTGTCAGACACGGCAAGAAATTTAAAGTTTAAATTTAATAACTCATTTTAAAAAATATGAACTTAGGAAACTTTACCATAAAAGCTGCAGAAGCTTTTCAACAGGCGCAGCAATTAGCATTTAATTCACAGAATCCGAATATTGAGACGGAGCATATATTAAAAGCTCTTCTTGAACAGCAGGATTCACCGGTAGATTATTTGCTCAAGAAAAATAATGTTACGGTCAATATTGTAGATACTAAGCTGGATGAATTGATCAATAAATTACCAAAAACATCTGGTGAGGCTGCTCAATCAATTGGCCGGGATGCTAATAATGTTGTATTGCGTGCCGGTGCTTCATTAAAACAATTCAAAGATGAGTTTGTAACACCCGAGCATTTGTTACTTGCAATTGTGCAGGGTAATGATGCTGTAGCAAAATTATTGAAGGATGCAGGGCTTACAGAAAAAGGTTTAATAGCTGCAATCAAAGAATTAAGAAAAGGCGATACTGTTACTTCTCAAACACAATCACAGGAGTTCAATGCACTGAATAAATATGCAAGAAACCTGAATGAGCTGGCAAGACAAGGCAAACTTGATCCTGTTATTGGTCGTGATGAAGAGATAAGAAGAACATTGCATATACTTTCCCGTCGTACCAAAAACAACCCGATTTTAGTTGGTGAGCCCGGTGTTGGTAAAACGGCTATTGCAGAAGGTATTGCTCATCGGATTGTAAATGGCGACGTGCCTGATAACCTTAAATCAAAGATCATTTATGCATTGGATATGGGGCAGCTCATTGCCGGTGCAAAATATAAAGGTGAGTTTGAAGAAAGATTAAAAGGAGTTGTAAAAGAAGTATCCGGCAGTGATGGGGAAATTATTCTTTTCATTGATGAGATACATACGCTGGTGGGTGCCGGCGGCGGCGAAGGTGCAATGGATGCAGCTAATATTTTAAAGCCTGCTCTTGCAAAAGGCGAATTAAGAGCTGTCGGTGCAACAACCTTAAATGAATACCAAAAGTTTTTTGAAAAAGATAAGGCACTTGAACGTCGTTTTCAAAAAGTGATGATTGATGAGCCCTCTGAAGAAGACGCTATTTCAATTTTGCGTGGATTAAAAGATCGTTATGAAACGCATCACCATGTTCGCATAAAAGACGAAGCCATTATTGCAGCCGTTGAATTATCCAGTCGCTATATAACCGATCGTTTTTTGCCTGATAAAGCTATTGACCTTATTGATGAAAGTGCAGCCAAGCTTCGTTTGGAAATGAATTCAATGCCCGAAGAGCTTGATACATTGGAAAGGCAGATTCGTCAATTGGAAATAGAAAGGGAAGCGATCAAAAGAGAAAATGATGAAGTCAAATTAAAAGAATTGAATACTACTATTGCCAATCTTTCAGTTGAAAAAGATACGTTGAAAGCAAAGTGGAAAGAAGAAAAAGAATTGGTGGAAAAAGTGCAGAATGCAAAAGCAGAAATAGAAAACCTGAAGCAATTAGCTGAAAGAGCGGAAAGGGAAGGAGACTATGGAAAAGTAGCTGAAATAAGATATGGTAAAATAAAAGAGCAGGAAACACTGATCAATTCTTTAAGCAATCAGTTAGCTAAATCAACAGAGAAAAGGTTATTGAAAGAAGAAGTGGATGCCGAAGATATTGCTGAAAGTGTGGCAAAGTCAACAGGAATTCCTGTAACAAAAATGTTGCAGAGCGATAAAGAGAAATTATTGAATCTTGAATCTCATTTGCACGAAAGAGTAGTGGGTCAGGATGAAGCGATCACTGCTGTTGCAGATGCTATAAGAAGAAGCCGTGCAGGTTTGCATGATCCCAAAAAACCAATTGGCTCTTTTATCTTTCTTGGCACAACCGGGGTTGGAAAAACTGAATTGGCAAAAGCTCTTGCAGATTATTTATTTGATGATGAAAGTATGATGACCCGCATCGACATGAGCGAATACCAGGAAAAACATACAGTGAGCCGCCTGGTTGGTGCACCTCCCGGCTATGTTGGTTACGATGAA